>Ga0068862_100001078_pt1 | contig 26086 bp, 23 predicted proteins | sample KBSSwiS52_FD_66598 | JGI IMG/M metagenome (GOLD analysis project Ga0068862, IMG submission 66598) | Switchgrass rhizosphere microbial communities from Kellogg Biological Station, Michigan, USA - KBS Switchgrass S5-2 | ecosystem: Host-associated > Plants > Roots > Rhizosphere > Soil ... | reverse complement strand
GGGGTCGCGAACTGGGCCGCCATCACCAGGTCGCCCTCGTTCTCGCGGTCGGCGCCGTCGCAGACGACGACCATCCGGCCGCGGCGGATCTCCTCGATCGCTTCCTCGATCGTCGCGAACCCATTGGGCCGCGGCCACGCCGCAGCGTCGCGGGCGCTCGGTTCAAAGTCGAATGGGAGTCGGGTCTCCATAGATTGAATGCTCGTCTGACAAACATCTTACGTTGGCCAGTCCCATATCGGCCGGCGCTTCTGGATGACCGTATTGCGGTAGGATCTAGGGATGGCTGCAGCTAGGCAGGAGACGGGCGCGAATCTGAGTCTCAAAGTGGGACGGGTCGCCGCGCCGCTACGCGAGCAGGTCCTCGACGTCGTCCGCCAGGCGATTCTCGACTTTCACTACAAACCCGGTCAGCGCCTGATCGAGCGTGAACTTATCGAGCAGATCGGCGTCTCGCGGACTACCGTGCGCGAGGTTCTGAGGGAGCTGGAGGCCGAGGGACTCGTCACCACGGTCCCGCAGAAGGGCGCAATCGTAGTTGTTCCGTCAGCCGAGGAGGCCGCGGAGCTCTATGAGGTCCGTACCGCGCTCGAGGAGCTGGCCGTTCGCCAGTTCGTCGAACGGGCGTCCGATGAGCAGGTCGCCGAACTGCGCGCGACGGCCGACGCATTCAAGAAGATCGTCGACGAGGGCAGCGATACCAAAGCCCTTCTCGCTGCTAAGGACGCCTTCTACGACGTGCTACTCGAGGGAGCCGGGAACGGTGAGGTTCGCTCGATTCTCAACAGTCTGCAGGCGCGGGTACGGATGCTCCGCGCCGCTTCGATGTCGAACCCGGGGCGTGGCCCCAAGATCATTAAAGAGCTGAACGACCTGGTCAGCGCGATCGAACGGCGCGACGCCGACGCTGCCGCGGCAGCATGCGCTCGCCATCTCGGCAAAGCCGAGGCGAGTGGTCTTAAGGGCATCTCCTCCTACTCACCTCCTGCCTAGCGGGAGTCCACGCCCCCGCCCGCTCGCCCGTAACCGGGCGGCCGGACGTAGCTTGCTCTTCCGATAGTATGTGTGACTGACTGATTGCCATACAATCGACCCCTGGGGCCGGGTCGGGGAGCGAGGTGAAGCGGTGAGCGCGGAGTCGGCGAGAGTACTGATCGTGGGCGCGGGCCCCACCGGCTTGCTGACGGCCCTGGGACTTTCGCGCCTCGGGGTCCCGGTCACCGTCGTCGAGGCCGAGGCCGAGATCGTGCCGTCGCCCCGGGCGATGGTCTACCACTGGAGCGCGCTCGAATTCCTCGATCGGCTCGGCATCCTCGACGAAGCCAGGAACCAGGGGTTCACCAAGCAGGAATACCGCTACCTCCGTTTGGACACCGGCGAGCAGCTCGACTGGTCGCTCGACGTGATCGAAGCCGAGACCCCCTACGCGTACAACGTCCATCTCGGCCAGGAGAAGCTCTCGGCGATAGCCCTTGCGCACCTCGAACGCCAACCGCATGCCGAGGTGGTCTGGTCCTCTCCGGTAGATGCCGTAACGCAAGACCGGGAGGGCGTTTCGGTCCTCGCCGACGGACCCGACGGGCGGACCGAGCTGCGGGGAGCCTGGTGCGTGGCAGCTGACGGCGCCCGCTCGACGATACGGCGCAAGCTGGGGCTCGCCTTCGAAGGCATGAGCTGGCCCGAGCGTTTCGTCGCGACCAACATCCGCTACGACTTCCATCAGCACGGGTACGCGATCGCCAACATGATCTCCGACACGGTTCACGGCGCGATCCTGTCCAAGATCGACATGACCAACCTGTGGCGCTGGACCTACTGCGAGGACCCCAGCCTCCCACAGGACAGCGTCCTCGATCGCCTCCGTCCCAACCTCGAAGCGACCGTGCCCGATCTCGGTGAGTTCGAGCTCGAGCGGGCGCAGCCATACTCGATGCACCAAAGGGCCGCCGAGCGGCTCAGGGTGGGGAGGATCTTGCTGGCCGGCGACGCCGCGCACGCGACCAACCCGACCGGGGGACTTGGTCTGACCTCCGGTCTGTTCGACGCCGAGGCGCTGATCCCGACTCTCGCCGAGGTCTTGAACGGGGGGCCGGAGGAGACGCTTGACACGTGGGCCGAGGAGCGGCGGCGCAAGTTCGTCGATATGGCCTCCCCTGCCGCGAGTGAAAACAAGCGCATGCTCTACAGCGAGCTGGATCCGAAGCGCCGCGACGAAGACTTCGAGCGCATGCGGGCTGGGACCCAGGATCCGGATGCGCTCCGGAAGCGGCTGATGTTCCTGGAGGAATTGCGCTCCGACGCCGTCCTCGCGGCCCGGTGAGAAGACCCGCGACAGCGGGTCTGACTAACGCCGGAGATTCCGCGTCCCTGCTCTGGGAGCGAGCGTTGGCGGTAGCCGGGGCAGCCGATGCAGAAACCACCGAGCGAGCGCAGGCATGCACCCTCCTCGGCGTCGCCGAGGCACTCGTCGCATCACGCCAGAGCAGCTGGCGACAGGCGGCGCTGGCGCTGGCGACCGAGCCGGGCCCGGCGCAGGTCTGCGGCTGCGAAGCCCAAGCCTCGACCGGCGGCGCGGTCGCCGCCAACTCACTCCTGATGCACGCCAACCTGGCCGACGACACGTACCTGACGGCCGAGCACCCCGGGGTCCAGGTGCTCCCCGTCGCCCTCGCCCTGGCGGACGCAGACCCGACGATCGGAGGCGAGCGATGGCTTCACGCGGTGATCGCCGGCTATGAGGTCGCCGGATGCCTGGCCGCCGCCACGATTCCCGCCGCACCACGCCGCGGCTGGCGCGTGACCGCGGCGATCGCGCCGCTGGCAGCGGCGACGACGGCGACCTTGCTGTTGCCCTCCCCCAGGACCACAGGTCCCCAGGCCCTGCGCCTCGCCTCCGCCTTCGCCGGCGGCACCCTCGCGGTGTTCGGCGGCGGTGACGGATGGCGTTTGCAGCCCGGCGCCGGCGCCGTCGTCGGGTTGCTCGCGGCACGGGCGGCGGGCGCGGGGTTGGACGGAGATCCGGCATCGCTCGACGGCGAGCGGGGCCTGCTGGCGACGATGACCGGCAGCGCCGCGGCGCTGCCGGTCGAGGGCGCCCCCGCGATCCTCGGGGTCACCTTCAAGCGCTACCAGGTCCCGATGTATGGCCAGGCGGTCTGGGCCGCGCTCGACGGAGCGCCGCTGCGCGGGCCGCTGACGTCGATGCGGATCAGGGTGCCGGAGTTCGCGACCGCCTATGCGGCGCAGGACGCCGGTGCGGTCACCAGCGTCCAGGGAATCGCTCTGTCGGCCCTGGCGCAGCTCGTGCCTGGGGCACGACCGCCTGCCGCGGATGCGATCGAGGTAATCGGCGACAACTCGGTTGGCGAGCACGGCGCCGTGATCGAGACGATCGACGGGTCCGGGACCGAGCACCGCCTGGACGGGGACGGAGACACGAGCGGGTGGGGGCGGTCAGACGCCGAGGCGCAGGCACGACAGCTGCTCGGCGACGGAGCCGAGCCTCTGATCGACGCGGCCCGCGGCCTTGTCGCGGCGAGCTCGGCCGCGAGCGCGCTCGACCTGCGAGGAGAGCGCCGATGAGCGACCGCCTCGAGGGACGGGCGCTAGAGCTTCTGCGCGAACCGAACTTCGCCAATCTCGCGACTGTCAACCCGGATGGGTCGATCCTCGCGGTCGTCCTCTGGGTCGACGCCGACGCGGGCGGTCTCGTCCTCGTCAACGGGGTCGAGGGCAGGCGCTGGCCAGCCAACCTGCGCCGGAGCGGGCAAGCGACTGTGTTGGTGGCGAACCGCCACAACCCCCACGAGTACGTCTCCGTCGTGGCCCGTCTTGCCGGCGACCAGACCACGGGAGCAGCAAAGCACTTCGAAACCCTGGGCCGCAAGTACCGCGGCGCAGACGCGCCACAGGCCCCGCCCGGGATGCAGCGGGTGAAATTCACGCTCGCGCCCATTCGGGTCCGCCTCTACAAGGGCTGAACCGCATTGTATGACGGTCATTCGGTAGACTTGGAGCCCTGGTGACCAGGGACGACCACAGCCTGCCGATCGTGCGCGCGATCCCGATCCCAAAGGGGGTCAACACGTACACGCGCTTCGCCGACGGCTTCGAACCCTGGGAGTACAGCGGTTGGCTGGACGAGTCGATGTCATGGAAGGACACCTGCTACATCGGGAATTGGAGCGGGCTCAAGAAGCAGCGGGTGACCGGTCCCGATGCGGTGCGTCTTTTTTCCGACCTGGTCGGCAACAGCTTCGGCAGCTTCCCGATCGGACAGGCCAAACACATCTCGGCCTGCACCCCGACGGGCCTACTGCTCGGCGACGGCATCCTGATGCGCCGCGGCGAGGAAGAGGTCGTCTCGACCCTCGGGCGCAACGCGATGTGGTGGGTCGAAGCCCAGATCGAGGATGGCGACTACGACGTCGCCTCAGAGGACGTGACCGATTCCGAGTACGTCTTCCAAGTGCAGGGACCCAACTCGCTGGCCTTGCTCGAGGAGGCTAGCGGCGAAAGCTTCCGCGACATCAAGTTCATGTGGTTTGCGGAGCGCTCGATCGACGGCAATCCGTTCATGGCGCTGCGCCAGGGAATGGCGGGCGAGATCGGGTTCGAGCTGCTCGGCCCGGCCGAGACCGGGATCGCGATCTTCGAGCGCATCCTGGCCGTCGGAGAGAGCTTCGGGATCCGCCGTCTAGGCGCACGGACGAAGATGATCAACCACGTCGAGGCGTGCTTTCCGACCCCCAGCGTCGACTACATGCCGGCCTGGTTCGACCCGAGCGTGCGGGATGCCGGGCAGAAGATGGCCGACGCGCTGCCAGCCGTAGCCCAGTTCTTCTTCACCCATCGCGGCAGCCACGTGACCGACGACGTGAGCGACTTCTTCTACAGCCCGGTCGACCTCGGCTGGCAGCGAACGCTCAAGTTCGACCACGACTTCGTCGGTCGCGAAGCGCTGGAAGAGAAGGTCGCCAACCCGCGCCGACAGATCGTCACCCTCGTCTGGAACGAGGAGGACGTCCTCGACGTCCACGCTTCCCTCTTCCGCGAGGGCGAGTCGTACCAGTACATGGAGCTGCCCCGCGGCGGTCTCGGCTGCGTCTGGGGGGACCGGGTCCTGCGCGAGGGCGAGCAGGTGGGGATCACGACCTCACGCTGCTACAGCTACTTCTTCCGCCAGATGATCTCGCTCTGCCCGATCGCAGTCGAGTGCGCGGAGCCGGGCACCGAGGTGGACGTCATCTGGGGCGAGCCGGGTTTCAAGCGGAAGACGATCCGGGCGACCGTCGCCCCCGCCCCCTACAAGACCGACAACCGCCGCGCTGATCTAAGCGCGCTGCCGAGCTAGGAGCAACACATGAGCGAGGTCGTGCTGGTAGCCGAGGTGGAGTTCGTCCCCGGCCGTGAAGAGGAAGCGCTGGCCGCGCTCCGCGAGCTCTGCGAGCAGACCCACGCCAACGACACGGGCTGCATCCTCTACGCCGCGCATCAGGTCGTCGACGACCCGCTGCGGGCCATCGTAATCGAGCGCTGGGAGTCGGCGGAAGCCCTCGAGGCCCATGGCCAGGCCGCTCACGTCACCCAGGTGGAATCCGTCGAGGCCTTCGCCGGCCCACCGCGCGTCCTGGTGTTGTTTCCCTCGGGCTTCGGCGAGCCCGGGAAGGCCTCGCTGGGCGGCTCAGCCGCCTGAGCGAGAGGGCCCGGCCGCCCGCTCGGACTCCTCGAGCAGCATCGGCGCGCCGAGCGCGACGCCGTGGATTCCGATCGTGCTGACGATCGCCAGGACCTCCATCAGCTCGCCGACGGTGGCGCCATACCCGAGCGCGTTCTGGATGTGGAGCTTCAATCCCTTCACGTAGAGGTGAGTGGCCGCCGCGTCGAAGGCGATGTAGACGAACTCCTTGACCTTGGGCTCGAGCACGCCGTGCTCCCACGGGTGAGCCGAGAACCGCAGGTAGCCCGCGAACAGCTCCGGGTCCAGATTCAACAGGCCGTCCCAGAACTCATGCCAGTACCCGCGCTTCTCGGTGAACTCCGCCTTCAACCGCTCCTGCTCGGCGGTGAGCGGAGGCAACTCGGCTTCGCCTCGTTCCTCGAGGACTTCCAGCAGGATCGGCACGCCAATGTTGCAGGCGTGGATCCCCAGCGTCGCGGTCAGCTCCAGAACCTCGGCCAGCTCTGGCTCGGTGGCACCGAACTCGATCGCCTTACGCAGATGGGCCCGCACACCCGGCGCGTACATGTGCGTCGCTGCGGCGTCGGCGGCGACGTAGATGAACTCCTTGACCTTGGGCTCGAGGTGGTTCTTGCCCCAGGGAACCCCGGAGAACTCGGTGTAGGCAGCGAGAAACTCGGCATCTAGTCGGAGGATCGCCTCCCAGGAATCCCCCCAGGTGCCGCGCACCGCTTCGAATTCCTCTTTGACCTCGAGTTGGCGTGGGCTCAAGTCGGACATCGATCCTCCTGGTTGTGGTGGCTAATTGGCCGCGGTACGCCGTGGGCGGCCTTGCGGCTCGACATTTCCCCGGGGCGTCCCGCGTGGGAGACGATCGCCTCGCAGGCCGCCTCGAGGTCCCCGGCCTCGTATGCCTCGACCAGCCGTCGATGGTCCTCGACCAGAACCCGGTCGAGGGCAACCGCCGGCAGCCGCAAGGCGTCGAGACCCGGCAGTCCGAGGCCCCTGTAGGCGGCGAGGAGCGCCTCCGAGTCGACCAGCCCCACCATCGTCTCGTGGAAGCGCGCGTTGGCGTCGATCCAGGCGTCGAGATCGGCGAAGCCACCGTCCTCGATCAGGGGCTCGGTCGCTTCCATCGCCTCTCGAAGCTCGCGCAGCCGGGCGGGCGGGACTGCGCCGACCGTCCGTCTGGCGACGCCGAGCTCGATCGCGCAGCGGGCGGCGTAGACGTCTTCGTTGAGCCCGTCACCGGCGCTGCCTTCGAGCAGCCGCGAGCGGACCAGGCTCAGCAGCCCCCTGTGCTCATCCAGTTCGAGGCGACCGAAGCCGCCGCGAAAGTAGGCGAGCGGCGCTCCCGGCCGGGACGTCGCCGCTTCGACCTCTGCGAGGAAGACGAAGTGGGTTGCGGCGACGACGTGGTCGGCGACGCGGCAGACGAGGCATGCGAGCGCCTCGTCGAGCAGCGGCTCGCCGTGCTCGGCGCCGCGGAACGGGGTTCCCGTGAACTTGTCGCCGCCGTGCTTGGCGAAGCGGATGGCCAGCTCCGCATGGTCCTCGCCAAGGACGTTGACCGCGAGCCTGCCCGAGCGGAGGATCGCCTGGCCGGTGTCCGAGCCGCGGTTGAGGCAGACAACGACCATCGGCGGCTCCAGCGAAAGCGAGGTGAAGGCGCTTGCGGTGGCGCCCAGCGGCGCGCCGTCGGCCGCGGTGGTGATGACGGTGACGCCGCTGGCGAAATGGCCGACGACTTCCCGGAACTGGTCGGGCGTCAGCCGGCCCGACCCTCGCTCGGCCGCGGGGTCCATCTCAGCTCGAGGCGGAGGGTACGATCGCGGCGGTGAGGACCTCGGCCGCGGTGGACATGGCCGCAACGTCGTTGATTTGCGCCAGCGGATACGTGCCGCTGAGGATCGGCGCAGGGTCCAGGTGCCCGTCTTCGATCAGGCCGATGAACCGCGGCAGGTCACGCCGGTAACGGCACCGCCCGTTCTGGCAGTTGCGGATGTCGCGTCCGCGAATCGCGAACTCGAGGGCCGAGATCGTCACGTCGGAGGTGAGCGTTTCGACGCCGGTCGGCACGACGATGCCAGTGTTGAGGGTCATCCGCACGGCCTGCTCCATCGCGGCCACGCTGCCGGCGGCCTCGAAAGAGAAATCAGCCCCGCGGCCGGCGGTCAGCTCCTTAACCAGCTCGACCGGGTCGCCATCGTCGGGATCGACGAGATCGGTAGCGCCGAGCTGGGCCGCGATCTCACGCCGATCGGCCCGTGGCTCGACGACGATCACGCGCTCGGCCCCGGCGACCTTTGCGCCCTGCGTCATCCACAACCCGAGCTGGCCGGCGCCGAGTATTGCGACCGTGGCACCGGGGTTGACCTCGGCTACGTTGAAGATCGCGCCCAGGGCGGAGGTGATGCCGCAGCCGAGCATGCAGAGACTCTCGTCGGGGAGCTCGGTCTCGATCGGAAACGCCCAGAACTCGGGAATCCTCATCAGCTCGGCATAGCCGCCAACCGGGCAGGTGAGGATCTCGGTGCCGTCCTCTGCAGTGCCGAGCGGCAGAGCGAATTCGAACAGCCGCTCACACTGGTCGGGCCGCGCGCGGGCGCAGTTGTGGCAGACGCCGCACTCAGGGGTCCCTCCACAGGCGACCCGGTCCCCCACCTTCACCGAAGTGACCTGGGAGCCGACCTCCTCCACCATCCCGACCGCGCTGTGCCCGAAGACGGTGTTGTCCTGCTTGCCGAGCTTGCCGCCGTTGTTGAGGTTGTCGGTGATGCAGTACGAGGCGGCGCCGGTGCGGACGATGACGTCACGTGGACCCGGCGGGAGGATCTCGAGCGGCTCGACGGAGTAGGGCTCGCCTCGCTTCCGCGTAACGGCAGCAAGGGCCTTCATCGCGCCCTCTCCCCGCGCAGCCGCTGGGTCTCCTCTGCATCCACGTCGAGTCCCTCCGGGTCACGCTCGGGATCGCCGACGACGACGACGCCGTAGTCGCGGGCGGCACCCTCGATCGTCACGTAGCCGTCACGTACATCGCACTTGACACGCTCGGGGTCCCTTTGCAATGGGTCCCCCCAGCCGCCGCCGGCGTTGTTCATGACCCGCAGCACGGAGTTCGCCGAGCAGCCCCAGGCCGGCTTGCGCCCGAACCAGACGTATTCGCCACCGGGGTCGGGCGCGTTGGTCTCCGGATCCAGCGTGCCAACGATCGGTTGCGAGTCGGCGTAGGCGTCGGCCCCGAGAGCGAGCGGACGCTGGCTGCGATCGACGCCGTCGCCTCCGTCCCAAAGCCAGGCACCGCCAGTTCGCCCGCTGCCGCCGCCGTTCACGCCAAAGCCGCTCGGCTCACGGAAGCGAAGTGACACGAGGTTGTGGACGGTGTCCTGCAGCCAGAGGGAGTCCTTGGCAATGCTGGCCCCTCCCCGGTTCGTGCCGGGGCCGCCCGAGTCGGGAACCAGTTCGCGGCGCTGGACGACGATCGGGAAGTCGTGCTCGATCGCCTCGATCGCCGGCGCCATTCCGTTCGCCTGGTAGCAGCCGATCGCGAAGGTCTCTGCGTCGCCGGCATCGGTGGCACCGAACGGCCCCTGCTCGCCCCCGCACTGCCCGACCGAGGCCCAGGGGGTTCCGTCGGGGTGGACGCCGAAGCCGTTGTGCAGGTTGCCCGACCCCATGTCTCCGCCGATCGCCCTCGGTCCGAGGGCCTTGGCGAACGCCTTGAAGAGCGCCGTCAGCAGGGCCTGAGTGCCCTCCCAATAGGTGAACACGGCGCCGTCGGGAGGGAGGGCACTGATGACCGACCCCTCGGGGATAACCAGGTCGACCGGCCGAACCGTGCCGGAGGTGAAGGGGCTGTGAGGATCGAGCAAGAACTTGAGGGCGACGCCGACCGTGGACTTGGCGTCGAGTGCCGTGCCGTTGATACAGGTCCGCGCTTGACGCGAGGTGCCGCTGGTGTCGATCTCCGCGCGGCCGCCCCGCACCGTCACCTTCGCCCGCACGGTGTAAAGCTCTTCGTCGTCGACCCCGTCGGCATCGAGGATCGCCTCGCCCTCCCACTCGCCGTCCGGCATCTCCTCCAGCGCGGCGGCCATCTGCTCGGCGCTGGCGTCGCAGACGTAGCGCATCGCCCCATGGACTGCGGCGACCCCATAGCGCTCGATGGTTTCCGTCAGCAGCCGCTCGCCGAGCTCGACGTTGGCGCAGATGGTGAGCAGATCGGGCAGCAGCAGTTCGCCGAAGCGGACGTTGTCGAAAATCTGCGAGAACGTCTCGCGAACCTTCTCGCCCCGCTTGTAGAGCGCCTGCGGCGGCAGCACCAACCCGTTCTCGAAGACGTTGTGCTTGCTCGGGCTGAAGCCGCCGGGAACCGTGCCCCCCATGTCGAGCTGGTGGGCCATCAGGTTGACGAAGCCGGCGATCTCGCCGGCGGCGAAGACCGGGCGCACGAAGAGGATGTCGTTGACGTGGGTGCCGGTCCGGTAGGGATCGTTGGCGATGATCACGTCGCCGGGCTCGATCCGGTCGAGCCCGTACTCCTCGACCGTCGTCCGCACCGCGTCGGTCATCGTCCCGGTGAAGAAGATGATGCTGTTGCTGACCGCGGGAGTGGGGTAGGACTCGGTGGGCGCACCCGCAATCGTCGCGGCGAAGTCATAGAAGTCGCGCAGGATCGGCGAGAACGCGGTGTTGAGGAGCTGCGAGCACATGTGCTCGACGACGTAGCTGAAACGGTTGGCCAGCACGGTCGCCGTGAAGCGGTCACAGCTGAAGCGCTCGGTGAAGGCCGCCTCGTCGAGCGCGCGGATCGGAGTCTCGCTCACAGCCGAGGTCATTCTCCCTCCAACTCGATCAGGATCTCGCCGAAGCGACCGATGGTCGCGACTTGACCCGGGCAGACAAAGGTGGTCGAGAGCTCCTCGCGGATGATCGCCGGGCCTCGAACCTCGCTGCCAGGGGGCAAGGACTCGCGCTCGAACTCCCCGGTGGGCAACGGCTGCTCGGCGAAGTGCCGCAGCTCGACCGTGCGGTGAGGCTGCGGCTCGCCGGAGCCGGCCTCGGCCGGTTTTGGCTCGTAGGCGACCTTCTCGGCGGGGACGACCAGCTGCACCCGGTAGGTCACACCCTCGACCGGCACCGCCTCGAAGCGATTGCCGAAGCGCTTCTCGTAAGCGTCGTGGAAGCGCGTGATCATCGCGGCGATCGCCTCATCGTCGATCTCGCCGGCGGGGGCCTCGACGAACGGCGTCTCCCAGCTCTGGCCGAAGAGGCGCCCGTCGAAGCTGCGGCGGATCTCGACACCGTCGGAGTCGCCGACCCTCTGCTGCAGCTGCGCTTCGAGAGCCGAAAAGATGGAGCCCACCTCCGGCGCCACCTCCGGGGTCAGCATCCGGTAGGCGCTCCGGCTCTCGGTGTAGACCAGGTCGGTGCTGAGCAATCCGAGCGCCGAGAACAGGCCCGGGTGGGGCGGCACGATCACCCTGCGCATGTGAAGCAGATCCAGGGCGGCGGGCAGCAGCATCGGACCAGCCGCCCCGTATGCGACGAGGCTGAAGTCGCGCGGGTCGACGCCGTGGCGGATCGCGATGTTGGTGATCTCCTCGGCGATGTTGTTGACGGCGATGCGATAGGCGAAGGCGACCCTCTGGCCGAAGCTCAGAGGGGAGTCGAGCCGCTCGAACGCAGCTCGGGACAGCTCCGGGTCGAGGTGCATCTCTCCGGCCGCGAACCCCTCCGGGTCGAGGATCCCCATCAGCAGACAGGCGTCGGAGACGGTCGGCTCCTCCCCTCCCCGCCCGTAACAAGCCGGGCCCGGGTCGGCGCCCGCGCTGCCGGGCCCGACCATCACGTCTCCGGAGTGCGAGATCGAGACGATGCTGCCTCCGCCCGCGCCGACGCTCGAGACCTCGGTCGCCAACGCGTTGATAACGAGGTCGTGCTCGAGCTGGAAGGTGTCGTTGACGAAGGGCTCGCCCGCGACGACCAGCGAGACGTCGGTCGAGGTGCCGCCGACGTCGGCGCAGACCAGGTTCCCGTCCCCGATTGCCTCGCCGAAGCGCCGGCAAGAGACGGTCCCGGCGGCGGGGCCGGCAAAGACGATCTGGAAGGGATGCTCCAGAGCCTCGCGCCACGGCAGCAGAGTGGCGGCGCAGTCTGCGAAGTTGAGCTCGCCGACGAATCCCATCTCGCTCAGCTCGGCATGCAGTCGCTCGCCGTAGCTCGAGTACATCAGCTTCATGAAGACGTCGATCACGGTAGTCGACCCCCGCGTGAACTCCTTCGCCAGCGGCGAGGTCTCAGAGGAGATCGAGATCACGACCTCCTCGCCCAGAACCTCGCGGGCCAGCTCACGCAGACGCTCCTCGTGGGCCGGATTGACATACGCGTTGAGCAGGCAGATGGCAATGCCTTCGACTCTGCAACGAGCCATCACCTCGAGCTGCTCGCGGGCCTGGACCTCGTCGAGGGGGGCGAGGACATCCCCAGACGCGAGCATGCGCTCAGCGATGCCACGCCGCAGATAGCGAGGAACCAGCGGCCGGTCGGCGTCACCGAAGCTGCGCCTCCAGCGAGCGTCGGTCTGTCCGTCGAGTGGGCGCCAGACCCGACCGGTGGCAAGGCTGTCCCGATGTCCCTCGGTGGTGAGGAAGGCTACCTTCGGCAGGCGCCTGGTGATCACCGCGTTGAGGCCCATCGTGCTGGCGTGGTTGAAGGCCGTCTCACCTTCGACGCCGAGGCGCCGGGCGCCCTCGATCACAGGCTTGGCTGGCGCCAGCGGCTGCGTCGGAACCTTCGTCACCCTCACCTTCCCGTCCTTGACGGAAACGATGTCGGTGAACGTCCCTCCAGCGTCTACTCCAAGCATTTAGCGAATTCCTCCATGGCGGCGCAGGGCGCCGGACAAGATTGACCCTGGTTCTCAATATACATCGTCAGACGGTATGGCGATAAGTCAGCCGGTGTATGCTCGTCACATGGAGGGAGTCCAACCCGGCCCGACATACGAGGTCGTCGCCGTCCGCTACGGCCTTGCGTGCTCGACCAAGTCCGACCTGTATTACCGGTACTCAGCCTACGGAGAGCCCGACGATCCCCAGAACATGGACTTCTTCTTCTACGTCCTGCGCGACGGCCCGCGAACGGTCCTCGTCGACACCGGCTTCGACCTCGGCGAAGCCGAGCGACGCGCCGGGCGCGAGACGCTCGTCCCCCCGGCCGAGGCCCTGCGGTTGCTCGAGGTCGATCCAGCCACGGTCGAGCAGGTGATCGTCACGCATCTGCACTGGGACCACATCGGCAACCTGGACCTGTTTCCGTCTGCCGAGCTGATCGTGCCGGAGGCCGAGCTGGAATTTTGGAGCGACCCGATCGCCCGACAGGCGCAGTTCTGGCCGCACACCGACCCCGCCGCAATCGAAGCGGTGATGCGGGCGCGCGCCGATGGCCGGGTCCGTGCAAGCGGCGCCGACGAAGTGCTGATTCCAGGGGTGAGGGGAATCGTCGTCGGCGGCCACTCCGCCGGCCAGGAGATCCTCGTCGTCGAGGGCACCAGCGGCACCGTCGTGCTCGCCTCCGACGCAACCCACCTCTACGAAGAGCTGGAGCTGAGCCGGCCCTTCGCGGTCGCCGTCAACTTCCGCGAGATGTATGAAGCCTACGAGCTGCTGCGCGGCTTCGAGTCCGATGGTGCCGTCGTCGTCCCAGGACACGATCCGCTCGTCTTCGAGCGCTTCGAGCGCCTTGGCGGCGAGATCGACTTCGCCGTCCGCATCGCCTAGGCCGCAGATGAGTTCGAGACACCAGACCGAGGAGATCAGTTGAGTACAACCGGAATCGAAGGCAAGGTCGCCCTGGTCACGGGCGGCGCAAGCGGTATCGGCGCCGCCACCGCGCGCCACCTCTCGGCTGCCGGCGCAAAGGTCACGGTCGCCGATCGCGACCTCACCGGCGCCGAGGCTCTCGCCGAGTCTCTCCCTGGGGAGGCCCTGGCGGTGGGAGGCGACGTCTCCAGCGAGGCTGAGGTCGAGGCGATGGTCACGTCCGCCGTCGACCGCTTCGGTCGCCTGGACCTTCACCATCTGAATGCCGGTGTCCCCGGGCCGCTGGATCCGTTCGAGGATCTCAGCGTCGAGGACTTCGACGAGGTGATCGCGGTCGACCTACGTAGCGTGTTCCTCGGGCTGCGCGAGGCCTTCCGCCAGTACTCCCGCCAGCAGAGCGGGGGCGCGATCGTCGTCACCGCGTCGATCGGGAGTCTTCGCGGGTCCTCGGACCTGATTCCGTACCACACCGCCAAGCACGGAGTGCTGGGACTGATGCGGTGCGCGGCCGTGCACGGCGCCGAGCGCGACATCCGCGTCAACGCGATCGCCCCCGGGATAGTCCTGACCGGACTCTTCGCCGGGACTAAAGGGAGTGAGGGTGGTGCATCGGATTGGGAGAAGCGGGCGCGGATCGCGCCCCAGCGTCGGCCCGGCACCGCCGAGGAGGTGGCCGATCTGGTCGCCTTCCTGCTCGGCGAGCAGGCCGGCTTCCTGACCGGCGAGGTGATCTCGATCGACGGCGGCGCAACCGCGATGAACCCCGCCCGGCCCTCCGGGCAGCGGGTGGAAGGGTAGGAGAGCGATGTCAAGCACAGGAATGCGGCTGGGCTTCGTCGGCCTCGGCAACATGGGCGGCCGGATCGCGACGCGCCTGGTCGAGCAGGGGCACGACGTCTGGGGGTACGACGCCAAACCCGCGCGCGGCACCGACCGCGGCATCTCCACCGCCGCAAACCTTCGGGAGCTGGTTGAGGGCAGCGATCTCGTCCTCCTTTCGCTACCGGACAGCAAGGTGGTCGAGGCCGTGGTTAGAGCTGAGGACGGAGTCCTCGCCTGCTGTCGGCGGGGGCAGATCGTCGTCGACCTGAGCACCGCTTCCCCCGCCTCGTCGATCGAGCTGCACCGGGAATTGGCCGAGCGGGGGGCCGAGTTCCTCGACGCCGGAGTCTCCGGCGGCGCCGCTGCTGCTGAAAAGGGCACCCTGGCGATCATGGTGGGCGGCTCAGCCGCCGCGCTGGAACGGGCGCGTCCGGCACTCGAGGGATTCAGCTCCAAGATCTTCCACATGGGGTCCCCGGGCGCGGGTCACACGACGAAGCTGCTCAACAACTTTCTCAACGCGGTAACGCTCGCCGCCACCTCGGAGGTGATGGTCGCCGGCCGCAAGGCCGGACTCGACCTCGCCCAGCTGGTCGACGTGCTCAACGTCTCGAGCGGCGCCAGCTTCGCAACCGCAAACCGCTTCCCCAATATCGTCCGCGGTGACTACATGGCGGGCGGGCTGACCAGCCGCCTGCAGATGAAGGACGTCTCCCTCTATCTCGAGCTGATCGGAGAGCTCGGCGTTCCCAGCCTCAACGCGGCAGGGCCGACCGCATCGTTTGGGCTCGCCTTGCAGCTGGGGTACGGCGACGAGATCTCCAATCGGGTCGTCGACGCGATCGGGGATGCCGCCGGCGGCGTCCGCGTCAGCGGCGACGAGTAGCGAGGCGGCGGGCGGGAACCAGCGCGACCAGCGTCACCGCCAGCGTGATCGCGAAGGTGACCGCAAACGCGTCGGTGACCTGAGAGGGAACGCCGCCGGAACCGGCCGGGGCGCCGTCCTGTATCCAGTCGGCAAAGGGCCCAAGGCGTTGCTGCAGGATCGCCGCGAGCAGAGCCGTTCCGGCGGAGCCGCCGAAGCGAAGGGCGACGTTGACCAAAGCCGAAGCGGAGGGCATCGCACTCGCCGGAATATCTCGGTAGGTGGCCGCCAGTGTCGGGATCAGGACGCCGCTGAGACCGAGGCCGCGAGCCAACAGCGCGACCTCGAGGACGGGGGTCGGGGAATCTGCGAAGAAGACGAAGGGCGCCGTACCGGCGGCGCAGACGAGGAGACCACCGCACACGAGCAGGCCGGTCGGGATCTGCTCACCACGATGGCTGACTGCCATCAGGGTGACCACGGCCCCCACCCCCTGCGGCAGGAGGAGCAGACCCGCGTGCAGGGGCGGGTATCCGCGGGCCAGCTCCCAGTAGAGCGGCAGCACGAACAGGGCGCCGAACATCAGCGCTCCGAAGATCCCGGCGAGAATCGCCCCCGAGCGAAATGCCGCTCCCCTCATCAGTTCGAGGTCGACCAGAGCCGCGGCACCGCGCGGCAGGGCGTGGGCGACGAAGGCGGCGACCAGGGCGGTACCGACGAGCAGCAGGACCCCATCGCCGAGAGCGATCGTGCCTTTTGCAGCGATCGTCGCCAGGGCTGCGGTCAGAACCGCCGCCCCAGGCGCCAGCAACAGCAGGCCGCGAACGTCGAGTGGGGGCAGGTCCAGCCCCTCCGGGCGGTCGTGAGGCAACGCTCGGGCGCTTGCATAGGCGACGGCAAGGGCCGGAACGACCAGCCCCAGGAAGATCCAGCGCCAGCTGACCAGCCCGACCAACAAGCCCCCGATCACCGGCCCGAGAGCGGGACCGGTGACGTTGACCAGGGCGACGATGCTGAGCGCGCGGGCGAGGTGGCGCGGGCGGGAGTTGCGGACCACCAGGGTCTGGCCGACCGGCAGCACCATGCCGGCGCCGATTCCCTGCAGGACTCGGCACGCGATCAGCGTCAAGGGAGAGTTGGCAAAGCCGCAAAGGGCCGAGCCGACCGCAAAGGCCACGAGCGACGCGACCCAGACGCGGCGGGCGCCGAAACGGTGGCTCGCCCAGCTCGAGACGGGCAGCGTGGCGGTGACCGCCAACAGGTAAGCGGTCACGATCCACTGCACCTCGAGCAGCGATGCATGAAGTGTGTCGCCCAGCGTCGCCGTGGCGGTGTTGACGACCGTGACCGCGAGCACGGTCAGCAGATGGCCGACGCTGACGACCGCGAGAACGCGAACCGGCAGACCCCCCGTTGATGAAAGGGGAGCTTCGACCGCGGTGACGTCCGCCGGTTCGGCGCTGCTCACGCCAGCCGCAGCTTGGCGGCGCTGAGCGTGTTCGCCAGCAGGCAGGCAATCGTCATCGGGCCGACGCCCCCGGGCACCGGCGTGATCGCCGTCGCGACGTGCCGCACCGTCTCGAACTCGACGTCGCCGACCAGCCCGTCATCGCCGCGATTGATGCCGACGTCGATCACCACCGCGCCCGGCCTGACGTGCTTGACGCCAAGCATCCTCGGAACTCCGGCGGCGGCGACGAGGAGGTCCGCCCGGGCGCAGACCGCGGGCAGGTCCTTGGTCCGGCTGTGGCAGACGGTGACGGTCGCGTTGCGGGCGAGCAGCATCGCCGCCAACGGCTTCCCGACCAAGTCGGAGCGTCCGACGATCACCGCCTCACGCCCGGCCGGGTCGAAGCCGATGCGGTCGAGCAGCTCGATCACCCCCAGAGGCGTGCAGGGCGCGAGTGCGCGACGACCCTGCCACAGCAGGCCGACGTCGACCGTGGTCAGCCCGTCCACGTCCTTCGCCGGATCGATCCGATCGACGAATTCGTCCGCCTCGAGACCGTGCGGGAGCGGCAACTGCAGGAGGATCCCATCGACCTCGTCGTCGTTGTTGAGGCGATCGATCAGAGCATGGAGGTCGGCTGCGCTCGCATCGCCTGGCAGGCGGTGGTCCAATGACCGGATGCCGGCCTCAGAACAGGCGCGGTGCTTGGAAGCGACGTAGACCTGGGAAGCCGGATCCTCGCCGACCAGGATCGTCGCCAGGCCGGGTGCCCGTCCGCCGGCCTCCACCAGCTCGACAACCGCCGCCGCGGTCTCGGCCCGCAATTCGGCGCTGATCGCTTTTCCGTCGATCAGCCTGCCCGGCCTAGAGCCGACTCGCCCCGGAACTCCGTAGACGTTGCTGAGGCCCACCGCTACTTCTCGACGCCGAACTGCGCCTCGGTGTATTCGCGCGCGATCTGGTCACCCAGGATCGTGTTGACGTGTCCCCAGGCCATGGTCAGGTCGCGCCAAATCCGCTCCATCCGGCTGCCGTTGACGGTGGCGCTCGAGCCGATCGTTTTGAGAAGCGGGTCCTCGACCGTCTTCCAGGCCATCGTCAGCGCCTCACGCGAGAGCTGGTTGATGAACTGATCGCGCTCGAGGGTGTAGGCGCCGCCGCCGGCGGCGGCCTCCTCGCAGTAGTCCATGAACAGCTGAGAAGCTCGGGTCGTGATCGCCTCGGCCGCCGTCAGGCGCACCTTGGACTGGGCGTACCAACGCTGGTAGTCGCCATCGTGGACCCGCGGCTTCGGCGGCGGCCGGAAGGTCGTCCGCGTCACCAGCTGCTCCTCGTACTCGTCGAGCGCTGACCAGGCGCCGCCGATCGTCAGGTGAGCGAGCTCGTTGCAGAAGAACCCGAGCGCCCGACCCCCGTACATCGGGGTGCCGTGCAGCTCGAGCCCAGCGGTCCCGCCGCTAACGTCGAAATCGAATTGGCGGCGGTTCTCGAGCACCCATGCGTCCTCGATGAAGACCTCCTCGAAGCGCACGCTTTGCGAGCCGCTGCCCTTGAGCCCAAGCGTTCCTCCCCAGTCGTCCAGGATCTCGAGCTGGTCACGCCTTGCCATGAAGATGTTCATCGGCCCGGGCGGACCGGGCTTCCCCGTGTCGGTGAACTGATGCCCGATGAAGTGAGTCGCGTAAGGAATGCCTGAGCTGTATTTATGGGTGCCGTTGAGGATCCAGCCCCCGTCGACCTTGCGCATTTTGCCGCCAGGAGCGCCGACCGCGGGGGCGGCGACATGGCCGTCGCCGGCGAATACCTCACGCTGCACCTCCTCCGGCCACCATGAAGCGATCTGCAGGTTGTGGCCAGAGGCCAGGGTCAGGCACCACGCGGTCGACATGCATCCACGGGCGACCTCGCGCATCACGGCCATGAACTCGGGCAGCGTGAACTCGTAGCCGCCAAACGTCTTCGGCCGCAGCAGGTTGTAGAAGCCCGCGCCGGCGAACTCGAGGTGGATCTCCTGTGAGGGGTAGGTCCGCTCCTCCGTCGCCGCTTGCTCCGCGACCAGCCGCGGACGCAGCTCGCGGGCGAAGGCGAGGGCCTCCTCGAAGCTCAGCGTCTCAGGCGCCGCCGCGGTGACTGGCGGCTCGGTTAGAACGCTCATGACGCCTCCATCGCCTCGACCGGCGGACGAAGACCATCGGAGAACCGCTTGGTTCCGCCGTGCGCCCACTCGCCACCGTCGATCGGGATCTCGGCTCCGCTGATCCATCGGGAGCCGTCCGAGATCAGGAAAGCCACCATCGGCGCAACGTCCTCTGGCGTCCCCAGCCTTCCCAGCGGCACCTCTGCCAGAGTCAGCTCGATGAACACCGGCGGCGCCTGCCGGACCATCGGCGTATCGATGTACCCGGGGAAGATCGCGTTGACCCGTATCCCGCGAGGGCCGAGCTCGTTGCTGGCGACACGTGAGAGGCCGCGCAGTCCCCACTTTGAAGTCGTGTAAGCAGCGGGCGGGTGGCCCGAGAGCGCGGCAAAAGAGCAGATGTTGACGATCGAGGATCCCTCGCTCATGAGAGGAGCGATTGCCTGGATGCCGTAGAGCTGGCCGGTCAGATTGACGCCGAGGATCCGATCCCACTCCTCTGGCTCGACCTCGAGCAGACGGCTGGGGGCCGTGGTCGCGGCGTTGTTCACGAGGCCGTCGACCCGGCCAAACTCTGCCTTCGCCCATGCCGCGAGTTCTCCCCATTGGTGGCGCGAGGAGACGTCGAGACGGCGGTGCACGACACCCGGAGCCATCTCACCCTCGGGCTCACGAACGTCGGCGGCAATGACCCGCGCCCCACCGGCCGCCAGCTCCCGCGCCTCGGCTGCCCCCTGGCCGCTCGAGGCACCGGTGACAACGACCACCTTGTCAGCTACGTCAACAGCCATCTCAGATCCTCATTTCAATTCGGGGCTCGCCGAGGACTTCACGAGCGATCTCGCCGTAGAAGAAATCCCGCTGCTGGGGGTTTCGGTGGGCGATCGCTACCGAGAGGTCGCGGAAGACCCGAGCCATGCGCTCGCCGTCGCGGGCGACCGAGGCCCCTACCGTCTGCCAGATGTCGCTCTGCATGATGTCCCAGCACTGGAACATGACCTCGCGAGCGATGCCTGCTACGGCCATGTCGTCTCCGTAGGTGTAGGGGGCGCCGTCCTCGACGGTGCGGCGACACAGCTCCATGTGCTGGCGCCCGACGTCGTTGAGAGCCGCTTCCGCAGCGCGAATCCTCGCATATGCATGCCCGTACCACTTCTGGTGCTCGGCGTCGTGGATGCGAAGGCCGAACGGCGGCAGAGGCGTCTTCTTCGTGCGCAGCAGCCGCTCGTACTCGTCGAGGGCGTTGTAGACGCCGCCGACCATGATCGCCGCCAGCGAGGAGGTGAATATCGCCATGCCCCTGCCGGCGTACATCGGATTGCCGTGCAGCACCGACCCCTCCGTGCCCCCTTCGCAGTCGACGTCGATCATGTTGCAGGGGAAAGCCCAGTCCTCCGGGATCCTGGTTCCGTCGAAGCGGAGACTGTGCGAGCCGCTGCCCTTGAGGCCGAGACTGTCGCCCCAGTCATCGAGCATCTCCCACTCGCTGCGGGGGGCGACGAAGGCCATCAGCGTCGGCTGGCCGTCGGGATCGGGGCCGTCGGTCAGGACCTGGCCCATGTAGTGGGTCGCGTAGGGAGAGCCCGATGCAAAAGCGACCTGGCCGTCGATTCGCCAGCCGTCTCCCTCGCGGACCGCCCTGCCGACGGGCGCCGCCACCGAGCCGGCGCGGAACTCGCCGTCGCCGAAGATCGCGTCCTGGGCCGACGCGGACCACCAGGAACCGACCTGCAGGGCATGGTTCATCGACAGCCCGAGGCACCAGCCGGTGGAGACGCAGCCCCGCGCCACCTCCTGCACGACGCGGAGGAAGGTCGGCACGTCGAACTCGTATCCCCCGTACCGCTTCGGGACGTAGAGGCGATAGAAGCCGGCGGCCTCGAAGGCCGAGTGCATCTCGGCCGAGAAGTAGGTGCGCCGCTCGGTCTCCGCCTGATCCTCGATCAGCTCTTCGCGCAATCCAATCGCGCGCTGGACCATCTCCTCGGGGGTCAATCCGGGCTCGGGCGGCGCTGCCGCCGTCGTGGCCTCGGCGCTGCTCATCTCCATCTGCCTCTCCTCCGTCAGGCTACCGTCAGACGATCCTACCAGCGTACAGGCTAGCTTGCGATCACGTTCTCACGGGCCAGCGCGTCGAGAGCGTCCGCTGGCTCGATCTCCAGCCTCAGCGTCGCCTCGCCGCGGTAGGCGCAGGAGTCGCTCCCGACCAGCGCGACGGCGCCGCCCCGCTCCAGCGTTTCGCCAGGGAGATCCGCTGCCACCCCCCGATCCAGCCGCGAGCCGGCGACGATCAGGAGCTGGGCCGCGCGGGCAAGCGTGCGGGCGTGCTCGACCACATCTGCCGGGGTAGGCTCGTCCGCGAGCAGCGACCCGGGGCGCAGCAGCTCCCCGCAGGCGGCACAGCGCGGTGCCGGCAAGATGCCGATCAAGCAGCCGATCGGCTCGGTGTAACCACACTGAGGACAGCTCGAAAGTCGCAGCGAGCCGCGCAGCTCGACGACCCCCGGAACGCCCGCTTCGTCGAGCAGGATGTCGTCGCTCTCGGCAATCACGCAACTCACGAGACCGGCGTCGTGGAGCGCCCGGAGGGCCCGATGCGCAGGGCCGGGACGCTGCTCCCAGGCTTCCTGCATACGTGGTCCGTAGTGGCTCCAAACAACCCCGGGATCGCGCTGGGCGTCGGCCAGCGAAGGCGGCAATGAAGAGCTGCTCTCGATCGTCGCCCCATTCAGGTGGGGGCCGAGGAGCACCACGACCGGGCTCCGCTCTGCGAGCAGATGGCTCAGCGCTGACACGTCCATGTGGTTCAGCCTAGACCTTGGATAGTAGAAGACGGTATGACTGTCATTCGATTAACATCGGTCGCCGGGAGGCATCGATCGCAGGTCGAACGCGAGCTTGAGGAGAGGCATGACCGAATACCCGACCATTCCCTACGTGCCCGCGGTTCCGGAGCGACCCGATGCGGACCGCTACATCCGCTTCGGCAACGCCTTCGAGGTCTACGAGTTCACCGACTGGATCGACGAGAGCATGTCGTGGAAGCAGACCTGCTACATCGGCGACTGGTCTCCCTTGGTCAAGTTCACCGTCAAGGGCCCCCAGGCGCTCGAGTTCTGGTCGTCGATCACGATCAACTCGTTCAGCAGCTTCGATATCGGCCAGGCCAAGCACGCGGTGCTGCCGAACGAGAAGGGCAAGGTGATGGGTGAGGGGATCCTGATGCGCCTCGCCGAGGACGAGCTCTACTTCACCAGCGGGCCGGGGGCGATCTGGGCCGCCTACAAATTCAACGCCGGCGAATGGGACGCCGAGTACACGGACCTGACCGGCGCGCGCACGATTCAGCAGGTCCAGGGTCCGACCTCCCTGGCGGTGATGGAGGAGGCCTGCGGGGAAGAGCTCCGCGACATCGAGTTCATGCGCTTTCGCAAGGCCTCGATCGACGGGATGGAGTTCTACCTGCTGCGCCAGGGCATGTCGGGGGACATCGGCTATGAGATCCACGGCGCGCTCGAGGAGGGTGCGGCTGTCTACCAGAAGATCTGGGAACTGGGCCAGAGGCACGGCATCCGCGAGCTCGGCGGGCGGACCAAGATGGTCAACCACGTCGAGGCCTGCTACCCGACGCCGACCGTCGACTACGTCCCGGCCTGGAACGGGATCGCAGAGGAAGCGGAGTTCAAAGATTTCGTCGATCAGCTCGGCTTCCTGCCTTACCACTACTTCGAGCCCAACTCGGGCAGCCATGAAGGCGGGTCCAAGGAACTGCACTTCTCCCCCTATGAGATGGGCTGGGGGCGCAGCGTCAAGTTCGACCACGAGTTCGTCGGCAAGGAGGCCCTGGAAGCCGAGGCGGAGAACCCGGGGCGGGTGATGCGAACCCTGGTCTGGAATGCGGAGGACGTCGGCGAGGTGCTGATGTCGTTCTTCAAGACCGACGAGGAGCCCTACAAGTTCATGGAATGGCCCCGGGAGTATCTGGGGAAGGTGGTCGCCGACAAGATCCTCGACGCTGATCGCAACCTGGTCGGCCTCACCACCTCGCGCTGCTACAGCTACTACTTCCGCGAGATGCTCTCGTTGGCGGTGATCGACGTCGACCGGGCCGAGCCGGGGACCGAGGTGACCGTGATCTGGGGGGATGTCGGCCAGCGCCAGAAGCAGATCCGGGCGACCGTGGCGGCGGCTCCTTATAAGACGGATCGTCGGCGGACGGAGCTCAAGCGGCCGGAATAGCCGCGCGCAGGGCGTCCAACCGTTCCTGCAGCTCGGCCGCTTTGCGGTCGTGCATCGGGACCCAGAAGCGGCCCTCGACCATCGCCTCGAAGGCCATCTCGGCGACCCGCTCGGGCGTCGCCGCGACCGACTCGATAGCGGCGAGCACCTCCGCATCACGGGTCTCGTCGGGATGCGATCCGAAGCGCGCGGGTCGGTGGCGCCCGGTCTCGCCGAACCTGGTGTGGACCGGCCCCGGCAGCAGGACGCTGACCGCGATGTCCTCGCGGCCGAGGCGCTCCAGCTCGATCGCCACCGATTCCGAGAACGAGACCATCGCCGCCTTCGAGGCGCAGTAGTGGGGCAAGAGCGGCGTCGCCATCAGCCCAGCGTCGGAGGCGGTGTGGACGATCCGGCCGCCCCCGGGGTTGTCGAGCAGCAGCGGCAGGAAGGAGCGGACGCCGTTGACCGCGCCAAACAGGTTGACGTCGAAGACCCAGCGCCAGTCGGCGTCGCTGAGCTCGCTGAGGTGGCCGGCGCCACCGACCACGCCGGCGTTGTTGCAGAGGATGTCGACCCGGCCGTGGCGCTCGATCGTCGCCGACGCCAGCGTGTCGACCTGCTCGGGCCGGCCGACGTCGGTCTCGACCGCGAGCGCGCCGAGCTCGGCGGCCGCCTCATTCAATGGCTCCGCCTCGATGTCCGCGAGCACCAGTTCGAACCCCGCGGCGGCCAAGCGCCGGGCGAGCGCCAGCCCGATCCCTGAAGCGGCTCCGGTGACGACAGCGACCCGGCCCTCCCAGCGGTTGGTCTTGGGCCCAGTCATCGCTAGACAGTATGACGATACTACGCTGATTCGCCCTTAGGGGTCTCGGTCCCCGTGAGGAGCTGCGTCTCCTTGTGGTTAGGCGGCCCGCTTGCGGTGCAACGCGGCGGGTCGCGTCGGTGACTGTAGCTCTGCCACGGCGTGATGTGGAGATACGCGTCTATATCCGACGATTCCGCCTGCTTTCAGCCACCAGTGGCTGACGAAGGGAGGAAAAGAGGTGCTGGTTAATCGGGCCTAGAAGTTGCTGCCATCGCCATTTGCAGCACAACCCGCAACGGGAGCGACGGGACTCGAACCCGCGACCTCCGGCGTGACAGGCCGGCGCTCTAACCAGCTGAGCTACGCCCCCGAGCGATTCGGGACGGGCCGAAGCCCGGGAGCGCAACGCTAGCGGATCGGGGGCTCTAAGCGGCCTGCAGGTTGAGGTCGGCGAGCTCTTGGCGCTCGAGCTCGGGGACCGAGGCGGGGGCCTCGGTGGTGACGATCTCCTCGAGGAGGTCGCGCATCGCCTCCCAGCGCTCGGCGCCATAGCGCTCGATCCAGCGGCGTTCGACCTCGGCGAAGAGGCCGAAGCCGGTGGCCTGGGCTTCGCGGCCGCGGTCGGTGAGGGTGATCAGCTTGGCGCGCTTGTCGGCGGGGTCGGGGATGCGCTCGACGTAGCCGCGCTTGGCGAGGTCGTCGACGATCTCGCCTGCCGATTGCTTGGTGATGCCGGCTAGCTCGGCAAGGCGGGTGAGGCGCATGCCGTCCTCGCGAACGAAGCGGAAGACGCAGCCGTGGGTCGGGCGGATGTCGGCGTACTCGCTCTGCTCCAGCTCGACCCGGAAACGGGCTAGGAAGGCCTGCAGGGCAGCGTCCCAGAGACCGGTCACGGGAATGCGGGTGTCCAAATTTCTGTTGGCTTGCGTCATTTCGTCAGGAGACCTGATAAATTGCGATCTCGTCAGGATAACTGACAAGGTTGTCTTACAAGGTTTCCTGACGATTATACCCGAACGGATGGAGCACCAAAATGGAGTTGTCCTCAGCGAACAGGAAGTGGTGGACGCTCGGCGCGGTCTGCGTCGCGACGTTCATGCTCCTGCTCGACATCACCGTCGTGAACACGGCGCTGCCGGCGATCCAGAAGGACCTTGGCGGCAGCTTCACCGACCTGCAGTGGGTGATCGACGCTTACGCGCTCTCGCTTGCGGCATTGGTCCTCACCGCCGGCTCGCTCGCCGACCGGCTCGGCCGCAGGCGTGTGTTCGTCGTCGGCCTCGCGGTCTTCTCGGTCGCCTCGCTGCTCTGCGCGCTGGCCCCCGACCCGACCTTCCTCAACCTCTCCCGCGCCCTGCAGGGCGTCGGCGGCGCGATCATGTTCGCGGTCTCGCTGGCGCTGGTCGCCCAGGAGTTCCCGAGCGGCTCCGAGCGCGGCATGGCGATGGGCATCTACGGCGCGACGATCGGCATCTCGGTGGCGATCGGGCCGCTGGTCGGCGGCGCGCTGACCGACGGCATCAGCTGGGAGTCGGTCTTCCTGATCAACGTCCCGGTCGGCCTGGCGGCGATCGGCGTCACCTACTGGAAGGTCCAGGAGTCGCGCGACCCCAACGCCAGCCGGATCGACTGGGGCGGGCTCGTCACCTTCTCGACCGCACTGCTGCTGCTGGTCCTGGGACTGGTGCGCGGCAACGACGAGGGCTGGGGCAGCACCCTGATCGTCTCGCTGTTCGCCGCGGCGGCGGTGCTGATGGCCGCTTTCGTCGCGATCGAGAGCAAAGTGCGGGAGCCGATGCTGCCGCTGGGGTTGTTCCGCAACCACGCCTTCACCGGCGTCCAGCTCGCCGCTTTCGCGGTCTCGGCCTCGATGTTCGCGCTGTTCCTCTACCTCACCCTCTACCTGCAGCAGTTCCTCGGCTACTCGGCGATCGACGCCGGGATCCGCTACCTACCGATCACGATCGGCGCCTTCCTCATCGCCCCGATCGCCGGCATGGCGCTGGCCAAGGTCCAGGCCCGCTACCTGATGAGCGGCGGCCTGCTGCTGATCGGCGCCGGCCTGCTGCTGATGTCCGGGCTGAACATGAATTCGGAGTGGACGGCGCTGCTGCTCGGCTTCGTCGTCGGCGGAATCGGCGTCGGCCTGCTCAACCCGGTGGTCGCCGACGTCGCCCTCAGCGTCGTCCCCAAAGAGCAGAGCGGGATGGCGGCGGGGATCAACGACACCTTCCGCCAGGTCGGGATCGCGGTCGGGATCGCCGCCTGGGGCGCGATCTTCCT
>Ga0068862_100001075_pt1 | contig 26167 bp, 36 predicted proteins | sample KBSSwiS52_FD_66598 | JGI IMG/M metagenome (GOLD analysis project Ga0068862, IMG submission 66598) | Switchgrass rhizosphere microbial communities from Kellogg Biological Station, Michigan, USA - KBS Switchgrass S5-2 | ecosystem: Host-associated > Plants > Roots > Rhizosphere > Soil ... | reverse complement strand
TGGTAGCAGTCGGCCAGGGAAGCCTCCACAGCACCGAGGGCATGGGCGGCGTCCCCGGTGGCTGCTACGGATGCGGCGGACTGGAGCGTGATGTTCTGCGGGTCCACCAGCTCTGTGCTGGAGGCCAGGTGGGGCCAGACGGTGGTGCGTCCGCCGGACGTCCCCGTCCATACGGCGCGCTCCACCCACCAGCCCTCCACCCGGGCCAGCGCGTCGGACGCGAGAGCATTGGTCTCCGCCTCGGTCCGGCCGACAGGCGAACAGGTGTACTCCGCGAACACCGTGAACGGCGTGGCTCCGCGGAACAGCTGGTCGACGTTGTCAGCCTTGTTCTCCGGTGCGGGCGGAACAGCTCCGCCCGTACCCGTGACCGCGATGCATTCGTCGTAGGTGGTCGCACCTGCGTCGCAGCGCTCTTCCCAGGTGATCCCGTGCTGCCAGTGGGGATTGTCGATACCGGGCTTCTGCGCTGCGTCCCACAGGCCGTAAGGGAGCGGTGAGAAAGACGGGCCGCTGACGATTTGTCGTGCTCCGGCCATCGGTTACGCCTCCTCACACAATCGTGGTGTTGACCATGTAGCTGATGTAACCCGGACTCAGCGAACTCATTGACCAGGCCCAGAGCGCCGCCCCGGCTGCGAGTGGGAACGAGACGGGGCCGCTGTCCCCGGTCTGCACCAGGCGGCACCCGTGCTCGTTGTCGTTCGCAGACCCGATCTTCACGGAGTACTCGGACCAGAAGATCGTCACCATGCGCGTCCCGAGCAGGGACGACGCGACGATCTGGACCGGCGTCGTCCCTTCGAGATATGCCTCTTCGGTGATCAGAGTCACGCTGTCCTCCCTGCGGATACGGATGAAGGGAGAATCAGACGTGAGCACCGTTCGGCGTGGCAACCGCGCCACCGGCCTGGCCGGAGACGTTGAAGGCCACGGTGTACTTACGTGCGGCGTGGCCGACCAGAGCGATCAGGTGGCACTCCTCCGCCCACAGCGCGGTGTAGTCGTTCTCCGCGTTGAGGACCGAGTCCCTGATGACGCCCAGGTCGAGCTGGAGACCGGTGCCGTGGAGGAACGTCCCCGCTGCGTACATGAGGAAGTTCACCGTGGCGGGCCACACGAGCTGGACCGTGCTGTTGCCGGGCTGGGAAGCGCCGCGCACCTGGTAGTCGTTGACCCACTGGACGCGGACGTTGCGCGCGGAGAAGAACGAGTCGATCTCTGCGTCGCTGACAGCCTGCTGGTTGGAGACACCCTGCTTGAGGGCCAGGTCCGCCCGGATCACTTCCCGGATGTAGTACGGCATGATCACCTCAAGCACCGCATTGGTGCTCATGGCGAACCGGGCCCGGTAGTCCGTCGCAGCCAGGGCCACGGAGTTGTAGATCCTCGGGGCAGGGCCGTCGGTGACAACGGCACCGATGGTGTTCGCACCACCGGCCGCAGTGTCCATCAGGCTGATCAGCCGCGCGTTGATCGCGTGGGCGTAGGCCGCGCGCATGAGGCGGATGAAGTTCTGCGTCGACTCGGGGTACGCGTCGTCCGTCAGGTTGCCCGCGGTGAGGCTGAGGCCGTAGCACTCCAGCCGGACCTCGGAGAACGTGGGGCAGGGGACGCGCAGCGTCGGCTTGTTGACGGATCCGGTGACGGTGAGGATGTCGTCGGACTCGGTCCACAGCCACGGGTCGGTCGCGTTGCTCATCGGGAAGGCGAAGCCACCGAGACCGGAGGCCGCCGTAGCGCCGCCACCGACGGACGCCTGGAAGAACACGTCGCCGATGGCCGGGGAGACCGGGAAGCGGATACCGCCACGGCTCACACCGACGGACGGAAGGTCGACCATTCCGTCTGCTTCGGCGATGTTGAAGAAGTTATACATGATCTCCGACGGCGCACACCATCCGCCACCGGCAACCAGCGCGTCCAGGTTGCTGGACTTCCCCTGGAGGATGCTCTTCCAGAGCTCTTCCACCGTGGCGGGGTTGGTCCGCTCGTCGATGGTGTGCTCGAAGGTGTTGCGCACCGAGGCGACCAGGTGACGCGCGGCACCCCTGCCGTCGCGGGTGATCGGGATGGCGCGGGCCTTCTGCTGGAAGGCACTGCCGAGGGCTTCGATGGTGGGCAGGGCCTGGCCGGTGGCCACGCCGGGAATGTCCACCGAGGCGGTGATGGCCGGTACGGCTCCGGGAACCTTGAGCGGCGGAGCCTGGTTACGGGTGGCGGACAGCGACGCCATCCGGCTCTTGACCTGCTCCATCTGCGGGCTGTTCTCCCCGAACAGCGCCATGGCGACACCCTGCGCGGTGGCCTGCGTCAGCTCCCCGAGGTTGATCTGTCCGCCGGGACCGGCGGCCGCAGCGGCGGTGGCAGTCTCGCCGCCTTCACCCGTTCCGTCGCCGTGCACCCGGCCGCGGAGATCCTGCATACGGCGCTCTGCCGCCAGGCGCTCCGTCTCGGCCTTCCGGCTGGCGCGGTCCTCACGCACCTGGAGCTCGGCCCGGATACGGTCGAGGCTTTCGGTGATGGTGGCGGAGTAGGTCAGGGCTTCGGCCGTGAACTCCCCTGCCTGCTCGATCCGGTCGAATTCAGCGACGGCCTGGTCCTGGAGTGCTGCCAGATCGGCATCACTGACCAGGGAGAGGTCGTCGGGTGCGTGGAAAAGCTCAGGCTCCGGCACGATAACCTCCGACGGCTGGCCAGAATGATCTGTGTGTCAGCCGGAAGATAGCATCAGAAAACCGATTCACCAAAGATCGAATTCTCTTTGGTGAATCGGCTAAATGAATGCTGGACACTGTCAGGTCAGCGATTCAGGCTTCGGTACCGGCGGCGGAGGCGCAGGCTTGTTGCAGCCGCACATGATGATCACCCCTCTCCGTGGACGCGACGGCGCATGATGTCCATCACCCGAGCGTATGCCCATTTGTCGAGCTGATCCTCCCGGACCTGGTTGGACAGGTGCGGGATGCCGCTGGCCACCAGGGCGAACTGGGATCCGGCCTTGACCGAGGTGCGCAGCTTCGGCACAGGGAAGCCCGGAGTGTTCACGGCCAGCAGGCCCACCAGGCGGAGCTGTCCGCCGATCCTGCGCCAGTCTCCGGACACCTGTCCGGCACCGCGGAGCTCGTGCACACGGCTGCTGTCCGCGCCGGGGCGCACCGCACCGGCCACCCAGATCCCGTGAGCGTCGTTGCCGACCACGACGTCCGCCACGGCGGCACCCGTGTTGTCGTAGTGGTCGCTGGCAGCGTGAGCGTTGTAGCTGATCGGGGCGTGCCCCGTACCCACGGTGATCTGACCGACGGACACCCGGGAGTCGTCCGCACAGACGATCTCGCCCGTCATGAAGTACGGGTGGTCCTCCTCGTGCGGCGGGGTGACGCACACTCCGGCCTGACCGATGTGGCAGGTACCCCACAGGGCGGCATGACCGTAAACGCGCCCCTCGTTGTCCACGGTGATTCCTGTGGGCACGGAGAGGGCAGGATCCTGGAACCAGGTCACGGGGGGAGCCCAGCCGGAACCGCTGGCGCGCAGGACCGGACCGGTGAACACGGGCCGCGGAGTACGGGAAGCGCGCAGTGCGCCGATGCGCTCACCCCCGGCAAGCACGGCTCCCTCTTCATCGAGCAGGGCAATGTACGCCTCAGCGAAGGCGGGGATGTCCACCACCGTGGCTGCACGGATGCGTCCCCGGTGGAACACGATCTTCTCGGGGGACGCGAACAGCATCTCGAACAGATCGGCTTCCTCCCCGCCCTCCCCGTCCGGCATGTCCGGCCAGACGAGCTCCATGTCCGCGTCCTTGATCGAGTCGACGTCTACCGAGACACCGCGGAGGAACTGACCCTTGATCTTGTCGTGGACGCGCTGGCCGTCCTCGTCACCCAGGTCGAGCAGGCCCTCTCCCATGACCAGGCTGCCCTCACGCCAGATCTTGGTGATGTTGCCGACGTTGACCGCTACGGTGTGCGGCTCCCCGCCGTGACTGTCCTCCTTGTTCCAGCGCAGGGGGAGGGGAAGGTCTGCCCAGGTGAGTGAGTCGGTGTCGAACTCGCGTCCGTCGCCGGTCTCGATGCCCTCCACGGTGAGGGGACCGCGCCAGGGGGCCGTCTTGCCTTCCAGCTCAACGGGTCCTGAGGTGAGCTCCTGCTCCGCCTCGGTAACGACGGCTCCCGCCTCCTCCCCGTACTTGTTTTCCTTGATCCTCTTGTCCTTCTTCGTGCCCTCGCTCGGCTTGGCTCCCAGGTCGGCTTCGGTTGTCATTTCACCGCTCGATTCCGCCGCGTAGAGAGCGGCAAGCTGATCATTCGCTTCCTGTTCCGAGGCATGGCATCCGGCAACGCTGCCGTCCGAATCCTTGACTACCGCCCAGGGCTCAGAGGACGGGCATCCGGAATGTCCCTGCACCGTGTGCCACGGCATGGTTCCCTCCTCCACCAGGGCTTCGGTCGCGCTCATGATGCCACCGTCGGCCGTTACCGAGTCGTCCAGACCACCCCACACGGCCAGGAGCGTGCCCCGGCAGCGGGATCCGCCCTGGCATTTTGCGTAGCCCGATCCGCCGCTGGGGTACGCCTCCATCGCATCCTGGCGAGAGACGAACTCCATGCCGTCGATGCTGATGCAGGGCTTGCAGGTGTTCTTGTCCAGCGCTTCCGACGCGACGTACTGACCCAGCGGGGCAACCATGAGCACGGCCATACGTCCGGTGTTCTGCGCGCCGGTCATCGCGGCACCGATGGCCTCCTCGTCCGAAGCGTCGGACAGCTCGTCCAGAGCACCGTCCACGTCATCCGCCAGCTCCTCGCTGTCCCGGCCGGAGCCGAACAGGGCTGCCAGACGCGAACGGGCCGACTGAACCAGCCGGTTGCCCATGATGCTGGCGCGCATGGAAGCGACACCCCGCAGGATGTCCGAACCCGAGAGTGCGGCGGTCAGACTGTCCAGGGTCCACTCCGGAACCGTGACCCCCTGCTCCTCGGCCTCCCGCTGCTGTGCTTCACCAGCCTGCTGAGCGAGCAGCAGCATGCGGTGGTACAGGGTCTCGGCCGCTGCCGTGGTGTCCACGGAGATCTGCGGCGAGATCCCCCCGGCCGAAGTGATCTGCTGCCGGATCTCCCTGCGCCATGAGAGCTTGACCTCCTGCCAGCTGCTCAGTGCGTCAGCGACCGCTTCGGTCCAGTCCTTCTGGTGAGCGGCGAAGTCCCAGCGGCTGGCCTCCTCCAGAGGCGTCAGATTGCGCCTGAGGGGAGCGGCAGCAGCTGTCAGGGCGGCCGTCAGGGGAATGTCGGTGTCTTCGTCGGCGAAGCTGATGCGGATCCGGTCGAACGTCACCTCCCCCAGCCTCTTCTCCAGCTCCTTGGCCAGGGTGAGGTCTCCGGTGTACGCCGCGCAGATGTGCGCGACCCAGGGGGTGTGCTGCGCGGGCAGGGCAGGGTGGTTGTGCATGTACTCCAGTGCCTCGGTGGCCAGAATGTGGGCGAAGGAGAGGCTGCCTCCCAGCTGTACGGCTGGCTCAGGTTCTGCGTCGCCCACCGACCACACCCAGCTGGGCGACTCCCCGCCAGCGTTCCAGTGGGAGACGCCGAACACCTTGGCACTGACAGGGCCGTCCAGCTCCTGAGCGAGCATGGTCATGCTGGAGATGAGCTCCTGGCGCTGCTCCGGCGTCCAGAGCTCCGCATCGTCACCCACGAAGAACAGGGTGCAGTGCAGATCTTCAGCCTTCTCCCCGCCCTTGATCGCCAGACGCTTCGCGTCGGCCACTGTCGGCATGAGCGCGATCATGCAGCCGGACAGATGGCTGCCGTCACTCGCCATCGTCACCCGGCGCCCGTGGGCCTTCTGGACGTGCTGGCCACGGCGGTGCATGGCCACCCGGGGCTTGACCCCCTGTTCCTGGAGACGAGCCCGCTTCATATCCCCGCCTTCGTTCACATGGGGGTCAGAGCCGTGCATGACCATTCCTCACCGGCAGCAGATTGGTGCTGATCATCTTGCTGGTGTCCTGGTAGGGAGAGGGGCCGTCGATCTTCAGCAGGCCGAAGGCGTCCAGATGGCAGACGTAGGCACCGCTGGTGCCGGGTACGGCCTGCGGCGCTGCCGTTCTGATCGCGTAGGTGAACGGACAGCTGTAGACGTGTCCGGTGCACACCTCGGGATGCAGGAGATCCCATCTGCTGCCCGCGGTGAACTTGAGCACGTGCTGTGTGGCTGCCTGCCGGGACATGCGCTCCGTGCGTGCGGCGGCCGCCTTGGGAACCGCCTCCTCGGGCGGCGACGGAGGGCCGTGCGCCTCGGGCGGGCCGCCCTCCTCCCCCGGCGGTGGCTTGCCGGTACCGGAGGGCGGCTGGGACGCCTTCGGTGCGGTGAGCAGGGGGTCGAGAATATTCCTGCCGGTGAGCGCGTCGAGCGCAGCAGGCCCGGCACCCGGCACCGTACGAACCATGATCTTGAGGCCGATGGCCTCCAGCTCCTCTTCGGTCGGAGCGTCGTCCTCGTCGAACCCGACTTCCCGGCGCAGCGCTGCGCCGGACAGCTCCATGCGGTCGTACGCGTCCTTGGCGTTCTCGCTGCGGTCGGGGCGCAGGGCCAGTTCGCTCATGTCGTACCAGACGACCCACTGCCCGGCGTCAGTGGCACCGCTGGCAGCCAGTCGCGGCTGGAGGTACCCCCGGGTGAGGGAGTCGCAGATGAGCTCCGCCACGGGAGCGATGTGCGTCTTGAGCGCCCCTTCCTCCAGCTGCCAGGCACCCCAGTGATTGACGTCGCCCATGCCGAGCAGGATCTCCGCGGGCATGTCGAGCTTGGTCGCCAGACGCTTGATCGCGGAATCCCGCTTCTCAATGATCTTCTCGTCGGCCTGGAGTGTGAAGTCGACGTGGCGGAACTCCTTCAGCACCTCGGCCGGTCCCGTGATCGGAATGGGGATGACGGCGGAGGCAGAGCCGGGGTTCTTGATCGCCTCAGAAGCGATCTCGATGAACTCCAGCATGAAGGGGTTCGGTTCGTCCAGGAACTCCTCGCGCACCGGGAAGTCGATTTCACTGGGTACGAGGACGACTCCCGCAGACGCAAGTCGGCTCAGGTAGTCCGCCTGAATCTTCCGGTTGACCAGCTCCAGCTCCCGCAGGATCTCCCGGGCGCTGCGCGCCGGGGAATCGGCCAGGTGGTAGAACCGGTCGTCCGGCCGCCAGATACGCACGACCAGGCTGTCCGGACCGAGCTTGCGCCAGTCGCGGCCTGCGTTGACGGACTCCTCGTCCATGACGAAGAACGTGCCGGACTCGGCCCTGATCTCATCGACGGAGCGGATCATCCACCTCTCCGTACCGTCGGTGGTCTCACCCACCAGGTAGCCCTCACCGGGGACGGAGAGGTGGACAGTGGCCCGCTTCAGGATCTGGGACTGCCCGCCCACGCCTCCGCCGAGCATCATCATCAGCTCGGCCGCGGGGCCCTTCATCTCGATCTCCGGCTCATCTGCGTCCGGCTGAAGCTTCGCCGCGCGCAGCCGGACACGGGAGAGCATGTTGGAGAGCCACCACACCCCGAAGTTGAACTCCCCCACGGTGGTGTAGTACCGCCACAGCTCGTCCTGCCACGACTCGGTATGGCGCAGAAGCTGATCGCGGGCACCCTTGGCCTGTGTGGCTGCGGCGGTGAGGGCGGGAGGCGCAGAAGCCGTCAGGGCGGCCGGAACGGAATCCTTGGGCGGGGTGCGCTGGAGCCGGGGGATCCTCCATACCATGGCACGCCTCCGATCATGAGGTCGTGCTCATGGTAGCCGCTGGCCTGCGGATGACCATTCCCGCAGCACGAAGGCCCCCCGCTGTCCATACGAGGGGCCCTCTGTGCACGCTTCGGCATACCCACCCGAGAAGCACGTTCAGTGTGCCTTACGCTCGCCACATGTCCAAAGCCCGATGGACCCTCGGCACGCTCAAAGAGCTGATGGATGAGCGCGACACCCGTTACCAGCAGCGCTACGACGCTCAGCAGAAGGCTCTTGACGCTGCGCTGCTGGCGGCGAAAGAGGCCGTACAGGCAGCGCTGCTGGCAGCGAAGGAAGCCGTACTGAAGGCGGAGCACTCAGCCGACAAACGCCTTGAGCTGCTGAACGAGCTGCGTACCGGCGTCGCCACCACGGAGCAGCTGGAAGCGCTGGACAAGGTCGTCACGAGCCTTTCCAAACGGCTCGACCTGACCGAGGGGCGCAGCATGGGCAGAGGGGCGACGTGGGGATACCTGGTAGCGGGAATCAGTCTGCTGACCGCGGTACTCGCCTTCCTGTTCCGCTGATCATCCGGGCAGGATCAGTCCGCTCATGTTCGCCACGCCCGCGTTGATCGTGGAAGCCCAGTTGGTGGCGACGTCCCGGGGCAGCAGGACAGTCAGCGTGGTGGACGTCGTCCGCACGGTGACCATCAGACGGCTTCCGCTAGGGCCGTTGACCGGCGTCACGGACATAGCCACGGGAACCTCGGTCAGCAGTCCATTGCCCTCGTCCCGGGCGGGTACTCCATTGCCGTTCATCGCGCCCACACCACCTGGAAGAGTCCGGCCATCGTGTGCTCTCGGATTTCCCAGCCTGCGCCAGTGATCAGGTCCGTATAGCCCTGGATATTCCAGGCCCACGCATGCTCCGGGCAGTGCATCTTGACGTGTTCGTTCCAGGGACTGGAGCAGACCAGCCGCGCCGCACCGCGGTCCCGCAGGCGGCTCAGCACGCCATGCGGATCGGCCAGGTGTTCCAGTACCTCGGTCATCACCACGACGGTACCGATCTCCGCTTCTGACCAGTCTTCGCCGAACACGTCCAGCGCGCTGGCCCGGACATTGCGCTCCTTCCACCCGGCTGCATTGGCAGGGCAGAAGTCATACCCCCAGGACCCCAGCACATGATCACCACCCTGCACCAGGGACAGCAGTCCTCCGTCCCCGCAGCCGCGGTCTGACACCGATGCCCCACCGCAGTCCCTGGCAGCCCGGATGACGTACTCCGCAGCCACACTCAGCCGTTCCTGGTGGAACTCCTGCTCCAAGTGCGGTGCGCGCGGCCGATCAGCGTGGAACTCCGCAGTGGAGACATGCGGCACGTCGCCATCGAACAGCTTCCACTCACTCATGACTGCCTCCTCTCGTAGCGCCAGACGAGGTACAGCACGACACCGACGATGACACCGGAGCCGAGCAGGGCACCGATCATCTCCAGGATCATGACGCCGTCCACATCTGGAACAGGTACGTGTCGGGGTGGTCGTACTCCGGCCGCCACAGCTCGTACTTCAGGTCCGTCCAGCCCGCTGCCAGGAGCATGTCCTTGACGTCCTGCCAGCCCCAGCCCCAGTAGTGCTCGGGATTGCGCGTGTGGTTCTCCCCGCACGGCGTGGTGAGGAGGAGGTGCTTCGCCCTGTCCCGGACGGCACGGAGCAGCGCATCGGGATCCTCCACGTGCTCCAGGGTCTCGGAGCAGAGGAACATGTCGACCGCGGGGATCCGGGCCACCGTTTCCTCGATCGGTCCGGAGTAGTAGTACCCACGGACTCCCGGCGGGGGGAGAACGAGATCCCCCACATGGACGTCGCGCCAGGCGTGGGTGCAGTTCTGAATGATCGCGGCATCTCCGCAGGACAGATCGGCGATCGTCTGCGCCCCGGTTTCCGCGGCAAACCGGCCGAGCAGCTGGGAGGTCTTGGCCACCCGCTCCAGATGATCCGGCCACCAGGTGTGGTCATAGGTGCGGTGGTAGATGCGGGCGCGCTCTTCATCGGTGTAGAAAGGGCGGATCTGCCAGCGGGTCATGAGGTCTTCACCCATTCCGCGCTGTGACCGGTCAGCCGCACACGGTAGGTGCCGGGTGCCGTATCCTCCGCCCGCATATCTGCAACGACCAGGGCGACAGGACAGTTGAGCAGCACATCGTCTATCCGCTCGACCAGCGGATGCACGGCCGACCAGCTGTCCTCCTCCAATATCACGATGTGCGCTGTTTCCAGCTCTTCCAGAATCCTGCTCGCTGCGTCCGGCATGGGACAGTCGATCAGAGAGCAGGTGAGGTATCCCCCGGTGCCCACGAAGAGCGTCGGCAGGCCGCAGGCCGGGCACTGCCCCCGGACTTCCACTCCCTGGTTCTTCAGAACGGTCATGACCAGCACTCCGTGTCCGGCAGCCCGAGGCGGGCCAGGTCTCCGGGGGTGACGTCGTGGGGCTTGCGGCCGTCGCTGAAGAGATGGTCCCCGGCCTGTTCGGCAATCCAGTCCACGGCCTGTGAACAGATCATCTTGTTGGGGCGGGACACCCGCTTACGCAGCAGGCGTGTGGTGAGCGGGAGGTGCAGCCGGTAGGCCGAGAGGTAGAAGTAGGTGGTCCAGTTGTACGGGCTGCCCTCCAGTCCCCGGGCAATCTGGATCATCATGGCGCGCTGGGAGTCGGACAGGTTGACCCTGTGGAGCACCCGTACGGGATGCCCGTCGTACCGGTCCTGATGACTGAGCACTGCACCGCCGGGCTGCGCCTCGAACAGGCGGCCGTCCGGCATGACGAGACCCGCGTGGGTCCATTCGGACAGGTCTCCGTTGATCGCCTGTCCGAGCCAGATGAGCTTGCCCCCGATGCCCGGGATTTTCGTCAGGAAGATGTCCCCTGCCACTGCTCTGTCGAAGGTCATGCCCACTCCTTGGAAGCGATCAGTGCGCTGGCACCCCAGACGGCGGGCCAGACGAGCAGCGGAGCCGGGAGGCCGACGGCGAACGCCGTGCCGAGGGTCAGGCCGAGGGACACATACGCGCTGACGCACCACGGACAGCTGATCAGGTCCCCGAGCCAGAACGGAGCCCAGCCGACTTTGCGTACGTAGATCTGGACCTCTTCCTCCACCAGGCCGAACATCCCGAGTCCGGGCACATTGGTGAGGCTGCCCTTCTCAATCTGCCCGGTGGGGTAGCTCTCGTGATGCTGCTCCTTGGTGGTGGGGCGACGCCAGCCCCCGGCCAGCCTGTCGCGCACCCAGAGCACAGGCGGGAAGTCGTCTTTGGTGATCAGCCGTGTGAGCCGGTAGGCACCGAGCACGAGCACGATCAACAGGAGCCAGAGCGGCATCACGCACCGCCGGTTTCACTGTTCACGGGTCACTGTCCTTTGATCTTGGGCACGGGACGTCCAACGTCTCAGATTGGAGGTGGTCGGCCGGACGTCCCGCTACCTGGCAGACGTCCGGCCGGGGGAGTTGGTTCCTAGCTGACGGGGGCCTTCAGCTGAACGGGTCCGGACACTGCCGAAGCCGGTACGGGCGCTACGACGTTCTGCCGGGTGATGTAGCCGAGGATCAGTGCGAGACCGCCCAGGAACATGGTCTGCTTCTCCGCGGACCAGTCGAGACCGAGACCGGTGAACAGGGAAATCGCAGCCTGGACGAAGCCGAGTGCGGCGGCAATGATCCCGTCCCCGACCATGAACGCCACGATCAGGCCGAAACCGGCGGTGACGAGTGCAGTGATGATCGCCTGCCACTTGGGACTGACGTCGATGCCGAAGGACGTCAGTACCTGGATACCGGCCGACACCAGGCCCAGCCAGACGGCGAGCTCTCTTCCGAAGACCTTCATACTTCCTTCTCTCCACGGGCGGCACGCATGGAATATAGCGCACCGGTTCAGCCAATTTTGCGGCTGACTGCTGCGAGCCCCTTACCGCCGGATTTGTTGCCGGTCATCATCAGCTTGACGATCCGCTGATGCCACGCTGGCCACACCATCGCGTCCAGCCGGTCGGGGGACCAGTCGAGCTCTTCGTGCCAGGTACACAGCTGGTCCTCAAGCTCAGGATGCACCCCGACGAGATGCCAGCGGTTCTGCTCGGTCAGCGCGCTGACGGGGGAAGCACGGACCTTCTTCCCCCGGCTGGCTGTGACCTTGCGCACCGGGATGCTGATCCCCATGGAGTCCGCGGCCGCGCGGATCGTGCCGATCGCCATGTCGCCTCCGTAGTTGATCTCTACGCAGATGTCGTCCGCCTCGTAGTCGACGGCAGCCTGGACAGCGCGCCGCCCCCATCCGTCAGGGGTGAGGTGACAGGTACGGTCGGCCAGCACGAAGCCGTGTGCCAGGGGAGTGCGCAGCCGGGCATCCTCCGTCTCCCGGGTGATGAGGGACTTGCCGACAACGACGATGCCCTGCTCCCCGGCTCCGCCCGACGGGTCCACTCCGACGCTGCGCCGGACGTTGGGGGTCATGAGATCGAGATTCGGTATGCGGCTGGAGTCGAGACCGGCGTGGGTCCACAGTGCGTTCTCGTCCTGGTCGAGAACTTCGGCATGCAGCTCCTGGCGGCCGAGCTGCGTACCGCCGTACTCGTCCTCCAGCTCCTGACGGAGCTCTCCGTCCAGGTGGGGATTGTCGTACATGGAGGCACGGGAGACGGAGACGTTGCGGAACTCCCCGCGGTCCAGCTTCTTGATCAGCGGACGTGGCTTCGGCGTGGTCGATGCAACCCAGTGGGGCCGCTGTCCGACGCGGAGACCGAAACGCATGTGGGGCCAGCACGCATCGAGGTAGCGCCAGGCTGCAAGCTCTTCTGCCCAGACCACACAACGGTTACCACCGGAACGAAGACGTTCAACATCCTCCGGAGTATGCGCACCAAACAGCTTCGCCTCGGATCCATTGGGCCAGCGTACGGACAGACCACCGGCACCGGAGAACATGCGCGCGTCGGGGTTGTGCGCCTTGAGGCCCGAAGGTCCGTTGACGCAGCTCGTCGCCGCGTCGCCGAGAGTGGGGGCGATGATGCCGATCCAGTGCGGGGTGTGACCGGGCAGGCACGGCGGACCGTTGACATGATCGGTGATGTACTTGGCGCAGGCGTCCGTCTTACCGGCGCCGCGCCCCGCGAGCAGCAGCCAGCCCCGCCAGTCGCCCGGGGGAGGAATCTGGTGAGGCAGGGGCTGCCACTTGACGATGGACATGGCACGCAGATGCATGGCCAGCCGGTCGCTGGCCCCGCGTGCGATGCTGCCCTTCGCGCTCATGTGATCAGTGTGCATCAGCGGGGACCGGACACTTTCCGGCCGGGCACTTCAGCTGGCTATGTGGACACTGACCTTGCCGAGGATGTCCCCGATGACCGGCCACACCTGCGGTCCCCAGGACGTCGTCGTTCCCATGGAGATCCCGGTGAGGATGGCGATCACCGCGACAATCTTCGTCACCCGCTGGCGGCCGGAGAGGAAAGCCAGCAGAACGAGAACAGCGAAGATCCATAAACCTACGGTTATGTTTGTCATTCCACCGAAGCTACTCGTCCAGCTCAGGACAGCAAGAAGACCCCTCCGCGAGGCAGATACCCGGAGGGGTCTTCACCCGTGAACCGGAAGTCGGTGAGACTCCGAATCACGGACCAGCATAGCCGCACCCGGTGCACAGAAAACCCCCGCTCCTGACAGCGGGGGTTTTCTGGAGCGGCGTGTCCTGCCAGGGACGACAGGAGCAGACTACCGCAGGGAACCAGCGCCACGTGGGTTTAGACGTCCTGGTCGGCCTTGAGCCCCCGGACTCGCCAGTTCCCTGCTCACTCAGACTACTAGGCCGCAGTGGACTGCGCGCCGCCGGGGAGCTTCAGCACCTGGCCCGGGAAGATCCAGTGAGGATCGTCCACCACGCTGCGGTTGAGCGCGTAGAGGCCGTGCCAGCCGGACAGACCGTGCGCGGCGGCGATACCCGAGAGCGTGTCCCCGCGGACCACGGCGTACGTCCCGCCCGGAGCGCGCGCCGGAACAGGGGCGCGGCGCGGCGCAACGGGGGCGGAGAGCGCCCGGGGAGCCGCAGTGGGGCCGTCACCCGCGGCAGGCCGTACGACTCCCGCTATGGTCCCTCCAGCCCTTTTGAGACTGGAGTACCCGACACCGCCGTTGGGGTGGTGGCTGGCGGTGTCGACGGTCCGGCCGTCACCCACGTAGATCGCAACGTGGTCCGCGAAGGAGTCGAAGCTGTAGATCACCAGGTCCCCCGGACGGATTGACGACAGGGACACCCGGGGAAGACCCCGGAGCTGTCCAGCTGCTGTCCTTGGGATGGAAACTCCCGCCGCGCGCCACGCAGCGGAGGTAAGCCCGGAGCAGTCGAACCTCCCGGGACCGTTCCCTCCCCACAGGTACGCTGCCGGACTCACTCGGGACCGGGCGTACCGGACTGCTGCTGACGCTCGGGACGGGGACTGGACTCGGGGAGGCGGAGCTGCTTTGTGAGGGCTCGGGGCCGACTGGAGGCGGGGTGAGGGACCCCCGCGGTTCAGCCCTGCTCTCGCCCCGCACACCGGCCACGCCCCCGGACCCTGTCCTTTGAGGACTCGCTCCGCCACGATGATCTGCTGGCTCTTCGTCGCCAGGTCGGCCCGGGAAGCGAACTGAGACCCGCGGTAGGCGAGCCAGGTCGACTGGCTGAATTGAAGGCCCCCGTAGTACCCATTCCCGGTGTTGGTCTTCCAGTTGCCGCTGCTCTCGCACCCCGCGACCCTGTCCCAGGTCGTAACGCTCGCTGCCGATGCTGGGCTGCCGTTGCTGAGTACAGCAACGGCGACTCCTCCCGTAACACCCAGACTGACCGCGGTTTTCGTGCACCATCCGCTCTTCGGCTTACGGTGCATGGCCATGATGACCACCTCCAAGCGCAGCACGGTACGCGGCATACACTGGACCGCCAAATGTAACTTCCGGGTAACCCGGGGGCGCAGAGGGGGCGCTAAGGGGCAGCGCACGGGCGCACGGATCAGGCCATGACAATGGAGGCGCCCCTGCCAGGACCGGGAGGCAGGGGCGCGGGCGCGGGGCTGGTGCTGGGCCTACCAGGGCCGTGCCCAAGGGTGGAACGGTAGAGGGTGAAACCCGATTCACCAAACGGTCACGCAGACGCCAGCCATTCGGGATGAGCCAGGGTCCAGGCAACAGTCTTGGCCATGGAATCTTCCAGGCTGACCGGCGCGCGCCAGCCGAGGTCAGCGATCTTGGAACCGTCCAGTGCGTAGCGCAGATCATGGCCGGGGCGCAAAGTGTGGGAGCTCTCCATCTCGATCTCCGGGGGCCGACGGACCTGGAGACCGGCCAGGCGCATCCATTCGTAGATCATGCCTACCAGGTCGAGATTATTGATCTCCCTGTCCCCCACGATGTGGAACCGGGGCGGTCTGCGCGCGCCGCGCGCGTAGGGAACCATGTCGACTTTCTCGTCCAGAACCTGGCGAGCGAGGTAGAGCCAGGCGTCCGCGAGGTTGCGCGCGTGGAGGTAGAAGCGGGAGCCCGGGGTCCCGTCCGGCGCGCAGTGCACGATGACCGGCACACTACGCATGATCTTGCTCATGGTCATCGGCACGAACTTCTCGGGATCCTGCATCTCCCCGACGATGTTCATCGTATTCGTGATGACCACCGGCACGCCGTAGGTGCGCCAGTAGCTGAAGCAGATCGCCTCCTGCGCAGCCTTGCTGGCGCTGTAGGGATTGGACGGTGCGAGCGTTTCCCATTCCGTGTGCCGGTGGTCGCCGTAGGCCGGACCGTAGACCTCGTCCGTGCTCATCTGGAGGAAGATCTTCGGCTTGTGCCGCCGGACCAGCTCCAGCACATTGAGGATCAGCGCGGTGTTGTTCATGGTGAAGCCGACAGGATCTTCAATCGACCGTTCCACGTGGGATTCCGAGGCGACGTTCATGAACACCTCGCAGCCCTCCAGCGCAGCGTGGAGACTCATGGGTGCGGATGCCTGCATGTCCCAGTGGACGATGGTCACCCGCCGGGCCCACTTGTCGTCACCGCAGGTGCTCGAAGCGATGCGCTCCGGCATGCCCTTGTGCTGGAACGAGACAGAGCAGACGATCTCCCAGTCCGTCTCCATGAGCAGGTGGCGCAGGACGTGCGAGCCGACGAAGCCACCGGCTCCGGTGAGGAACGCCTTCATGATCTTTCTCCTGTGGTCAGGGGTGGACGATCCAGTTCGGGTTGCCGGACGCCACCGACGGGAACAGCGACGTGCCGACCGAGTGATAGCCGACGGCGAAGCGCCCCTGGAGCGGAGCCCAGCAGCTGTAGGCCCTCGCGGACTGCCGGACAGCGATCTTGGTTTCTTCCGCGTACTGCGCCGGGATGACGTACTGATCGCAAGGGATCTCGCCGGACAGTGCCTGCGACTCCCGCACCAGCCAGCGCACGTCCGGCCACGCGGCAGGATTCGCCTCACGGAGCTGCTTGAGCGCGAGCCCGTACATGGAATGGGTGGGGTCGACGTCCTGCCAGTGCATGGTGTACATGCCTGCCGTGGGGTCCAGATCGTGGAAGTACTGGAGGACTGCCTTGGCCTGGTCGATGGTGGGGGAGTCGTGACGCAGGGCCGTGTTGAGATGGATCTCCCCGGGCACGGCGCCGAGCAGCGCGGCGGAGTCCATGAACTCCGCATCCCGGCTGGCGACGATGTCGTCCGGGGTCAGGGTGGCGTATCCCTCCCGGGCCAGGTCGTGCGTTCCGCCCCACCAGGAGTTCGCCGTCAGGCCATTGATCGAGTCGATGGCTGTGGTGGTGCGGCCGGGCGCACCGAGGATGAACGAAACCCGGCGGCCGACACGGGCGTGGTACCAGGCAACCTGTCCCATGGAAAGGCAGTCGTCGTCCGCATGGGGCGAGAGGAAGTACACCCGGCGCCCGGTCGGATTGATGATCGTCAAGCTGGTCTCCTCGGTCAGTCACCAGGCTGGTAGCGGACGGAGTCCGCCGTGTCGGACATCTCTTTGAGCCCGCGCATGAGAGTCAGGATCTCCTCCACGCTGTAGCCGCGGAACTCCTGCGTTTCGCCGCTCAGGACCACGTACCGCCGTTCGTCGTCGCCCAGGCGCAGGATTTCCCCGGTTCCCCAGTTCTCCGGATGGGCGGTGCCGCCCTGCAATTCGGTCATGGTCAGTCTCCGCTCTCCGTGGTCTCTTCCACCACTTCACCGTCGATGGTGCGCAGGTGGGACTGTGCTGCTTCCAGCGCGAGCATACGCGACTGCGGTTCCAGTCCCGCGGCGTCGAACCCCGCGAGGATCGCTTCGGCTACCACGGCTGATTCGAGATCCTGCCGCCGCTCCAGTGCGACGTTCAGCTTCTCCGGAGCGTTGAGGCCGTGACGCATGGTGTACCGGTCCTCCACCTTGAGCAGCCGGTCGATTGCCGCGAAGACGGGACCGAGGTCATTGACGGTTTCCTCCTCCCCGGTCTCCTCGTTATGGATCTTTACGATCTTCCCGTTCTGGATCAGAGGATGCTTCCTGGACATGATCGTATAGAGCCTGCGGCGCAGATCGTCATCGCGCATGTCGGCCAGCTGGACCAGTTCTTCGAGGTTCTGGTTCAGCTCGTTACGTGCTGTCATCAGTGCACGCTTGACGTCCTCGCACGCAGCAGCACGGGAAGGTTTGCCACCGCTATCAAGGTAGGGGACAGCCTCAGCCACTTGTTCCCAGGTCAGACCCTGGTTCCGTAGCTTGATCGCCTTTGCTCGCCGTTGCGCAACGAGGGCCCGGTTACTGTTCTCGTGCGACGGGGGAATGTGATGTCCCACTTGTTACCCCTCCAATAAAGTAATCAGCGAGTGACGCCCTTGGTTGTCTCCCGGAACTCCTGCGCCCGCTTGATCTCTTCCCGCTCGCTCCCGCAGTTGACCATGGCCGTGCGCATGTAGCTGACGACGCTGATGCGCTCCGCCCCGCAGTCCGGGCAGGCCGAGGTGCGCGTCACCCCGCAGGCGCAGACGATGGCCGTGTTGCCGTGCCACTGGTGCGCGTCCATGAGAATGAGATCGCCGTCCTGTAGATCCACGGCCACCCGGTACTCCGGGAAGACGAAGACTCCCCCGGTGTACTCCCCCCGGCGCAGCGTGAAGATCGTGCTGAAGCCCTTGTCCAGATCACCCTTGTCCGTGTGCACGCCGGTCGGGTACGTGTTGTTCACCGTGATCGTGGTAAACGGGGTACCCGGCACCACCCAGTCATCGTGCGTCCGGCCGATCTCCTCCATCTGCGCCTGCCAGCGGTCCGGCACGTGGATGCTCATCTGCTCGGAGACCTGACGGAGCAGCGGATGCAGCGCCTGCCACTCCGGGAGGTGGCGACCGGTCCACTGGGTGAGGCGGCAGAAGTTGAAGGCGTTGGTCGGGTCAGCCGAACCGATCATCGAACTGGCAAGGTTCTTGGCATAGGTGCGCTTCTGTTCTCCGACCTTGACCCTGCGGGTGGCACCGGCCAGGCCCCGGTTGTCCGTACGTACGCTGCGCAGCGAGTGCAGGATCTCGTACTGCTCGGGAGTGACGGCTTCACGCATGGCTCCGGGGAGGTACACGCACAGCGGCCGCCCGTCGGGCAGGAGAAGACGGGTGGGTCCGGTCATCAGCAGGCTGTACGCCCCGGACGTGATGACCTTGCCCTTCATCTCCTCCAGTGTCTGAGGGTCGATACGGCTGCGCAGCCGGGCACTGATCACGAGCGCACTCCGTCCGTGAGGAATCCGAGAGCGGGGATGTCCTGCACCCGTTCAGCCATGCAGCCGGGCTCCACCAGATGCGTGCTGGTCATGGAGTGGAAGTCGATGTCCCCGTCAGCCGCTGCCCACTCCGCCAGGTTGTACGCGCGGGTCTGGGCTCCCTTGCGCCAGCTGTAGTTCTGGGACGTGCCCCGCTGCGCGCAGCGATGATCCAGGACATCGTCGTCCGCATACAGGTAGAGCAGGTGGACCCGCACTCCCGCAGCCGTCAGCCGGGACAGGAAGGGACGCGTGGCCAGCCGGGCTCCCTCCCCCAGGGCGAAGTCGACCGGGGTGCGCAGCAGGAAGTCCGAGGCACGGAAGGAGATGTCCATGGCCAGGCTGTCCGTGCCGGGATGCTGCTGACGGGGCACTCCGAGTTCGAGCCCGTGCAGGGCTCCGCTGTTCATGGAGCGCAGCAGCGTGTGCGGCACGGGCGGACCCTTGACGACTTCCATGTCCCAGGGCAGGCGCAGGTAGCGCATCAGCGTGGACTTGCCGACGCCGGGTGCTCCGCAGATGTACAGCAGGTCTTTGATCACAGTGGTCCTCCGACGATCCAGAAGCAGGTCGTGCCGTCCCGGCGCTTCCACCAGTCCGGCGCAAGCTGGTCCAGATGGTGGGCGACCTTTCCCTCATAGGTGGGGTGCAGGACGATGCCGTCCAGCGTGTGGGGCTGCCGGTCACCGTAGGCATAGACGCCTGTGCCGTGCAGGTCGATGTGCTCGTAATCATCCCAGACCAGACCCATGCGCAGCAGCCGCGCGCGCATCCACTCCCGCCGGTCCGGGCCTATGCCGATCAGCTTGACCTCCACGTCGCTGCGCTTGTGGGCGATCAGTCCGGTGAGGATGCCGGTCGCGGTGTTCGCCGACCCGAACGGGATCACCAGCGTGCGCACCTCCAGCGGCAGGTTGGCGACCTGTTCGGCCACGGGACCGTGGAACGCCATGAGCTCCACAGCACTGGCGTCCGGCGGGGTGGTGATGCCGTACTCCAGGAGATAGGCCGAGCCGTCCCTCCGCACGAGCTCCCGGGCTGCGCGCTGCAAGGCCGGGTTGTACCCCACGCCGATGAAATCGAAGTCCGCTCCGGCCGCCTGAGCAATCTGCGGAGAGGGGTGGCGGAAGGCAGTCGACGGGCGGGTGCCCCCGTAGATCACGAGGCAGTCCATGTCCAGCTCCCGCGCCGTGATGGAGACCATGGCTGCCTGCGGGCTGAGCACGCTGCACGCGGTGACCACCCGGGTGTAGCCGAGGGCGGACGCGCGGCGGAGCAGGTGCTGGCAGGCACGGAGCTTGGATCCGTTGATGCCGTGCTGTCCGGTGTAGAGATCTTCCCGCTTGAGCTGGAGTCCGCCGCGCAGCTGTACGGGGGTCAGATCCACCGGATCTCCCGGCGCCCGAAGCTGCCCTGCGCCACGGCGGACTCGAAGCCGTTGGCGAAGCAGGGCCACTCCTCCGTCATGTTGATCACTTCTCCGTGTTCGAGGAACCAGTTCTGCTTGACCGGCACGCAGCCGGGATCCAGCGGACTGTCCTCCAGGAGGAGCCGGGGCGGGAATGCGGTGCGCCGGGCCTCCCACAGCAGATCGAACCTCCGCCCGAACTTGATCTCTCCGTGGCGGATGCGGTCGTACAGCATGTCGTTGTACACACCGGGGTAGCGCCGGTTCGGCTTGTGCCAGCTCTTGAAGGTGCACAGCGCACTCTCCAGGCTGAGGTAGCCCAGCGCACGGTCGTCCCAGCCGAGCGTGCGCACCAGGTCCCGTGCGTCCCCCAGAAGCCGGGCACCCTCGGATTCGAGCTTCCTGATCATTCCCGGGGAGTAGCGCCCGCCGTAGCTACCGAGCTGGTGGTCACTGATCCAACCCTCGTGTCCGGACACCAGGCACAGGCCGTTGCGGTGGGAGCGGGATCCGGAGATGTCCTGGAGCATCAGCGTGTCCGCGTCGGGCACCGGCAGGCCGAGGATGCGCAGGTACTCCAGGTAGCTCCAGGCCGAGAGCCGTCCCATGGTCGGGATGGCGAGAGCACGCTCCCAGCAGCTGTCCCAGTCACCCTTGCGCCAGTAGCGGGCCTGTCCCGCTCCGGTCAGCGCACGGTACCCGGCGCAGGCCCGGGGGAACTTGGCCTTGTGGTAGCGGCGGTCGGTGTCCCACTGGAGCGCGCCCCAGTGCTCGTTGAGAAAGGCGACGGCCTTGTCCGAGTCCTCCGGCCGGGGCGCAGCCCCGAACAGCAGCAGCGTCGTGACGGGGTTCTGCGTGTTGCCGTTGAGGAAAGCGAGCCAGGCCCGCTGCTCCTCGTCGAGGTCCAGCTCCCGGGCGACGTGCGGCAGCACGTAATGCACACCGCCGGGGAAGGACTGGTACTTCAGGGACCAAGCGTAGAAGCGCAGGAAGATCTCCCTCCGGTACTCGGGCTTGCGGAAGTCAGCGCCGTGCTCAGGATTCATCCGGACCCTCCGGGGAGTCCGCGTACTCCAGCGCGTTGCCCTCGTCGCTCAGTCCGTGCTGGTCGATCACCCGCGCGGTCACCCGGGCCGCGCACAGCAGGATCTCTCCCTGGCTGCGGGCGCCCAGATTCTCCCGGATCTTCATGATCAGCTGTCCGAGCTCGTCGGCCTGCGCACTGGGCAGGGCGAGGACGATGTCCCGCACCCCCCGGCTGGCCATCGTCGTGGAGTCGTGTCCGCCGTGGGACGCAATACGCCGCTCCACGTCCTCCGGGGTGTCGTTCCAGGACGTATCGGGGATGGCATAGGGGGTCACCTCGGCCTCCTCTCCCGAGGCTGCCTCCAGGGCTTCCAGGAGGTCCGCCACTTCGTCATCCGCGAAGCCGGTCCCCTCGTAGTCGCCCTCCAGCGCGGTGAGCAGCGCGGCGAGAGCTCCGGAGTCGTAGTCCCCGTCGTCGGCCGCCTTGTTGTCCACCAGGTTGATCTTTTTGGCGGTCCTGTCGTCGCACGTGATCACCTCGCAGCGGGCTTCGGTCTCGCCCTCCTCGGCCAGCGCGATCATCGTGTGGTTGCCCGCCAGCACGACCAGCCCGGCGTCCGGCGTCTCGCGGACGACCAGGGACCGGTACTGACCGTGCTCCCGCAGGCTTCCGCGGATCACGTCCACCCGGCCACGCTTGGCGTTGCCCGGGAAGGGGGTCAGCTCCCCCAGGGGGATGACATCGGTGCGGACATAGGTGCTCTTGGCTGTCTGGGTCATCGGGCTTTCCTCGCTCCTCGGACGGTCCACTGGACAACATGATCCAGCTCATGGCGCACAACAGCGTCCAGCCGCTTCTGCGCCTCGGGACTCAGCAGTACGTACGAGCGCCCGGTGCGCCGCTCGATGCGCTCCAGGACGATGTCCTCCAGCTGCTGGTTCGTCCTTCTGATCCAGTTGTCGGTATCCAGGCAACCAGCCTGGAACACCTGATATTCGAGCAGTCTGGTCTTCCGCTCCTGCTTCCTGCGCCGACCGGCAGGGGTGAGTTCGTTCTCCCTGATCAGGAAGACGGCCAGACCGAAAAACGTCAGGGTGGTCACGATGAGGCCGAACACATCTTCAGCGTTCACGGTTGCCCTCCCAGACGATGCCCCGGGAGAAGCCCCCGCGCTCCATGGCCTTCGCCCTGCGGAGCTCCTCCAGCTCCGACGCACTGACGCCCAGACCCAGTGCCAGCGTGTAGACGACTTCGAGCACGTCGGCCAGTTCCTCCGGCGCGGTCCTGTCGTCGGCCTGGAGGAATTCGCCGACTTCTTCGGTCAGCTTCTGGCGCAGCCTGCGGCGGTACTCTGCGGAGTCCGCGATGTGGGTAACGGGCTCCTGCCCGTTCTCCCGGCAGATCTCAGGGATCCTGTCCCTCACGAGCTTCATGACGGTGCCCTGCCGCTCCGCTTCAGCAGCTGCGCGGCGATAGCACTGATCTCCTCGGCCACGGCCCCCACCACGGCCGCGCCGTGCTCCCGCTCCAGCTCTTCGGGCCACCAGCCCGCCTGAACCACAGACTCCAGGATGAGCGCCGCGCGGAACGCCGCATACTTCTTGATCTCTGCCTTGTTCATACCTGCTCCTTGATCACTTCTGGTCCGAACAGTGTCGCCCTGTCGGAGTAGTCAGCCATGAAGTTGCCCGGTGCACCGACGGGAGACCGTGAGCACACGTCATAGAAGATCACATCCGCACTCGTGTCCTGGTCCGGGAGTGCACCGGAATACCCCAGACACAAGTGGTCCTGGTCCGGGAGGTGACTTTCGGGAAGGTCGCAGCCGTGGGACGTCCAGCACACAGGACATGTACGGACCGATTTCATACCTGCTCCTTGGTCAGTTGTCCGGCCAGGCGCCGCTCCCAGCGCTCAGCCTCCTTCTCATGACACGTGATCAGGTTCGTCGCGATCCGCACGTCGCGGTCGCTCATCTCCTCCAGGCCGTAATTGTTGCGCAGCCAGGTCATCTTCCGGGCCCGGTGCCCGCGCTGGTTCAGCTGTACGCAGTGCACGAGCTCGTGCACGCAGGTGGCAGCAGCCTGGAGACCGTCACCCCGGGGGTGCAGGTCCCAGTTGACCAGTACCAGACATCCCGTCCGGTTCAGTGTGGTGCATCCGTAGGGAACGTCCGTCTCGGGCCACAGCGGAGCGCTGCGGATGCGCAGCACTTCCTGTTCCGCGCGCTCCCGGATCCGGTTGATCTCATGACCGCGCACGATCTCCAGCGTCACCCGTCCGGGGTCCCCCACCCGGCGCCGGACCAGTTCCCGGGCCCGGCCGAAGATCTCGAAGATCTCTTTGATGTCAGGACGGTTCACGGCTGCTTCCACCATCCCGGCTCGTCGCCGTCCTCGAAGACCCACCGGTCGTGTTCGGGGATCAGGTCACCGGCCAGCCGCGCCGCGCGTTCCAGGATCTCGTCATCCTCGGGCATCTCCGGCATGGGCCCGATGCCCTCCTCCCGCAATGCATGGTGGCACCGCAGAATGTGATACGCCTCAGACCTGTCCATGGTCAGTGCCCCTGTTCACCGGCAGCTCGCCCCACGTGGCCAGGAATGCCTCGCTGCTCTGCTGGCCGCTGGCCACGGCACGCTCGTCCATCCGGCGGGCCGCATGCTGCGCTTCCTCCGTGCCGCCCTCCAGGTAGGTCTGGAAATCGTAGAAGCCCGGGTCCGTGCAGCCTTCGGGGTAGGCATACGTGTCCGGGTGGTCGTCCGGGTGCGTCATGATCAGTGCTCCTGTTCAGTGATCGGTGGATTCTGCATGCTCGGCCGCCGTGATGATCGCAACGGCGTCGCTCCGGAAGCTCCGGTCCTTCATCTGTTCGCAGCCTGAGCAGATGACGCGCCGCTGTCCGGTCTCGCGGTCGGCCTCCGCGTAGACGAAGGAACCGTAGAGGGTTTCAGGGATCTTGCTGATCCTCTCCCACGCCATGATCAGACCCTTCCGCTCTGGCCGTGCTCGAAGCGCGCGCTGCGCGCAGCGTCGTAGGGGCAGTGCCCTGTGCAGGGTCCCGGCTGTACCGGAACGGTGAGCCAGGGGCCTCCGTAACCCTTGAGGATCTTGCTGGCTGCCGCACCGCGCGGCCGGTAGTCGAACCAGCTCGCATGCAGCAGCGGCGGGCCGTCCGTCCGGGCGAGCAGCACAGCCCGTCCCGGCAGGCCCTGCGTGCAGTTCGGCACCGGACCGAGAACGGTCAGATGACCAAGAACCGAGGCTGCCCGCATAAGGTACGGTTTGTCCAGGTTTTCCTCGGTTCCTTTCACTTCGACATATCCCGAGCCGTTGGTGCGGAAGTCCGGCAGGTACGTTCCCCCGCCGGGCAGTGCCACCCTCTCGGGCTCGTACTCGTAGTCGATGCCCGCGGCGGCGAAGAAGACAGCCCAGCGGGCCTCCAGCCTGGAGCGGAACAGGATCCCGTTGTAGCGGGTCTCGATGGCTTTGATCTTTGGTCGTTTCATCGCTCTTCCTTTTCCCTGTGCCTCCACCGGGCACCAATCCAGTTTCCGCGCCGGATGTTCTCCAGATGAGTTACATACTCCAGGTGCCACGGATTCCAGCATGCTGTTACCCGGCACAGGTGGTCTGGCTCCAGTCCCTCGGGAATTGGGCCCACAAACTCTTTGTACGCTTCCTGATGGGTATAGCCAGTACGGCCTTCCACATGAATCTGCCCATACCCTTTGAGCTTGGATCCAGTGAATACCCAGCATGGCAAGTCGAGCCCGTCAACCGGGCACGGCATCTCGACAGACTTCGCTACCACACGGTCCATCACTGGCCGGGGCTCGGGACCTGTCTTACGCTTGGTCATGTGCCGACTCCTCACAGTCGGTCGGGGGAGCGTCCTGGCAGGGACGCTCCTCTCATGTTACGGCCCTACTTCTCGCTGCACTGGCCCCAGTTGTGGCCCGGCTTGGAGAGGTCGCACAGGATCGGCACGTCCCTCCATTCCCAGGTGAAAGCATCCTTGATTTCGGCGCCGATTTCCTCCGCACGGTCCTCGGGTACCGAGAACACGAATTCATCATGAATCCAGCCCCTCAGGTACGCCCGGTACTCGGGGTGGCGGTCCATCAGGCGGAGCAGCACCTCACAGGTGATGTCCCGCGCCCCGCCCTGGCCCATCAGCGCGGGAGCCACCGTGTACGCCCACTTCGGGTCACAGCGCATCAGGCGCCCGAATCCGTTGTCGAGCAGTTCCCCGTTCGCCCCCTTGGCCCGTACGTCGTCGCGCCATTCCATCAGCCGGGGGAACTGGGCCTCCATTCCGTTGATGAAGGCATAAACGATTTTCGGGTCCGCACCGTCTTCGATCATCCGCCGGGCCCCGAGACCGTAGTTCCAGCCGTGACCCCGGGCCTTCGCATCCTGCCTGCTGATTCCGAGCATGTCCGCGATCAGCTGGTGCGCGTCCTTCTGTGTGCCGTCCTCCTCGAACCCGAACAGCGCCATGTAACCCGGGTCCTGGCAGTGCCCGGCAATCGCCCGCATGTCGACCTGCGCCAGGTCGCAGGCCATCAGCACGTCCCCGTCGTCCGCCACGTAGATCTCCCGCTCCACGTGGCGGCCGCCGTGCTTCCCGTAGACGGTCATGCCCGGTTCGGTGACCGAGCCCCGGCCGCTGGCCTGGCGCATGGACACCTTCGGGTGCACGCGCCCCTCGGCCGTCAGGTACTTCTGCGCGGTCTGGTAGACGGTGCGGGTGGTGGTGACCACGCGCATCAGCTCCAGCGCCCGCTTCAGCTCCGCAGGGCACCGCGGGTGCTCCGCCACCCGGTCCAGCGTGTCGGCCGCTGTACTCAGCCTGCCGTTCTCGGTCTTCGGGGGCTGGGTGACGCCGTGCTGCTTCCACAGGTCCGTGAGCCAGGCGATCCCCTCCGTGGTGGCGAGAGGGGAGCTGAACGGCTCCCTGACGGCCTTGCGTGCCTTCCCCCGCCCCCGCATCACCTCCCGGGACAGCGGGAGCCCGTAGCCCCCGCTGAGCTCTTCGAGGGCCGCCCGCTTCTTCTCCTCCCCGTCCCGCAGCCGCTGGTTCAGCAGCTCCGTGTTGACCTTGAATCCGTTGAGCGTCATCCGCCCCATGAGGGGGAGGATCCTGTGCTCGCGCCGGGTGTAGTCGTCCGAGGGCAGGATCCCACGCACCGC
>Ga0068862_100001070_pt1 | contig 26230 bp, 24 predicted proteins | sample KBSSwiS52_FD_66598 | JGI IMG/M metagenome (GOLD analysis project Ga0068862, IMG submission 66598) | Switchgrass rhizosphere microbial communities from Kellogg Biological Station, Michigan, USA - KBS Switchgrass S5-2 | ecosystem: Host-associated > Plants > Roots > Rhizosphere > Soil ... | reverse complement strand
GTCGCGGGCCTGAAAGGCCCGCGCTACGGATACTTCAAACAGATGTAGCGCGGCCCTTTCAGGGCCGCGCTGCTGATTGGGTTCGCGGGCATGGACCCGAGCTAGGTCTTTGGATCGACCAGTGACTTGTAGACGATCGTGCGCGCCAGTTCCTCGTGATTCGCCGCGCCGGGCGCGCCGCCGCGGCGTTGAATCATCCCGATGAACACGATGTCGTTCGTCGGGTCGATCCAGAACCACGTGCCGGCGATGCCCCACCACCAGTACGACCCTTTGCCCAGCGGACTCTTGATCGCCGCCGGGTCGGTCACGACGGCGAAGTCGTAGCCGAAGCCCAATCCGGGTTGCACCCGGTACGGGCCGATGCCCGATTTCGAGTTGATCGTTTCGTCGTTCAGCGCGTTGGTGCGCATCATGTCGACCGATGTACGCTTCAGCAGCCGCTTCCCATTCAGCTCGCCGCCGTTGAGCATCATCTGCGCGAAACGCAGGTAGTCGGCCGCCGTCGAATACAGACCGCCGCCGCCGGAAGGTAACCCAGGCATCTTGCTGATCAGCGGATCGTGCGGCAGCGGCGCCAGCGCACCCTTTGCCTGATCCCAGGCGTAGATCGTGGCGACGCGCGACAACTTGGCTTCGGGAACGAGGAAGCCGGTGTCCTTCATCCCGAGCGGCGTGAAGATGCGATCGCGCAGGAAGTCCGGAAACGATTTCCCCGACAGCTTTTGGACCAGATAGCCCTGAATATCGACCGACACGCTGTACACCCACTTCTCGCCGGGCTGATACAGCAGCGGCAGCGGAGCCACTTTGTCGATGAACGCCTGAAGCGACGGCGCCTCGAGCGGGTTGGCGGCCTGATACAGCTTGTCCACCGGCGTGTTGCCGAACAACCCGTAGGTGAATCCCGCGTTGTGCGACATCAGCTCGCCCATCGTCGGCGGATGCTTCGGCGCTTCGAGCAGCATGGTTCCAGCCGCATCGGTGCCGGCAAACACCTTGAGGTTGGCGAACTCGGGGATGTGCTTGGCGATGGGATCGCTCGGCTTCCACTTGCCCTCTTCGTACAGCATCATCATGGCCGCGCCCGCGATCGGCTTGGTCATGGAGTAGATGCGCATGATGGCGTCGAGCGCCATCGGCTTCTGACCGTCGATGTCCTGAACGCCGTACGCCTTGTGCTGCACGACCTGGCCATGCCTCGCCACCAGCGTCACCACCCCGGCCAGCTGTTTCTTGTCGACGATGCCTTGCATCGCCGCGTCGAGCTCTTTGAGCGAGTCGCTGGAGAATCCAACGCGCTCCGGGCTCGTCAGAACAACCGTGTCGGCGGTGGCCGTGGCTTGCCAGCCAACCGGCGGCGTCGCGGCGTGGACGCCGCCGACGACCAGCGCAAAGGTCAGAGCAAGGGTCTGCAGGAAACGGTGTATTCGCATGGTGGAGAGGATACCTCAGCGGCCGAGAAGCAACAGCGCCGCCGATAAGGCCGACAGCACCCAGAGGGTGACACTGACTTCACGCCAGCGTCCCGCGACAGCGTAGAGCAGCGCATGGAGCAGGAATCCCCAGAGAATGCCCTGCGTGATGGACAACGTGAGCGGAATCAACACGAGGGTGACAAAGGCGGGCAGGGCGTCTTCGATGGACGCGAAGTCGATCTTCGCCATCGACTGGAACATCGAAACGCCGACCAGCACCAGCACCGCCGCGGTTGCGTAGCCCGGAACAGCGGCGGCCAGAGGTGCCAGAAAAAAGCATGGCACGAAGCAGAGCGCCGTCACGACGGACGCGCGCCCGGTGCGCGCGCCCATGCGAATCCCGGCGATGCTTTCCACATAGGCGGTTCCAGGCGACGTCCCGGCCAGACCGGCCCCGAGCGTCGCCAGCGCGTCGACAATCAGGCCGCGCCGCAGGTTGATCGGCCGGCCATCCGGGTCCGTGAGCCCGGCAGCGTTGGCAACGCCGATGAACGTCGACAGCGAGTCGAAGAGGTCCGTGAAGAGGATCGCGATGATCGCGGGCAGCAGCGCCAGCTTGAGCGCGCCGCGGACGTCGAGTTGGAGGAACGCCGACGAAAAGTCCGGCGCGCTGACCACGGTCTCCGGCGGTTTCGCGTATCCCAACGTCCACGCGATTGCGGTCACGGAGAAGATCGCCGCAAGAAAGGCGAGCGGGCTGTCCCGCCGCATCAGCGCCACGGCGACAAGGATGCCGAGCAGCAGGAATGCCGCGCGGTGATCGAGCGTCCCCATCCGGACCAGCGTTGCCTGATCGCCGACGATGATGCCGGCGTTTCGAAGGCCGATGAACGTCAGCAGCAGGCCGATGCCAGCGGACGCCGCCGACCGCAGCGGCGCCGGAATCGCGAGCGCGATCGCCTCTCGCAGCGGTGTCGTCGAGACCAGCAGAAACAGCACGCCGGACCAGAACACCATGCCGAGCGCGGTCTGCCACGGTACTTTGCTCTGGAGCACGATCGTGAAGGCGAAGAACGCGTTGAGGCCCATGCCTGGCGCAACCGCGAACGGCAGCTTCGCATAGAGGCCCATCAGGAGCGTCATGCTGCTCGCGATCAGGACGGTCGCCGTCATCGCGCCGGAAAAGGGCATGCCCGTTCCGGGCGTCGCCAGGATGCCGGGGTTGACCACGACGATGTAGGCCATCGTGAAGAAGGTCGTGACGCCGCCGATCACGTCGGCGTAGCGGCCGCGATCGCGAGGGGGGCCAGGATGGGTCATCGAGGTTCGCGCATGCTACCATCCAAGGCCGCCGGGGCGCGGGAGCGCCAGGCGGCCTTGTCTCGCCGAAGGCGGACCGCCGAATAAACTACCCAAGGAGTTCGCAATGTCATTCCGTCGTACCGCAGCCGTCTTCGCGCTCGCCACTCTGTTGCTCGCCTCGGCCTCTCCTGCGCGCGCGCAGGATGTCATCAACAAAGAAGCCGCGGCCGCGATCAAGGCGTCGTTCCTGGCCGACCTCGAGACGCTTCGGGGTAAGTTCGTCGGCCTGGCCAATGCGTTTCCTCAGGACAAGTACACCTGGCGTCCGATGGAAGGCGTGCGCTCTGTATCAGAAGTCCTGATGCTGGCAGCGTTCGAGGGCTACTCGTTCATCCCGACGTCGTTCGGCGCGAAAGCCGCCGATCTCGGACCTCGCGAGGAAGCCGCCAAGCTGCGCACGCTGTCGGACAAGGCGCAGGTGATCGACCACCTGAACAAAGGCTTCGCGCACGCGAAGAAAGAGCTCGAGGCGCTCGACGCCGCCACGCTGACCGGCAAGCGCAAGATCATGGGCCGGGATCTGTCGTTCGCTGACGGCGTGATCGGCATCGGCGGCGACCTGCACGAGCACCTGGGCCAGATGATCGCCTACGCGCGGATGAATCACATCGTTCCGCCCTGGAGCAAATAACCGCTGGAGCGAGTGCGATATGCGTGCACAGCTACTGCTTCTCGCTGTCCTCGGACTCGGCATCGCGCGTCCGCCAGTTGCCGCGGCACAGAACCCGGCGGCGCCGACCCCCTTTGCACAGAACGCCGCGCCAGGGAACCCGGCGGCGGCGCTTCCGAGCGTATACACGCCGGCCGATATCGCCTACGGCGGGCGTCTCTACGACGCCCAGTGCACCACGTGCCACGGTGCGAACGGCGACGGTGTCGGCGGCGTGGATCTGCGCAGCGGGAAGTTTCGAAACGGAGCGACCGATCAGGACCTCGTGCGGGTCATCACGAACGGCATTCCGGGGACCGGCATGCAGGCCTTCAGGCTCGACTCGGCGGAAATCACCGGCATCATCGCGTTTCTTCGCAACATGAACGCGTTCGACCGCGGATCGGTGAAGACCGGTGACGTCAGCCGCGGCCGGATGACCTTCGAAGGAAAGGGCGGGTGCGCGCGTTGCCATCGTGTCGGCAGCGCGGGCGCACGGGTCGCTCCTGATTTGAGCGACATCGGTGCCACGCGGAGCGCCGGCTCGCTGCTGCGCTCGGTCACCGATCCCACCAGTCAGATGATGCCGATCAATCGCCCGGTCCGCGCCGTTACGAAGGATGGCAAGGTCGTCAACGGCCGCCGGTTGAACGAGGACACCTACACCGTGCAGCTGATCGACGAGCAGGAAAAGCTGGTGTCGCTCACGAAGACGGACCTTCGCGAATACACGATCCTGACCACTTCGCCCATGCCGTCCTACAAGGACCGGCTGAACGAGAACGAACTGGCCGACGTTGTCGCCTACCTGCTTTCTCTGAAGGGACGATGACCATGATGCGTCGAAGGACAGGCGCCTGGCTGATCGTGCTGACGATTGCGGCGATGGCGGGCCGCACGCATGCGCAGGTCGGGTCGGATCGACTGGCGAACGCCGCGAAGGAAGCGCGCAACTGGCTGATGTACTCCGGCAGCTACTTCAGCCAGCGCCACAGCGCGCTCACCCAGATCACGCCCGCAAACGCCAAAAACCTCGAGCTGAAATGGATGTACCAGGCCGCAGTCGCCGGTGCCTGGCAGACGACGCCGCTCGTCGTCGACGGCGTCATGTACCTGACGCAGCGGCTGAACGATGTCGTGGCGCTCGACGCCAAAACCGGCCGCGTCTACTGGATCTACCGCCACACGCTGGATCCCACGCTGATCGTCTGCTGCGGCGCGAACAATCGCGGCCTCGCGATCCTCGGTGACACGCTCTACATGGGTACGCTCGACGCCCACCTTGTCGCCATCGACGCGAAGACCGGCCGCCCGTTGTGGAAGACGAAAGTGGCCGAGAGCAAGGCGGGCTATTCGGTTACTCACGCCCCGCTGGTCGTCAAAGACAAGGTCATCGTTGGCGTCGGCGGCGGCGAGTACGGGATCCGCGGGTTCGTGGCGGCCTTCGACGCGCGAAGCGGCAGGGAAGCGTGGCGCTTCTACACGATTCCGGCGCCGAATGAACCGGGCGGCGATTCGTGGAAGCCGTGTCCGCCGGCCTCCGCGACGTTCTGCGATCCCGAAGCCTGGAAGCACGGCGGCGGTTCGATCTGGGTGACCGGCTCGTACGATCCTGCGCTGAACCTCACCTACTGGGGCGTCGGCAACGCCGGACCCGACTGGAACAACGAGCAGCGGCCTGGCGACAATCTCTACACCGACTCGGTCGTCGCGCTCGACGCGGACAACGGCCGGCTGAAGTGGCACTACCAGTTCACGCCGAACGATCGATACGACTACGACTCCGTCCAGGTGCCGGTGCTCGCCGACATCACGTGGCAGGGCCAGCCGCTCAAGGCGATGGTCTGGGCGAACCGGAACGGCAACTTCTACGTGCTCGATCGCGAGACCGGGAAGTTCCTCGTCGGCAAGCCGTTCGTCAAAGTGAACTGGATGGACAAGTTCGACGAGCGCGGGCGGCCGAACCAGACGCCGCAGCCGCCTGGTCAGCCGACATGGCCCGGCAATCAGGGCGGGACGAACTGGTATTCGCCGTCTTACAGCCCGCACACGGGGCTCTTCTACATTCCGGCATGGGAGGGCTACGCGACCGTCTTCGGAGGGACGCCTGTCCAGTATCAGGAAGGACGGAATTTCGGCGGCGGCGCCAATCGAAACCACGTGCCGGTGCCCGGCGCGCCCGCCGTGCCCGGCATCCGGCGGGGCCCGATCAACAACTGGACCGAAGCGGTGGCCACCGGCGCGGTGCTCGCGGTCGACGCCGCCACGGGAGAGCAGAAGTGGAAGTTCCCGATGACCGACGTCACCGACAGCGGCATTCTGACGACGGCGTCGGACGTGCTGTTCAGCGGGGGCCGCGAAGGCTACTTCCAGGCGATTGACGCGCGAACCGGAGCGCTTCTGTGGAAAGCGAGCCTTGGCGCGCAGATCGTGAGCGGGCCGATCACGTACGAAGTCGACGGCAAACAGTACGTCACCGCGATCTCGGGTCTTTCGCTGTGCGTCTTCGGACTGCGCGAGTAGTGGCCTGGCGAACTCATAACTGATCGAACGCGCACCGGACACCCAGCCGCGCCACGTGCGCCTGAATCTCGGACTTGTACGTCGGATTCGTGATCAGTATCACGTCCGGCTTGAACGTCCGAATGAACGATGGCGGTTCGACGCGGAGCGCAGAGACCGGCAGGTACTTGCCCTGGCGGATCGGGTTGATGTCGATCACCACGTCGATCAGGCCGCGACAGTCGAAGCCGCCGAAGAAGGTGACAGCCCGCGCGCCCGCGCCCCATGCGACGACGCGGACGCCGGATCGGCGCCATGCCGCCAGCCTGGCCTGCCACTGCTCCACGGTCCGGGACCACTCGGCGCGAAACGATTGAAGACCCTCGAGCGATGCCGTTGCGAACCTGCGTTGACGACGACCCGAACCTGACGCGGTCCGCATGGCGACCGCGGACAGGTATTCCCGTTTCCAGCTGGCGCGTATATCCCTGACCTCCAGGCCGGCGACCAGGCAGAGATTCATCAGACCCTCTGGCAGGTACCACGATCGATGCTCGTACACGAGGTTCCAGAAAAGCCTCTGTTCGAAGGTGTGCGCCGCGTTCGGAACCTCGAGATAGACGATGCATGCGGGATCGCGGATGCCGCGGCGGATCGAGAGGAGCAATTCCTTCGGCTGATGGATTTCGCTCAGGACGTGCCGGCAGGCGATCAGTCCGAAGCGGGTCCTGGCGGCCAGCTTTTCCGAGAAGCGATCGCGAATAATACTCACCGCCTCGTCAGGACTCGTGTCCTGCACGAAACCTGGCTCGATGCCGACGCCGGCGTTCCGGCCCATCGAGCAGATGGTCCGGAGAAAAAAACCGTCGCCGGATCCCACATCGAGCACCGTCGTCTTTTTCAGCCCGTACCGCTCGATTAGACTCGCCGCCAGCGCTCGAACAAAGCGCCGGAACGACGGCGAATGCTGCAAGGAAAAATCACATCGGTCGGAACTTGCCGTGTCGGGCCGGTCGTCCTCGTTGCCGATGTAGAAGCACGTTCTGCAGATCGACAACCGCAAGTGTCCAGTCGGTGCGGCCGCCGCTTCCCGCGCTGAATCCCAGAGAAGCCCGTCCCGCACGGGCACGTTCGCGGCTTCGAAAAAGTTCCAGATGTCCTTCCCGCCGCACACCGGACACCCGACTCGGTCCCAACGTGACGCGGCGGCGGACGCGGTCGCCATCAGGCCCGGTTTCTGAAGGATCGAATCCAGAGGACGCCGAGCAGACGCAACGGCGTGTCGAAACCAACCCAGCGCAGCCGTGAAGGCAAAGGGCCAGTCGCGTAGAGTTCGCGCACGTCAGACGGCATTGCGGCTATTCCTCTCGCGCGCAGAACGTTCACGAGCATCTCGAGCTGAAGAGCGCGAACCGCGTACCGCCACTTCCGGCGCGCGTAGGTGCGGTAGTCGTGTGGCCGCATCGGCGACAGGGATCTGAAGGAGAACTCGGCCTCTGGTGAAAAGATGCATCGTGGACCGTTGTTTAGACCGGAGCTCTGCCCAAGCTCGGTCGCCACGAGCCACGACAAGAACAGATCTTCACCAATCAGGCCGACCGGCATTCGAATCTGCCGCTCGCGCACACCATCGAGGAAGCTTGCACGCAGGGCGTAGAAATTGCCTGCGAGCATTCCATTCTTGACCATGCGGGCGCGCCAGCCGACGCGATCGCGGCCGGTCGCCGGCATGCCGCCCGCGGCCATCGCGCTCGGCACGGTGTTCAGCGCGGCCGCCAACAGACCCAGCGCGTCGCGTTCGAGCCTCACGTCCCCGTCCATGAAGAAGTAGGTCTCGATCTCTCGGGCCCGCTCGGGCGTCATGAGCTCGTGGACGTACACATTCCAGGCGTTGGCTTTGTCGGCGACGTCGATTTCGGCCAGCCAGAGATCCGGCAGCACGGTCGCGCAGGCGCGGACCTCGTCGCTGGTCGCGTCGGTGCAGCCGTTGGCGAGAACCCAGACTTCGACGTCCATGCCGGCGGCGGCCCGGACGATGCTTTGCAGCGCTGCCCCGATGCGGCCGCTCTCGTTGTGCGCGAAGACGGCGAGTGACCAGGACGGCCGGCGGCCGGCTCGAGACGCGATGCGTGTGACCTTCACGCCGGTGCGCATCGCGTCACGCGCGGTCGTTCGGGCATATATGACTTGTGGTCGATGATAGCTTCATGCCACGCTCTTTTCAGTGGCCGACGAAGGGAAAAAACCGAGCTTCGAGCGATCGCTGGCGCTGACCGAGCGCTTGCACCGCCTGATTCCCGGCGGTGCCCACACCTACGCCAAGGGCGACGACCAGTACCCTGCCGACACGTTGCCGATCCTGATCCGCGGCGAAGGCGCGCGTGTGTGGGATGCCGACGGCAACGAGATGCTGGAGTACGGCATGGGACTCCGCGCGGTGTCGCTCGGGCACGCGTTCGCGGCGGTCAACGACGCCGCGGCCCGGCAGATGCAGCTCGGATCCAACTTCAGTCGGCCGGCGCTCCTCGAACTGGAGTCGGCCGAGGCGTTGCTCGATCTGGTGGGCGGCGACATGGTCAAGTTCGCCAAGAACGGCTCGGACGTCATGAATGCCGCGGTCCGGCTGGCGCGGGCGTTTACCGGGCGCGATCGAATTGCGATCTGCGCCGACCATCCGTTCTTCTCGACCGGCGACTGGTTCATCGGCACGACGCCAATGGGCGCCGGTGTGCCGCAGGCCGTCACCGAGCTGACGCACTCATTCCGCTACAACGATCTCGCAAGTCTGGAAGCGTTGTTCGACGCGCACCCCGGGCAGATCGCCGCTGTCGTGCTGGAAGCGGAGACGAATATGCCGCCTGCGCCGGGCTTCCTCGAGTCGCTGGCAGCCGTGAGCCGCCGGTGCGGAGCCCTCGTCATCCTCGACGAAATGATTACCGGGTTTCGCTGGCACAACGGCGGCGCGCGTGCGTTCCATCGACTCGATCCGGACCTGGTCGCCTACGGCAAAGCGCTCGGAAACGGCTTCGCCGTGTCCGCCTTGGTGGGACGGCGGGACATCATGGAGCTGGGCGGGCTTCGCCATAGCCGCCCCCGCGTATTTCTGCTTTCGACGACGCACGGCGCCGAAGCGCCGGCGCTGGCCGCGGCATGCGCGGTTGTTCGCACCTACCAGGAGCAGCCGGTCGTCGAAACGCTGTGGCGCCAGGGCCAGCGTCTCGCCGACGGCATCCGACGCGCGGTGGCAGCGGCCGGCCTCGACGGCTACTTTGAAGTCGTCGGACGGCCGTGCAACCTCGTGTATGTGGCGCGCGACGCCGACCGGCGGCCGTCGCAGGCGTTCCGGACGTTGTTTCTTCGCGAAACCCTCCGGCGCGGACTCCTCGTCCCGTCGCTGGTCGTGAGCTACGCACACGATGACGCGATCGTCGATACGACCGTCGAGCGGGTCGCCGAGGCGCTCGCCGTCTACAAACGCGCGCTCGAGGACGGCGTGGAACGCTATCTGCCAGGCCGTTCGGTCAAGCCCGTGATGCGCCGCCTCAATTGACTCGAAGCCCCAGCCCTTCCGCGTTCGAGTCGTGGATCGGTGACAGCACCTGGCACCTCGTGGCCACGGTGGCGCTGACATTCGCAGCCCAGCTGGCGGTGTTGTCGCAGCGGGATGTCGTGATTCTCGAATGGCGTCCGACGGATCTGGCGGCCATCGCCCTCAACTACTACAGAAACGGATTCGATTTCCTGCACCCGCAGATCCTGTGGGGCGGCAGTGGCCCGGGCTACGTGGAGATGGAATTCCCGCTGCTCCCGTACTGCGTCGCCTTGCTGTATTCCGTGTTCGGGGTTCACGACTGGGTCGCGCTGGTGATCCCGATGATGTGTGGAATCGGGCTGGCCGTGGTCGTGAACAAGCTCACCACACACTTCTTCGGCGCAGCCGCGGGGTTCGTCGCCGGACTGTGTGCCGCCACGGCCCCGACGTGGCTGGCGATGAGCACGGGCCTGTGGCCGGACGCGCCGCCTGTGTTCTGCGGGACGCTCGGCCTGTACCTGTTGGCGCGCTGGGTCGACGAGGGGTCGACCGGGCATTTCGTCATGGCCGCCTGTGGGGTCGCTCTCGCGATTCTGCTGAAGCTGACGTCGTTGTATCTCGGACTGCCGATCCTGTTCCTCTTCTGGGTGAAGTACCGGCAGCGCTGGTGGCGGGTGCCGCAGGTGTGGCTCTTTGCGACTCTCGTGTTGTTGCCATCCGTGTTGTGGTACGTCCACGCCTACCGGTTGTTTCTTCAGTATCACAATACGTTCGGCATCATTGCCAGCGGCTACATGAAGTTCGGCAGCGCCAATCTCTTCACCGACCCGATGTTCTACGCGAAGACTGTCTTTCGGGTGGTGTTGTTCCACACGACGCCGCTCGGCTTTCTTCTCATGGCGATCGGGGTCGGCCGCCCTCCCGGCCGGCTGTCGGCCTACTTGTTCCACGTGTGGCTCGCCGCGGTGCTGGTGTACTTTCTCGTCGCGGCTCAGGGTGTCTACCTCGGGCACTATCAGTACGCGCTTCCCATCGTTCCGCCCGCTGCCGCGCTGGCGGGGCGGGGCGTGATCGTCCTCTTTCGAATCCTCGAATTCGAACGTCCGATTCAGATGCCGGCGTCCAGCCGCACCGTCGCGTTCGCGGTCGTTGCGCTCCTCGCCGCCAATGCCGTCGCCGCGAACTACGTGCTCGAAGCGCGGGGCATGAACTTCAGACAGCTGTCACATCAGAAAATGAGGACGGGAAAGGCGCTGGCAGGACTGACGGCGCCGGGCGACCTGGTGGTCGTGGTCGACGCCGACATGGACGACCGCACACCGCAGACCGGCATGACGCCGCCGGAGGTGTTCTACTTCAGCGGCCGGCGCGGCTGGTATCGCTCGATGGCGTGGCTGACGCCTGAAACGATCGAGGATTTACGAGGGCAGGGTGCTCGTTATCTGGCGGTGTCCGCGAATCACGCGCGCTGGTTCCGGCTCCACTACGGCGCGCTCTACGACAGCTGCTCGCGTCGATATCGCACGCTGATGGATGGCGACGACGGGATCGTGTACGACCTGGGCGCTCATGCAGATAGCGCCAGCGGGCGATAGCATGGCCGCCTCACATGCTTGCCGCTTCTGCGGGGCGCGCCTCGAGGACACGTTCGTCGATCTCGGGATGTCGCCGCTGTGCGAGTCCTATGTCCGGCCGGATCGGTTGAGCGAGCCCGAGCGGTTCTACCCGCTGCATGCGTTGATTTGCCGGCAGTGCCTGCTGGTGCAGCTCGACGAGGTCGTGCCGCCGGAGGAGATCTTTTCGGAGTACGCATACTTTTCCTCGTATTCCGACAGCTGGGTCGCCCACGCGCGGGCCTACGCCGACGCGGTCAGCGAGCGCTTCGCTCTCGGCGCCGGCAGCCAGATCGTCGAGATCGCCTCCAACGACGGGTACCTGCTCCAGCACTTTGTGGCGCGCGGCCTCAACGTGCTGGGGATCGAGCCTGCGGCCAACGTGGCGAAGGTCGCCGAAACCCGTGGCATTCCCACGGAAGTCCGGTTCTTCGGCCGCGCCGTCGCCGTGGACCTCAGAGGCCGGCGCGGCCGCGCCGATCTCCTGATCGGCAACAACGTCCTGGCTCACGTCCCCGATCTCAACGACTTCGTGGCCGGGATGAAAGAGATGCTCTCGCCGGACGGTCTGATCACGATGGAGTTTCCACACCTGGTGCAGCTCATCGAGCAGAACCAGTTCGACACCATCTATCACGAGCACTTTTCCTACTTCTCGTTCCTTACCGCCGAGCGGATCTTCGACGCCCACGGCCTGAGAATCTTCGACGTCGAGGAACTCGCCACGCACGGCGGCTCGCTGAGGATCTACGCCGAGCACGCGGAACGAAGCCCGGACCGTCAGACCGATCGCGTGGAGCAGCTTCGCCTTCGTGAACGAGCCGATGGTTACGACCGGATCGAACGGTACGCCGGTTTCAGCGACAAGGTGAAAGCGGTCAAGCGCTCGCTGCTCGAGTTCCTGACGCGTGCCAAGACCGAAGGCCGCCGGGTAGCGGGCTACGGGGCGCCCGGCAAGGGCAACACGCTGCTCAACTACTGCGGCATCGGCCCCGATCTGCTTGCGTACACGGTCGACCGCAGCCCGTACAAACAAGGCCTTTACACACCTGGAATGCGGATCCCGATTGACCCGCCGGAGCGCATCACTCAGACGCGCCCCGACTATCTGCTGATTCTGCCGTGGAACCTCAGAGAGGAAATCATGGAGCAGATGGCGCACATCAGGCAGTGGGGCGGGCGATTCGTCGTGCCGATTCCGACGGTCCAGGTGTTCGAGTGACGCGTCCGGCGCGGCGGGTTCAGCGCCTGCCCGTCACCAGCTTGAACGCTTTGCGCATGGCACGATGGCGCAGCCAGGCGACCCGCCGCAGCAGGTAGCGCCACACCCGCAGCTTCTCGGCAAACGAAATCGGCGCCCGCCAGGCGTCGAGGAAGCGATACGAGTGCAGCTTGAGCCGCTGGAGATTGTCCGGGCGGCCAAGATAACCGTGCGATGTGGCCGGTTGCTCCATCAGCAGAATCGTCGTATCAGGAGTGAGCCGCCGCACGAACAGACGATCCGGAATCTCGACGAACTTCCCGCGCAGCGCCAGTTCGGCGACCATGCTGATGTCCGAACCCGGCAGCGGCCGGTTGAGCGCGGTCTCGCGCAACGAGGATGCGCGAATGACGCCGTTCATGACGTTGTTGATCTTCTCGCGGTTCAGATAGTCCCTGAATCGATCCGACGGCCGGTCCCCTTCAAGATTCAGGTTGTCGTCGTACTCCTCTCCATACGGCTCTCCCCCCTTGGGCGCGAAGATCAGGATCGCCCTGGGATATACCAGCACGACGTCAGGCCGGGCGCGGAGCACCACGAGGCACTTTTCGAGGAAGCCGTCCAGGCAGATGTCGTTGCACGACGCCCACTTGAAATACGGCGCGGTCGAACGCTGGAACACGTAATCGTAGTTGCGAAAAGCGCCGATATTCGAACTGTGGCGGTGGTAGCGGACGCGAGCATCGCGCTCGGCGATCCTTCGACAGATCGTCCCGGTCTCGTCCGTCGACGCGTTGTCGGCGATGATCAGCTCGAAGTCGCTGAAGCTCTGGTTCAGCAGATACCCGATCGATTCCTCAATCCATTTGGCGCCGTTGTAGACCGGCATGCCGATGCTGAGGGTGGGCGCGGCGGGCATCTCGAGCCGTTCCAGAATAGTGCGAATTGCGCACCCGTTTGACTACAATCGAGCGCGCCGTCGATGAGCGCATGCGGGGCCTGAGCGCGTGAAGGTGTTTCTCACGGGAGTGGACGGCTACATCGGAAGTCTGCTGGCGCCACTGTTGATGGAGCGTGGCCACGACGTGGTCGGCCTCGACACCGGCTTCTATCGCGAGGGATGGCTGTATTCGGACCCGACGCAGGTCCGCGTCGGCCCTCACACGTTGTGGAAGGATCTGCGGCGGGTGGACGCCGCCGATCTCGCGGGCTGCGATTGCATCGTTCATCTCGCCGAGCTCTCGAACGACCCGCTCGGCGAGCTGCGTCCGGAGGTCACGTCGCAGATCAATCACGCCGCCTCCGTCCGCCTGGCGAGGCTGGCCAAACAGACCGGCGTTCCTCGATTCGTCTACACATCGTCATGCAGCGTGTATGGCGCCGGCCGCCACGACATGCTCACGGAGGAGTCGCCGACCAATCCGCAGACCACGTACGCCCGATGCAAGGTCCTCGTCGAGTCGGACATCGGCGCGCTGGCGGACGACCGCTTTTCGCCCGTCTTCCTGCGAAATGCCACGGCCTATGGCGCGTCGCCGCGCATGCGGTTCGACCTCGTGCTGAACAACCTGGCGGGTCTCGCGCGCACGACCGGCCGAATCACCATGACCAGCGACGGAACACCCTGGCGGCCGCTGGTGCACGTCCTCGACATCTGTGGCGCGATTGCGTGCGCGGCGGAGGCGCCGCGCGAGGCGATTCACCGCCAGATCTTCAACGTCGGCGACAACGGCCAGAATTACCGGGTCCGGGAGATCGCGGCCCTGGTGGGCGACGTCTTCACGGGCTGCGACGTCGTGCTCGGCTCCGATAGCGACGATCGGCGCAGTTATCGTGTGTCGTTCGACAAGATTCAGGCGGCGCTTCCCGGCTTTCGTTGCGAGTGGGATGCGCGCAAAGGCGTCGAACAGCTGCATCGGCTGTTCCAACGCATCGATCTCGCGCCCGAGCAGTTCAGGTTCCGTGCGTTCACACGCCTCGAGGAACTGAAGTACCTGATACGCACGCAGCAGCTGGACCACGAGCTGTTCTGGAGACACTGATGCGCTTCCATCGCACCAGCCTCCCCGGCGTCATCCGCATCGAGCTCGAGAAGCAGACCGACGAGCGTGGCTACTTCGCGCGCAGCTGGTGCGACCGCGAGGCGGCGGCCGAGGGGTTGAGAACGCCGATGGTCCAGGACAGCCTCGCGTTCAATGAAAAGAAGGGGACGCTTCGGGGGCTGCATTATCACGCCGCGCCCTTTCCGCAGGCGCGCGTGATCCGCTGTGCCGCGGGCGCGGCCTTCGTGGCGGTCGCGGATCTGCGGCCGGACTCGCCGACATTCCTCCGTACCTACGAGGCGACGCTCGACGGGCGAAGCCAGTCCGCGATCTATGTTCCAGCCGGCATGGCGCTCGGGTATCAGACCGTCGCCGACGAGACGATGATCTGTTACAAGATGCCCGAATTCTACGACCCGCAGTTCGAGCGCGGCGTCCGCTGGAACGATCCGGCCTTCAGCATCGCGTGGCCCGACGTCCAGCCCACGATCAACGCTCGCGACGCCAGCTATCCCGACTTTCAATGTTGACGCGCACCGATCCCGATGACGCGCGACAAGGGATGCACGACCTTGTACGCCGCCTGTTTCCGCTGTGCCGCAGCATCACCGGCGATGGTGTCCGCGAAACGCTTCGTATCGTCGGCGAACAGATTCCGCTGACGGTGCACGAGGTGCCATCGGGCGCGAAAGCGTTCGACTGGACGGTCCCCAAGGAATGGAACATCCGCGACGCGTACATCAAGAACGCCCAGGGCGATCGGGTCGTCGATTTCCGCGTCAACAACCTGCACATCGTGAGCTACAGCGTGCCGGTGCGCAGGACGATGCGGCTCGCCGAGCTCCAGCCGCACCTGCACTCGCTGCCCGATCAGCCGGATCTGATTCCCTACCGGACGAGCTACTACGAGGAAACCTGGGGCTTCTGTCTCCCGCACCGTCAGCGGCAGGCGTTGCTCGACGGCGACTACGAGGTCGTCATCGACAGCACCTTGTCAGAAGGCAGTCTGAGCTACGGCGAGTGCCTCTTGCCCGGTGCGAACGGCGACGAAGTGCTGATCTACACGCACACCTGCCACCCGTCGCTGGCCAACGACAACCTGGCGGGCATCGCCGTATGCACGTTCCTCGCCCGGCGGCTGGTATCGGCGAAGCGTCGTTACACGTACCGGTTCGTCTTCGGTCCAGGGACGATTGGGTCGCTGGTCTGGCTCAGTCGTAATGCCGATCGGGTGACGCGAGTCCGCCACGGACTGGTCGCGGTGCTGCTGGGCGACGCCGGCAGCCTTCGCTACAAGCGCAGCCGGTCGGGCGACGCCGAAGTCGACCATGCGGTCCAGCACGCGCTGAAGCAATCGGGGACGACATACGATGTCGAGCCGTTCACGCCGTATGGATACGACGAACGGCAGTTCGGTTCGCCCGGCTTCAACCTGCCGGTCGGCCGGTTGACCCGTTCGCCGAACAGCGGATACCCCGAGTACCATACGTCGGCCGACAACCTGGCATTGATTCGCCCTGAGTCGCTGGCCGGCTCCTTGGCCGTCTGCGCCCGAGCCGTCGAAATCCTCGAGAACAATGGCCGTTTCGTCAACACGAGCCCCTTTGGCGAGCCGCAGCTTGGCCGTCGAGGGCTGTACAGAACGATCGGCGGCGAATCGTCACCCGCACGCGAAATGGCCATGTTGTGGACGTTGAATCTCTCCGACGGCGGGCATTCATTGCTGGAGATCGCCGACCGTGCCGGGTTGGACTTCGAGCTGATTCGGCGAGCGGCCGATGAATTGATGGACGCCGGTCTGTTGACGACCGCCTGATGAAGGTCGTGCTCTTTTGCGGAGGGCTCGGCACGCGACTGCGCGAGCATTCCGAGACGATTCCAAAGCCACTGGCCACCATCGGCCCTCGTCCGATCATCTGGTACTTGATGCGGTACTACGCTCATTTTGGGCACAAGGAGTTCGTGCTGTGCCTCGGCTACCGCGGCGAGATGATCAAGGAGTTCTTCCTGAGCGACGGCGAGTGTCCCTCGGACTGGACCGTGCATTTCGTCGAAACCGGCCAGGAGACGACGATCGCGGATCGGCTGCGCGCGGTCGAGCCGTATCTTCGCGGCGAGGATTGTTTTCTCGCCAACTACAGTGATGGGCTGACCGACCTCCCGTTGCCGAGATATCTCGACGCCTTTCGCGACAGCGACGCGGTGGCCGGGTTCGTGGCTGTCCGCAATCCCCATTCGTTTCACATCGTCTCCGTGGGCGAGGCCGGGCGCGTCACGGCCCTGACGCGGGCCCAGGACGCCGACGTCTGGATCAACGCGGGGTTCTTCATCTTCCGGCCGGCGATCTTCGAGTACCTGCAGGCGGGCGACGAGCTCGTCGAGCAGCCGTTCAGCCGGTTGATCGACGCGGGCCGGTTGTATAGCTACAAGTACAGCGGGTTCTGGGTCGCCCTCGACACCTACAAGGACAAAGTCAATTTGGATCGCCGGCACGATCGAGGGGATACTCCCTGGGTGGTCTGGAAAGAATGACGCCCAGTGCTTGAGTTGGGCATCGGAGCGGTCAAGTCGGTGCTCTGTCTGGGAGCGCACTGCGACGACATCGAGATCGGCGCCGGCGCGACCATCCGGACACTCATCGCCGAGCGGCCGTCGCTGAACGTCCACTGGGTGGTCTTCAGCTCCACCGGACTCCGTGCAGTCGAGGCGCGCGCCAGCGCGAGCGATTTCCTCGGCGGCGCCGCCGCGGCCGATGTCCGGATCCTGGGGTTCAGCGACGGCTACTTTTTCGCGGAAGGCGCGGCGATCAAGCGCTGCTTCGAAGAGCTGAAGGATCAGGTGACGCCCGATCTGGTGTTGACCCATTACCGCGACGATCGTCATCAGGACCATCGCCTGATCTCCGATCTCACGTGGAATACGTTCCGCGATCACCTGGTGCTCGAGTACGAAGTGCCGAAGTTCGACGGCGACCTCGGTCAGCCCAACTGGTTCGTGCCGGTCGACGACGAGCGGCGTGCGTTCAAAGTGGCAACCCTTCTGCGGCGATTTGCGACCCAGGGCTCGAAGACCTGGTTCACCGCCGACACCTTCAATGCCTTGATGCGGATTCGCGGCATCGAGTGCCGATCGCGCACCGGATACGCCGAAGCGTTTCACGCGCGAAAAATCGTCGTGCCACGGTGAGAGATCGCATGCGCCAGCGCCGCTTCGTCCACGCCCTCGCGACGCTCGGCCTGGCGGCCGTCGTGGCGGGTGTGGTCCGCGGGCAGGCGGGCGAGGCGCGGTTCGTCAGGGAAGTGCCATGGGCCGGCAGCGGTGTATGGCTGAAGATCGATACCCATACGCACACGACCTTCTCGGACGGCGCCCGGTCCGTCGACAGCATCCTCAACCGGGCGACGGTATTCGGCTGCGACGCGGTTGCGATTACCGACCATACCGATCTGAATCTCAAGGCCGCGACGCCCGAATACTTCGACGCCATCGACAAGGCGAGGGCCGCGCGTCCCAACATGATCGTGTTCGCCGGCGTCGAGTGGAACGTGCCGCCGGAAAACGGTCAGGAGCATGTGACCGTACTCGTCGCGCCCGAGCTCGAGAAGCAGCTCACGACGTTCAAGCAGCTGTACGACGACCTCAACCGCTCGTCGCGCGACCGCAAGACGGCGGCAGAGGGCCTTCGCTGGCTGGCCGTCAACGCGACGTCGGCGGACGGCATCGCGCCGGTCGCGGTGTACGAGCACCCCAGCCGCAAGGACGAGCGCAGCATCGAAAACGTCAAGGACATGAAGGCCTGGCGTGCGGTGAACGACATCGTCATCGGCTTCGCGGGAGCGCCAGGACACCAGGGCAACAAGCCGATCGGCAGTTACGCGTACAAGGAGACGCCGATCGATCGATGGGATCCGGTGGCGGCGCGTGTTGGCGACGCGTGGGACACGCTGCTGCACGACGGCCTCGACATCTGGGCCGCCTACGCGCCGTCGGATTTTCATACCGAGAGCCTGGCTGACCTCGGCGATTACTGGCCGGGACAATTCGCCGAAACCTGGGTGTACGCGCCCGAGCGGAGTTCGGCTGGCATCCTGCGCGCGCTGCACGCCGGCAGCTTTTTCGGCGATCACGGACGGATCGTCAGGGAGGCCGAGTTGCACGTCACCGCGCCCGGGCTGTCGCGGCCGGCTGGCGCCGGAGAAGTCGTCTCGGTGCCCAAGAGCACCGAGGTGACGGTCGACTTGTCGATCAAGGTTCCGGAGGAGGCTTGGCGGCCAGGCCGCAATCACATCGATCTCGTCGAGATCATCGCGATCGATCAGAGCGGCGCCAGCGTCATCGCGCAGGGACGTCCGGCGGAGACCGGTCCAGCGATTGTGAAGACCGTTCAGGTTCCTGACGGCGGCATCGTCTTTCGAGCACGCGGGTTTTCACTTCTCGAGACCGGCACGCGCCTCGCCTTCTACACGAATCCCGTCCGCGTCGTCGTCAATCAGTAGCATCGTCGATTCCATCGAGCGGCCTCGAGCGGCCAGCCACCCGCCGATCAATGCCCCGCAGACGTCGCACAGAACGTCCTGAACCGAAGGGAACCGCGAGTGGCTGTACAGCTGCGACCATTCGACGGCGAAGGAGAGTACGAAGGCGAGCGCCGCGGCGTGCCACAAGCGCGCGCGCAAGGGAGACGCGCGCCCCCAGGCGTAGCCCAGGGGGACATACAGGAGCACATTGACGACGATATCGAATGCCTTGACGGGAGGGCTCTTGAACGGAACCCACTGGACCTTCCGCCAATGGGTGTGACCAACCAGGTCGGTCCAGGGAACCGTCGCCGCCAGGATGACGGCTGACCACACCGCAAACGCGATCGCCGCCGTCCACGAGCGGCTGCCCCGTGAACCGCTCATCCGCTATTGCGGCGCGGCATTCAACCGCTGCACGACTTCGTTGGTCGTATCGGTACCAGGCGCCGCCCAGGCGATGGTGTCGGCGTTGAGGACGACATCGACGCCGGATCGCTTGGCGATATCCGCGAGGATGGGTGCGAGCTGCGAGCGGAATTCGTTATTCAGCCGCACCTGAGCAGACTGATAGTCCGTTTGCGCCTGAGTGGTCAGCTGCTGAAACTCGGTCCGCCGCCGGTTTTGTTCCTGAGACAGGCGCTCGCGTTCGGCCTCCGGTAGCGCGTCCTTGGCGAGCTGCCGGACGATGTCCTCGAGTTCCTTCTGTTTGGCTTGCAACTCGCGCCCGCGTTCCTGCCGGAGCGCTTCCAGTTGTTGGCCGGCGCGCTTGCCGACGTTGGTTTGTGCGAAGACCCGCTGCAAACTGACGATCACGACGGTGGGCCCAGCCGATCGCACGTGTGCTGCGGCGAGGACGATCACGATGGCGCTGGCGACGAACACACACACCTGTTTCATGATGGATGACCCTTCACTTGTCCATTGTAACGGCTAGAACTGCCAGCCGAAGGTGAGCGCGTGTGCACCGTCGCGCACGCCGTGAGCCCCGTCAATGCGCAGGGCACCGGGCATTCCGGGAATGCGCAGCCGCACGCCAGTGCCGACGTCGACGTGGAGAGGCGACATGTCGCCCGCTTCGCGTCTTGCCGCCCGGGCGACGTCGACGAAGCCTGCGATGCCGACGCGCGCAAGCCACGGCTTGTCGAACCAGCGCTGAATCTCAGTGCTGCCGTACGTGAGCGATCGGCCGAATGCCGCGGACGACCCCAACGCGACGACGCCGTCCTCCGTGAGCGGGTGCGCGCGCAGCAGCGGCACACGTGTTTGTCCATCGCCGGCCCCTGGCCACAGGCCGAGCGGCGCGGCGCTGGTCACGCGCTCGCCGCCGGCGGTTGCGAGAGCGACCCATCCTCGCGGCTCCAGCGCCGATCGAAGCTGCAGCCGCCAGCCGACCGACTGAAAACCCGTCGAGCCCCCGACCGCGATCCAGTCGTTCGCGTGCAGGTCGATTGACGCCCGATCCGCGAACCAGCGTCGTTCGATTGCGCCGCCAACCACGGCTGTCTTGCGGTTGCCGTTCCACGTATCGAAGCCGCCGCTGATCGAATAGCGGAGCCTCGGCGTCAGCCAATTGCTGACCGTGAGCGCGCCGTGCAGCCGCGACTCCCGGATCGCGGCGACCGTCGCGGGTCCGGCCGGCGAGAAGGTTTCCCGCTCCCAGAACGTATCGACGCGCCACACACCAGGAAGCCTGCCGGCGCGAGACGTTTCGAATGCCATGCCGACGCGCGGGCGGTTTTGCCAGAATCGCCATTCCGCCGACCACAGCTCGCCCTGGCCAGTACCGCCAGGCAGCGCGACCGCGACCGATTGCGTGACGAGTGCACGTGCTCCGGCGGCGGTCCAATCAGCAGCGGTTCGTGGTACACCGCTTCGCTCGATCACGACGACGTCGACCGAAGCAAAGCCGTCGGCTTCGGGCCTGAGCGCCAGGCGCACCGTCGATCGATCCGGCAGCGCCTCGAGACGGCGCCGCGCGTGCTCGAAGAGGTCCGCCGTCAGGAGCATGTTCGGCTCGATCCCAAGCGTCTCGGCGACTGTCTGGTGACGCGTGTGACGAACGCCTTCAATCCGAACCAGGTTGACGCGCGGCCTGTCGATCCGATTCCATGCCCGAAGCGCGCCCACCTGGTCGTCCTGCATGAACAGGCTCGAGCCAAGCACGTCGAGCGCGTACGCATCGGCCGGCTCTCGGACCAGCGCCGCACGGGAAAGCGCTGCGGCCTCCTTCCACCGTCGTTGTGCGAAGCGCACGCCCGCGAGCTCGCGCAGCGGACCCGCCGACTGCGGGCACGCTTGACGAACCCGATCGAGAACGTCGTCCGCGCGGTCGAATGCGGCATCGCCGCTCGCCCGAATGTCGTCGAGGGCTGCCGCCAGCAAGCTGTCGCAGCGCGATTCCGGTCGCGACCCTTCCAGGGTTGCGCTACTGACACGCGCTGAGGTCGCAGGGGGGGAATCAGGGAAGGGGGCAGCCGGCGGCGGCAGGATCACCAGCCCCCAGTGCCCTGACGCTCGCCAGACCCGATCGAATTCGACGTCCTTGATGGCTCGCGACGGGCCCCACGCCGGGTCGTGAATGACGACGGCATCCGCCGTCTTACCCACGGCGACGACGTAGTGATATCGAGGGCCGCGATCCGCGATGAGGACGACGACCGGCTGCCGGGCCGCGAGGCGTGCCTGCAGGCCGGCCGATCCTCCCGCCAGCTCCACGGCTTGCCATCCACGCCGCCGCACCGCATCGACCAGCGCGCCGTTGGCGATCCCGCCGGCGCGCCGATCGACGATCGGTGCAAACTCCCGCGGGTCCGCATGCACTTCGCCCCAGTAACGAAACACCATCGCGGCCGCCGCGCCGCCGCACAACGCGTCGGTCTGCGCCAGGTACGGCACGTCCGTCGCCATGGAAGCGGCGAGCGACAGCGCAGCGGCCAGTGTGGCGATCACTTGACGGCGATGATCAGGATGATGACGAGCAGCAGAATGATGATGATCGTCGTCGTCGAAATCACCAACGTGGACGCGCCACCGACCAGCTGCTCGTTGACTGTGCGCGCGGCGTTCGCCGCCTGTTCGAGATCCGCCCCGGTAAGGGTCTCGATTGCAGCCGCCGCGCGCGAGAGGTCGAGGTGCATTGACGTGGCAACGTCCCGCACCTCTGGCCGCGCCAGCGCCTCGCGAATGGCCGCACGGCTGGCATCCTGCGCGGCGACGCGATCGGTCACCGTCGCCGTCAATTGCCCCTGCGGGACGAGGTGCTGCTGTTCCGCCGTAGCGATTTCAGCGCTCTGGCGAGGCAGGTCCGCAAAGGCGGGAGAGGCTGCCATTGTGAGCCATACCAGGGGAAAAACGAGAATCTGTCGAATCGTGCGCATCAGATGTCCTCCATTCGCGAATGAACGATACGGTCTTCAAGCAATCCCGATACCGATGAGACATCTACCACGAGCTGGCGTCAGTATCCGACTCAGCTGTGGCACCGGCGCGCGGTAGGATTGGTGCCACGGGCGTACCGCCCGTTCCCGCCCTTGCGGTCAACCACCGACGCGTTCGTTGCCTGGCTCGCCTCGCTCGAAGCGAAACATCTCCGCGAGCTGACGTTCCGGGAAGTCTCGCGCTCTTTGCGCGCGTTGTCGGCCACCTACGTCGAGCGCCGCCACACACTGGTAGAAGGCGCGGCACTGTCCGGCCGGGGCAAGCGCGCAGCGTTCGCCCTGTTCTACGGACCGCTTCATTACCTGCTCGTCGCACACATCGTTCGCGAGCTGCCGTCTGCCCTCGACCGCATGCCGGCGCTGATCGATCTCGGATGCGGCACAGGAGCGGCAGGTGCCGCGTGGGCCGCGGCGATGACGCCGCCGCCTCGCATCGTCGGTCTCGACATCCACCCGTGGGCGGTCCGCGAAGCCGCCGAGACGTATCGGACGTTCGGCCTCGCCGCGACGGCCGATCGGCGCGACATCGGCACGGTCACGTTCCCGAAAGGCCGTGCGGCCATCCTGGCCGCATTCGCGCTGAACGAGCTGACGGACACCGCGCGCGAAGCGTTGCTGGCGCGGCTTGCCGAGCGCGCGGCGCAGGGCGATCGCGTGCTGGTGATCGAGCCGCTCGCCGGCGGCGTCGCGCGCTGGTGGAACCGCTGGCGCGACACGATCGAGCGCGCGGGTGGCCGGGCCGACGAGTGGAGGATTCGCGTGGAGCTGCCCGCGATCGTCATCAAGCTCGATCGCGCCGCGGGGCTGAACCACCGCGAGATCACCGGACGATCGCTGTTCCTGTAGGTCCGGCTAAAGCCGGACACTACGTACTGTGTGCCACTTGGTATTGGTACGTAGTGTCCGGCTTTAGCCGGACCTGGCCAGCCATGCGAGCAGCTTGTCGGTCGGCCAGCAATTGACGACGCGATCCGCGGGCACGCCGGCGAGACGAGCGTGCGCGATGGCAGTTTCCGAATACGCGAGCTCCGGCGTGGAGTGCGCGTCGCTATCGAGCGCGAAGAGACAGCCTGCGTCCACCGCCCGCTTCGCGAGCTCGTAGTCGACGTCCTGCCGAGACGGATCGCCGTCGATCTCGATGGCCACGTTCGCTTTCCTGGCCGCCGCGAAGACCTCGTCCCAGTCCGCTGAGACACCAGGGCGCGATCCGTACTTCCGGCCGCGAGGGTGGCCAAGGATGTGCACCCCCGGCGATCTGACCGCGGCGACCATCCTGGCTGTCTGGTCCGCTGCGGTCCTGAGGGCCGAGTGCGGCGCGGCCACGACGAGCTCGAGCTCCCGCAGTTCGTCCCGCTCCATGTCGACCGAACCATCCGCGCGGATGTTGGCCTCGATCCCTTTGATCAGCCGGAACCGCCCCCGGTATTTCCCGTTCAGGATGTCGATCTCGCGATGCTGTTTGCGCAGATCCGTCATCGAGACGCCGCCGGCAATCTTCAACCCGTACGAGTGATCGGTCACGGCGCAGAACGAGTATCCGCGGGCCAGGCCCCCCTCGACGATGTCGGCGAGCGTCTGGCTCCCATCGCTCCACGTGGAGTGCATTTGAAGATCGCCGCGATAGTCTTCGAGGCGCGGACCGACGAGCTTCCGGTTCGTCAGTGCGTCCACCACCTGCGCGCGGCTGAGGAACTGACCGCGGAGATTCCGGCGATGGCTGATGTCGCCGGCCTGTCCGCTGTCGGCGATGGCGCGTTCAACGGTGGCGGACGTGCCGGTCTGCAGCACTTCCACGATGATGCGCGTCGAGGACGGACCGATGTTGGGAATCTTCCGCAGCGTGCCGTCAGGCTGAAGGAAGGATGCGATCGGCGCTTCGAGCGCCAGCACCGCGCTGGCGGCGCGCTTGTAGCCCCACATGCTCTGCTTCGACTTCTGGATCGCGGCGAAGTCGCGCAAGAGCGCCGCGATCTGTCCGTTCAAGTCCATGCCCGAGCTGGCGCGCGCCATCAACTAATATTGTCCATCGTGTGCCCGGACACCTTCGTCGCGAATCCCCGGCCGGCCGCGACGGTCGTCGTTCTCCGCGACGGTCCGGCTGGGCCGGAGGTGTTTTTCGTCCGCCGTCACGAGGGGATGTCGTTCATGGGCGGTGCCCACGTGTTCCCGGGCGGGCGGGTCGATGCATCAGATCACGACGGCACTCCGGAATGGTGTGACGGCGTTGACGGTGCGACCGAGCGGCTGGCGGCCCTGGCGCCGCAGGACGCGATCGCCTATCACGTCGCGGCCGCCCGCGAGCTGTTCGAGGAAGCTGGCGTCCTTCTCGCGCGCGACGAAGCCGGCGGTTTCATCTCACTCTCGGGCGCCGACGTACACGAACGGTTCAAGCGATACCGGAAAGAGGTCCACGCCGGCTCCACGTCGATGCGCGCCATCGTCGAAGGCGAGCGCCTGCGTCTGGCGCTCGATTCGCTTGTGCTCTTCGCCCATTGGGTGACGCCGCCGATCGACACGCGTCAATTCGACACGCGGTTCTTCCTGTCGCGGGTGCCCCCGGCTCAAACGCCGGCGCACGACGAGGCCGAGACAACCGATAGCGAGTGGCTGACGGCGAGGGCGGCGATGGCGCAGGCGCAGTCGGGCGGCATCGTCCTGCCGCCGCCGACGTGGACGGCGCTGCGCGAGCTGGAATCGTTTGGGACGGTGGATGACGCGCTGGCGTGGGCCCGCAAACGGCACATCGTCCGGCGGCAGCCGATGCTGGTTGAGGAAGACGGCCGGCGGATGTTGTTGATGCCGGGCGATCCGCAGCACCCCGATCCCGGCGGCGACGATGCGCCGGCGGAGACGCGGTTCGTGTCGGTGGGCCGTGGGTGGCGCGCGGAGCGGGCGCCGACCTGAGGCGAGTATCGCGACAGATATAATCGCGCGATGTCTCGGACAATTCTGGCTCTACCGGTGGCGATCCTCCTGGCGGCGCCCCTCGCCGGGCAGGAAACAGTCAACGATGCCGTCATCGCCCAGATCAAGACGGAAGGATTTCAGCGGTCAGCCGTCATGGACACTCTTAGCTGGCTGAGTGATGTCCACGGCCCGCGACTGACCGGAACCCCCGCGCTGCGGCGGGCAGGAGAGTGGGCGCGCGATCAGCTCACGCGCTGGGGCCTGACGCACGCGGCGCTCGAATCCTACGGGTCGATCGGCCGCGGCTGGGTGCTCGAGCGCTTTTCGATTGAGATGACCGAACCGCAGTACATGCGGATCACCGGCTACCCGCGCGCCTGGTCGCCGCCGATCGCGTCGACGCTCGCAGGCACGCCGATCGTCGTCGAGGTGAAATCCAAGGACGATTTCGACAAGTACCGCGGCAAGCTGCGCGGCGCCATCGTGATGAACGGAAAGCCCGAGCCGGTGGACATCGGCTTTCAACCGGAGGCGAAGCGGCTGACCGAGGAGGAGCTGAAGAAACAGGAGAGTGCCATCGATCCGGCGGACCCGTCCGCCGAGAGCGCGCCGAAATCGTACTGGGACGAAGAGCAGGACTGGCAGAAGATGCTCGCGAAGCAGACCGAAATCTTCAAGTTCTTCGCGGCGGAGGGCATCGCGCTGCTCGTCGAGCCGAGCCCGATCGCGGAAGACGTGCGCATCGGCGGGTTTTACGATCGCGCCTGGCGGCCGGCGTTCCCGGGGTTCGTCATCGCGCGCGAACACTACGGTCGCATCGTCCGGATGCTCGATCGCAAGCAGCCGGTGAAGGTGGCGTTCACGCTCGCCGCGCAGTTTTCTGACAACGTGGACGGCTTCAATGTCGTCGCTGAAATCCCCGGCATCGATCCGGCGCTGAAATCGGAACTCGTCATGGTGGGCGGTCACCTCGACTCCTGGCATGCCGGCACCGGCGCGACCGACAACGCCGCCGGCTGCGCCGTCGCGATGGAAGCGGTCCGCATC
>Ga0068862_100001063_pt1 | contig 26294 bp, 21 predicted proteins | sample KBSSwiS52_FD_66598 | JGI IMG/M metagenome (GOLD analysis project Ga0068862, IMG submission 66598) | Switchgrass rhizosphere microbial communities from Kellogg Biological Station, Michigan, USA - KBS Switchgrass S5-2 | ecosystem: Host-associated > Plants > Roots > Rhizosphere > Soil ... | reverse complement strand
CTTCAGGAGGCCCCCCCATGATCCGATCCCCGCGTCTCTTCCTCTTCGCCGCTTTTTTGGTGGCGTTTCCGATTCCCGCCGCGGCTTCCGACACGCCCGCTCCGTCGAGCGTGACCGTCGCCGGCAGCCTCCAGTCCGAGCTCGGCTGCTCGGAGGACTGGCAGCCGGCCTGCGCTGCCACCCACCTGGCCTTCGACGCCGACGATGCGGTCTGGCAGGGGACGTTCAACGTCCCGGCCGGCTCCTGGGAGTACAAGGCGCCGCTCAACGACAGTTGGGATGAGAACTACGGCCTCCATGCCGTGCGCAACGGCGGCAACATCCCGCTGAGCCTCTCCGATCCAACGCCGGTCAAGTTCTACTACTCGCACGAGACGCACTGGATCACGGACAACCAGGGCTCGGTGATCGCCACCGCGCCGGGCAGCTACCAGTCCGAGATCGGCTGCCCGGGCGACTGGCAGCCCGACTGCCTGCGCTCCTGGCTCCAGGACCCGGACGGCGACGGCATCTACTCGTTTTCCACGCGCTCGATCCCGGCCGGCAGCTATGAGGTCAAAGCCGCGATCGACGAGAGCTGGACGGAGAACTACGGCGCCGGCGGCGTGCAGAACGGGCCTAATATCTCCTTTGTGGTGGCCTCGGACTGCGCCGAGACGGTCTTCTCCTATGACTCGGCCACGCACGTGCTCACCATCTCGACGGGCAGCGGCCCGGCGCAGCCCGCGAGCGTGACGATCCCGGGCAGCTTCCAGCAGGAGGTGGGCTGCTCCGGCGACTGGCAGGCGGACTGCGCCGCGACCCACCTGGCGCTGGAGGACGGCGTCTGGCAGGGGACGTTCAGCATTCCGGCGGGAAGCTGGGAGTACAAGGCCGCGATCAACGATTCCTGGGACGAGAACTACGGCGCCAACGCCACCCGCGACGGCGCGAACCTGTCGCTCGCGCTCTCCGAGGCCGCGGCGGTCAAGTTCTACTACTCGCACGCGACCCACTGGGTCGCAGACGCCCGCTCCAAGGTGATCGCCACGGCGCCGGGCAGCTTCCAGTCCGAGCTCGGCTGCCCGGGCGACTGGCAGCCCGACTGCCTCCTCTCCTGGCTCCAGGACCCGGACGGCGATGGCATCTACTCGTTTTCGACGCGCTCGATCCCGCCCGGCAGCTATGAAGTCAAAGTGGCGATCGACGAGAGCTGGGCCGAGAACTACGGGGCCGGCGGCGTCCGCGACGGCGCCAACATCTCGTTCTCCGTGCCAAACGCTTGCGCCGAGACCTTCTTCGCTTACGATGCCGCCACTCACGTGCTGACCGTCAACGCCACCAGCGCCCCCAAGGGCAATCTCAACCGCGCCCAGGCCTACTGGGTGACGGAGGACACGATCGCCTGGAAGCCGGGAGTCGCCGAGGATGTCACGCTCCACTATGACGCCGAGGGTGACCTGGTGCTCGGCACCGATGGAGTGACCGGCGGCACCGACATCCCACTGACCCGGGACCCGGCCGGGCTGCCCGCCGACGTGCGCGAAAAGTTCCCGCACATCGCCAACCACGAGGCGTTCAAGATCCCGGCGGACCGTCTCGCGGAGGTTCCCGAGGCGCTCCGCGGCCAGCTCGCCGTGTCGGCGAAGACCGGCGACGGCACGCTGGTGGACGCCACCTCCCTCCAGATCCAGGGGGTGCTCGACGATCTCTACACCTACGAAGGGCCGCTCGGCGCAACCTTTCAGGCCGGAGCACAGGCCCTGCGCGTCTGGGCGCCGACCGCGCGCTCGGTCAAGGCCGTAGTCTTCCCGGACGTCGAACAGCCCATGACCTTCGATCCCGCGACCGGCGTCTGGAGCGCGACCGGAAGCTGGTACGGCCGCGAGTACGTCTACGAGGTCGAGGTCTTCGTGCGTTCGACCGGCCAGGTGGAGACGAACCGGGTCACCGATCCCTACTCCGTGGCGCTGACCCGCAACAGCGCCCGCAGCCTCCTCGTGGACCTGAACGATCCGGCGCTCAAACCCGCGGGCTGGGACTCGCTCGCCAAGCCGCGGCTCGACGCCTTCGAGGACGTTGTCCTCTACGAGCTGCACGTGCGCGACTTCAGCGCCTCCGATCCGCTCGTCCCCGGGCCGCTCCAGGGAACCTACAAGGCGTTCACCCTCACAGGATCGAACGGCATGCAGCACCTGGCGGCGCTCGCCAGCGCGGGCCTCACCCACATCCACCTGCTGCCGGCCTTCGACATCACCTCGATCGACGAGGACAAGTCGACCTGGCTCTCCCCCGCGGGCGACCTTACGAGCTATCCGCCCGATTCGGACCAGCAGCAGGCCGCGGTCATGGCCGTCGCCGGCAGCGACGGCTTCAACTGGGGCTACGACCCGTGGCACTACACCGTTCCTGAAGGCAGCTACTCCACCGATCCGAACGGCACGGCGCGCAACCGGGAGTTCCGCGAGATGGTGCAGGCGCTCTCCGGTGCCGGTCTCAGAGTGGTCATGGACGTGGTCTACAACCACACCAGCGCCGCGGGCCAGAACGACCGCGCAGTGCTCGACCGCATCGTGCCCGGCTACTACCACCGGCTCAACGCCGACGGCAACATCGAGACCAGCACCTGCTGCCAGAACACCGCCAGCGAATTCAACATGATGGAGAAGCTCCTGATCGATTCGGTGGTGACCTGGGCCAGGCAATACAAGGTGGATGGCTTCCGCTTCGACATCATGGGCCACCACATGAAGCGCAACCTGCTGAAGCTCCGCCAGGCGCTCGACGCCCTGACCCCGGCGGCCGACGGCGTGGACGGCAGGAAGATCTATCTCTACGGCGAGGGCTGGAACTTCGGCGAGGTGGCGAACAACGCGCGCGGCGTGCAGGCCACGCAGGCCAACATGGCCGGCACCGGGATCGGCACGTTCAACGACCGTCTGCGCGACGGCGCGCGGGGGGGCGGCCCGTTCAGCGGCATCCAGGAGCAGGGCTTCCTCACCGGCCTCTACGACGATCCGAACGCCACGAATCAGGGCACGCCCGCGGACCAGCTCGCGCGGCTTCTGTTGGAAACCGACTGGGTCCGCGTGGGCATGGCCGGCGGCCTCGCCGATTACGAGCTGATCGACAGGAACGGCAACCTGGTGCGCGCCGCGGAGATCGATTACAACGGCCAGCCCAGCGGTTACACGGCCGACCCGCAGGAGCTGATCAACTACGTCGAGGCGCACGACAACGAGACGCTGTTCGACGCGATCCATCTCAAGGCGTCCGCCTCCGCGACCCTGGCCGACCGCGTGCGCATGCAGAACCTGGGGATGAGCCTGCTGGGCTTGAGCCAGGGCATCCCGTTCTACCACGCCGGCGTGGACCTGCTGCGCTCCAAGTCGCTCGACCGCAACAGCTACAACTCGGGCGACTGGTTCAACAAGCTCGATTTCACCGCGCAGGACAACAACTGGGGCAAGGGCCTGCCGCCCGCGCAGGACAACCAGAGCAACTGGCCGATCATGGCGCCGCTCCTCGCCGACCCGGACCTCAAGCCCGCGCCGGCCGACATCCAGAAGGCCGTGCACCACTTCCGCGAGGTGCTGAAGATCCGCAAGAGCTCGAAGCTCTTCCGGCTCGGCACCGGAGAGGAGATCCAGGATCGCCTTGCCTTCCTCAACACCGGCCCGTCCCAGATCCCCGGACTGATCGCGATGACCGTGACCGACGTCGAAGGGGAAGTGGATCATCAAGTGAAGCGGGTGCTGGTGGCGCTCAACGCCTCGAAGGAGGCGCGGACGCTGGCGGTCCCCTGCGCCGGCTACGTGCTCCATCCGGTGCAGGCCGCCTCGGTGGACCCGGTGGTGCAGGGCTCGGCCTACAACGCCGGGACCTGCACGGTCTCGGTGCCGGGAAGGACGGCCGCGGTGTTCTGGGAGCGCCGCCCGGTGAGCGAGCAGCTCACCCTGCTGATCGGCGAGATCGACGAGCTCGTGGCGGCCGGAGTCCTGAACCACGGCCAGGGCAATGCGCTGCGGACCAAGCTGGAGAACGCCAGGAGCAAGATCCTCGCCGGCAAGACCGCACCTGCCGCGAACCTGATCGAGGCCTTCATCGACCAGGTCGAGGACCTGGCCGCCCAGGGCATCCTGACGGCCGAGCAGGCCGCCGCGCTGATCCACGACGCGGAGGCCGCAATCGCCGATCTGGGTTAAGGGCTGGAGCCGCCGGCCGCGAACCCGCCGGCCGAGCAGGACAACCGCATCGTCATCAATTCGGGGGCGCGTTCCGCGCCCCCTTTTTATTGCCTCCCACCTTCTTCCCCGGGAGCGATCCACCACTTCTGAAGTGCCGGATTGCCAACACCCTGAGTGTGGCGCGCCCTCCCTGGGAGCGCTGGCGTCTCGCCGGCATCCTCAAGACATTGGGCCAAAGGCCCGGCGCCGGGGTTTAGCCGTGTCCAAAATCTCGCGCCCTGCACAATTCCCGGCGCGCTCCTCTTGGGGCTGGATGTAGGATCGGCTGGAACCAATTGTGGTTGGGGCCTCTTCTCGAAGGCTTATATGCACAGAGCTATTGCTTTGACGTGCATCAGAGACCAGCGTAAGATGGCATAAAGCGGGTGCAGCGACGCTGCTTGGCACGTCGGGTAAGCTTGGCATGTTTGATGCTGGGGGTGTATAGAAGCCAATGCTCTTCAGCAAAGCGAAAATCTCGGCCTTACACAATCTTGGAATAGAGTTTTTCAAGCGCGGAGACGCCAAGCAAGCGGAAGTCTGCTTCAGGCGAGCGCTAGATCTTGCAATCCAAATTGGCGATTTATATGAGCAGGGGAAATCACTTATAAATCTTGGTGAGGCATTGAGAGAAGCCGGGCGGCTAGATGACGCGGCGATTTGTTTTGAGAGGGCTCTTGAATCTGAGGTAACACGCGACGCTCTCGACGCACAAGCGAAGACCTATTGGCATCTGGCAACCTTGAAGAGAGAGCAAGGCGACCTGAGCGCCGCCGACGACGCAAGAAAAAGATCAATCGATCTTCACCTCCAGCACATCCGCTCAAGGAAAGAAGAAGATGAGGATATTTACAGCATTCACCGAATTGTCCGTGATGGAATAATGCACGACGATACATCTGAGGCAGAGAATGCGCTTGAGTCTAAGTTGCTAGAGCCCAATGTGAGTGCTCATCACAGGGTCCTTGCTAATAAGTTGCGCGAAATCCTCAGAGGCTCGCGTAATGTAAGCCTCATTGACGACCCTGCTCTCCCTTACTTTGAGGTTGCCGAGTTGAAATTTTTGCTGGAATTCCTCGACAAACATGAATCCAAAAGGGGCATATATATGCTCCAGTTCAAGAGCTTTGTCCTGTCCCACCTCGGCGCTATCGTTGCTGGAAAGGAACCACGCTTCAATTTCCATAAATGGGACCAATGGATCAAAGATGAAATTGTGACGCCGCTTCTGGAGTCCTTTCCCGAGGACAAGACGCGAGTTCTTTCGAATATCAATGTGGCAATACTCTCTACCGACGAAGCTAGTGCGAAGGCGCAGTTACTGGACCCCACAGGTGCAGAACCAGTCGTTCTGGTGGACTTTGTCCTGATATCCTATATTCGAGATTTGCTAGTTCTGCTGCTTGATTTTGGCAGGGCGGATTCAAGCGAGGAGCACGAATTAATTCGAAGAATTGAAGAGATTGGACGATTCTATTCCAGCCCAAGGGGGGCACCCTGGCCGGACTTTCTGCGTCGCTTGGACGCCAAGAGGTTCGAAGACCTCCTTGATCTGTTGCTTGTTGGTGCAACAGGCTTTATCATATGCCACGAATATGGTCATATTTTGTTGGAGCACTTCACTGGAAAGCCGGATTGGGATGGCACCTATGCTGATAAATCTTGTGCGGTGTTGAACAGAGAGATTCAGGCAGACGCGACAGCCTTGGAGCTGGTGCTGCCTTGGTTGGTAGCTAGGGAAGAGAAGATTTTTGAGAAATCTGCCAATCAGCTCTCCCCCGCGATACCGCTTATCGTACTTTCCTCAATGGCCTTCTTGCAAACTTTTCGTGGATACGCCGGACATTATGGTAGCGCCCGCGCGCGCGCAGAGCAACTACGCACTATCTTAGAGCCCAAGCTCGCAGAGGATGCATTAAATTTTGCAAGATCGTTCGAGATCGTATTTGAACTCGCCTGCTCTCAAAGAGAGGAATGAATGCAGCGGCCACACATTGTGACACAGTTTAGTTTTGTGGTTGGGTCACGAGGACGATTCTTTAGTTGGTCGCAGGCGAATGTGCGGACTGCTTTCCGCGAGGTATTTCCAGACGTTCAAGAGGTTAGCATTGAGCGTTTCATAGAGCCTGAGGAGACGATCCTCCGCGTCGTGCTTACAGGGATTTCTCTTGGTGCCGGGCTTGTCGCGGCAGAGCTGTTAAAGGAGTGCGCGAAGGACCTTTGGAGGGTTGTGCGGCGGTTGATATTGCCCAAAGATAAGCGTGCAGCCGCAAAGTCGGGTGCATCCGGGGATAGGATAGAAGTTGAGCTTAAAATTGGTGCGTTCTCAATGACGGAAGTATTATCAGACTTGAGTTTGCGTTCGGAGGAACAGGAGGTTAGAGTATTTTTGGAGAGAGAGCTTGCAAAGATGTTTTTTCTATACTCTGGAATCTCAATCGAGATTAAGGTAGACACACAAGAAAAAGACACGCTGGATTCGAAGCCCTGAGCGGGTCGTAGCCCCGGAATAGGTTCCAGCCGATTCTGAGAGCCAAGCAGCTCAAGGAGGCCCAAGAAGCTCTTGGGCGTGGCATTCTACGGGTTGGCAGGGATGTTTTGAGCTTTTCAGGTTGGAGATCGGGCCGCAATGCGCGAGAGGCGAGAGAATTGGCGATGGAAAGGGATAACTTGGCCTTCTTGCAGCCCTGACAGCTCACGGGACGGCGGTCCGGGCTCTTTCGTGTTTCTGCTGCAAAACCGGTTTCTGCAAGGAGCGAGCCCTATCTCATCGCCTGAGCCGCTTTTCTCCCTCTGCCGAGGCTTTTCCGGCTCCCGAAGCGCTCAGCCTCCGGAATTCTGGTTTTCCCCGCCGTTGGCTGCTCGGCCTCCACGTTCTTGGTTTTTCTTCAGTCTGAGTCGTTTCAAGCTGGGATCGAGGCGTTTTTCTTGAGCCCGAGCGGCCAAAGCCGCGCCTGAGCCACTGGGCTTGCGCCTGAGCCGTTTTTCCGCCGGGTCTGGCATTCTCGCGCTGCCCGAGGAGCTCCCGGCGCGGTTGAGCCGCTCAGGTTGTGGGTGAGAAGGCGGGCCGTAGCCGCGCTGTCCCTGGGAGCGCTGGCGTCTCGCCGGCATGCCCGGAGCAATTGGCGGAACGCCGGGAATTGTCTCCGCTCCTGCCAGAAGGCCGGGCCTTCGGCCCGATGTCTTTCAGGATGCCGGCGAGACGCCGGCGCTCCCAGGGACGGCGCGCGAGCTCGTCCTACTCCAAGAGCGGCGGATATCAGGACGCGGCGTGGAGCGGGGACGGCACCAGCACGCGCAACACCTCGTCCACCTGCTGGCGGTGGATGGGGCCGGTCGATTCGAACGCGATCCCCACCAGCGCCTCGTCGCGCCAGCGCACCACGCCCCGCGCCTGGAGAAGGTTGGGGCGGCCCTCGACGCCGAGGGCGAAGCTCACCTTCGAGCCGGGCTGCCAGCTCTCCGGCGCGGACGCGAAGCAGGCGCCGCCGCCCGAGAGGTCCTCCAGGCGCGCGGGCACCTCCCGGCCGCTGCCGAGGCTCAGCAACACCTCGCGGTCGAGCCAGATGCGCGTCTCCTTGCGCGTCGAGGCGAGGAGGTTGCGCGCCAGGAGCATCCGCCGGCGCGTGGCCAGGCTGCGCAGGGCCATCGCGAGCATCGGCTCCTCGGCGAGGAGGCCCATCAGCGGGTCCAGGGGGATGCGGAGCAGGCTCGTCATGCCCGCGGCGCGGACCGTGAGCTCCCGCTCGTGCCGGCCGGAGAGCTCCCCCTCGCCGACGAGCTCGCCGGCCCCCAGGTGGAGCCCCTGTCCCACCGGCTGCCCCGGCCGCTCGGCGCGCAGGGTCACAGATCCTTTCAGGATGGCGTACAGCCCGTCACAGGGCTCGCCCGCGGCGTAGACGGTCTGGTTCGGCCGGTACGCCCGCTCTTCCAGCCGCGGCTCCAGGGCCAGGAGCCGCGCCTCGGGCACCTCGTCGAACACAGGCAGCCGCCGGAGCCGTGATGGGGGCATGGGAGTCTCCTTCCTTTTCAGGAAGGATGTCCCACGCACCTTGCGAAGCGCATTACGATTGCTGCGAGCCGCCGGCCATTTCCAGGAAGAATTCCATCAGCTCGGCCGACGAGCTCTCCATCTCCACCCGCAGGCGCTCGATGCGCTCCGTCAGATGGTTGAACATCCACGCCGCCGGAATGGCGACGAGGATGCCCAGCGCGGTCGTCACCAGGGCCTCCGCGATGCCCGAGGAGACGACCGCGAACCCGCCCGCGCCACCCCCCTCGGCAATGCCGCGGAAGGCGTGGATGATCCCCACCACCGTGCCGAACAGCCCGACGAACGGCGAGATCGTCGCGATCGTGGCCAGGGTGCCGATGCCGCGCTTGAGGCGGGCGAGCGTGACCATGCTGGAGCGCTCCACCGCCCGCGCCGACGCCTCGATGACCGCCTCGGCCGGCAGCGAGCCGCGGGCGTTCTTCTGCTGCCAGGTGATGAGCCCGGCCGAGACCACGCGGGCGAGATGGCTGTGCGGGAACCGGCTCGCGGCTTCGACCGCCTCGCGCAGCCAGTCCTCCCGCTCCTTCTCCGGTTTCTGGGCGAGCAGGCGGGCATAGGCGAGCGACTGGCGCCGGGCACGCCGGAAGGTGAGCAGCCGCTCGGCCGAAACGGTCAGGGACCAGACGGACAGGACGACCAGGGCGACTACCACGGCCACGCCCGTGGAGCTCATCTTCGCCAGGCCGAGGGAAGCGATGAGACCGGCTTCATTCATGGAGGTTCTCCCTTTTCACCGACAGGTGAATCGATCGGCTTCGCCGCTGCGGCGAAGCAGGTGTCCGGGAGGCGCCCCTCGGTTGGATTAGAAGGGGGATCAACGGTTCTGGTTCCCAGCTGCAAGAGCGATGCGGCACCAACCGGCCATTGCCGGGGATCGACGGCAATGCTATAAAGGTCGAGGCTGGACAGCGGTGAGGATCTCATGTCGCAGAACTGTCATGGCGAGGAATATGACGTCGCCGTCATAGGGACGGGTTTGGTCGGAACGATCCTGGCCGCGATCCTTGCCGCCCAAGGCATCAAGGTCGTCATGGTGGAGTCCGGGGTCCACCCCCGGTTCGCCATCGGCGAATCGATCGTCCCCGCCACGGGATCCTTTCTCCGCATCCTGGCCCTCCGCTATGGCGTCCCCGAAATCAAGAATCTGAGCAATTTTACTCACATCCGGCGACACGTCAGCTCCGCCTGCGGCATCAAGCGCTCCTTTACATTCGTCCACCACACGCCCGGCCGGGAGCCCGATCCGGAGCACACCACCCAGGTCCTCACCGCCCGGCCTCCGTTCGGCCCGGACTGCCACATGTTCCGGCAGGATGTGGACGCCTACATGCTGGCCATCGCAGTGCGCTATGGTGCGCGGCTCTTCCAGAACACACGGATCACCGGCCTGGAGCGCAGCGGTCCGGGCTGGCGGATCGAGACCCAGCGTGGCCCGAGGATTGCGGCCCGATACCTGGTGGACGGCAGCGGCGCGCGCTCCTTCCTCGCCGACCACTTCGGGCTGCGGGAGACGCCCACAGGGCTGCAGACCCACTCGCGCTCCCTGTTCACCCACATGGTCGGCGTCAAGCCCTATGAGAGGAGCCGCGGGGCCGTGGTCGCCGAGCAACTGGCGAGCCCGCCCTCGCAAGGCACGCTCCACCACATTTTCGACGGCGGATGGCTGTGGGTCATCCCCTTTGACAACCATGCCCATGCGACCAACCCGCTGTGCAGCGTGGGGCTGCAGCTCGATCCCCGCCGCTTCCCGCGCGACGAAGGGGAGGCGCCCGGGGACGAGTTCCGCGACTTCCTCTCCCGTTTTCCCGGGATCGCGAGCCAGTTCGAGGGCGCCACGGCCATCCGCGATTGGGTGGCCACCGACCGGCTCCAGTACTCCTCGACGACCGCCTTTGGCGACGGATTCTGCCTTCTGCCGCACGCAGCGGGGTTCGTGGACCCCCTCTACTCTTCCGGCTTGGCGACCTCGCTCTCCACGGTGAACAGCCTCGCCTGGCGCCTCATCAAGGCATTGCGGGACGACGACCTCTCGGCCGGCCGGTTCGCCTATGTCAACCACTGGCTGCTGAGCGACCTGCGGCATGTCGACCGGATGGTCGCCGGGTCGTACAGCTCGTTCCAGGACTTCGAGCTATGGAATGCCTGGTTCCGGGTGTTCGCCACCGGCGCGATCCTGTGGAACTTCGGCCTGATCAAGGCCTACATCGATTACCTGGCGAAGCGGGACCCCGCGGTCTTCGCGGTGCTCGAGGAGGCGCCGAACCGCGGCGCGCTCGCCAGCGACCTGCCCCAGAACATGGAGACCTTCTCGGCCGCGGCCGCCGAGATGGAGGCGGTCCTGGCGGGTCGCAAGTCGAAGTCCGAGGCCGCCGGGGCGATCTTTGACCAGGTCTCGCGGTCCACCTTCCTGCCGCCCCACTTCAAGCTCGCAAACCCGGCGCATCGCGTGATCTCGATCTTCCGGCCCGGCTCCGTGCTCCGTCTGCTGCGCTGGAGCCGGACGCACGCGCCTCGGGAAGTGAGCAAGACCTATTTCGACTTCCCGTTGAAGCCGCTGCTTTCGGAGGTCCTCGCGGAGCACTCACAGAAGCTCGCGCGGATGGTGTCCAGCCTGCGGTGAGGCGGCGCGGCGCGCGCGCCGCCTCGTGGAGCCATCAGGACTGCCAGAGGCTCTTGCCGTCCAGGCGGGTGGGCGGCTTCACCTTGTAGATGTCGAGCAGGGTGGGCATCATGTCCCCCATGTAGGGGTCCTTGGCGTTGAGCTTCCGGTTGCTGAACAGGATGCCGTTGACCAGCGGCGGATATACCGAGCAGTGGTCACCGCTCCACACCTCCAGGTTGGGCTCGATCACCGTCTGGCCGACCGCGCCGAGGGTGTCCTGCCAGCCGGCGCGGTAGCCTCGGCCGTTGGTAACGAAGAGGTCCGGAACCAGATCCGGGTCGTAGGTGCCGTACGCTTCGTCGCGCGTGTAGACATGCTTTACCGGGTGCTCGCCGTTGCGCTCGTCGACCATGGCCAGCAGCTTCTCGCGGAGCTCGGCGGCCAGCGCGCGGTGCTCCGCGCCCGGCTTCACGATTCCCTTGCCCTCACGCCCCTGCAGGTTGATGTAGATGTCGCCGAAGCCCATCGCGTAAGCCCGCGTGCGGCTCCAGTCCACGTTGACGAAGAAGTCGCCGCCGCCGAAGAGGTCCTCCAGGTTCGCCCGCTGCCCCTGGCCCTTGAGCACCATGTAGCCGTTCTTCACCAGCCAGGTGTTGTAGTTGAGGCTCCAGCGCCAGGAGGCGAAGCCGTGGTCGGAGACGACGAAGACGATCGTATCCGGCGGCAGCCTGTCCATCGCCTTGCCGACGATGGCATCCATCCGCTGGTAGGACTTCAGGATCGAATCCCCCCACTTGCGCCCTCCTTCCGGCGTGTAGAGCGGGTGCTCCGGGTCGAAGTGGCGCCACATCACGTGCTGCACCTTGTCGGTGAACTCGAAGTAGTGCACCAGCACGTCCCACTCCCTGTCCGCGAGCAGGCCGTCCAGGATCTGCTCCTCCTTGTCGACCGTAGCGTTGACGTCCTCGAAGAAGATCTTCTCGTCGATCGTGCCTTCGGTGATCGACCAGGTGTCGATGGCCCAGCCCATGGTCTTGAAGAGACCGAAGCGGGCGCTCAGGTCGCTGACGAAGCTCCGCGGCGTGGAGATGTCCACGATCGGCGGCAGGTTCTCGGGATCGAACTGAATGGGCGAGAGATACAGGCGCACCTCGGGCTCCAGCGAGATCAGGCGGAACTTGCCGATGCCGTGCACCCGGATCAGAGGGTTGAACGGGAAGACGAAGCGGGTCCAGTCGCTCCATTCGCCGGGTTTCAGGCTGAGCCGGTTGCCCGAGACCTCGATGTCGAGGTGCGACTTGTCCTCGGCGACCGTCAGCTTCATTGGCACCTGGATGTACTCGCTGCCGCCCGGGAACAGCTCGTTCGGGGGGCCCTTGATCTCGGTCTCGATCACCCCTTTGTTGTCAACCAGCTCGACGACCTCGAGCGAGAAGTCGCCGCCCCCCTTGGGGGTGAAGAACAGCTCGGAAGTGAAATAGAAGGGCTTGCCGATGCGCGCCGACAGGTCGGGTGTGCCGAGGCCGCTCAGCAGCTCTCCATGCTCGAAAGGCTCCGGAGGGAAGGTGATCGGCACGCGCACCACCCGTACCCGCTTGCCCGCTTCGCCCAGCACCTCCCAGAAAGTCTTCCCTTGCTGCCGATTGATCGCAATCGGCCGCTTCTTGGGCAGCAGGCGGTCAGCAGAGAGGTATCCGCCACAGCCAGCGAGGAGACCGGCAATCAGGGCAGCGACGCCCGCGATGCGGGAGCGCCTGCGGAAGACCTTGGCGAGCAGGAACACCAGGAGCGCCAGGACCAGCGCGAAGATCAGGCCGACAATCCAGGGGTTGCGGTCGCCCCAGAGAAAGGGCGCCGTCGACTCGTCGAACGCAGCGAAACTGGGGCGGTATGTCTTGGGGTCGCGCTTGAGGTAGTCGAAGATACCGTGCCGCCCCGGGCTGAGGCCGGTCGCGAAGGTGGACCAGGAGACCGGCGTCTGCGAAGGCATGGTCGAGCGCAGGGGCGCGAACGTCCCGGTCTGGCGCAAGCGCGCCAGGTTCGGGAGCTTCCCCTCATCCATCCATTGCTGGGCGAGCGAGGCATCCGCTCCGTCGAAGCCGAGGACCACTACCTTGGTAGCTCCCGCTGCCCCGGCCGGGATTGTCGCCAGGAGCAGCAGCGAGCACAACATCAGAGAGATCCGACGCATTTCGTGTTTGGTTCCTTTTCTTGTTAGCGGGGCGACAGAGGCTCCTATGATACACCGTGCCGCGACAGGGGTCAGCGCTTCCGGTGCCGGACGAAGTGAGCCAGGTCGCGTAGCGGGTCGGCCTTCTTCCCCAGAGGCTCGAGCGCTTCGACGGCGAAGCTGAGCAACTGGTCGGCCAGGGCCTGAGCGCTCGTGACGCCGAGGAGCTTGTCGAAGGTGACCTTGCCAGTGTCCTGGCCGCTGTCCTTGCCGGTCTCTTCTGGCGTGGCCAGGACATCGAGCAGGTCGTCCGTGATCTGGAAGGCGAGCCCGACGTTCTTGGCGAAACGGCTGACCAGCTCGAGGTCGCGCCGGCGCGCGTCCGCGGCCATGGCGCCGATTTCTCCGGCTGCCATGAACAGGGCGCCGGTCTTGTGGCTGTGGATGTACTCCAGGAGCTCCAGGTCGAGGTCCTCCGGGCGGGAGAGCAGGTCCAGCGTCTGGCCGCCGATCAGTCCGTCGCTGCCGATCGCCGCGGCCAGATGGTGGACCATGTCCTCGCAGGTATAGCGCCGCAGCAGCAACCGGGTCGAGGCCTCGGCCACCAGGCCGAACGCGCGGTTGAGGAGTCCCAGGGCGGCGAGCAGGGCGATGTTCTCGCCGAAGACACGGTGGACCGTCGGCCGGCCGCGACGGAGGCTGGCGTCGTCCATACACGGCAAGTCGTCCAAGATCAGCGAGCAGGCGTGCACCATCTCCACCGCGCAGGCCAGATCGAGCACAGCCGGCGGGGGATCGCCGAACAGCTTCGCCACCACCAGGGTCAGCGCCGGCCGGATCCGCTTGCCCGGCGAGGTGAGGGCGTAGAGCATGGCCCGGTGCACGAACTCGGGCCGTTCGCTCTCGCCCGGGAGAAGCTCCGGCAACCGCCGGTCCACCAGCGCCGCCAGGGCCGCCAACCCGCTCGCAGCGCGGCCGGCCTGCGCCGGCTGGCCCGCAGTGCCGGGTTGTTCCCTGGCCCGCATGGAGCGACCGCCCGCCTCAGGCGAACGAGGCGATCGCTTCGTCCTCGGTATCGTAAACGTCAAAGACGGTGATGAGCTGCGTGATGGTCAGGATGTCGTTGATCTTGGGCGGCAGGTTCGCCAGCTTGATCTTGGCGCCGCGGTTCGTGGCGCTGGTGTAGGAGCTGACCAGCTCGCCGACGCCCGACGAATCGATCGTGGTGACCCCCTGCAGGTTCAGGAGCAGCTTCTGGGCCCCGGCGCCGAGCACCCGGTGGACAGCGTCCCGCAGCGCCTCCTCGGCCGCGCCGATGGTGATCTTCCCCTTGAGATCCAGAATGGTGACGTCGTTGCGCTTCCTCTCGTTGATCGCCATGGGTATGGTTCCCCTCCTCGTAAGATCCGGCGTCAGGACCCCTGGTTTTCCTGCATGGGGGGGCCGGCGACCTTCTTGCGCAGGGTCACGATGGTGCCGCCGCCCGGCCTGGGTCCGTAGTGTATGTCATCCATGAAGCTTTTCATGTAGAAGATGCCGCGCCCGTTCGGCTTGAGCAGGTTCTCGGGCGCCAGGGGATTCCCGAGCTGTTCCGGATCGAAGCCGATCCCCTCGTCCTCCACCCGGATCACCACGTCGTCCCCCTCGCGGAACAGGTCCACGTGGACCTGCTTGCCCGGGTCCTGCGCGTTGCCGTGCTTGATGGCGTTCGCCACGGCCTCGCGCACGGCCACGTCCACCCAGTGGCGCGTATCCTCGTCCACGCCGAGCCGCTCCAGGGAATCGCGCAGCACGACCTGGACCAGCTCGATGTTCTCGAAACGGCTCCCGACATCCAGATGGAAGTGGCGTTCTTGGGGCATCTCTCTTCTCGCGCGGAGTCTAGCAGAGAAGATCCCCGGCCTCTCCCCCCTCTACAGACGGGGGCCGCCGGGATTCAGTTCCCGGCCGCGGCCTTCTCCATGTACTTGAGGGCGGCCGGGATGATGAACAGGAGCTGCACCGCGTCGAACAGGGCATGGGCGGCGATGGCCGGCCAGATGTTCTGCCGCCAGCGGACCAGGAAGGCATAGATCAGCGACAGCGTGCCGATCCCCACCAGCATGAGCGGCTGCCCGTACGAGAAGTGGGCCAGGACGAAGAGCAGGGTGGAGAGGAAGATGCCGATCCGCGGCTGCAGGAAGCCGCGGAAGAAGGTCTCCTCCACCACGCCGGCCGACAGGCTGATCAGGATGCGCACGCCGACCGGCAGCGCCACGATCCAGGGGATCAGGGCGGGCGGCTGCCTGGGCAGGGCGTCCTCCTGGCCCAGGGCCATCAGCAGGAGCCCGAGGAGGATCGCCACGGCCAGCACCGCACCCCAGGACCCGACTCCGACCAGGACCCCGACGCCGATCTCCCGCGGCACGTCCGGGGCCACGAACCCGAACTGCTCCTGGAACCGGCGGAGAAGCGGGACGGGAGGGGGGGCTGGAGCTGCGACCGGAACCGGCTCGTCGAGCAGGATCGGGTCCACAGGGTCCAAGAGGTCAAGAGGTGGCGGCGGCGGAGCCGCCCGGATCCCCGCGAACCCGAGCAGAAACCAGCAGACGATCGTCAGGACCAGCAGGAAGTGGAGGAGGAAGAGCTCCGGCGTGGTGAGCTGGCTCAGGTCCCGCTCGACCTTCTGGCCGAAGCTGGCCAGAGAGGCGAAGGCGCCGATCCAGAGAACCAGGGCCACCAGGGCCCAGGCCGTCGCGCGGCGCCAGGGCTCCCGGAAGCCGGGCGGGAGCAGTCCGCGCCCCTCGCACATCCGGTCCATGAAGAAGGCCACCGAGATGGCCAGGAATGCCGTGAGGGCCCCGCTCAAGTCTTCGCCTTCGCCCGGTAGCTGCGCAACACCATCGTCGCCGTGTTCACCCTCTGGATCTTGCGGTTGCGCAGCTGGATGGCCTGGATGTCGTCAAGGGGGGCCTGATCGCCGCGCAGGTCGCGCAGGTGGCGCTCGAGCTCGAAGGCGAGCTGGTCCAGGTCGGACCGGGTCAAAGTCTTGAAGGAGCGCTCGGTGATCATGACGAAGCCCTCCGCGATGTCCCGCGCCATGGACCATGCACTCCCGCCGGGAAAGCTCATCGGGGGCGATCATAGCATCGTGGTATCATCCGTCCGCGGTTTGCCCGGCCGTAACCCATTCCGCCCCAAACGACTACGAGCTCCCATAGGAGGACCCCCCCTTGAGCCGCTTCCCAGGCGTCGATTTTCTGGATGTCGATACGCTCCTCACCGAAGAGGAGCGGATGGTGCGCGACACGATCCGCGCGTTCGTGGACGACAAGGTCAAGCCGATCATCGAGGAGTGCCACCGCGACGGCCGCACCCCCCTCGAGCTGGTCCCCGAGATGGGCGCCCTCAACCTGTTCGGCGCGAGCATCTCCGAGTATGGTCTCCCCGGCCTCGGCGGCGTCGCCTACGGCCTCATCATGCAGGAGCTGGAGCGCGGCGACTCCGGCCTGCGCAGCTTCGTCTCCGTCCAGAGCTCGCTCGTCATGTACCCGATCTATGATTTCGGGTCCCAGGAGCAGAAGGACAAGTGGATCCCCCGGCTCGCCACCGGCGAGGCCATCGGCTGCTTCGGCCTGACCGAGCCCGACTTCGGCTCGAACCCCGGCGGCATGCGCACCACCGCGAAGAAGGCCGGCAACGAGTGGGTGCTCAACGGCTCCAAGCAGTGGATCACCAACGGCACGCTCGCCGACGTGGCCGTGGTCTGGGCCAAGACCGAGGATGGAGTGCGCGGCTTTCTGGTCGAGAAGGGTACCCCCGGGTTCACCTCGTCGGACCAGCACGGCAAGTTCTCGCTCCGCGCCTCGACCACCTCGGAGCTCGGCTTCCACGACTGCCGCATCCCGGCGGATGCCATCCTCCCCAAGACCACGGGCCTCAAGAACGCCCTGATGTGCCTGAACCAGGCGCGCTACGGCATCGCCTGGGGAGGCATCGGGTCCGCGATGGAGACGTACCACACCGCTCTCCACTACGCGAAGGAGCGCATCCAGTTCAACGGCCAGCCCATCGCCAGCCACCAGCTCGTGCAGGAGAAGCTCGCCTGGATGATCACCGAGATCTCCAAGGGGCAGCTCCTGTCGATCCAGATCGGCCGCCTCAAGGAGGCCGGCCGGCTCAAGCACTTCCACATCTCGATGGGTAAGCGCAACAACGTCTGGGTGGCGCGCGAGTGCGCGAAGCTCGCCCGCGAGATCCTGGGGGCCAACGGCATCGTGGACGACTACCCGGTCATCCGCCACATGCTGAACATCGAGTCGGTCTACACCTACGAGGGGACGCACGACATCCACGGCCTGATCATCGGCGAGGCGGTCACGGGCATCCCGTCGTTCAACGCCCCGGAACGGGCCGAGAAGCCGGCGAAGCCCACCCCGGCAGAGTCCGCGCCGGTGGGAGCGGCGCGCTGATGTCGCTCGACCACCTGCTGGAGCAGGAGTTCCTCCGCGTCACCGAGCAGGCGGCCATCGCCGCGGCGCGCACCATGGGCCGCGGCGACCGCCGCCACTCCGACCAGGTCGCGGTCGAGGCCATGCGGATCGAGATGGACCACCTGCCCATGGACGGCCGCATCGTGATCGGCGAGGGCGAGCGCGACAAGGCGCCGATGCTCTACGTCGGCGAGGCGGTCGGCAGCCTGCGCGGCCAGGACGGCGCCACGGCCGTGGACATCGCCGTCGATCCGCTGGAAGGGACGAACCTCTGCGCCACGGGCGCGCCCGACGCCATCGCCGTCCTCGCCGCCTCCGAGCGCGGCGGCCTGCTCTACGCCCCGGACGTCTACATGGACAAGATCGTCGTGGGTCCGACCGCCCGGGGCACCATCCACATCGACGCTCCGGTGGCCGAGAACCTGCGCAACATCGCCGCCGCCTTCGGCCGCCAGGTGGCCGACCTGACGGTCGTGGTGCTCGACCGCGACCGTCACCAGCAGCTCGTCGAGGACATCCGCACGGCGGGCGCGCGTATCCGCCTGATCGGGGATGGCGACCTCTCGGCCGGCATCTCGGCCGCGGTGCGAGGCACCGGCGTGCACGCGGTGATGGGGATCGGCGGCGCGCCCGAGGGGGTGATCACCGCCGCGGCCATGCGCTGCCTGGGCGGCGAGATCCAGGCGCGGCTCAAGGCCACGAACGACGAGCAGGCCGCGCGCTTGAAGGAGCTCGGCTTCCACGACGTGAACCGGATCTACAAGACCGAGGACCTCGCGCCGGGCGAGGAGATCCTCTTCAGCTCCACCGGCGTGACCGACGGCGAGCTGCTGCGCGGCGTCCGCTTCTTCGGCGGCGGCTCGCGCACGACCACCCTGTTCATGTCGCTGTCGCGCAAGATCATCCGCTTCGTGGACACGATCCATCGGGAGCAGGTCACGACCCCCGTAAGGTTCATCTAGGAGCCTCCCCATGATCAAGCCGGACCGATGGATCCGGGAGTGGGGCCGCAACGGCGGCGTCACCCCGTTCGAGGAGAGCCAGGTCAACTCCGCGAGCTACGACGTGCGGGTCTCCGACCACTGGATCTGCCCCACGCGCGATCCCGAGGAGTTCCGCGCGCCGCACGTCAAGCTCTTTCCGGGCGAGGTCGTGCTCGCCTCGACCATGGAGTACGTGCGCATCCCGCGGGACGTGGCCTGCGACCTCAAGCTCAAGTCGACCCTCGGCCGGCTCTGGATCAACCACTCCCTGGCCGGCTGGTGCGATCCCGGCTTCGAGGGCGAGATCACCCTGGAGCTCCAGAACCTCGGCCCCTCGCCGTTCGTGCTCGAGGCGGGCCGGAGGATCGCCCAGCTCATCTTCATCTCGATGGAATCCGAGCCGGACGTCGCCTACGGCGAGCCGGGCTCCAGCAGCCACTACCAGGGACAGAGGGGGACGACTCCCGCCCGCAGATGACGGCGCGAAAGATTCGCAGCGCTCTATAATCGGCGCCGTCATCGTCCTCATCATCATGGGCATCGTCGGGAACCTGCGTACCATGCAGCTCGAGGAGCTGCTCCAGTGGCTCTCCCAGAGCCGCAAGACCGGTACGCTCGAAATCAAGACGGACAAGGTCGAGAAGAAGGTCTTCTTCCGCGACGGCCAGGTGGTGGCCACGGCGTCCACGCGGCCCGAGGAGTACCTCGGCCACTTCCTGGTCAGCCACGGCCTGATCAGCGAGACCGCGCTCGCCAAGGCCATGGAGCTCCAGGAGGCCACCGGCATGCTGCTGGGCAAGATCCTGGTGACCAAGGAGATCCTCAAGGAGCCCGACCTGCACAAGATGCTCAAGCTCAAGAGCGAGGAGAGCATCTACGACATCTTCTCCTGGCCCGAGGGGGATTTCCGCTTCCTCGACGACATCCTGCCCGCGGCCAACGCCATGGTGCCCATGGTGCTCGACATCACCGCCATCCTCATGGAAGGGGTGCAGCGGGTGGACGAGTTCCGGCGCATCCGCCAGCTCGTCCCCACCCAGGATGCGATCCCGGTGCAGATCTACGAGTGGGACTTGAAGGACGTGGACCCGGGGACGCAGCAGATCCTCGACCTGGTCAACGACGAGCGCACCGTCGAGGAGATCCGCCTGCAGACCCATTCCAGCGAGTTCCGCGTCTGCAAGGTGCTCTACGAGCAGTACCTGAAGGGGCGGCTCAAGGTCATCAAGCCGCGCTGGAACCCTCAGTCCGGGAGCTTCCAGGCGCCGAACGGCCCGCTGACCGGCGAGACGCTCCTGGAGGCCGGCAAGAAATACCTGCTGGACCAGGACTTCGACCTCGCCCTGCGCCACCTGCGCGCCGCCCGCAGCCTGGAGCCGGACAACCCCGACATCCAGGACGCCCTGGCGCAGGCCGAAAAGGAAGTCCGCCAGGCGATCGAGGCCGCCGGAGTGACGCTCGCGGCCGTGCCCGCGCTGGCCGTGAGCCTGGACCAGCTCACCAGCGTGAAGCTCACTCCCCATGAAGGCTTCATGCTGACCCGCATCAACGGCAGCTACGACATCCAGTCGATCCTGAAGATCACTCCCATCCCCCAGCTCGACGCGCTGCTGGTCTTCTGGAAGCTCAAGAAGGACGGCCACATCAAGCTGGCGGCGGCGAAGAAGAAGTAGGCCCTCACAACCGGGGCCGCGAAACATGCGGGTTCCCCCGCACCGCGAACCGCAACGGCCACGCCGCCGCCTCGCCCGCGTAATCGACGCCGACCCGCGGCCCCGCCACGATCTCCGCCTCCCCCACCGGCTCGCCGCGGGCGATCGTCAGCGGCGGCCGGTCCAGGAGGTGGCCGTCCAGGGCCCGGTCGATCCCGAGCGCCTGGCAGAGTTTGCCGGGGCCGGTGGCGAGATCGCGCGGCCGGCCGCGATTGGCTTGCATCCGCTCCTCGCCTTCGACCGGCTCGCCGGCGCGGATCAGCACGGCGCCGCCCGTGTCCTTCTCCCCGGTCACGGCGTTCAGGCACCAGTGCATGCCGTAGATGAAGTAGACGTAGGCATAGCCCCCGGGCAGGTAGAGGCTCTCGTTGCGCGCCGTGCGCCGGCCTCCCCAGGCATGGCTGGCGCGGTCCGTAGCGCCCAGGTAGGCCTCCGCTTCGACCACGCGGAGCACCAGGCGCTCGCCGTCCAGCTCGCGGACCAGCCAGCGGCCGAGGAGATCCCGGGCGACCTCGTCGGCCGGCCGGCGGTAGAAGGAGAGGGGAAGCGGTCGAAAGCGGCTCTTTCCAGGCACCCGACCGGGACTATACTTCGACCACCATCATGCCGACATCGACAGCCGCCACGGTCATGATCATGCCGCCGCTCTTCGCCGAGCTGCCCGAACCGTTCGCCGACCTGATCGATCCGGCCGCCCCCTGGATGCTGCTCGGAGATCCCCTCGACGAGACCCTCGCCGCGCTCCCCTCGGACGACATCCGCATCCGGATCTCGCCCGACGTCCACTTGGCGGGCGACCGCATCGTGATCGGCCCCGGCGCGAAGATCGGCCCGGGCGCCACGATCGAAGGTCCGGTCTACATCGGGCGGGACGTGGAGATCCGTCCCGGCGCCTACATCCGCGGCGGAGTCTGGATCGGGGACGGCTGCGTGGTCGGCGCGAGCACGGAGATCAAGCGGGCGATCCTGCTGCCGCACGCCAAGGCGCCGCATCTCAACTACATCGGCGACTCGATCCTGGGCTCGCACGTGAACCTGGGCGCGGGCACGATCCTCTCGAACTTCCGCCATGACGGCAGAGAGATCCGAATCCCCTCCGGCAGCCACTCGATCCCGAGCGGACGCCGCAAGCTGAGCGCGGTCCTGGGCGATGGCGTCCTGACCGGCTGCAACTGCGTCGTCCACCCGGGCGTCGTGGTGGGCCGGGGCACGCAGATCTACCCCGGAGTCCAGCTCCGCGCCGGCATCTACCCCGAGAAGAGCATCGTCAAGCTCCGGCAGGAGATCGAGGTCGTGCCGATCCGGGAGTAGCTACTTCGCTCCCACCGTCAGCCGCAGCTCGCGCACTTCGCCCCCGCGCACGATCTTCGCGGTCACCTCGGTGCCGATGCGGTCCTCGCCGAGCACGGCCTGGAGCTGGCCGAGGTCCGCGACCCCTTCGCCGTCCAGCGAGACCAGGATGTCGCCGAGGAGCAGTCCGCCCTGCTCGGCCGTGCTGCCCGGCTGCACGCCCATGACGAGGAGGCCGACCGCCTGGCCCGTCGCCTCGGCAATGGGTCCCGGCAGGCGGACCGGCGCGAGGCCGATCCCGAGATAGCCGCGGCGGATGCGCCCGTGCTCCAGGAGCGATCCCACCACGCGGGCGAGCGTGGCATGCGGGATGGCGATCGCATGCTTCCGCCACAGCCCGGCATTGTTGAGCCCGAGCGCGTGGCCCGCGGCATCGACCAGCAGGCCGCCCGAGAAGCCCTTGAGGATGTCGAGGTCGGTCTGGACATAGCGGTCGATCCGGCCGCCCGAGTGCGTGCGCCAGGCCTCATCGCCCAGCGCGCTGACGATGCCGAGCGTGGCGCGGATCGACTGCCCGGGCCGAAGCAGGCCGAGCACGAGGTTGCCGACGCGCAGGCCGGCCAGGTCGGACCAGTCCGGAGTCGCGAGGCCGGTCGCCTCCACCCGCAGGACGGCGAGGTCGGTGCCGGGATCGCGTCCCACGAGCGTGGCGGGAACGGTGGAGCCGTCGGGGAGACCGACGGTGATCCCCTCGTCCCGCTCGACGTTGTGATCCGCCGCGACGAGCACGCCGTCCGGGGACCAGACGACGCCGCTGGAGCCGATGCCGTGGCGGGCCGAGACCTGGACGACCGAGGCGCCGGCCTTGTCGACCGCGGAAGCGAGGGCATTGGAGAGATCGAGGGCTGGATTCTGTGTGTCGCTCATGCCCGGCAGCGTAGCCGCGGGAGACGGGCGCCACATCCGCCGACCCGCCAGTCCGCGACCTGACCGATCGGGCAGGTCAGAGCAGGATGAGCCCCAGCCGGGCGGCGCGCATCACGGCATCGGTGCGGCCCTGCGCGCCGAGCTTGCCGAGGATGGCGTTGACGTGAAACTTGGCCGTGTGCTCGCTGATGCCGAGCCGCTCCCCGATCACGCGATTGGACAGCCCCTCGGCCAGGAGCTGCAGCACCTCGACCTCACGGGGAGTGAGCGGCTCGGCCAGCTCGGGAGAGGCGGCGGGCTGCCGCAGCAGATCGAAGGTGCTTTCGAGGACGGTCAACCCCGCGGCCACGGCCTGAATTGCCGCGGCCAACCGGCGGACTCCGATCTCTCTCAAAAGAATGCCGCGGGCGCCAGCTCTCAAGGCTTCCGGAGCGAGTTCCGCGTCGGGGACCAGCGCGAGGACTTCCGCTCCCTGCACGATCCTTTCGACTCCGCGCGCGCTCACGCCCAGGTCCCAGATCACCACCTGGGGGAAGAAGGATTCCATCGCTCCGGCCGCCTCGCGCGGAGAGACCTGCCCCACGACCTCGATCCCCGGCTCGCCGGAAAGGAGGATGCCCAGCCCGCCGCGCGCGAGCGGGTCTTCGCCGACGATCAGGACGCGGAGAGGATTCACTCCCCCACCAGCCGCGCCACGACCTCGTCCCACCCGATCCCCGCGACCTTCTTCATGCCGGCCTCGCCCAGCTTGCGGGCGAGCTCGCGATCTCGGTAGAGCGCGTCGATCCTCGCCGCGATCTCGCGCGGCGCGTCGGGGGGACAAACGAAGCCGTTCCGGCCGTCCTCCACGAACTCCAGGACTCCGCCGGAGTCCGCGGCCGTGATCACCGGCTTCGCGCACTTGAAGCCTTCGACGGTCACGTAACCGTAGTCCTCGTCGTAGGGGGCGTAGAAGACGGCCAGGCTGTTGGCGTAGAGCTCGACGGCCTCGCGGTCCTCCACCCAGCCGAGAAGCTCGACCTTCTCCCTCACCCCGAGACGATCGATCAGCGCTTCCAGGCTCTCGCGCTCCGGACCGGTGCCCGCGATGCGGCAGCGGACCGGCGTCTCGGTGTGCTTCATCGCCTTCACCAGCAGGTCGAAGCGCTTCAGCTGGTCGAGCCGGCCCACCGAAAAGATGTAATCGCCCAGCTCGCCCGGACGGTAGAGCCGGTCGAGCCGCGGCGGCGGATAGAGCACCTGCGCCGGGAGATCGTTGAAGCGCTTCAGCCGCGCCGCCACGTTGCCCGAGATCGTAAAGATTCCACGCGCCTCGGAGAGCGTCCGCCGGTCCATGGCCCGCACCATGTCGATCACCGAGCGGTCGCGTGGATCGTCCTCCCGGAAGTCGCTGTAGGTCGTCCCGAGGAGATCATAGACCTGGCGCATCTGGTGGATGAGCCAGACCACTTTGTTCGGATGCTTCACCACGTAAGAGGGAAAGCGCGTAGCGATGACGAGATCGATCCGCTTGCCTCCCGCCGAGGTGAGATCGATCAGCCGCCAGGCCATGGCGCTCTTGAGGAGCTGCGTGCGCGTGCCCCAGGCGAAGGGGAGGCCGACGACCTCGACTTCATGGTCCCGCGCCACCAGCTCGTCGCGCAGGGACTCGACCAGCATCTCGGCGCCGCCGTAGGCGAACGGGACCCGGTTCACGCAGATGCAGATGCGCTTGCCCATCTACTCCTTTTTCTCCAGATCGAGCAGCCGAGCCTCCAGCTCGCGCACCCGCTGCGCGAGCGCTTCGTTGGACTGCATCAGGTCCTGGATCAGGCGGCTCACGGTCTGGTTGTAGGAGTTCTGCTGCTCCATCACCGGCCGCGTGAACCACTTGAGGAACAGGTGGAAGATCGCCTTGCGCGAGAGCACGATCCAGCGCCCCAGCACCGGGCGGGGCGAGACCGCGATCGGCTCCTGCACGTACTCGCGGGCGGCGAGCTCCGCCAGCTTGTGCCGCGCCAGCTCCGAGCCGGAGATCGTCGCGACCTCGGCCTGCCGCTGGCGCACGCCGGCGCGCAGGCGCTCCAGGACGTCTTCGACGCGGTTGGGATCGGGCTCGGTCATGGCTCTTTTCCGTTGAAGTCGAGGAAAACTCCCAAATAACGCGGGTCCGGGTTCCCGGGCAGGCGACGCGCGGGGATGATGCCATCGCTGACGCTCAAGGTGAAGCGGTAGACCCGATCTCCCGAGGGAAGGAAGCCGAGCCCGGACGCGGCCGGCTCCAGCGCCAGGGTGACCGGCGCGCCGCTGCGCTTGCCCTCGCTGTCGAACCGGACCAGCACCCGCTCCGCGCCGCTCGCCGCGACCAGCTCGTTCTCCTCGGCGAAGGAGCGGGCGCGGAAGCGGACCTGCCGCAGCGGCTTCGGCGAGATCACCACGATCTCCGAGGTCGAGGCGCCGCGCACCCAGACGCCGTCGGGCTGCCCCTCATCCACCCAGAACGTGGCCCGCGGCACGATCCACAGCCCCTGGCCCCAGTTGCGCACCGCGTAGCCCGGAAGCTGCACGCCCTCTCCCAGGAGGGTCAGCTCCAGCGGCAGCGCCTGGAAGGTCGGGATCTCCCCGGTGTGGGGAGGCGGAGGGACGATCGCGCCGGCCACCGCCACCGCCGTCCACAGCCCGGCCGCGGTATAGGCCGGGATGAGGCTCCAGCGCGCTGGCAGGCGTCCGGGGAGGAACAGCAGCGCCGGGTAGAGCACGGCGAGGCGGGCGTTGCCCAACGCCTCCGGTCCGCCGTGCCAGCGGTGTGGTTGGAGCACCAGGCCGAGGAGGACGATGGCGCCCATCGCGGCGAGGAGCAGCCCGCGCGAGCGGTCCCGGGCGAGCAGCGCGAGCGCGAGCACGCCGAACGGGAAGTAGGGGATCAGCCCCGTGTGTCGGCCCACGAGGAAGGATCCGACGTTCCGCGCCAGCAGGCGGAAGCCGTCCGCCGGGGAGCCCTGATCTTTTCCATAGCCCTGCCAGACGTCCTGCGGGGTTTCGATCGGGAAATCGGCCTCGAAGGAGCGGCGCTGGACTCCCTCCGGCGGGTCCGCAGGGCGCCAGACGCCGGTCATCCGCCACTGCACGAGCCCGAGCAGGCCGAACGCGAGAGCGCCGGCCCCGAGCAGGAGGACCGCCCTCTTCCATCTTTCGGCGCGTCCCGCGAAGGCCAGGTCCGCCGCCAGCGCAGCCCCGAGGAGGGCGAGCGCCGGCTGGTGGAGGCTGGCCGCGGCGAGGAGCGCGCCGGCTCCCAGGAGGCTCCACAAGGGATCCGGCTGCTCCCGGGCGCGCCGCCAGAGGAGGAGCGCGAAAAAGACGCAGGCCATCAGGAAGACCTCGGGGGAGCCCCGGAACACGTAGCCGAACGAGGCCGAGGCGAAGAAGAAGCCGCCCAGGAAGAGAGGATTGGAATCGTGAAAAAGCCCGGCCGCCGCGCTGAGCATGCCCAGGAAGAGCGCCATGTTGAGCATGGGCAGCCCGGCCGCGCCGAAGAGCGCCCAGGCCGGAGCGGCGGCGAGCGCCCAGGCGATCGGCTCGGCGTAGCGCACGGTCCGGCCGCCATCGAGCGTGAGGACGGTCAGCCCCGCGGGCCCTTCATTCCACGTCCGGTAGGCGCGCCGCAGGTCGAGTTGGCCGAAGAGGAGGTCGCCGTCCTCCCACAGGCTCTGGGCCATGAGCACGTGCGTGGTCTCATCTCCCACCGGAAGCGGAGAGAGCCGCAGCTTGAAGGTCGCCGCGGCCAGCCCGAGAAGGGCGAGGGCCAGGCAGAGGAAGGCGAGGGTGGGGGGGCGCATGGGGGCGTGGGTAAAGATAGCGCAGAGAAAGGACCTCAAGGACACCAAGGACCTCAAGGACGAA
>Ga0068862_100001061_pt1 | contig 26321 bp, 24 predicted proteins | sample KBSSwiS52_FD_66598 | JGI IMG/M metagenome (GOLD analysis project Ga0068862, IMG submission 66598) | Switchgrass rhizosphere microbial communities from Kellogg Biological Station, Michigan, USA - KBS Switchgrass S5-2 | ecosystem: Host-associated > Plants > Roots > Rhizosphere > Soil ... | reverse complement strand
GATCCCGGCGACGGAGAAGCTCGTGCGCAAGGACGTTTGGCGGCTGCGCGACAGCGGACGGGTGACGTTCCAGGTGCAGTTCGGCGAGTACGGCGGATCCTACGTCAACCACTGCCACAATACCGTGCACGAGGACTTCGCCCTGCTGATGCGCATCCAGCTGCTCTCCGCAGCCGGCCCGCAGGTGGCGATCACGCCCACGCCGAACCCCACGCCCGACGGCGTGTTCTTCACCACGCCGGAGGTCCTGCCCGAAGGCGATCCGAGGACGCCCGTCTAAGCCGGGCTCGGCGATCTTCTGCGACCGAGGGACCGGGGGGCCCTTCGGTCCGGGCTGAGGGCGCTCCCAAACCCCGCACCTTGGGAGCGCCCCTCGTCATCTGTGGGCCACCACGCGCACCGGCTCCAGACCGTTCCAAGAACTGGAAGCGTTGTGGCCCGTGTGAGGCTGGCCGATTAACCCGAAGCAGACGCCCGCATCCACTGCGTACGAACCGGCAACAGGGCCTCTAACGTAGCCAGGCATTGCTCCACGGTTCGATTGGCAGTGTCGATAACGATGGCCTTGTCGTCCGCGGCGTCAAACTCTCGATTGAGAATTTCCGCCCAATCCGACCCGCGTGTTCCAGGCGGGCGAGCCGTCACGCGGCTCTGATGTTGAGCGCTGTCCGAGCAGGTCACGACCACATCGACCAGCGTGACACCTGCACGTCTGGCGACTTCCCGCCAAGCCTCCCGTATGATCTTGATGGCGTTGACAGAATCCGTGATCACGGTTCTGCCCAGCTTGAGATTGTCCTCTGCGATCGCGTAGGCCACGCAATAGCCGGCACCCCGACCCACAAGCGGTGCTCCGTCGTCGGCCAGCAATACGTCTTCGATGGTGTCTATACGCAGGTAGGTCGCTTGAAGCCGATGGGCCAGGCTTCGAGCGAGGGTCGTCTTCCCGGATCCGGGTAGGCCACAGAAGGCAATCAGCATCGACTCACCCCTCTGGTCACAGAAGGCAGCAACGCCAGTTGCGAATGTCTCAAAGTATCAGACAGTCCGCCATCTGGGCGGAGCTATCTTGCCACGCTCGTTACCGCTGCAAGAGAGCGGTCCCAAACAACCTGCCCTTAATGCTTATCCGTGACGCTGCGCGTGCGCGCAAAGATGGCCGCCTCGGTCCGGTTCCGGAACCCGAGCTTCTGCAGAATACGCGTCATGTAGTGCTTGATGGTGCTCTCCGTCAGGTCGAGCTCCTCGGCGATCTCCTGGTTGCTCAGGCCGTTGCCCAGCAGATCGACGATCTGCTGCTCGCGTATGGTCAACCGCGCTCCGGGCGTGGCGTCCGCCACCGAGGCCAGGCCGGCGTTCCTGTCCGCCGCCAGGAGCTGGGCCGCCAGGGCCGGCGTGACATAGCTCTGGCCGGAATTGACCCGTCGCAGCGTGCTGACAAGCTCGGGTCCCTCAACGCCCTTGACGATGTAGCCCTTGGCACCCGCGCGCAGGGCGGCGTTGACGGTCGCGCGGTCCTCACGGACCGTCAGAATGATAACCTTGACCTCGGGGCACGACTTGGCGATCTCCGTGGCGGCCTCGATGCCACCGCCCGGCAGGGCGATGTCGAGCAGGATGAGGTCGGGTCGCTCCTGCTTGGCCAGCCGCAGGGCATCCTGCGCGGACGCGCCTGCGCCCACCAGCTCCAGGTCCGACTCCTCCGACAGCGTCTCGCTGACGCCGCGACGCATCATGGGGTGGTCGTCCACGACGGCCACCCGGATTTTTCTAGCCGATGACAACTTCCGCATGTCGTACCTTACCGAGGTCGAAGGATGCCGCCAGGTGTGTGCCCAGGCCCGGTGTCGAGCATACCTCAAGTCTGCCGCCAATGGCCTCTATGCGCGCACGCAGGCCTGCCAGGCCGAGGCCCGTCCCCGCCGCCGGGTCGCCGGTCGCAAACCCCCGCCCGTCGTCGGACACGCCGACCTCGAGCACCTGGGTGCCGCGGGCCGATACCGCCTGCCCCCTCCCGTCCGCGTGACGAAAGGCGTTGGTCAGGCCCTCCTGCACGAAGCGGTAGACGCAGATCTTCAACGACTGCGGCGTGTCCTCCGGCAGGTCCTGGAGCTGCCGGGCAACAAGCGTGCTGGTAACCCGCTCGTGCGAGCTGATCGCCAGCTCGATCACCTCTCGTAGCGAGATCGAGCCAAGCTCGGGGAGCGCCAGCCCCTCCGATATGTTGCGGACCTCCTGCAGCGTGTCGCCGAGCGACTCGCGAATGAACAACAGCTCGCGGCGCTCCTTCTCGGTGCCTGCTGCCTCGATCAGCGGCGCGAGCTTGTGAAGACGGAGAAGGGTGTAGCTCAGCAGCTGGGCCGGTCCATCGTGGAGGTCTGCGCCGATCCGCCGCAGGAACTGCTCGTTCGCATCTGCGACCGTGGCGTTGGAGCGTTGCAGCCGCACGCGGAGGTCCTCGTTCTGTCTAAGTAGGCTCTGCAACTCGCCGATGCGCTCTCTCAGCTGCGCCCTCTGCTCGTCGATGGTTCGGCTGCCCCTGGCGACGATGCCCCACAGGGCGGCCATCATGTACAAGGTCACGTGAGCCACGATCAACCAGCTTGAGGCCACCTCGTCGCGAACGTCGGAGCGCAGCTTCTGTGCCGCCGCGTAGAACTCCGCAACGGCGATGACGCGGCGGGTGTTGGTCTCCCGCACCGGGGTATAGATCTCGATCAGGTCCGGCGCGAGCGCCCGCTCGTGCGCATCTTCCTCCTCCTCGGCGGCGCCGGGGCCGGTGATGTCGATGGCAAGCTTGCCTTCCGCCGCCAGGCGAAAGCTGTCCGAGATCGGGAACCCCTTCCCGATCAGCTCCTTCCATCTGCTGTAGACGACCGTGCCGTCGAGTCGCCAGATGCGTATCGACAGGATGTGCTCGCCGATCGCAGGTTGCCGCAACAGCTCGTCCAGGCGCTTCTGCGTCGCCTCTGTCAGCTGCTCGGATGCCTGCAGCTCCTGGATGAGCGGCGCAACGGAGCTCTCCATGTACAGCGCGAGCGCGGCGGCCGTGTTGAAGGTGACCGCGCGGACGACCCGGTCGGCGACCCACAACCCGATCGCGATCATGCCGCCCAGCAGGACCACGGCCGCCGCCAGCGTGAACTGTGTCCGAAGCGCGAGCGAGCCCCACCATTGCTGCAGGGCGGCGAACGCTCGACTTGCCGATACGAGGGCGCGCTTGTGCACGTTGCTAGTCTCCAGCCCGGTCGGACGGACATCAAAGAGTAACCTTGGCAGCGCGACAACGCTTCTCTGCACCCGCCTGCAGATCGTCCTTCGGCGCCGTGGCCCAGAAAGGGAAGGGTCTCATCCGACTTCGCAACTGCAAAAAACCTTCAGCGCTCCTTCGGATCGAGTGCGTCGCGGAGCCCGTCGCCCAGCAGGTTGAAGGAGAGCACGGCGAGGAAGATGGCGAGGCCGGGGAAGATAGCCATCCACACGGCGTTGTTGAGGAAGCGCTGGGCCGTGTTCAGCATCGAGCCCCACGACGGCGCCGGCGGCTGCTGGCCAAGGCCCAGGAACGACAGGCTGGCCTCGGCGATGATCGCGGTGGCAATGGAGATGGTGGCCTGCACGATCAGCGCGGGGAGGATGTTGGGCAGAATATGCCGCACCGCGATCCGAGCCGGCGGATTGCCGACGGCGCGCGCGGCCTCCACGTAGTCCTCCACCTTCACGGTCATCACCTGCCCGCGCGTGAGGCGCACGAAGACGGGTGTGGTGGTGAGGCCGATGGCGATCATGGCGTTCTGCAGCGACGGCCCGAGGAACGCGGCAAGTGCGATGGCGAGGATCAGGAACGGGCACGCCAGCATGGCATCGGTGATGCGGCCGATGAGGGCGTCGATCCAGCGGCCGCCGTAGCCGGCGATGAGGCCGATGGGGACGCCCAGCCCGAGCGCGATGGAGACCGAGACTACGCCTGCCATCAGGGAGGCGCGGGCGCCGTAGACCACGCGGGAGAACAGGTCGCGGCCGGATTCGTCGGTGCCGAACCAGTGCTGTGGCGATGGCGGCTTGCGGATCGAGGTCCAGCTCTGCTGGGCCGGATCGTAGTGGGCGATCAGCGGGGCGAGGACGGCGACCAGCACGAACACGACGATGATGGCGAGGCCGAGGACCGCGCTCTTGCGCTTCACGAGGCGGCGCCAGGCGCGGGCGCCGGGGCTCTCGTGGGAGGAGGCCTCCTCGGCCATAAGCGGCTCGGACAGCGTCGCCACGGGCTAGCTCCTGAGCCGCGGGTTGATGAGCACGTAGGCCACGTCGGCCAGCAGGTTGAGCAGGATGTAGGTGGTGGCCGTGATCAGCGTCACGCCCTGAACGACTGCATAGTCGCGGTTGAAGACGCTGTCGACGATCAGCTTGCCGAAGCCGGGGATTGAGAACACCTGCTCGGTCAGCACCGCGCCGGACAGCAGCGTGCCAAGCTCCAGGGCTCCGAGCGTCACCACCGGGGTGAGCGCGTTGCGCAGCGCGTGCTTGAGGACGACGCGGCGCTCGGCCAGGCCCTTGGCGCGGGCGGTGCGGACGTAGTCGCTGGTCATGGCCTGCAGCATGGCGCTGCGGGTGTGGCGCATCAGCACCGCAGCGAACGAGTTGCCGAGCACGAACGCCGGCAGCAGGGTGGTTTGCAGCGACAGCCAGGGGTCCTCGAACAGGCCGACGTAGCCGGAGGCCGGCAGCCAGCCAAGGTGCACCGCGAACAGCAGGATCAGCATGATGCCGAGCCAGAAATTCGGCGTCGAGATGCCCCACAGTGCCACCAGGTTGACGGCGTAGTCGATGGTCGTCCCGCGCTTCACCGCCGAGACAACCCCGGCGGTCACGCCGATGGTGAGCGAGAAGACGATGGCCATCAGAGCCAATTGCAGGGTAACTGGGAACTTCTGGGCGATCAGGGTGCGCACCGGCTCCTTGAGGCGCATGGACTCGCCAAGGTTGCCCGACAGCACGCCGCCGACCCAGTAGACGTACTGGATATAGATGGGCTGATCGAGGCGGTACTGAGCGCGGATCTGGTCCAGCACCGCCGGGTCGCGCTCCTCGCCGGCCATGGCCAGCGCCGGGTCGCCGGGCAGCAGCTGCTGCAGCCCGAAGATGATCACCGACACGAAGAACAGCGTCGGAATGAGCTGCAGCAGGCGTTTGCCGAGAAAGCCGAGCATCTGGATCCGGGTGTCGGGTGTCGGAAGTCGGGTGTCGTTGGGGCGTCTGGTGGTCAACAAGTGCCATCTTGCGACGCCCGACCCCCGACGCCCGACTGCCGCGCTACTTCAGCTTGGCGCCCGTCAGCCGGATCAGGCCGTCGGGCATCTGCTTGTATCCATCGAGCTTGGTGGTGTGGGCGATGATCATCAGCCGGTGGTAGAGGTAGACGATCGAGCCCTCCGACAGCACCTTCTCGGCCACCTTCTCATAGATGGCCTTGCGCTCGGCCAGCGCGCTCTTGGTGCGCGCCTCGTCCAGCCACCTGTCGACGTCCGCGTTGCTGTAGCCGCCGGAGTTCTGCGGCGCCTTGGTCCTGTGGAAGATGTACAAGTTGCCGTCGGGATCGACGCGCCCCGACCAGGCAAGAAAGAAGGCCTGGTAGCGGCCCTGCTCGGATTCCTTGAGCGAGGTCGCGAACTCCGTCACCCGGATCTTCATGTCGAAGCCGGCCTCGCCGGCCATCGCCTGGATGATCTCGGCCACCTGCCGGCTCTCGGGATTGTTCGGCACCATGAAATCGACGGTGAGCGGCGTCGTCACGCCGGCGGCCTTCAGCAGCTCCTTGGCCTTGGCGACGTCGCGCTTGGGCACCGGGAATTTGCTCTGATAGTAGGGATTCTTCGGGCTCACCCACTGATTGCCCGGCAGGAACTCGCCGTTGAAGGCGACCTTGGTGATCGCCTCGCGATCCAGCGACAGGCTGAACGCCTGGATGACGCGCGGGTCCTTGCCGAAGGCGGCCTTGCCTGCCTCGCCGTTGGCGATGTTGAGCGTGACCCCCTGGTAGCCGAGCTCCGGCACCGTCGCTACCTTGAGCTTCGCGTCGGCCCTGATCTCCGGCAGGTCGGTGGCGAGCGCGCGCTCGATCATCTCCAGGCTGCCCGACCTGAGGCTGGCGAGGCGCACGGTGGATTCGATGACCGGCCGGAAGACGACGCGGTCGACATGGATGTTGGCGGCATTCCAGTAGTCGGCGAACTTCTCCAGGACGATGCGGTCCTGCTGCACGCGCTCGACGAACTTGAAGGCGCCGGCACAGACCGGCTTGAGGCCGAACTTGTCGCCCGACTCCTTCGCGGCTTTGGGCGACAGGATCATGCCGGCGCGGTCGGTGAGCTGGGCGATGAGCGGCGAGAACGGCGCCTTGAGCAGCAGCTTCACCGTCAGCGGGTCGACCACCTCCACCTTGTCCACCGCCGCCAGCTCCGGCCGGCGGAACGAGCCCTGCATGGTCATGTGCCGTTCCAGGCTCGCCTTGACGGCCTCCGCGTCCATGCGCTCGCCGTCGTGGAACTTGACGCCCGGCCTCAGCTTGATGGTGACGGTCTTGCCGTCCTCGGAGGTCTCGTGCGAGAGCGCCAGCTGCGGGACGATGTTGATGTTCTCGTCGATGTCGAACAGCTTGTCGCACAGCGAGGCGAAGACGATGCGGCCCACGTAGGTGCGTGCCAGCGTCGGGTCGAGGATGTCCGGGTCCTCGGCCAGGCCGATGCGCAATGTCGTCTCGGCCATCGCCGCCGGGGCCGCGATGAGGGCGGCCGCGATGGCCATGCCGGCAAGACTGAACCTTTTCATGAGAATCGCACTCCAAGCTGGCGCCGCGGGGGCGCTTCGTTCAATCCTGCTTCCTATCCTGCTCCCCATCCTGCTCCCCATCCTGCTCCATGTCATCGAAGGCCCGGAACAGGCGCTGCAGGCTTGCCGAGAAGTCGGCTCCCGCGACGGGCGCCGGCGGGTTGGATGAAACTATGTCGCGCCAGAGATGGCAAGCGACGGGATGCGCATCGTCCGCGGTCAGCCCAGGTCGTGAGCATCTGCAAACGTCTTGCGCATGCACGCAGCGCGGATTGAGGTGGCAGCCGGGCGGGGGCGAGATCGCGCTCGGCGGATCGCCGGGCAGCAGCCGCCGCTGCCGGCGCTCGCGCGCCGCGGGTACTGGAACCGCCGACAGCAAGGCCTGGGTGTAGGGGTGGCGCGGCTCGGCGAAGATGGCCTCGCGCGTGGCGCTCTCGACGATGCGTCCGAGATACATGACGGCGACGCGGGCGGCGATATGCTTCACCACCGCAAGGTCGTGACTGATGAAGAGGTAGGCGAGCCCAAGGCGCTGCTGCAGGTCCATCAGCAGGTTCAGGATCTGGCTGCGGATGGAGACATCCAGCGCCGACACCGGCTCGTCGCAGACGATGAGCTTGGGCTCCACAGCCAGCGCGCGGGCGATGGCGAGGCGCTGGCGCTGGCCGCCCGAGAACTCGTGCGGATAACGCTCGGCGTGGTCGCGCCTGAGCCCCACTACGCCCAGCAGCTCGGCCACGCGCTCGCGCCGGCTCGACGGCGAGAGGTCGGTGTGGAGCAGCAGCGGCTCGGCCAGCGTCTCGCCTGCGGTCATGCGCGGATTGAGCGAGCTGTAGGGGTCCTGGAAGATGAGCTGCGCAGCGGCCCGCGCGCGGCGCAGGGCGACGCTGGAAAGCGCGGCCAGGTCCTGCCCGTTGAAGCGGACGGTGCCGCCGCTCGGCTCGATCAGGCGCAGCGCGAGGCGGCCGGTCGTGGATTTGCCGCAGCCCGATTCCCCCACCAGCGCCAGCGTCTCGCCGGCCTCCAGGCTGAACGAGACGCCGTCCACGGCGTGCACCATTGCCGTCGGCGTCCCCATGAGCGAGCGGCGCACCACGAACTGCTTGGTGACATTCTCGAAGGCGAGCAGCGGTGTGTTCATACCCTCGATCGCATCCTTCCACGCAGAATGTCCGGATGAATCGACCGCTCTCCGCAGCTGCGACGGGATTCCCCTCCCCCTTGTGGGGAGGGGCTAGGGGTGGGGGGAAGCCCGAAGGGGTCAGACCCCTCGCGACCAATGTCGCAAAAGAGCCGATAGGGCAAAGGGGAGGGGTCTGCCCCCGTCTGCAGGGAGTCCCTTCCACCCTGTCCCTCCCCCACAAGGGGGGAGGGGACGCTGCGGCGCTCGACTTGCTCCATTTCGATGGGCGTTTTCAGCTTCACTCCGCTCGGTCTCCGGATGAAGGATGAAAAGCTTTGGCTCGCCGATATCATGCCACCAGCGCCTCCAGCGGGGCCTTCCAGCAGCGCGACAGGTGCCTGCGGCCGATCTCGGCAAGAGGCGGGGCGACGCTGCGGCAGTGCGCGTCGGAGAAGGGGCAGCGGGCGGCGAAGCGGCAGCCGGTGAACGCGGCGCTGAGGCTCGCCACGTTACCGGGGATGGTCGCGAGCCGCTGGCGCTGCGCGTTGATGAGCGGCACCGAGCCGAGCAAGCCCACCGTGTAGGGGTGCTGCGGCGCCGCAAAGAGCCGGTCGGCCGGCGCCTGCTCGACGATCTCGCCGGCGTACATCACAGCCACGTCGTCGCATACCTCGGCCACCACACCGAGGTCGTGGGTGATCAGCACGATGCCCGTGCCGGTCTCCTCCCGCAGCTTCACGAGAAGGTCGAGGATCTGCGCCTGGATGGTGACATCGAGCGCCGTGGTGGGCTCGTCGGCGATCAGCAGCGCCGGGGCACAGGCCAGCGCCATGGCGATCATGACGCGCTGGCGCATGCCGCCCGACAGCTTGTGCGGATACTCGTCCACCCGGTCGTGCGGAGAGGGAATCCTCACCCGGTCCAGCAGCTCGATGCTGGCCGCGCGTGCCGCCGCCGCCGACAGCCCGCGGTGGCGGACGAGCACCTCGCCGATCTGGTCGCCGACGGTGAAGCTCGGATTGAGCGAGGTCATCGGCTCCTGGAAGATCATGGCCAGCCGGTTGCCGCGCAGATCGCGCATCTGCCGCTCCGACAGGGCGGCGAGATCCTGTCCCTCGAACAGCACCACGCCGGATATGCGCACGCCGGCCCTCGGCAGGAGCCGCATGATCGACAAGGCGCTGACGCTCTTGCCGCAGCCGGACTCGCCGACGATCCCCAGGGTGCGCCCCGGCATCAGCGTGAAGCTCACGCCGCTGACCGCTGCCGTGTTGCGGCCGCGCTCGCCCTCGAAGACGACGCGCAGGTCCGAGACGGCAAGAAGCGGCGCGGCGCTCACTCGTACCCCTCCGCAATGGACTGGGCGATGAGCTCCTCAAGCTCGCCGCGGTCCACGAGGCCCGAGGGCCTGTCGCGGCTCGGCATGCAGCGCCGGAAGTGCACCCAGCGCTCCCGGGCCACCTCCTGCAGGCGCGACAGCTCGCCGAGCGGGTCGGTGTGGTCGTCCACCCGCAGGTCGTAGAGCGGGTAGTCCTCGCCGTCATGGACGAGCAGGGCCGCCGACTGCTTCCCGCGCTTGTCGCCGCCCGCCGCCTCGCCCGCCCGCATGGCCTCGATCAGCCGTCGCGCGAACGGCAGCTCCGCCCGCGCGCGGTAGATGCGCGCCGTCTCGTCGAGGACGGCCGCGCCCGCCAGCATGTTGCCAGCCAGGGAGAAGGTCTCGTGCACCTGGTGTCCGCACCAGCCGATGCAGGCCCTGCCGGTGAAGGCGGCAAAGCGGCCGTTGCGGTCCATCACGTGCAACTGCCGGTTGTCGCGGCCCTCGTCCTCGGCCGTGAGCCGAGCCACCGCCTCGTCGGCCGCCACGCCGCCCTCCAGCAGGCCCAGGCCTTTAGGGCCGTAGTGCGGGTTCATGAACGCCTGGGAGGCAACGGCCCCGGCGCCGGTCCTGATGTACGGCACCAGCGCCCCGACGGCAAAGAATCGGGTCGAAACGGCAATGCCGATACGCCCCGTTCGCTCATCACGGGCGACGATGGACCACGTCATCGACGATTTCCCAATCCTGGCCCCTCAGCTTCCGAACAGCAGCGCGGATTGGGCAGGATCGTCAATGCCAGATTTGGCGTCGCGTCACTTTGCGGCTTCGGAGGCTTGGCTCAGGCTGCAATCTCGGGGAAGGCGATAGCCTCGACGGCACGCTCCAGGTCGCGCGGCTGGATGCCGAGGTCTGCCAGAGTGCGCGCATGCGGCGAGACCACCGTATCGATTTGCATCAGCTCGACCTGGTTGCGCGTGAGCGGGTGGCCGGGTAGCACCTCCGCCAGCCGCGCCAGCGCATGCCAGACGGCAAACGGTACGGGAATGCGGCTCACCTGCAGCCGGGCGGCGCGCGCGACCGTCTCGATCAGCTCTGCATAGGAGAACACCCGAGGCCCGCCGCATTCAAACGTGGCGCATTCGACCGTGGCGGCTCGGCTGTCGTCCCGCTCCACAACCCTCGCGATGGCCTCGGCGACATCCTCCACGTGCACCGGCTGCAACCTGGTCGCGCCGTGGCCGAACATCGGATAGACGGGCAGCCGGCGCAGAAGATTGAGAACGGTGGTCAGAAAGGCGTCATCCGGGCCGAACATCACGCAGGGGCGGATCAGGGTTGCCGCGGGAAACGCGCTGCGGACGGCCTGGTCGCCCTGGCCCCGGCTCCGGATGTAGAGAGACGGCGAGGCGGCATCGGCGCCGATCCCCGAGACATGGACCAGGCGATCGACTCCGGCCTCGCGCGCCAGTTGCGCCACGCGGCCCGCCGCTGTGACGTGGACTGACCGGAATGTCTCCCTCCCATGCTCGACGTACAGGCTGACCGCGTTCACGACCGCCTGGGCGCCGGCAACGCACCTTGCAACGGACGCGGCGTCGTGGATGTCGACTGCTGCGCCTTGCGGCTCCGGGCTGAGACCGTGGAACAGCTCGTGCGCCCGTTCCGGGTGCCGCGATGCGACACGGACCGAACAGGAGCGGGCGCTCAATCGCCGGACGACGTGGTGCCCGAGGAAGCCCGTTCCACCGAGCACGACAACGGTATGGCTCACGCGATGTCCTCGCCGGTTATCTGGCCAGAGTCATTCTCTGGGAGTCGTTCTCTGGACAAGTGCACGGAGAGGTTGGCCGGAAACGGCGCTCAGGCGTGGGCTGCGTGCCCGGGCGCAAGGCCGGTCGCCCTGCAGTCCCTAGCCGAGCAGCTGCTCGGGCTGCCGCGGCCGCTTGCCGCTCAAGCAGCGCGCTGCGCGTGCCGGCCTTGCGCGATCTCCTCCATGATCTTGTTGCAGAAGGCCTCGAGGTCGCCAGGGTTGCGCGAGGTCACGATGCCCTGGTCGGTGACGACCTCGGAATCCTCCCACTTGGCGCCGGCGTTGATGACGTCGGTCTTGATGGACTTGTAGGAGGTCGCCCTGCGGCCCTTGATGATGCCGGTTTCGATCAGCAGCCAGGGCGCGTGACAAATGGCGGCCACGACCTTCCTCTGGTCGTAGAAGGCGCGTATGAGCTTCAGGGCCTTGTCGTTGATGCGCAGAAGATCGGGATTGATCTGGCCGCCCGGAAGCACGATGGCGTCGTAGTCGTCGGCCTTGGCTTGGTCCAGGCCGACATCGACGGGCACGGGGCGGCCCCAGTCCTTCATGTCCCAGCCGCGGATCTGGCCGCTCTCCGGCGAGACGATGTGCACGAGCGCGCCGTGGCCTTTGAGGCGGTCGCGCGGCACCTCCAGCTCCGACTGCTCGAAGCCGTGGGTGGCGAGTATGGCCACTCTCTTGCCCTTCATATGCATGGGGCACCTCCTTCGCTCGGCCTTGCCAAGGGCAACAGCGGCCCACCCGATTGGTTCCGCCGTGGTAGGAGACCGGCAAGGAGACCGGGGATAGGCCGGCCGCGTCGGCGGCCGGAGTTCGTCAGTCGTCGCCGGCATTGGCGGCAGCCCTATGCTGCCTTGCGGTTGACCTCGTGAAGGGCGATGTCGTTGAGCTTCGCGTCGGCCTTCTTCTCCTGCTTGAGGGTCTCCTCCAGCAGGCCGGTGGCCTCCACCAGGCCGAGCTGGCGCGCCCAGGCGATCAGCGTGCCGTAGCGGGCCATCTCGTAGTGCTCGATGGCCTGGCTTACGCCGATGATGCCGGCGTCGCAGACGGCGCCGTTGTCGGTCTTATCCATCACCTCCTCGCCTTCCTCGATCAGGCCCTTGATGGCCTCGCAGGTCTCGCCGCGCGGGGGCTTGTCCATCAGCTGGAACACGCGCTCGAGGCGCGCCACCTGGCCCTTGGTCTCTTCCAGATGGTGGCCCAGGGCCTCCCTGAGCTGCGAACTCTCGGCGTGCTTGGCCATTTTGGGCAGCGCCTTAACGATTTGCTTCTCGCCGTGATACATGTCCTTGAGGGTCATCAGAAAGATGTCCTCGAGCTTGCTTGCGGTCATGGTCGCTTCTCCGGATCGTGACGGGCTGCGTCCTGTTGTTCGTCCGCAACCCGCTCCCGTGACGATTGTTCCCGGACCAGTGTTCCCGGGGTGCCAGCGCCACCAGCGGCATCCGGCCGGCAAGCCGGGACGATCCTCAGTCCGGCAAGGCAGGCTTGGGCTCGGCAAAGGCGCGCTCGATGGCCACGGTCGCGGCTGTCAGCAGGGGCACCGCGAGGAAGGCGCCGACCGGCCCCCACAGCCACATGCAGAACGCAATGGCGAGGAACACCGCGAAAGGGTTGAGCTCCAGGCGGCGGCCCATCAGGTACGGCGTGAGGAACTGGCCCTCGACAAACGCCATGGCGATGTAGACGGCGGGCGCGACGGCGGCCTGCGACAGCGAGGGGAACGTCACCAGCCCGACGACCGCGAGCGTCCCGGCGACGACGGCGGGGCCGAGATAGGGGATGTAGTTGAGCACCCACGCAAGAACGCCCCACAGCAGCGGGTTCGGCAGGCCGACCAGGTGGGCCAGCCCGAACGTCAGCGCTCCGAGCAGGACGTTCACGAGGGTGAAGGTGGTGAAGTAGGTCGTCATGCTCTCGTCGATGCACTTGAGCGTGTGCAGCGCCTCGAGCCGCGCGTCATGGCCGCGCAAGAGCATGACCAGCGTCGTTCTGATCCGCTCCTGGTAGATCAGATAGAACAGAAGCGCGCCGAAGAAGAGGACAAGCTCGCCGGCCGCGGGCATCAGCACGCCGACCGTGGTGGTAACCACGTTGGCCGACGGCTGCTCCACTTTGATCGCGCCGGGCTCGCTGCTGGTGGTGATCGAGCCGAGGGTCTTCTTTATCTCGTCCAGCACGGCAAGGGGCTGGCCCATGGTCTGGAGCTTCTCCTGCAGGATCAGCCGGAGCTCGGTGACCCGGCCGAGCCAGCTCGACGCCGGGGCCGCCAGCAGCAGCAGCACGCCCAGGATGACCGCAATCGAGGCGGCCGTGAGCAGGATAGCCGACAGCACGCGCGGCACGTTCCGCTCCTGCATGAGCTGCACGACGGGCAGGAGGACGGTGGCAATCACCCAGGCGAGCAGGACGGGCACCAGCACCGGCTGGCTGACCTGCGCGCTCCAGAGCAGGGCGAGAATGAAGAGCCCGATGGTGGCGACCTGGGTCGCCCGCCTCCAAAGGTCGGTGTTCGCCGGGGCGTCGGCGCCCTGCCGGGGCGGCGGAGACCCGCCATGCTCCGGCTGTGGCCGGTCGGGGGTATCGGACGGCGCCTTTCGCGCGCGTGAGGTCGCCTGCGCCATGGTTCACGCCAACGCCGTTCCACCTGGCTCGCCAGGTCATCGACTGGAACGCCCGCGTTCAAGCCCGGTTCCCCGGACGCACGGTGGCCGGGGCTATCCTCGCCCTGCCGCGGCATGCTCGATGTCTTCTTTCGAGGGAACTGAAGCCTGCCGGTTGGAGGGCCGCGCGGCGGGCTCGGTGCCTGTGGCGCGTCCCGTCGCCGTCGGGTCGCTGGCCGGGAAGGTCATCTCGATGGCTTCGTCCACCTTGCGGTCGCACGCTTCAGCCGGGTCGTCCCGCTTCAGCTCGGGCTCGACCGCCTTGCGCGAGCCTTCAGCCGGCGGCATCGGGGAGGCCGCCGCCGCGGAGGCGTGGCGCGCTTGGGGACGCTTGCGGGCCATCTCGCTCTACGCCCGCGCCATTCCGCCGCCGGACTGCGAGTGCTGGCCGCCGGGCTCGGAGATACCGCAGAGCGCCTCGGCCGCAGGCCGGTCCTGGCTGCCCGTCTGGGCGATGTCGCCGAGGGAGAGAATGCCCACGAGCCGCTTGTTGCGATCGACCACGGGCAGCCGCCGAACCTGGATGTCGGCCATGTTGATGGCAACGTCGTTGATGTCCTGGTCGTCGAAACAATAGCAGACGTCGGAGCTCATGATGTCCCGGATCGGCGTATCCGGCGCCTTGCCCGCCGCCACCGCCCGCACGGCAATATCCCGGTCCGTGATCATGCCCACCAGCCGGTCGTTCTCGCCGACCGGGAGGACGCCGGCATCAAGCTGCGCCATTGTCTGCGCCGCCTGACGGATGGTCTCGGCTGGGTTCGCGACGCGGACGTCGCGCGTCATGGCTTCGCTCACCTTCATGGCTCGGTCCTTTCCAGTGCTTGTTGGGATCGTTCCGATCGTTCGGTTTCCAGTGGCTGCAAATCGGTTGCGCGCTCCGGCCAGCCCCGGTGGAACTCATGACTCTGCTCCCGCGCTGGAGGCCCGCCAGCGCCCTCATGTCAGCGTCCCTATGCCCGAACGCCTTTCCTGCGGCCGGGTTCCGAAACGCGGGGCGCCATCTGCGGGTTTATCCAGCAGCCGAGCTTAAGCTGAACATCATCGGCGTCGGCGTCTTGCTTCAATGAGGCCGCGGCGGTGAGGCCGCCCTCGGTCCAAGCACGCCTATACAGCGTCGCCGGTGGCCATTCATAGCTCCAATGAGGCCGCGGCGGTGAGGCCGCGGAAGAGCAGCACTCGCTTCCAGAAGGGCGCGGTCTGCGGATCTGGCACTCCCTTGGGCTCGGGCGCCGTTTGAGCACCGGGAGACGCAGCCTCGGCTTCATGTGCTCCAGGAGGCCCAGGCGCACCCTCGGTTGCGGGCGCCCCTTGGGGCACTGAAACGGACGTAACCTCGGACGCGGCGCGCTGCGCCATCGGAGCAATTCCACAAATTGAATACGTACCCTTTGGAATGCATCGAAGCGGGAAACGGCGGCCTTGTCCAGAGAGTGTCGGCGGATGATTTTTCGGCTGATGAGTGTTCGAGGGCGTCCTGCTGAAAACCGGAACGCGCATGCCGAAGACCACCTGGTGCCAGGGCGACTTCCGGGCGCGTCTCCGTTGGATCTCAACGCGACCTGCCGTGCTACCGCCCACCGCGCAAGTTCATGAACTTCACCCGGGCCGAGCCTGTCGTACCTTCGGGCTGATGCACGAAGTCCATGCTTGGCTTTCGCACGTTCTATCCCTGGGTGGCACCTGCAAGCGATGCGCCCACAATCTTTACATTGCACGGCTTCAGCCCTTGTCAAACGAGGGGCGGCGGCTCTTCTGGGGTTGACCCGTAAGAGCCATCGGTCGCGGGGCCTGCGGACCTTGCGCGAAACTTTCCGATCGGTCCCTCATTGAACTGTGACCCCGCTCGGAGGAAGCCACGTGGACCCTCGCGACCGTTACTGGCGGACCATTGCCGCCCTTGCCCTCCTCCTCTGCGCCCTCCTCCTGGGGGATCGCTATGTGCGGGCCTATTTCCTGTCGGCCACAGCCCCGCGGGAGACGGCGCCGCGCACAGACTTCGCGGGCGAGGAGGCCCGCACAACGGCGCTGTTCGCCAAGACGGCGCCGAGCGTGGTGGCCGTGTATGTGCGCAAGGCCGGCGGCCTCAGCTCGTCGGGCGGCCTGGGAACCGGCTCGGGCTTCGTCTGGGACAAGGCGGGGCACATCGTCACCAACAACCACGTGATCGAGGAGGCGACCGAGATCGGCGTCGCGCTGGGCGGCGAGCAGCCGCTGCCGGCGCAGCTGGTCGGCACCGCGCCGTGGGCCGATCTCGCCGTCCTGAGACTGACCGACCCGCCCGACGACCTGCAGCCGATTCCCATCGGCACCTCGTCCGACCTCGCGGTGGGTCAGTACGTCTATGCCATCGGCAATCCGTTCGGCCTGTCGCGCAGCCTGACCACCGGGATCATCAGCGCGCTCGACCGCCGCCTGCCGACCGCGCCCGGCCGCGAGGCAGCGGGCGTGATCCAGACCGATGCGGCCGTGAACCCCGGCAACTCCGGCGGCCCGCTGGTGGACAGCTCCGGGCGGCTGATCGGCGTGAACACGGCGATCCTGGCGCCCACCGGCTCGTTCACCGGCGTCAGCTTCGCCATTCCAGTGGACACGGTGAACCGCATCGTGCCGGAGATCATCCGCGACGGTCACGCCCGGCTGCCCGGCATCGGGTTCGTGCCGCTGCCTGAGGAGGTCGCCCAGCAGAACGGCATCCGCGGGGTGGCGGTGCAGGCGGTGCCGGCAGGCGGCCCCGCCGCCCAGGCGGGCCTCGTCGGCATAGACGGGAGCGGCCGGCTCGGCGACGTGATCGTGGAGGCGGAAGGCAAGCCGGTCGCCACCCTGGCCGACCTCGCCGCCGTGCTGGAACAGGTCGGCATCGGCAACAAGGTGCGCCTTACGCTCTCCCGCGGCGGCTCCCGCCGCGAGGTGGTGGCCACGGTGCAGGACATCAGCCCGCGCAACCGGCCGCGTTGAGGGGGCCAGCCCCTTTACCGTAAGTCGGCCATTCAATGGCTTGCCCCGAACGATGCTCCCCCGATCATTCCTTCCACGACGAAAGTGGGGTCCTGTTTGATGCGTCGCGCTGGATCGGCCGCCAGCCAGGCCATCGCAGCAGGCCCAACCCACAGCGATCGATCAGGCTTGCTGGGGCTTGCAGGCGTCGATGGTTTGCCCGTTGTCCCTGGAAGCCTTGGGTTGCGCCAGCGAACCACTGAGCTTGTGTAGGTCCGCTGGACGGCGCGGCGTAGCAACCTATATCGACATTCCACGTTCGCCGCGGTTGTCTTCTGAGCCAGCTCAGTTGAGATCGCGAAGCGTCCTTCCGTGATCATTGTTCCAGTAACCTGGCTTCTTAAGAATTGAATGGTCGCGTACTCTCCCCTGCAGTACCAGTCGTTGCGCGCCGCGATGAACTCTGCCGGCAGCTCTGCCAGATCCTCGGGGGACCAGATAATCACGGACCAGCCGACAGCCGACAGATTTCGGGTTGTCGGTGGGGTGGCCGTCTTCCACCGTGGACCATCGACGAGAAGCACCGTTGGATCATGTAGCAACCGGGCTACGAGGCTGGATTCGTCATTCGGATGCATCACGAAGCGAAGTTGGCTCTTCACGGCTGCCAGCTCCCTGGTCTGCGCGCTTCTTCGCCAAAGAGATCGGCGAGCCTAGTCTAGGCAACTGCAGGAGGCTCCGTCCCAGTGCGAGAGACGGCGGCGAGGAGGTCGGCGAGGGCGTCCGCCTCGCTCTTGCCGGAGGTGTCCACCGTGGCATCGGCCTTGGCGTAGAGCGAGGCGCGGCTCTCCAGGATGGCCTTGAGGTCATCCATGGCCTGCGGGCCTTCGGACATCGGCCGCAGATCGCCCTGGGCCAGAACGCGGCCCATGTGCTCGTGCGGCCTGGCGCTCAGCCACACCACGAAGCACGACGACAGCAGCAGGTCGTAGGTGGCGGGCTCCGTCACCAGGCTGCCGCCGGTGGCGATCACCACCCGGTGGAAGCGGCCGATCACCGTCTCCAGGCATTGCCGCTCCAGGCGCCGGTACGTGGCTTGGCCGTGGGTGGCGAAGATCTCGGACAGCTCCATGCCGCTCGCCCGCTCCACCTCGCGGTCGAGCTCCACGAACGGCACACCGAGCGTCTCGGCCGTCCGTTGCCCCAGCGTGGTCTTGCCGGCGCCGCGTAGACCGACGAGGGCGATGCGGCCGTGCACCGCCCGGGCACTGCCGAACCGCTCGTCAAGGAGCCGGCGCGCCTCGGCCAGCTCGGGCGGCGACAGCCGCTCCAGCTGGTGGATCGTTAACGCCAGGTCGAGCGGCGGGTCGGACTGGTCGCTCACCAGCTGGGCGACCTGCGAGCCCAGCGCGTCGGCAATCTGGAGCAGGACCAGCAACGACGGGTTGCCGACCCCCCGCTCCAGGTCCGCCAGGTAGCGCTCGGACACGCCCGAGGCCCGCGACAGGGCCTTGCGCGACATGCCGCGCCCGGTGCGCCGGAGCCGGACGCGCTCGCCCAGCCGCTTGAGATAGGCGGTCGGCGCGTCGCCACGGCGCGGCTCGGGGGCGGAGGTGGCTGTGTCGGTGGGCATGCGATCTTGATACGGCCGAGGTGACGATGCAGGATACTACACCGACACCCCTCGCTCTCTGCAAAACAGCTCCAGCTCGATCCTGACGGATTTGCCATTCCATGGGGAATATTCGACCACAGGGCGCCGTGGGCTCTCCAGGACCAGACGCAACACGCCGGCACCCCGAGTCGCCGAAGGAGGGACGCATGGCCTACCCGCGCATCTACAATGCCGCGGCCGACATGATTGACCGCCACACCGCCGTCGGCCGTGGGGCCAAGGCCGCGTTCATCGACCCCAACGAGACACTGAGCTACGGCGAGCTGCGGGCGCGCACCGGTTGCATGGCGAACCTGCTCGCCACCTACGGCATCCCGCGCGAGTCGCGGGTCGCCCTCCTGCTACTCGACACGGTCGACTTTCCCGTGGCATTCTGGGGCGCCGTCAAGGCCGGGGTGGTGCCGGTGTGCCTCAACACCCTTCTGACCACCGAGCAGTACGCCTATATCCTCGCCGACTGCCGCGCCAGGGCCTTGTTCGTATCGCCCGAGCTGCTGCCCGTGGTGCAACCCGTCCTGGGCCAGCTGCCGTTTCTCAGACACGTGTTCGTCGCGGGCGGCGAGCCGCCGGCCTTCGCCCTGTCGCTCCGCGGCGAGATGGGGTTCCAGCAGCCCGAGACGGCGATTGCCGACACCTGCGCCGACGAGACCGCGTTCTGGCTCTACTCCTCCGGGTCCACCGGCATGCCGAAGGGCGTTCGGCACGTGCATTCGAGCCCGATGGAGACGGCGCGGCTCACCGGCCAGGAGTGCCTCGGCCTGCGCGAGGACGACGTGATCTACTCCGCTGCCAAGCTGTTCTTCGCCTACGGCCTCGGCAACGCCATGTCGCTGCCCCTGTCGGTCGGCGCCACCACGGTGCTGCGGCCCGAGCGCGCCACCCCTGAGGTGGCCTTCGAAACCCTCAAGCGACACCAGCCCACGTTCTTCTTCGCCGTGCCCACGCTCTACACCGCCCTGCTGGCTCATCCGCAGGGAACGCCGGAGAACGGCTCGGCGCGGCTTCGCATCTGTGTCTCGGCCGGCGAGGCACTGCCGGCGGAGGTGGGCAGGGCGTTCCGCGCCAGGTTCGGCGTCGACATCCTCGATGGCGTGGGCTCCACCGAGATGTTGTACATGTACGTCTGCAACAGCCCCGCGGCGCAGAAATACGGCACCTCGGGGCGACCGGTGCCGGGCTACGATATCCGCCTCGTAGACGAGAAGGGTGGCGATGTGGATGACGGCGAGGTGGGCGAGATGCTGGTCAAGGGCCCCTCGGCCGGCGACGGCTACTGGAACCAGCGCGATCGGAGCCGCGCCACCTTCGAAGGCGGCTGGACCCGTACGGGCGACAAGTACATCCGCGATGCCGACGGGTTCTACACCTACCAGGGCCGTAGCGACGACATGTTCAAGGTGTCGGGCATCTGGGTCTCGCCGTTCGAGGTGGAGAGCGCGCTGGTGGGCCACGAGGCCGTGCTGGAGGCGGCCGTGGTGCCCAAGCAGGATGCGGACGGTCTGCTCAAGCCCAAGGCCTTCATCGTCCTCAAGCCCGGCAGGAGCGCCGCCAACGGCCTGCCCGAGGAGCTGAAGGAGCGCGTCAAGGCCAAGGCCGGGATGTGGAAGTACCCGCGCTGGATCGAGTTCGTCGATGTGCTGCCCAAGACGGCGACGGGGAAGATCCAGCGGTTCAAGCTGCGCGAGGCCAGGTAGGTCGGCTGCGCGCTGATGGGCGCACCATCACGTGCGGCACCGGCGTGGTGGCGGCGGGCGACGGTGCGCACCGTCGGAGGCTTTGCGGGGTCAGGCCCGCATCTTCGCGCGGCCGTTCTTGGCCGGCTGCCCTTTCCTTGGTTCGTCCTTCGCGAACTTGGCCCGCAGCGCCTCCATCTGCTCCGCACTCGGCAGCGGCTTGCCCTGGGCACGTACGATGGGCCTCCTCATCTTGTGCCACGCACGCCCGATGCCTCGCTTGAGCCGCTCGCCCAGCCACCCCGCCATCATGATCGGCGGCAAAGGCTCGGCCGGCGTCGTGCCTATTGGCTTCAGCGCTTGTCTCACCTTGTCCCCCTCCCGTTGTGGATGATTCGTTGTCGAGAATAGCAACTCCGCGCGCTTGCGCTTCTCAGCGGCTTGGGGATGAATTTCAGGGCTTAGCCTTGCGGTGCTTCATGTCGTGCGGACTTGGCCTGTCCGCTTGGCCGTCCTCCCGTGGCGAATCGAAAAACTCCGGTCAGCCCGAGCTGACTGGGGTAGGGATCCGTCCACCTTCATGGCCTTGACCGCTTTCCCGAATCGTGGGGTCCGTCCTGTTTCAAGCCGATGACGCCGCTTCCCATTTGTCTGTGATCGTCGGCCGTTGCAGGAAACGGGGTGGTCATATGAAGCTGGTCCTTGCAGCTGTGGCGTTCGTCTGCGCCGCCGCAGTCATGGTGCCTGCATCGGCTGTAGGCATCCCGAGGTCCCACAGCCTTGCACCCATGGTCGAGACCGTCCAGCAGAAGCCGCCATCCAAGCCTTCATCAGAAAAGCAGAAACACGAGCGGTGTTTCGTTCGCTGCTGGAATTCCTGTTGGGGGTTCCACTGCGTGGAGAGATGCCGGTGCGGGTGCTCCTCCGAGAAACCGGACTATTGCGCCAAGCTCATTTGGGGCCTGAGATTCAGATAGTGCGCTCGCTTGCTTCCAGTGCAGGGTCGACCTGCCAGACTGCCCTGGGAGCGCCTCATCCACCAGCCGACTTCGTCAATGTCACCGCGTCGTCGAGGAGTTCGCCATGGGCTTCACGATGGCGGGCAGATCGCACCCGAAACCATGTAGTTTCCGGAGCGCGGCCATATCGAGGCGGAGACGAAGATACGGACCAAACCAAAGGCGCAGCATTGATCGTCCAGATGGTGGGGATTGCTTGGAGCCACGGCACCACGGATAGCGTCCGGAAACGTGCTGCCTTCGTCTCCGCGATAGGCGCCGGATCAAGAGAACCAACCCCGCCGCATCTCCCACAAAGGAGTCGTGAGCATTAGGCACCTCTTTCGCACGGCGCCACCACGAGACTTGTCCCTAGTTTCCAATTACTTGGACGATTGACAGTAGCGGCCTGAGCGAGCCAAGGTCGCAGCTGCAATCAATGGGGCGATCCATTTTGACTGCCGTCTCTCGCCGGGGCAGCGAACGCGTCTCGGTCACGATTCCCCAGCCGGTCTGAGCGGGCCGGCGCGTTGGGCCTTGCGAATCAGGGACCTTCGGCATGGGGATGGACCGACGGCGCAGCTCGCCGAGCACCTGAGCAACACTCAATGGATTTCACACGAACGGCGTGGGGCAAATGACGAGCCGGTTCTTTGAGCAGCCGATCCTGAACTCGCCGTATTCGATCCCCAGCCGGCATCACGTTCTCGACAAGGAGGGCCAGCCCGTCGATGCGCCGCCCGCGGAGGGGCGGCGGCGCTCGGAGCTGATGACGCCGATGCCGCGGTCGCGGATGCAGCAGCGGCGCGCCGGAGCCGGCCAGGGGAGCCTCGCGCTTGGCGACCGGGAAGGTCTCTCCACAGAAAAGCAGGAATACAACCCCACTCCCATCATCAACGAGATCAGGCAGCACCTGGAGACGTGGAGGGGTTTGAGGAGCCCGACCGATTGGGGGGTGACACCGGCCACCCAGCAACTCCTTCGCCACTGGCGCCATCATGATTTCACGGACGTCCGCCCCTTCTTCTGCCAGGTCGAGGCGGTGGAGACCGCCATCTGGCTGACCGAGGTGGCGCAGAGGGAGACCCGCTACAAAAGGATCTGGGACCACATCAAGGGCGCCAACAAGGACGCCAACCCGGACCTTCTGCGCCTCGCCCTGAAGATGGCGACCGGCAGCGGCAAGACCACCGTCATGGCCATGCTGATCGCGTGGCAGACTGTCAACGCCGTGCGCTCGCCGGCGAGCAACCTTTTCAGCCGCGGCTTCCTCATCATCACGCCCGGCATCACCATCCGCGACCGGCTGCGCGTCCTCTTACCCGACGATGCCGACAGCTACTACCGCACGCGCGAGATCCTGCCCGCCGACATGCTGGCCGACATCGGCAAGGCCAAGATCGTCATCACCAACTATCACGCCTTCAAGCGCCGCGAGACGGTGGAGCTGTCGAAGGTGGGACGCGCCTTCCTGCAGGGGCGCGGCGAGCCGATCTCCACGGTGGAGAGCGAAGGCCAGATGCTGCAGCGGGCGTGCGGAGAGCTGCTCGCGCTCAAGAACGTAGTCGTCATCAACGACGAGGCGCACCACTGCTACCGGGAGAAGCCCGAGGAGGATGGCGAGGCCGACCTCAAGGGCGAGGACAAGGACGAGGCCAGGAGGAACAACGAGGCCGCGCGGCTCTGGATCTCGGGGATCGAGGCGCTGAAACGCAAGGCGGGCGTGCGCGCGGTCTACGACCTCTCCGCCACGCCGTTCTTCCTGCGCGGCTCGGGCTACGCCGAGGGCACGCTGTTCCCGTGGACGGTGAGCGACTTCTCGCTGATGGACGCCATCGAGTCCGGCATCGTCAAGCTGCCGCGCATTCCGGTGGCCGACAACTCCATCGCCTCGGAAGAGGACATGCCGAAGTTCCGCGATCTGTGGGAGCACATCGGCAAGGACATGCCCAAGAAAGGGGCCAGCAAATCGGGCGATCTCGATCCGCTGAAGCTGCCACCCCTGCTGCTGACCGCACTCTATTCGCTCTACGACCACTACACCAAGGTGCACCGGGCGTGGCTGGAGGCGGGGATCAAGGTGCCGCCGGTGTTCATCGTGGTGTGCAACAACACCGCCACGTCGAAGCTGGTCTACGAGTGGATCTCGGGCTGGGAGCGCACCAAGGAGGACGGTGAGCGCCACCTGGAGCACTCGGGACACTTGGAGCTGTTCCGCAACTACAACGCGCATGGCGTGCGCCTGGCGCGGCCCAGCACGCTGCTGATCGACAGCGCACAGCTGGAGTCGGGCGAGGCGCTCGACAAGGAGTTCCGCGCCATGGCGGGGCCGGAGATCGAGCAGTTCAAGCGCGAGATGCTGAGCCGCGGGGCCTCGCAGCAGGAGGCGGAGAGCATCTCCGATGCCGAGCTGCTGCGTGAGGTCATGAACACCGTGGGCAAGGAAGGCCGGCTCGGCGCCGACATCCACTGCGTGGTCTCGGTCTCGATGCTGACCGAGGGGTGGGACACCAACACCGTCACCCACATCCTGGGTGTTCGCGCGTTCGGCACCCAGCTGCTGTGCGAGCAGGTGGTGGGGCGGGCGCTGCGGCGGCAGTCGTATGACCTGAACGATGAGCAGTTGTTCGATGTCGAGTACGCCGACATTCTCGGCATCCCGTTCGACTTCACGGCCAAGCCTGTCGTCGCGCCGCCCAAGAAGCCGAAGAAGGTCACGCGCGTGCACGCGGTCAAGGCGCGCGAGGCGCTGACCATCGCCTTCCCGCGCGTCACCGGCTACCGCAAGGAGCTGGCCGACGAGCACATCAGGGCGGAGTTCACCCCCGATTCTCGCCTGCAGCTGACCCCGGCGCTGGTGGGACCGTGCAAGGTCTTGCTCGAAGGCATCGTCGGCGAGGGCGTGGAGATCGGGCCCGACATCCTCCAGGACATGCGCCAGAGCGAGATCTCGTTCCACCTCGCCAAGCGCCTGCTCTACACGCGCTTCCGCAAGCCGGACGAGCCGGCGCCGATGCACCTGTTCTACGCGCTGCAGCGCGTGGTGCGGCGGTGGCTCGACGAGGGCTACCTCGAATGCACCGGCAATACCCGCAAGGCGATGGTGACCTATCAGGTGATCGCCGACCTGGCCTGTGAGCTGATCGACCTGGCCTGCCAGCGCGCCATGGGCAAGGACAAGGGCATCAAGGCCATCCTCGACCCCTACAATCCGCGTGGGTCGACTGCACACGTCTCGTTCAACACCACCAAGGAGCAGTTGTGGCCGACGGAGCGCGGGGGTAAGTGCCACGTCAACTACGTGGTGGGCGACAGCGCCTGGGAGCTGGAGCTGGCGCGTGTGGTGGAGGCGCACCCGCGCGTCATTGCCTACGTCAAGAACCAGGGGCTGCAGTTCACCGTGCCCTATCGCGATGGCGGGAATCCGAAGAAGTATCTCCCCGACTTCATTGTGCAGGTTGACGACGGCCGTGGGCCAGATGACCCGCTCAACGTCGTGGTCGAGACCAAAGGCTATCGCGGGCTCGATGCGCAGCTCAAGGCGGAGACCATGGCGACGCAGTGGGTGCCGGGCGTGAACAACCTCGGCACATTCGGGCGATGGGCCTTCCAGGAGTTCCGCGACCCATACGAGATCGAGAAGGCGTTCGCCAAGCTGGTGGACGAGGCGATCGAATCGTAGGGTGCAATAGGGCGTCAGCCCGTATTGCACCGATGCACCGTTGCCCCAAAGCGACGGGCGCAGATTGTGGAGAGGTTGGCTCGGTGCAATGCGGCTGTCGCCTTATTGCACCCTACGGGAGAGGGCCTGAATGGCGCGGAAAAAATCGTCCAAGCCCAAGCAGGTGGAGGCGCTGAGCCACGCGAAGACGGCGGCGCGGCGCAATATCCCGACGGCGGAGCTGTCCTCGGCGGCGGAGCGGATGGAGGAGATGGACCCGCTTGAGCCGGTGCGCTATCCGCGGCCGCATCCGCTCTCGGCCGGCGTGGTGCGCGAGCGCGACGAGGACCTCGACCCGCAGATCGTCTGGAACGGTGTCCGGCTCCGGCTCACCAAGGCCCAGATTGAGCAACTGCAAGCGACGGGCGAGATCGAGATCGGCGAGGCGCAGCTCGTCTGGCGCGGCAAGGACCGGCAGGACTGGTCGGACCTGGTGGTGAACGCGCCGCCGCTCTACATCCAGGAGAAGGTGCACCCGCAGGCGATCGTCGAGGACCTGGTGAGGCGCACGCGGGAGGCGCGCGCGGCCGAGGACGACGAGCAGCCGAGCCTGTTCAAGGACCACTTCAAGGACTTCAACGGCCTCGACGACCCCGAGAGGCGCACCGAGTTCTACCAGCACAGCCAGCACTGGTCGAACCGCATGATCCTGGGCGACAGCTTGGCTGTGATGGCGAGCCTCGCGGAGCGCGAGGGGCTGCGGGGCAAGGTGCAGTGCATCTATTTCGACCCGCCCTACGGCATCAGGTTCAACTCCAACTGGCAGGTGTCGACGCAAACGCGCGACGTGAAGGACGGCAAGCAGACCGACATTTCCCGTGAGCCCGAGCAGGTGAAGGCGTTCCGCGACACCTGGAAGGACGGCATCCACTCCTACCTCACCTACCTGCGCGACCGCCTCACCGTGGCCCGCGACCTGCTGCACGAGAGCGGGAGCATCTTCGTGCAGATCGGGGATGAGAATGTGCACCGGGTGCGTGGGCTCTTGGATGAAGTGTTTGGGGCGGAGAACCTTTGTTCGCAGATCGCCTTTCGCAAGACCACATCGCAAACTACAGATCATATCTCTGGAACGGTCGACTACCTACTTCTCTATGCAAGAGACATCTCGCGAGCAAAATATCGCCAGTTATTCCGTTGGAAGGAAATGGGAGGTGCAGGCACTGGCGAATACAAATACGTGCAGGAGGCAGATGGTTTTGGACGTCCTCTTCGTGACGACGAGGAGACGGCAACCGACTTGGCCGAGCGCGGCCTTCGCATCTATGCATCGGACAATTTGACATCACAAAAACCACCAGGGGATTTTGAAGTATTTCACCAAGGACGGACCTTTCGCCCAGGAGCAGGCTATTGGAAGACTGGTCCAAATCAGTTCCCACGTCTTCTTAAAGCTGATCGCACCATACCAACCAAATCTAGCTTGAAGTACAAGAGATTTCTGAATGATTTGTAACTGCTCACCCCGGATGCGCTGATTGCGCGGCGGCTTCGCCGTCGTCGGGGGTTGCGAGGGCGGTGCGGATTGCGGTGAGGGCGCTCCGGCCGTTGCGGCGGCCGGTCTCCACAATG
>Ga0068862_100001060_pt1 | contig 26327 bp, 16 predicted proteins | sample KBSSwiS52_FD_66598 | JGI IMG/M metagenome (GOLD analysis project Ga0068862, IMG submission 66598) | Switchgrass rhizosphere microbial communities from Kellogg Biological Station, Michigan, USA - KBS Switchgrass S5-2 | ecosystem: Host-associated > Plants > Roots > Rhizosphere > Soil ... | reverse complement strand
GACAGCGTTCACGGAACGGTCCACGAGAGCAGACTGTTCCATGAAATCTAGGTCATCGTACTCGTGTGCGGGACGTTCTTGTTCATTGGCAGCGTCTCATCCGGCACGACGCCTTCGCGCGTTTCGGCGATCAGGTGGTCGACGACCGCCTTGATGTCGCCCGTCTTTTCATACACCGCAATCTGACGATCCGCGCTCGAGCCTTCCTCGAGAATCTTGTAGGCGTACTCGACTTCCTTTCGGCTTCCGAGCTCGTCGACCATGTCGCCGATGAACCACTCGAGCAGCTCGCGAATGAGCTCGCGCGCCGGCAGCTCCCGCTGCTTGCCGAAATCGATCAGCTTGCCATCGAGCCCGTAGCGGACCGCGCGCCACTTGTTCTCTTCGATCAGCACCGATGGGTAGACGCGGAACGTGATGTTGTCGCGGCGCATCTTCCACAGCTTCGCGACGATCGCCTGCAGGATCGCGGCGACGCAGACGGCTTCGTCGACGCGCGTGAACACGTCGCAGACCCGGAACTCGAGCGTCGGGTATTGCCAGTGCGGCCTGACGTCCCACCAGATCTTCGAGCCGTCGGGAATGCACCCCGTCGTGATCAGGGTGTCGACATACGACTGGTAATCGTTCCACGAATCCAGAACCGGCGTCACGCCGGATCGCGGGAACGCCCGGAACACGACACTTCGATACGACTTGAGGCCGGTGTTGCGCCCGATCCAGAACGGTGAGCTCGTCGAGAGACAGAGAATGTGCGGCAGGAAATACCGCGCGACGTTCGCCGCATCGATGAGAAAGTCGCGGTCCTCGATCCCGATGTGCACGTGCGTCCCGAAGATCAGCAGTTGCCGCGCGAGATCCTGCATGGCGTCCTGCGTGCCGATGTAGCGCTCGAGCGGCGTGATCTCCTGATCGACCCAGTGCGAGAACGGGTGCGTGCCGGCCGCCGCGATCGAGAGGTTCTTGAGCCCCGCGAGCTCCATCACGCCGCGCCGCAGCCGCACGAGCTCTTCCCGCACTTCCTGCGGCGTCCGGCACACGGTCGTGCCGACTTCGACGATGGACTGGTGAAGCTCCGGCTTCACCTGGCCGAGGAAGCGGTGGTCGTACTCGAGCATCTGCGTGATGTAGGATTGCAGCTCGCGAGTCTCGGGGTCGATGATCTGGTACTCCTCTTCGACACCAATCGTCAGGGACGGCGGCTTCATGGCGTGGTCACTCGTTAGGGATGGCGAACCTGGGCCGCAACAGACGCACGCGTTCAGTCAGCGCTTTTCGACGAGGAACGACGGAACGGTTGACCCACCGCCTGCGGTGACGTTCAACAGGGCCGCCGTCGACAGTCGAGTCAGATAGCCTTCCATATACTCACCGTAGCTCACGAACGGCGCCGTGTCGAGCATGCGATCCACGATGTGCACCGACCCGTCCACGAGGCTCGGATACGGCTCGTACGGAATGCGCACGCGCTCCTGCACGATGTGCGGCGCGGCGAGCGCGCGCGCAATGGCGTCCGCCCAGGTCGCGTCATCCACCGTCCAGCCGAGCGTGATTCCAGCGCCGCCATAGTCATCGTTCGGCTTGAGCACGAGACGTTCCCGCTCCTTCGTCATGAACGGGATGAGGTCGATCTCGCGCCCCTCGAACTGCGTCGTTCGCTCGACGACCGTTCTCGTCCACGGCACGTGCGCCGTGATCGCCGCTCGCTCCTCACCGTCGAAGAGATGGGCGTTCCGCTCATCGCTCAGCACCGCCAGACTCGCCTTCTTGTGCAGCATCTTGCAGCGGAAACCGTTCGCCATGCAGACGGCGCGGTCGCGCACCGCGCGCACCATGGGGCTGTCGAGCCCGCACTGCTCCACGAGCTCGTGAATGAGCACGCGCTTGTAGATGAGGTCGACGGGTTCATCGTCGCCGAACGACAGTCGACCGTTGCGGTACTCGGCGGTTCGCGGGTCCGCGATCACGCACTCGATGCCGCGCGAGTGGAAGTAGTCGCGGTACATCTCGAACTCGGTAACGGTCGGGACGTCCGGCCAATCGACGATGGCGATACGCGGCAGCTCGCGACGCCCGAGCCACTCCTCGTATGTCGCGAGCAGCACGTGAAGTACGCCGTGCCGGGACGGGATGGGCGACACCGCGTACGTGCGAGCGAACGCGCGCATCACGGGCAGATCGATGAACGCATCGGTCAACGCATCGCCATACGCCGCGCCAGCGGGAGTCTCGGCGTTGTACTCGGTGAGCTTCATCTCGTCATCGTCGTCGATGATGAAGGTGTCGAGACGCGAGGTCGGGCTCGGGTTCCGGATGCCCGGGTCATCGCGGACCAGCGTCTCCTCCCAGTCGGCGAGGAGGAACTGGCGGCGAAACTCCGGGCTGGCGATCGCGGCGTCATACGTCTTGCCGAACACGCGCATGAGCAACCGGACACGGCCCTGGAGCCAGGCGTGACGCGCGTGATTGGTGAGCCGCGGGCGCAGCACCGTGCAGAGCGGCCGTCCACCGAAGACGAGGCCCTGGCGACCCTGCAGGTCATCCATCATGCCCTGGGAGTCCGCTGCCAACTGCTCGTTGGACAGCAGGTCATGATAGGCACGTATCACATCGCGCATCACATACGAATGTTCGGGTTCATGCGCTCATCCAGCGCGACTCGCCGTGAACGCCGTACTCCACTTGAGCTCCTTCGCCTGCTTCCTCGGCTTCCTGGTCAGTGCGATCACCAGGTCGGCCATGTGGGACACGACCCACTGGAAATACTCCGGCGTCAGCGAGTTGATGTCCATGTCGGGCGCCGGATTCATGAAGTCGATCGCGTACGGCACGCCATCGCGCACAGCGAACTCGATCGAGTTCATGTCGTAGCCTAACGCCTTGACGATCGTCGTCGCGTCCTTGACGATCCGGGCGCCGAGGGCCGGGCTGAGGTGGTCGTGCTCGACGAGGTACTTCCGCACCCGTGGGTCGTACTTCATGGGGAGAATCTCTTCCTGCCCGAGGCACATGCAGCGGACGAAGTGCTCCCACTCGATGAACTCCTGCACGATCATCGTCAGCATGCCCGACTCATCGTAGTGGTGGATGAGCTCCTCGAGCGAGCGGCAGACGAACACGTCCCGCCAACCGCCGCCGTGCGCGTCCTTGAGAATGCAGGGGAGCCCCACGTGGTCGGCGATGCCCTTCCAGTCGAGCGGGAACTCGAGGTTCCGCAGGCTCTCGTCATGCTTGATGCCCGGCACATACTGCTTGTTCGGGAGCACCACCGTCTTCGGGCTCGCGACGCCGAGCTTCTCGATCAGCGACGCACCGAAGAACTTGTCGTCGGCGGTCCACATGAACGGGTTGTTGATCACCGTCGTTCCCGCCAGCACCGCGTGCTTGAGGTACGACCGGTACATCGGGACCTCGTGCGAGATCCGGTCGATGATGACGTCGTACGGCACCGCGGAATCGTGGGCGGGCGCGCCGATCTTCACGTACTCGACCGTCACCCCGGCATCCCGCTGCTGGACGGCGTCGATGAAAGCCGGTGGGAAGGACCATTCGCGTCCGACCATGAGACCGACGCGATGGTTCCGAGGGGGTTTTGCTGAACGCTTTGCCATGTCTCACTCTATGGATCGTTGTGTGATCGGGATCGTGGACCGGGACCATCCCCAGTCAGTCGTGTCCACCGATGTACAGCCGGATCATCTTCTCCCAGACCGGCCAGTCGTGCGCGTGGCCGTTCCAGATTCGCAGCGCGTTGCCGATCCCCTTCCCCCACAGGAGGCCGGAGAACTGCTGGTTGTTCTCGTACATGGGATCACCATCGCCGATCGCGAAGATCAGGTCCTGCCGCCGGAACGCGGCGAGTCGATTGGGATCCTGCTCGTGCTGCATGAAGTCGAACGGGTTGCACGCGTAGACGGTGTCGTCGGAGTAGCCGCCGGTGAACCGCTTGATGTCGTAATTGCCGCTCATCCCGATGATGCGGTTCACGCGCTCGGGATAGCGAAAGCCGAAGCTGGCCGCATGATAGGCGCCGAAGCTCGCGCCCGTGGCGATCACGTAGTCGGTGTCGTTCTTCGATCTCGAGAATGGCAGCACTTCGTCGGCGACATAGGCGAGGTACTGCAGGTGGCGCCACGCCATCGCGCCGGGATGGAGGTGCTTGTTGTACCAGCTCTCGTCATGCACCTGATCGAGGCAGTACATCTGAATCCACCCGTTGTCGAGATGCGGGCGCAGCACCTCGTGCATCCGGCGGTCGGGCCACTCGCTGTGCGTGCCCATGGTCGTGGGAAACACGAGCACGCGCGCGCCACCGTGTCCAAGGACCTGCAGGTGCATGTACTTGTTGAGCGAGGGGCTGTGCCAGCCGGCGTGTTCGTGATGCATGCTCGGGAATCGGGAGAAGGGAGACGGGAGACGGGAAAAGGTGCGGTCGGCCTGGCTGATCGCGTACCGCTACTTCTTCAGCAGAAACGGCACCGCGTCGCCAAGTCGCCGGCCCCAGTCGACCTCGTTGTGGCGCCCCTTGGGATCTTCGACCCAGCGAAGCTCGCGACCGAGCGCATATCCCTTCTCGATCAACGCGTCGCGCATCCGGCGCGCGTCGTCGATCGCGACGTTTCCTTCGCGAGCCCCGACGTCCAGGTAGATGCGCCCAGGCACGTGCGGCGACTCGGCGAGCGTCGAGAAAATGCTGCGCCCCGCGAACCAGAGCGAGGGGCTGAGGACGCCGACGAACCCGAACACCGACGGGTCGCGAAGATACGCGTAGAGCGTGATCAGCCCCCCCATCGACGAGCCGACCATGCCGGTATGCTGCCGGCCCGGCCGGGTGCGAAAACCCCGGTCGACGAGCGGCTTCACCGTGCCGATCACCCAGTCGAGGTAGCGATCGCCGCTTCCGCCGCCGACTTTCGCGTCGACGAACGGCGAATACTCGGCGATCCGATGCACGCCCATATTCGGGATCCCGACGACGATTCCGTCCATCGCACGCTGTCCCGCGCGGGCCATTGCGGTATCGACCCGCCACGGCTCCGCAAAGCTGGTCCGGGGGTCGAACAGGTTCTGCCCGTCGTGCATGTAGATGACGGGATACCGCCGCTCGGAGCGCGAATAGCCCGGCGGAAGCCAGACGGTCAGATCCCGGCGATTGCCGAGCTCGACGCTCTGAACCTGAGGCAGTGTGACCAGAGTTCCGCGCGCGCGGCGCGTCCGTACGCGCGGCCAGAGGGCACTACGCCGCTGCGTCATACGCGCCCGTGCCTCGTGGGCGCGGTCATTTCAGAGCCGAGAATACGTCACCGCCTGGTCCGCCTGCCGAACGTGAAGTTGGTCGAGGCGGAATCTATAACGAGCACGGCACGGAGGAGATGCGGGCGGAATTCCGCACGGGGAGGCGCCCGTCGGGGGGGGCTTCCGTGCTCCGCACCGCACCTCCCCGTTATGTCGTGCTCGGGGGATCGGTCACGCGAGCGGCAAGGAAGGCACGGAGCGTTCCGAGGCCGAAAAACGGCGTCGGGAGCGTTAGGCGCGCGGATTGGCGCACAACTCGACTCTTGACGCCGCATGAGGCGGCGCGCCGAGGCGACAGTCGTGGGAGATCAGCAACAGCGGCGACGAAAGGGCGTTCCCCTGCCGGGTGCCTAACGTGGCGCCGGCACACGGACCGCGCCGCCGGATTGATGGGTAGCCCAAGGACCGGCGGGACTGAACGGCGGGCCGGTTTTAGAGGCCTCTAATCCTCGATTCCCGTAGCGCACGCCCGGTCCGGCGTTACGTTTTCCGTCGTAGCGCTGGCGGTTGCCGCCGTCACCGGCGCGCGCGGTAATTCCGGGAGCCTCGATGAATACCACCACCACCACCGATTGCCCGCTGGCGGTCACGCTGGCCGAACGGCTTCGGGGTCAACGCGACGCCCTCACGGGGCGCTGGCTCACCCGCATCGCGGATCGTGTGGCGCTCACGCCGAGCCGCATCTTCCCGTCCGACGATCTCATCGACCACGTCCCGCTCCTGCTGCTCGGGATCGCGGACTACATCGAGGATCCGGCCCGCCCTGTCCTGGCCGAAACGCCGGTGATCGCGAAAGCGATGGAGCTCGGCGCGCTGCGGCACACGCAGGGGTTCGACGAGCATCAGCTCCTCAAGGAATACGAGATCCTTGGCGGCATCCTGTTTCAGTTTCTCGCGGACGCCGTCGGCGAGATCGACACGGAATGCACACGCGCGGAGCTCATCATCTGCGCGGGACGGCTGTTCCAGGCAATCGCCGTCATCCAGCAGGCGACCACGACGCAGTTCCTCATGCTCGCCAGGGCGCAGATCGCCGAACGCGAGGACCGGCTGCGAACGTTCAACCGGGCGCTGACCCATGAGCTTCGGAACCGCATCGGTGCAGCCATGGGTGCCGCCCAGATCATGGAGATGCCCGAGATCGACGCCTCGGAGCGCCAGCGGTTGAACGGCGTCGTCCTGCGCAATGTCGAGAGCATGCGCGGCGTGCTCGACAACCTGCTCGTGCTCACCGGCGTGCCGGTGGAGTCGAGACAGCAGCGGCACGTGCACTTGCCGGAGGCGGCCCAGGAAGCCGCCCGTCAGGTGCGGGCGGCGGCGCGCGCGCGCTCGGTGGCCATCCGCATCGACCCGGAGCTGCCGGCGGTGGAGGTGAGCGCGGCCGCGGTCGAGCTGTGCCTAACGAATCTGCTCGCGAACGCGATCAAGTACTCCGATCCTGGTGCCGCCGACCGCTGGGTGGAGGTGCGCGGCCGGCTCGTGGTGACCGATGACGTCCCCGAGGAAGTCATCGTTCATGTCGTGGACAACGGCATCGGCGTTCCGGCGGAAGCGCGGGCACGTCTGTTTCAGCGATTCTTCCGCGCACACGAGCAGACCAGGCCGGAGATCGAGGGCACGGGGCTCGGGCTCAGCATCATCCGCGACACGGTAGCGGGGCTTGGAGGACGCGCCTGGGCCGAGTTTCCCGAGAAGGGCTCGGTGTTCGCGTTCTCGCTCCCGTGTCGCCGGGAGGCGGACGCGGCGGCGGTTGGGCCCTAGGGGTTCGGGGTTCGAACCCTCCCGCCCTCCGCACGCACCCGTTCGTCCTGCTTGACGCGCCACTCCGGTGCGGGGGCCGTGCCGGCCGGAAGCGCCTCGACGTCCGCGTTCCCCAGCGCTGCCTGCGGAACGGCCGGACGCTCGCGAACCATGAGCCACACGAGCCACAGGAGCAGTGGTGGGCCGATGAGCCAGAGAAACACCGTGGAGAGCGGCGCGGCGCCCGCCCACGTCTTCACCCCATCCGCGATCACCTCGTAGTTCAGCACCCCGTTGTTGATGCCGGCGTTGACGCTGCCGTGCCCTTCGGGGAGCTGGGTGGCGTGCCAGGTTGCGCGAATGGCGGGGCCGGCCGCGATGCCGATCAGGCCCGCCCAGTACGCGCCCCAACCCAGCATGAGCTGACCCGTTTTCCAGCGACGCAGTGACAGTTCCATGGCGCCTCCCGTAGCGGGTCGCGTCCACCACGACTCGCGAGCTCTGATTTCACGACACCCAGCGAACCTCGCGCTCGGAGGCGTCCTCTTCGAGGAACCCGAGCAGCAGCTCGGCTTCCTCCTCGAGGGCGGCCCGAACACGCTTGGCAATCGTCCCGAACGGCTCGATCAGCAATACCGCGGCCTTCCGCTTTCGTTCCGACTTCCACGTGCCCGCGACGATGCCGTCGACGAGGAACGTCGCGCGCACCTGCAGATTCTTGAGCGTCACGCGTGAGCGATGCTCGTCCGCGATGATCCGCGACCGGTCGTCGTGCGCGAGGACCAGGTTGTCGAAGTCGGGAACGAAACGCACCGGCGCGGGCGTGTCCTCGTCAGGCCGCGGGCCATCCGGAAGGTCGAACAGTTCCCGCTTGCCTGCGTCGCGCAACGTGACGAGGCGAGGGCGGAGGGACTCGAACGTGTCGCGCAGCCCTGGCATGCCCGACCATGCCTGCGCATCGCCAGGCGTCGCTGGCCCGAACGCCGCCAGGTAGCGAAGCACGAGCGCCTCGGCCGGCGTCGACGCGGTCGAGACCTTCGTCGACAACCACGTGTCCGCGAGCGCGAAATCGGCCGACGCCGGAAACCCCCAGGTCGCGTCGGTCGGCACCTGCACGAGCGGGAGGTGCGTGCGGATGGCGTACGCCATCGCGCGCTCGTCCTGCGTCGGGAACTTCGTCTTCAGATGATCGCGAAGGGCATCGAACGTCGCGGCGGATTTTCGGAAGAACTTTCTCGCCTCGACGTCCAGCGCGTCCATGTCGAGGGAACCGGCCCGATCGCGCAGAATCGCCAGCGTGCCGCGGGTGAGCATGGGCTGCAGGGCGCCTCGCAGCGCGATGTAGTCGGCGGTGGTCATGACGTGGAGGGTGCCTCTCAGCGACGTCACGCGTACCGCGGTTCGCGCGTGGAGCGCCTGGGCGAGCTCGGACCGCCCGAACCCGTGGAGTCGCGTCCAGAGTCCAATGAACGGTGGCCGCGCCACCTGCGCCTGCATCGCCACGAGCCGTTCCACGGCCTGGAGCGCTGTGACCCGCTCGCGCGCGAGCAGCATCTGTCGCGCGAGATACGCCCGGTTCAGCGCGCGCTGGGATATGAGCGTCATGCGCGGAATATCGCACGCGAGGTCTTTCGCTGCCGCTGGCCCCGTTTGCCATTCCGAGCGGAGCCGACATAGCGGCGGAGGCGAGGAATCGCCGGGCATTGTCATTCCGAGCGGAGGGCCGTAGGCCCGGAGGCGAGGAATCGCCGTCGTCCCGACCGAGCGGCCCCTCTACCGGGATGACTGCGATTCCTCGCCTCCGCCGCTGCGCGGCTCCGCTCGGAATGACAACGAACCTGCTACCCGTCACCCGCTACCCGTCTCCCTCTTCCCGCTTCCCGTCTCCCTTCAGAAGTACGTCGCCAGAGAGAATAACAGGAACGCGTGGTCGGACCGATTGTTGAACTCGTCCCGGTCCCTGCCGCGCACGTAGTCCAGCTTCACGACCGAGTCCTGCGTCGGCCGGAAGTTGAAGCCTAACGATATCTGCCCAGTCGTCTGCCCGACCCGATCGACGTCGAAGTCCACGTAGTCCACGCGGACCTTCGCCGCGAAGCTCGACGACGGCATGGTCCGCATCCAGCCCCGGCCGAACGGTCGAACGGCTTCTGCGTAGAACCCGTGCTGGCGGTCGGCGTAGACGCCTTCGAGTCCTGGCGCGATGTCGATCGACGTCAGCGCGGCCTCACCGCTCAACTGCACGCCGGCGACGCGGGCTTCCGCGTCGAGCGCGAGGATGCTCAGATCTCGTCGCTCGTCGACCTGCGTTCCCTCCGACGTGAACACGTTGTACGCGCCGTGATGGGCCGAGATTCCGAGCTCCGCCGATGGCAGCGGGCTGACGGCGAATCGCCCGACGAACGCCGGCGACCCGTTGTTGTCCTCGACGTTGCCGCGTCCCAACGGGACACGTGTGCCTTCCTCCGAGTCGGTGATGAGCCCGTCGTGAAAGCCATTCGTCGCGTAGACCTCGTACGTGAAGCGCCCGGTCCGGGCAAAGCCCACCTGGCCGAAGGCCCCGAAGCCGGCCTCCGACAACGCGACGCCGAGCAGCTCCGTCGAGACGAGCGGACGATCCGTGAACTCGTTCAGCGGGCTGTCGTGCGCCAGATTGAACTTGCCTAACGGCGACAGCAGCATCCCGCCGCGCAGGGTCAGCGCCGGATGGATGCGCAGGTCGATCGCGGCGTACTCGAGCTTGATTTCGCTGCCGCCGTCTTCGAACTCGAGCTCCGCACCGATGCGTACGAAATCGCTGACGCGCGCGTTCGTGAACAGGTTGAACCGCTTGGCCTCGAACCCCGCCTCGTCGCGCTTCCCATCGACCCGCTCCCATCGGGCGTGCGCCTCGGCATAGCCTCCAATGGTCGTCCGGCCACCGAGGCGCGCGAGGTATGGCTTGTCGTACACGCCGCCACGCACGAACGGACGTTCGACAGTGTCCTTGACCGTCGTATCGCGCTGCGCAAGCGCGGGTGTCACGTGCGCGAGCATGCTCGCGCACACGAGGCCCACGAGCGCCGCCGTCCGCGCCGGCAGAATGACGTCAGACATCACGCGCCTGCCCGGAGATCGACCACGATCACGCCGTCGGAGGTGAGTGCCGTCCGATACCTCGCGAGCGCTTCTTCCGCCGGTCCGCGGAGCACCTTCCCCTCGCGATCGTACGTCGAGCCGTGGCAGGGACACACGAGACGCGCCTGCTCGATCTCGACCGTACAGCCGAGATGCGTGCAGATGGGCGAAAGCGCGGCGTACCGGCGATCGCCGAGCGCGAGGACGTAGATCGGATCCTTCGAGCCTTTGGGCATGACCTTGAGCGAGCCGCCGTCGGCCGCGAGCTCCGGGTAGTGCACCAGCGCGAGGCGCAGTGTGCCGTCGACGGGCGTGACCGTCCGCGTCACGAGCGACGCGCACGCCGAGAGCAGCGACGTACCGAGGACCGCGCCGATCGACCGCTCGACGAACGCGCGCCTGCCGATGCATGGCTGCGTGCAGTGCAGGCTGTCCGAGTCGTTCGGTTGGCTCATCGGGACTCCACGAAGTCGACGAGCGCCCGGCGCTGCGACGGAGTGAGTGCGGCGAAGGCGTCGCGCGATGCTTTCGCTTCGCCGCCGTGCAGGAGGATCGCGTCCTCGACGGTGCGCGCCCGGCCGTCGTGCAGCAGGAACGCCTGGCCGTCCAGAAACTGTCGCATGAGACGCAGGCCCCAGAGCGGAGTCGTGCGCCACTCGCGGCCGCTCGCGCCACCGTCGGGGCGGTTGTCGGCTAGCGCATCACCCATGTCGTGCAGCAGGAGGTCGGAGTACAGCTCCACCGGCTTGTTGGAGAGCGCGGCGATGGAATTCGGCCCTGTCGTGAGCGTCGATACGTGGCAGCGCACGCACCCGACCGACGCGAACAGGGTCTTCCCCTCGCGACGTTGCTCGGTGTCACCGCCGACGTACGGCGGCGCGAGCGTGCGCAGATAATGGACGACTGCGAGGACTGTTGCGGGCGGGATCTCGGGGTCGACGACGCGATCGGCGGCGTCCACGGGTACGCTCGAGAGTGGATTGTGATTCTCCCGCGGGCGGAAGTCGGAGGTGATACCCATGTCCTGGTGGTACGCCTCGACGGTCTGCTCGAGCAGCGTCGCGGTCTGAGCCTTTCTGCCGAACCGACCCACGCGCTGGCCGGCCGTGTTCGTTGGCGCGTCAGGCGCGTAGTCCGACGGCCGCACCCAGTTCGGACGTCCCGAGATGCCGTCGTCGTCGAGATCGTCCGCATCGGCACGCGCGAGAATGGCAGCTTCCGGGATGGCGTCGATGAGCCCTACACCGAAGACCGGCGGCGGCAGCCGCAGCGATACCGCCACGCCCGCCGGCGCGCGCTCGGCCTCGGCGCCCGGGATCGCCCGGTCCTGGATCTGCGGCCCGCCGACGGCGCGAAGCATGTCGTTGTCGCTCGTGCCGATTCGCTGCAGCGAGTTCGCGAGTCGGCCGCGGCCGTCGGCGCTGTGGCAGGATGCGCAGGAGACGTTGTTGAAGATTGGCCCGAGGCCGGTGGACGGGGCGAATCGTCGCTCGAACTCGGTGTCGCCGCGGACGAAGGCGGCGAGCTCGTCGGGGGTCAGCCCCGGGAGCGCAGTATCGAACGCGTCGCCGTCAGGCGCGGCTTCCGTGGCAAGGTCGCCGCAGCCGACAACGCCCGCGAGCACGAGGCTCGCGAGGTGGAGGAAGCGCCGAAGGCTTGGTCTGGCTTGCATTTGCTGGCGTACACGAAGAGGTCGGTGTCGCCGAGTTAGCCTGCAACGACACAATACTTAGGTGGCCCTAACTTGTGTCTTTGCGATGGCTAATGTCAAGCGTTACCTCGTTCGCCTACGTGGCGGGGTTCGTCACCGCGAAGCCGAGCCGATGCGCGATGGCGGCGAGAACCGGGTCGGCCACCGAGGACGGATCGGTCGCGAGGAACGCGTCGTAGAACCGCGTCTGCGCATCGAACGGCACATGCCGGCCGTCGAGCTCGAGGAGATCGAGCAGCGCGATCAGCCGACTCGTTAGGCCCTCACTCCGCGAGCGACCGAGCCCCGTCACGGCCTCCACGATAGCGGCGTCGAGCTGGTCGGTAGCTCCCCTCTCGGACGGCGCGACCGCGCTGTCGCCGAATGCCGCGGCGACGAGACGGCGCCGCACGCCGCGCTCGACGACGCGCCGCTGGCGCTCCGTCATCTCGGGCGGTGTGAGCTCGAGCGGGGGCGCAACCGCGACGCGCGCGATGACGCTCAGCGGAGCACGAGCGGCCATCGCCGCTGACTCGGTTGTGGCGTTCAGCGCGCCGTTGACCGACACGGCGAACGTGTCGCGCGCGCCCGTCCGGTATTGATGCACGGTGACCGTGCCGTTCGATGGCTCGACTCGCAGTGCCGCACTCGTGCGCGTGGCCGCCGGATCATCGGCAGCGACCGCTCGCGCTGCCGCCACCGAGCCGGCGAGCCGCGCGAACTGGCCGAGCGTCGGTTTGGCCATCGTGAGGTAGATGTCGCGTCCCGTGCCTGAGCCGGGAGCGCTGCTCTTCGCGTCCGCGAGTCGCGCGAGGAAGCGCGCCTCGAGGGCGGGGCCGTCCGGGCCTGCGAGCTCGATCGCACGCGCAGCGTACCGCAGGACCTCGATCGGCTCGAGGCCGGCGATGTCGTCGAAAAACCAGGCGCACGACGTGAAGATCCGCAGCGCGCCGCGTTCCATTTCCAGCAGCGATTGAGGACTGCGGCCTGCGGAATCGGCGTCCGCGGTCGCGTCGGGCTCCGCGTCCGATCTTACGCGAGTGGCGACCCAGCGCTCGATGCGCTCAGGCGTCGCGACGACCTCGCCGTAGGCATCGCGCACGGCCCACGGGTCATCGAAGAAGCGCGACGCCTCACGGTCGTAGACCGCGTGGAGCCCCTCCGCGAGCTCGGTGACGGCATCGCGCAGCGGCGTTCGCCATTCCTGGTTCGTCCCTCCGCGCATACGGCAGCTGCAGTTCGACCGCCACCGCTCCACACCGTGCGCACAGCTCCACGCACTCGGCGCCACGATCTCGACGTCATCGACGGCCGGGTGATGTGCGAGGAACGACGCGTAGTTCTCGACGGTCACGCCTCGCGACGCTTGCAGGTCGAGCACCACGCGCGCGAGCGCCATCTCGGAGAACCGGTGGTGGTGGCCGTACGTCTCGCCGTCGGTGGCGGCGGAGACGAGGCGATGGCGCTGTGCCCGCGGCACCGGGGCACCGGCGGCGCTAATCACACGGAACTCGCTCGTGGTGAGCGGCCGCGTTCCCCCGTCGGTCGCCGGATCCGGCTCCCAGTGGCCTGGGGCGACCGCGACGCCGTCGCGCGGCGTGAGGCGACGGTCGGTGCGAGCCAGCATGCGCCTGGCCCAGGTGTGGGCGTCGCCCAGCAGCCCGCCGAAGGCGATGCCGTGCGAGATGTCGCCGTCGTAGATGCACAGGGCGATCGTACGTCCGTTCCGCGTGGTATATCGCCCCGGAAGGCCGTCGTTAGGCACGGACCTGACCTGCCCGGGCGCGACGACCGTGAAGCCGATGCCCTCCTGCGCCAGCACGTCGAGCGTCTCGTCATCGAGCGCCGTTTCCGGGAGCCACATCCCTTCCGGCTCGCGCCCGAACCGCCGTCGAAAATCGGCGATGCCCCACCGCACCTCGGTGAGCTTGTCACGCCGGCTGCTCAGCGGAAGGATCGCGTGGTGATATGGCTGGGCGATCGCGTTGCCGTGGCCGAGTCGCGCGATGCTCTGGCGGTCGGCGTCCAGCACGCGTGCGTACGTGTCGGGCGCCGCGTGCTCCATCCACTCGAGCAGCGTCGGCCCGAAGTTGAAGCTGATGTACTCGAGCGTGTTGACGATGCGGCTGATGCGTCCGTCGGGCGCGAGAACGCGCGCGGCGACGACGGTGCGGTAGCACTCCTGCTCGATTCGCGCGTTCCAGTCGTGATGCGGCGCGGCGGACGCTTCGCGCTCGATCTCCTCGAGCCACGGGTTTTCGCGGGGCGGCTGATAGAAATGGCCGTGGATGACGATGCTACGCATGACAGACAGGGAGACGGGAAGCGGGAGACGGGAGACGGAGAACCCTCGGGATGTCGCTCAGTGGGAGGCCAGCGTCCCGAGGGGGCGCCGTCTCCCGTCTCCCGCTTCCCACCTCCCGTCTCCCGTCTCGCGATTCCCGATTCCCGACAGAACGGCACGCACGGAATCCAACACGTCCGGGAACAGATCATCCTGCGCGCGGAGCTCGGACGCGGCATTCGTCGCGTTCGTCAGGTCACCGGACACGAGGCCATCGCGGATCGCGTCGAACAGGCGATCGCACGCGTCGGCGTGACCGGTGAAGCGGCGAATCGCGTAATCCGTCACCGCCCCCGTCGAGATGATGAATTGCCAGTCCGACGACTGGACGAGCAGCAGCTCCCGAGCAGCCTGGGCGAGCGCGTCGTACGCCGGCGGGAACTCGATCGCCTCGCGCGCCATCGTCCAGAAGCGCTCCTCGAGCTCCCAGATCTTCGGCCACGTCCACGCCGTCTGGCCGTTCAGCCACATGCTGTAGTCGCCATTCGCGCCCCAGGAGCCGGCGCCGAGACGGAGACCCGTCCGCGCCCGATTCACCGCCAGATGATCGGACGCCGTCGCCGGCTTCACGGCCGGCTGCGAGCGCAGCGCACGATAGACGTTCGCGAGGAACTCCGGCCCCTCGTGCCACCAGTGGCCGAAGAGCTCCGTATCGAACGGCGCGACAACGACGCCGCGACGGTGCACCGGATGCGTCGCCGCGATCGTCGCCAGCAGGCTCGCGAAGTGCGCGCCGTGCGCCGACGTCATCGCGCTCGCGGTCAGCGGATCGTACGGCTCCTTCGCGCCGAGGTCCACGCTGTTCCCGGTCACGCGCCAGAGCTTGAGGCCTCCGGGCCAACGAATCTTGTGGAACTCGAGATAGCGGGCCTCGCCCGGGTAGCCCTGATGGCGACTCCACACCTGCGCCGACGAATCCGGATCGCGGATGAATGCGGCGACCGTCTCGGGTGTATGCGTGGACGTCACGCGATAGACGCGATACGGCGTGCGCGTCGCCTCCCAGTGGGCATCGGGCGACGCGACGTGCTCGAGCTCGTTCGCCGTCACCTGCCCGTACAGCCCGAGCGGGCTGCCCGCGCGCGCCATGTGCGCGTCGGCGAAGAAGAAACGGAAGCCGGCGTCCGCGAGGTACTCCTCGATGCCTGGCCGAGGGCCCGTGTCCGGCGCGTCAGCCGTGGGCTTCCACGGCCCGCGCGGCCGGTACGCACACTCGGGCAGCCAGCAGCCGTGCGGCGCCCGGCCGAACAGACGCGTGTGCTCGCGCCTGCCGACATCGAGCTGGAGCTGGATGCTCTCGTCGCGCGCGAGCAGCGGCAGAAACCCGTGCGTCGCCGCGGACCCGATGATCTCGATCCGGCCACGCGTCTCGAGGTCGCGGAACACGGCGACGATGTCTCGGTCGATCGACCGGAAGAGCGCACGCAGCCGCGTGAGGCGCTCGCGCCAGTAGTCGACGAGCGGAATGAGATGCGTGTCGCCGGTCTCCTCGAGCGACGCCGGCGCTTCGTCGAAGTGGTCGAGGCGCTGCTGGAAGTACAGCTCGAGCTCGGCGCGAAACGCGTCGCTCGCCAGCTGATTCGCGAGCACGGGCGTGAACCCGATGGTCACGGGCGCGGCGATGCCTTCCGCATCGAGCGCCCGGAGCGCCTCGATGAGCGGGAGGTACGTATCGATCGCCGCTTCGGCGATCCAGTCGCTGCCGTGAGGCCAGCGGCCGTGATTCAGGACGTAGGGGAGGTGGCTATGGAGCGTGAAGACAAAGTCCATTCGGAGCTCGTGATTGAGGCGCACGGCAAGGCCCTCGAGAGACGCTGCTTACTGCTTGCTGGTGCTGCCTGCTGCAGGGTCACGCCCTCGGGAAGCTCTGGCCGCGCGGAGGGTAATTACTGGCGGCACGCAGCACCGGCAAGCAGTAAGCAGCTCGGTTCATGCAGTCGTGACGCCTAACGCTCGCCGGTACACGTCACGATACCGTGACTCGGACCGGTCCCACCCGAAGTTGCGGGACATGGCTTCCCGGATCATGCCGCGCCAGGCGTCCGGATCGTGATAGTGGTCCAGAGCGCGAACGGCCGCGTGCATGAACTCCTCGGACGTGTAACCGTCGAACAGAAAGCCCGTCACGCCGTCTTCGATCGTATCGGCGAGACCACCCACGCGCCGGGCCACCGGGATCGTGCCGTACCGCTGCGCGCGCATCTGCGTGAGGCCGCACGGCTCGTACTGTGACGGCATCAGGCACATGTCGGCGCCCGCCATCAGCCGATGCTCGAGCCGGTCCGTGAAGTTGAACTCACACGCGATCCGGCCCGGCGCGCGCTCCGCCAGTTCCCGCAGCTCCGCCTCGTACCGCGGCTCGCCCGCGCCCAGGAACAGGAACTGCGCGTCGAGCGCGAAGTAGTCGTTGTAGCCGAGGATGAGATCGAGGCCCTTCTGGTATGTCAGCCGCGCGCTCATCGCGAAGATCGGGGTGTTCGCGCGCTGCTTGAGCCCGAAGATGCGCTGCAGCGATGCCTTGCACTTCTTCTTGAGCTCAGGCGTCTCCGCCGAGTAGTGCGTGGTGATCTGCTTGTCGGCCGCGGGGTCCCAGACGCTCTGATCGATGCCGTTCACGATGCCGACGAACCGGTCCCTGAGCCCGATGAACGTGTCGTGCAGCCCAAAGCCGCCGAACGGGGTGCGCAGCTCGTGCGCGTGCGTCGGGCTGACGGTGGTCACCATGTCCGAGAACGTGAGACCGCCCTTGAGGTAGTTCATCCGGTCGTACCACTCGAGGTGCCGATGGCTGTACAGCTCCCACGGGAGCCCCACGTCCGCCATCGTGCTCGGTGGATACTGGCCCTGGAATCCCGCGTTATGCACCGACAGCACGGCGCGGATCTGCCGGTAATACGGGTCGCCCATGAAGTAGGTGCGCAGGTACACCGACGCCAGCGCCGTATGCCAGTCGTGGGCGTGCAGCATGACCGGCGCGTTGGGCGCGATGCGCGGCAGCGCGAGCAGCGCCGCGAGCGAGAAAAACGCATACCGCCGCGGATTGTCCGGATAGTCGTACCCGTTCTCGCCGTACAACCCCGCCCGATCGAAGAAATGCGGGTGATCGAGGAAGTACACGCGCGGCGAGCTCCGTCCGCGCGAGCGGCGGTCGGGCGTGATCTGCATCAGGCGCGCTTCCTCGCGATACGGCCCGAGCTGTACGGTGAACGGATCGCCGACCGGCTCGAGGTTCGGCGCCACCGCATGCACCTGGCGATACAGCGGCATGATGATGGCCGTCGACATACCGGACGCGCACTGAAACTCGGCGAGGCTCTTCACCGCTTCCCCGAGTCCACCGGTCCGGGCGAACGGTGCGAGCTCGGCGACGATGTGCACCACCGAGACGGCGCGTCCGTCGTCGGTGCGGAGCCCCAGCGGTGCTGCCGGGGCCGCAACGTTCGTTGGCCGAGCTGGCCGTTCGGGCGCCGGTGCGGCCGGTGCGGCCACGTTCATGGCGTCGGTCGCGAGCATGGCGTCGTCATCGCCCGGCGACGAGGCGAACGGCACGTCGAATTCCACTTCGCGATCAGCGTCGAGACGCCCGCGAGACGGCGCCGGCGCAGCCGCCGCCCCTGCCGCGTAGGCGGTACTCTCGTCGACCCGGTCGCCCATCTCCTTGCCCGTCGCGCCGAGCTCCCCTTCGCCGTTCCGCTTCGGTCTCATGCTCTCGCTCGTCTGAAATGCGGCAACCCAGCCCCTGGCGCGTCAGTGCTCAGCGATCGATCACCTGCCGCCGCCAGTCGTTCGCAATGCCAGCCATCACGCCGTCGGTGGATCATCTGCCGTCACGTCGCCGCACACCGCCGGGACGTAGTACTTCGTCACGTATTCCTGCAGCATTCGCCGCGCCGTGAAGAACGAGCCCGACACGCGGAGCGCATGCTTCATCTTCTGCACGAAGCCGACCGGCACGCCATTCTCATTCCGGTCGTAGAACAGCGGCACGACGTGACGCTCGAGGAGAACATACAGCCGCTCCACGTCCTCGCGATCCGCATCGGTGCCGCGCGCCGCGGTCGGAATGGCCCAGCCGTTCAGTCCATCGAACGCCTCCGGCCACCAGCCATCCAGTGTCGAGAGGTGCGGCACACCGTTCAGCGCCGCCTTCATGCCGCTGGTTCCACTCGCTTCCATGGGAACGCGCGGGAGATTCATCCAGAGATCCACGCCCTGCACGAGCACGTGCGCCAGATGCAGGTCGTAATCCTCGATGAACGCGACGCGCCCCTCGAGACTCGAGTCCCGGCTGAAGTTGTAGACCGCCTGGAGAACTTCCTTCCCCGGGGTGTCCGACGGATGGGCCTTGCCCGCGAAGATAAGCTGCACGGGGCGACGCTGATTCGTCAGGAGCTCGCGCAGCCGCTCGAGGTCGCTGAAGATGAGCCCTGCACGCTTGTACGTCGCGAACCGGCGCGCGAAGCCGATCGTCAGCGCGTTCGGGTCGAGCAGGGTGCCGGCGCCCACGACGTGTGCGGCTTCCTTCCAGTTGCGCGCCCAGCGGCGACGCGCCTGCTCGCGGATGAAGCCGACGAGCCGGCGCTTCATGTGGAAATGCGCGCGCCAGAGGTCGCCATCGTCGATCGACAGGACGTTGTCCCAGAAGCCCGGCTCGTCGAGTCGCTCACCCCAGTCCTTGCCGAGCTTTCCGTCGAGCAGCTCCATGATGTCGCGCGCCATCCACGTCGCCAGATGGACGCCATTCGTGACGTGCCCGATCGGCACGCGGTCCGCCGGGCGGTCCGGCCAGAGCGTACGCCAGATGTCGCGCGAGACCTCGCCGTGCCGCTTCGCGACCCCGTTCACATGGGACGACAACCGGATCGCGGTCACCGTCATGTGGAATTGGCCGTGGTTCTCGACCGGGTGGCGCCCGAACTCCAGGACCTGCTCGCGGGACACCTTCATCTCGTCCCAGATCGGCCCTGTGCACTCCGCGACCTGGTCGATCTGGAACGCATCGTGACCGGCGGGCACCGGCGTGTGGGTCGTGAAGACGCTCGAGGCGCGCACCCGGCGAACAGCGTCCTCGAACTCGACGCCCGTGAGTACGAGCTCGCGAACCCGCTCCACGAGCATGAACGCAGCGTGGCCTTCGTTCGCGTGCCACGCGGATGGCTCGATGCCCACGGCGCGCAGAACGCGGACGCCGCCGACACCGAGGATCCATTCCTGCCGCAGCCGAAGGTCTGGGCCACCTGCGTACAGCTTGCTCGCGAGCTCGCGATCCTCGGGATCGTTCTCCTCGAGGTTCGTGTCGAGGAAATACACGGGCACGCGGCCGACCATCATGCGCCAGGCGCCGACGTGGATGTCACGGCCGTGCGTGTTGACGACGGCGAGCCACGGCTTCTGGCCGGCCCCGAACACCTGCTCGAGCGGGCCGCTGGTCGGATCGAACTGCTCGTCCGAGTCCTCCTGCCACCCGTCGAGACGGAGGTGCTGGTCGAAGTAGCCCTTGGTATAGAACAGGCCGACCCCCACGAGCGGAACGCCGAGGTCCGAAGCCGCCTTGCAATGGTCGCCCGCGAGGACGCCGAGGCCGCCCGAATAGATGGGGACGGAGTTGTGGAGACCGAACTCGGCGCAGAAATACGCGATCGGCCGCTCGGTGAGATCGGGATAGTTCCCGCCGAACCAGGTGCTCCGGTTCGAGCGCTCACGATCGGACTTTCGCATGAGCTGGTCGTACAGCTCGAGAAAGTTGGGATCGCGTGCGACGGCACTGAGACGCTCGGGATGGACGCGTCGCAGCACCATGATGGGATTGTGTCGGGTGAAGTGCCACAGCGGCTCGTCGATCGAGGCGAACAGCGATCGGGCGCTACGGCTCCAGCTCCACGAAATGTTCATCGCCAGCGACGCGAGTCCCTCAATTCGCGGCGGCAGGTACGGAAATCGTCGGCGGTGGGCCATGACCGATTAGGGTAACGGCCTTCAGACGGACTCGGTAGGAGACGAAGGATTCAGAAGCGCAACAAGCGCTGGATACTGTGGTAGCTGGAACCGAAAACTGCAGAACTGCACTGCTTACTGTTAACAGTAAGCAGTGCAGTTCTGCAGTTTCGGTTCGAGCTACCAACAGTATCCAGCGCCGTTCGCCTATCGAACCGGGACCTTCACTACTGTCGTATCAGTCCCCGTCGCCTTGCAAAAGACTTCGACCTGCTTGGCCGAGATGGGCTGGAGCTGGGTGAGATAGTCCTGGTATTGCTTCACCGCTTCGGCGGCGAGCTCCACGCCCGCGGCGAGGTTCGGCTGCGCGATCGCGATCATGTCGGAGCTCAGGCGGCTCAATTCGCAGTCCTTTGTTTTCGGCGCTTCCGTCGCCGCGCTCTGCGCGACCGACAGCGCCGCCACGCCCATCAGGAGCTTCGCCTGCGGTGACTGGCGCACGCTGTCCGCCAGTGAGAGAAAACGCAGCGCCAGCAGGTAATCCGGCCGCATCTTCGTGCTGTTTGCGGCCCGGTAGAGCTGATTCCCGCGCGCCAGCGCGAACTGCGCGATCAGCGCACTGTCCTCGCCGACGCTCAGCGCACGCTTGAGCGTCGCGAAGGAGCTGTCGTTCTGCCCGAGCTCCGCCTGCGCGCGCGCGAGCTGGAGGTGGCCGTGCTGGATCGTCGAATCCAGCGCCAGCGCCTCGCGCATCGCGTCGACGGACTCCTCCGCCTTCCCACGCACCTTGAGATCCTGCGACTGCATGACCTTGAACTCGGCGTTCTGCGGGAAGGCCGCCAGTCCGCGCGTTAGGCCGTCGACCGCTTCGCCGCGCACGAACTGTACGTACGTCGAGAACAGCCGAGGGTCTTTCGGGAACTGCTGCAGACCACGCGCGGCGATCTCCACAGCACGGACCGCGTCCCCGCTCGATTTGTAGGCCGTTGCGAGACGCAGGAAGAACGTCGAGTCCTTGACGGACAGCGAGTCCGTGGCGAGGAGAATGCCGCCGACGCGTGAGGCCTCCTTCCACGACTTGTTCGCGAACAGCACCTGCCACCTGAGCCGCATCAGGCCCAGATGTTCCGGCCTCGCGTTCGAGAGCCCCGTCACGAGCGGCTCGGCCTTCACGGAGTTGCCGTCGAGCACGAGCGCAGTCACGACTCGTTCGCCCAGCTCGACGTCCGTCGTGTCGGCGCGCTGGAGACGCAGCCACATCTCTGCCGCACGGTCCTTGTTCTTCAGGACGTCGTACGCCTGGGCCGCCCCCTCGAGCGCGTGGAAGCTCGCTGAATCCACCCGGAGCATCTCGCCCGCAACGGTGAGGATGCTGTCGGCCGCCGTCCCGATCGCGAGCTGCGCCGCCAGCAGACATCGCCTCGCGAGCGTCGAGCGCGGATAGAGTCGCACGCCTTCCCGCGCGGCGTCCATCGCCTGGACCGCCCGGCCTTCACGCAGGTGGTTCTCGCAGCGGCGCTGCGACACGAGCTGACGCCGCGCTTCCGTCACGGCGCTCGCCATGCGTGCCGCCGCCCGCTCGGCGTCCGGATCAACGGCATCCGGGAGCGGCTGCTGCATGCGAACGTCGCGCGCGAGAATGAGACGAGCGCTCACGCGATAGCCGGCCGGCGTCTTGTCCACCGACCCCATGAGGTACTCGTCCGCCCGGAGATAACGCGATAGGGCGCGCACCTGCGTGAGGTCGGGGACCATGTCGCCGGGGAACCCCGCATTGAACAGAGCGGTCGTCATCGACTTCTCGTCGATGACTTCGAGCTCACGCTTGCTGCCGGCTTTCTCGGCACGCCCGCGAATCTCGTCGGCGACCTTGTTCCCCAGCTTCCGATCGGCGCTCTTGAACGGCGCGACGAGCAGACCCTGCTGCGTGAACTCCTGCTGGCGCTGTGCGCCGAGTGGAGTCCGCGCCGGGTGCCATACCGTGGCGAGGAGAGTGGCGACGCTCAGAGCACGCGCCACGCGACGAAACACGCTAGGCCCCACCCGCTACCCTCTCTATATGAAGTGACACCGCCGTCCGTGCCCCGGCCAGTTGCCGCCGATTCAGAAAATTTAGATCGCCGAGCGTGCGAACGTTGTCAAGCGTCGTCGGAAGCGCTGCGATCATCATACGACCTGCCTCATGCGAACTGCCCCGTCCGACAACATCACGCATTCGCTCCGAGTCACGGGTCACCCGGGTCACGGTGGTCACCCGAGGTCCACCAGCACCGCGTGTCGCGCGCCGTCGTCCACGAGCGGGATCGCTTTATCGGGCCGATCCACTCCGTCCACCGTGAGCCCGACCACCTCGCCCCCGGTGTGCTGACGTCGCACCGTAATGAGATAGACGGACGCACCAAACCGATACTCGATCGAAAACTCCCGCCAACTCGCCGGCACGCAGGGCTCCACCGTGAGCGTTTCACCGTGCTTCGTGAAACCGAGGATGTTCTCGAGGCCAATGCGGTACATCCACGACGCCGATCCCGTGTACCAGGTCCAGCCGCCCCGCCCGAGGTGTCCCTCCGCCGTGTACACGTCTGCGGCCACCACGTAGGGCTCAACCTTGTACCTGTCGACCTCCTCTGGCGTCACCGCGTGCGTGAGCGGATTGATCATCTGATAGAGCTCGAATGCCCGATCGCCCTTATCGCCGAGCGTCGTCGCGAGAACGGCCCACAGTGCGGCATGCGTGTACTGCGCTCCGTTCTCGCGAACGCCCGGCAGGTATCCCTTGATGTAGCCGGGGTCGTGGGCCGTCTTGTCGAACGGCGGCTTGAGCAGCATCAGCAGGCGCGCGTCTTCGCGAACGAGATGCTCCTCGAGCGACGCCATCGCACGCGATTGCTTTTCCGGCTCGCCGGCATCCGAGATGACGCTCCAGCTCTGCGCGATCGAGTCGATGCGGCACTCGTCGTTCTGCGCCGAGCCTAACGGGGTGCCGTCGTCGAAGTAGGCGCGGCGGTACCACGCGCCGTCCCACGCCTGCTCGTTCGCCGCCTTCGCGTACTGCTCGGCCGTCGTCCGCAGCTCGCCTGCAGACCCGCCATCGCCTCGGCTGTCGCACTGGTCGGCGAAGGCGCGCAGCGTGTCGTTGAGGAACCACGCGAGCCATACGCTCTCGCCGCGTCCCTCGATCCCGACGCGGTTCATCCCGTCGTTCCAGTCACCGACGCCGATGAGCGGCAGCCCGTGCGCGCCGATCGTGCACGCGCGGCGCAGCGCGCGAAGGCAATGCTCGTACAGCGTCGCAGCCTCCGTCGAGACGGTCGGCAGATCGTACACCTCGTGCTCGTGCGGCTCCAGCGGTCGCATCTCGATGAAGGGGACGACCTCGTCGAGCACGGCCGCGTCGCCCGTGGTGCGCACGTAGTGGTCGACGACGTACGGCAGCCAGACGAGGTCGTCCGAGAACCGCGTGCGCGTGCCGCGACCAGTGTGCGGATGCCACCAGTGCTGGACGTCGCCCTCCACGAACTGCCGAGCGGCCGCACGCAGGATATGTTCGCGGGCGAGCGCCGGATCGTGGTACACGAACGCCATCGAGTCCTGCAGCTGATCGCGGAATCCGTACGCACCGCTCGACTGGTAGAACCCGGATCGCGCCCACATTCGGCAGGCGAGTGCCTGGTAGAGCGACCACCGGTTCATCATCGCGTCGAACTTCGGGTCTGGCGTGCGAACCGTGATGGTCGTCAGGCGCCGCGCCCAATCGGCGATCGTCGCGTCGATCGCTCCGGTGGCCGCGGCGCGCGCGCCGAACCGGCGAATCAGGGCGCGCGCTTCGTTGGGCCCACGGGCCGCACCGAGCAGCACGACGATCTCGCGTGTCTCGTTAGGTGACAGCGTGACGTTCGACTGGAGCGCGGCGCACGGATCGATGGCCCCACCCACGGTCTCCGCCAGGGACGCCCCGGCCGCGACGCCGTCGGGATCACGCACGTCACCGTTCCGCCCGACGAACTCGCGGCGGTCGGACGTGTAGCTCGCGAGCGGCTCGCTCACCCAGCTGAACGCCACGCGATCGGCGAACGATGCATCGAAGTAGTTCGACGCGAAGATGGCGTCCGTCTCGCGGTCGAACGCGGTCACGATCTGGTGCTGCGTGTGCTCGCGCGTCACGCCGAGCGCCCACTCGACGAAGCTCGTGAGCACGAGCGACGCGGGCGCGGGCCCGCGATTCGTCAGGCGGAGCCGCGTGATCTTGACCGGCGCGTCGGGCGCGACGCTCATCGTGAGCTCACTCGCGATCGCGCCGCGTCGATGCCGGAACGTCGTGACGCCGGCGCCGTGTGTGACGGTGTACTCCGACGCGTCGCTTGCAATGGCGGGCGTCGGCGACCAGAGCGCGCCGGACGCATCGCGCAGGTACAGGATCTCGGTCGCGGGGTCGCTCACGGGATCGTTGTACCACGGCGTGAGACGGAAGAAGTAGCTGTTCGCGACCCATGCGAACCCGCCGCCGCGCTCGGTGACGACGAACCCCGCCTGTGGATTCGCGATCACGTTGCTCCACGGGGCCGGCGGAAGCGAGTTCGCGGCGAGTGTGATTTCGTAGTCGAGCGTTGGCGTTAGGCCGTGCCGAAGCGACACGGGAGACGGGAGACGGGGAGCGGGGGTCGTTCTCGTCTCGCGCTTCCCGCTGACCGTCTCGCGCGAGAAATCCGGAAGCTCGAAACTCTCCGCGAGGTCCAGGGCGGCATCCCTGGCATACGCCGCCGCCCGCGCGAGCACAGCGCTCATGACACCCTCGCCGCCGTTCCCGCCGATCCGCGTGTCCCAGGCCGAGTTGCCCGAATCGCGATTCGAGAACATCGAGAGGCGGCGCGGGCGCTCCGGCTCGTCAGGCGCCTGCTCTTCCACCTCCGGCATGTCGAGCGCGCGACCGAGCCCAAGCCCGTCGCAGACGATGTGCACGCGCGCGGTCGCACGAAGAAGCCGGAGTACGTCCGGCGCCACCACGTCGGCGCGTCTGATGAACACGCCGCCCGGCCGGTCCGCGAGGTGCGTCTCGCTCGACCCCATGACGGTCGCCAGCAGCTGCTCGGCGAGCTCCTGGAGGTACGACGGCGGCCGCGTGATGAGAAACACGAGGTCCATCGTCATGCCCTTGAGACGCCAGTACTGATGCGCGTGCAGCAGCTGCCGCACCGTCGGCAGGCCTTCGAGAGAGTCGATCGTCGCGAGGAGGATCGGCCAATCCCCCGACAGGCCGACGGTCCACAGCTCCTGCTGGCCAAGCCGATTCTCGCGCAGCTCCTGCTGTGGCGCGCGAATCGGTGGGTTCGAATAGAAGAGGTGCCCGGCAATCTGCTGGAACAGCGCCGCGTCCGAGGGCGTGATTCCCAGGTCTCGCAGTTCCACCTGCGTGCGGGTCCACGAGAGGTCGAGCGCGCGCTGCGCGCTGTAGGGCTGCCGGTAGAGATCCGCCAGCTCGATCGCGCGCTCACGTGTCTCGGCGACGAGCGTCGTGAAGGCCACGCGGGCAGACTGGCCCGGCCCGAGCCGGATGCGCGCACGCAGCGCAAAAATCGGATCGAGGACGGCGCCGGCGGTGCCGCCCAGCGTCGCGCCCGCGTCGAGGGCAGCGGGACGGCGGGTGGTGCGACCGCGTCCGATGAACTGCGCGCGGTCGGTCTCGAACGTGATGTCGCCGAGGAGCTCCGGGCCGACCGCGGCGACGTGGGCGAGCCAGCGCCGCGATTCGTCGCTGCCGCGCGGCCGGCGCGTCGCGAGAATCGTGCGCTCGTTGCCACGCCACTCCGTCTCGACGAACAGGTTCGCGAACGCCGGGTGCGCGCGGTCCGCGTCGGGTGGCGCGAGCACGATCTCGCCATAGCTCGTCAGCTCGATCTCGCGCTCGATGCTGGAGTGATTCACGAGCGTCACGCGACGCACTTCCGCCATGTCGTCGGAAACGACCGTGACATCGAGTCGCGTCTCGACCTCTCCGTCGCGGCGATCGAACGAGATGCGATCGGTCGCGAATGACGCCCGATAGCTGTCGGCCCGCTTCGCGACCGGTTGATGTGTCGCGGACCAGAGGCCACCACTCGTGAGATCGCGGACGTAGCACCACTGCCCGTGGTTGTCGCGCGTGCCGTCCGCGCGCCAACGCGTGATGGCGAGCTGCTCGTAGCGGCTATACCCCGCCCCGGCGTTGCT
>Ga0068862_100001058_pt1 | contig 26381 bp, 19 predicted proteins | sample KBSSwiS52_FD_66598 | JGI IMG/M metagenome (GOLD analysis project Ga0068862, IMG submission 66598) | Switchgrass rhizosphere microbial communities from Kellogg Biological Station, Michigan, USA - KBS Switchgrass S5-2 | ecosystem: Host-associated > Plants > Roots > Rhizosphere > Soil ... | reverse complement strand
CACGGCGCGCTGGGACACCGGCGTGAGTCGGACCGCCGGCGGAGCTACGACACGCTCACGCTGCGCGAGCGCCATGAGGAGTATCCAGGGTGAGGGTGAGGGCGCGCATGAGCACTGCGCCGAATCAGGACGATTCAGGTCACGTAAACGGGACGCACGAAAGGCCATACGGCGACGCCGAGGCCGGTGCATCAACGGAGTGTCGGCAGGCTCCGCCCCTCGGTTTACCTCGAGCTTCTCGTTTGGCAGGAGAAAGCCAAGGATCGAAGTTCTTGTGTTCGGCCTTTATTCGGTATAAAGTCTGCTCAAGCTGCTCGGCGGAAGGAGCAGGCAGTGCCCGTCGTTTCCGTTGTCGATGGTCGTCGCCCGTCTTCGCCTACATGCCAGCCGTCTCCATTGCCGCTCTTCGGGAGCTGATCGAGCAACGCTTTCCGGACGCAACGCCTGCGAACTGGCAGGCAGCGGAGCCGGTAGCGACTGGAGTGGGGCCGCTCGATCGGATTTTGCCGGGTGGCGGGCTCCCGCGAGGGCAGTTGACGGTGTGGACACCGCAAGGTGGAGCCTCATCTATGCTGCGCGCAGCGTGTCGCTGTACTGTCGCGAAAAACGAGCGCGCTGTCTGGATAGACACCGCTGGAACCGTCGTTGGCGCATTTTGGGATGAAGGACCATTCCTGATCCAGCCCAAGAGTCGAAAGGACGCGCTGAAGGGCGCCGAGGAGCTGCTGCAATGCGGAGGATTCGCGCTGGTCGTGCTCGATGGAACGGAGCCGGAAGGCACCGAGACGGTTCGCCTGACCCGAGCCGTGCGCGAAGGCGGGGGAGCGTTCGTGGCCATCACGCCGCACCCTTCGCTGGCCAAGCTGCGCCTGGAATCGAAGATCCTGCCGCACAGCTACCAGTGGCGTCGCGGGCCGTTCGATGATCCGGTCGACGTCCAAACGGCGACGGTTCGGGTACGGGCGCGCGCGGCGGGCTGGAACGCCAGCGCCGACATCACGGTCCCGGTAACACCTCACGATGTTCGTCTGTCTCTGGAGCCCGGCCTGGCGGACCGTCGCGGACTCCCTCGCTGACCTGTCCCCCGCCCTCCTCACCGTCACGCCGCGCGTGGTCACGGAGGAGCGGCGGGGCGGGTTGGTGTGGGTGGACGCCCGCGGTCTCGACGCGGAGCACGTCGCGCGCGCATCGCTCGAGGTGCTGCGAGGGCTGGGGCTGTCGAACGTCCACGTGGGAATAGGGAAAACGGCCATCGTTGCCGAAGTCGCGGCGGTAGCCGCGACCTTCGCAACGATGGCGGGAACCGGGAACAGGGAACCGGGAACCGAAACGGCAGGCAGCGAGCAGCCATCAGCCCCGGTTCCCGGTTCCCCGTTCCCGGTTCCCGAGTCGTTAGGCTCTCTCCCCCCTTCCGTCCTCGAGCCCGACCCGCATCTCGCCGCGCTGCTCGACGGCATCGGCATCGAGACGATGGCCGAGCTCGCCGCGCTCGAGGGAGAATCCGTCGAAGTCCGACTCGGCGCCGAGGGCGTGCGGCTCTGGAAGCTTGCCCGCGGTGAGGATGACCGGCTGATCTTCGCTCCCATCCCGCGCGCGCTGCCGCACGCGTCGCTCGAGTGGAGCGACTACGCGCTCACCGACACCGAGCGACTGCTGTTCTCCGTGAACGCGCTTCTCGGCACCGTGTGCGAAAAGCTCATGGAGCGCGGATCGCGCGCGCGCGAGATGACGCTCGAGCTCACGCTGGCGAGCGGCACCACGCTCACGACCCCGGTGCGCGCCGGCCGAGCGACGGCGAGCCGCAAGACGTGGCTCCGGCTCGCTCGCGCGATCCTGGAGCGCATGGTCTTGCCGGCGGGCGTGGTCGGCCTGACGCTGCATGCCGCCACGGTCGTCGCCGATGCGGGGAACCAGGGCGACCTGTTCGACCGCGGGTTCGCGACGGCAGCGGCCACGGAAGCCGCCCTCGCCTCGCTGGCGGAGGAACAGGGCGATGTCGTCGTGGTGCCGGCGAATACGGCACATCCGCTGGTGGAGCGAAGAACACACTGGGTCGGGAACGGGGAACTGGGAACCGGGAACCGAGGCGAGAAACGGGAGAGAACCACGCGGGACCGGGAGACGGGAAAGGGTGAACCGCAGAAGTACACAGACAGGAAATCAGCCGTCGTGCGTGAAGTACCTAACGACCAGCAACCAGCCTCGGTTCCCGGTTCCCCGTTCCTGGTTCCCAGTTTGCTGCTTCCCGATTCGCGATTGACGCTCTACCTGCTGCCCACTCCGCGCGCCGTCGAAATCCAGACCGAGCAGCGTCGCGACCATGTGCTCCCCACCGCCTATCGAGACGGCGGGGCATGGTACAAGGTGCTGTCGGCGGCAGGGCCCGATCGTGTGTCCGGGGAGCGGTGGGGAGAAGCATTCGCGCGTGAATACTTTCGCTGCATCATCGACGACGGAGGGATGGTATGGCTCTACCACGACGCACGGGCAGACGGATGGTACATCCACGGCTGGTGGGATTGAGCACGCAGCTGCTTGCTGCTTGCTGCTTGCAGCTGCTTGCCGCTCGCCGACGGCCGCGTGCTGGTGCTCCGAGCTGCTCGCTGCTGCCACCAGCTGCAGCACGCTGATAGCCGATAGCTCCCTCAATGATCCATCTCATCCAGGTTCCCTACGACTCCGGCCATCGCAATGCCCGCATGGGACGCGGGCCGCTGCACTTCCACGAGCACGGGGCCGCGGACCGGCTGCGCGCCGCGGGGCACGAGGTCGCCGAGTCACTCATCGAGGTGCCGTCGCCCTTCCCGACCGAGATCGGCACCTCGTTCGCGCTCCATCGGGCGCTGGCCGATACCGTCCGCGACGTCGTCGCCGTCGAACGATTCCCGCTCATCCTTGCCGGGAACTGCGGCAGCGCGCTCGGCACCGTCAGCGGGCTGCGCTCGGCCACGCCTCACGACTCGTCACCCGTTGGCGTCATCTGGCTCGACGCGCATGCCGACTTCAATACGCCCGACACGACGACGAGCGGCTTTCTCGACGGGACGGCACTCGCCACGCTCACCGGGCAGTGCTGGCACGCGCTCACGAGCACCATCCCCGGCTTCCGCCCTGTATCCGACGCGCACGTCGTCCTCGTGGGCGCCCGCGACATCGATCCGGCCGAGGAGCTGCGGCTCGCGCGGTCGCACGTGATACGCGTCGAGGCCGCGCGCCTGCGCGTCGAGGGTGCCGGGAGTGCCGGAGCGCTCCACGATGCCTTGACCGAGCTCGCGCGCCGCAACGTCGCGCGCGTGTACCTGCACATCGACCTCGACGTCCACGACCCGGCTGACGTGCAGGCGAACCAGTACGCCGCCCCCGGCGGCCTCGCGCCGAGCACGGTGCGCGACCTCGTCACGGTCGTGGCCGGGCGCTTCGAGATTGTCGCGGCCGCGATGACCGCGTACGACCCGACGTGCGACGAGCGAATGTTGGGCGTCGGACTGGACCTCATCAGCCGGATCGCGGATGACACATAGGGAACCGGGAACTGAGGCTGCGAGCTGCTGCTGCGTGCTCGGCTCCTTGCGGCTGGTGGCGGCAGCGAGCAGCTCGAAGCCGCGGCACGCGGCCGTCGGCTACGGCTAGCAGCTGCGAGCAGCCAGCAGCCGTGTTCGTCGAGCTCCGCGCCCATACGGGTTTCTCGTTCGGGGATGGCACTGTCTCCCCGGAAGCGCTCGTCACGCGCGCCATCGCGTTAGGCTACACCGCCCTCGGCGTCACCGACACCGCCGACCTGGGCGGGATCCCGCGCTTCGTGCATGCCGCCAACACGAGCGGCCACCTGCGCCCCATCGTCGGGGCGGAGCTGCGCGTGGACGGACGACCCGCCGCGTTCATCGTCCGGACGCCCGAGGGCTACCGCAACCTCGCCGCCCTCGTCACACGCGCGCGCATGGGCGCCTGGGCCAGCTGGACGAAGGAGCACGGTCAGGAGCGGCGCGGCCGACCTAACGTCACCTGGCGCGAGGTCGCCGAGCACAGCAGCGGCCTGCACGCGCTCACCGGCCCCGCGACAGGCCCCATCGCCGCGACCGTCCGCGCCGGCGATCGCGCCAACGCCCGCCACATGCTCGACGAATGGCGCGACGTGTTCGGCGACCGGCTCGCCGTCGAAGTGCAGCTGCACTACACCGGCGGTGCCGAAGGCGCGCTGGCCGGTGCACTGGTCGACCTCGCCGAGCGCCGGAAGATCCCGTGGGTCGTCGCGCACGACCCGCGCTACATCGACAACGACGGTCGTCTCGTGCACGACGCGCTCACCGCGCTCCGCTACAGCGTCGACCTCGACACCGCGACGAAAGGCGGCTTTCTCCATCCGAATGGCGAGTGGCGTCTCCTCTCGCCGGAGGAGATGGGGCGTCGCTGGCATGGGCGCGAGCAGGGCATCGAGGAGAGTGCCCGGATCGCCTCCGAGTGCGGCGCCTTCGAGCTCGGCTGGATGCGCCCGCCCATGCCGACGTACCCGGTCCCGGAACGGCACACCGACGAGAGCTTCCTCCGGGAGCGTGTGCTCATCGGCGCGACCGAGCGCTGGGGCGACACGGTGAGCGACGCGCAGCACGCGCAGATCGAGAAGGAGCTCGGTGTCATCGGCCGACTCGGCTTCTCGGGCTTCTTTCTCGTCATGTGGGACGCAGTGCACTACGCGCAGACCCATGGCATCCTCTGTCAGGGTCGCGGCAGCGCCGCCAACTCCGTCGTCGCCTACCTCCTCGGCATCACGGCCGTCGATCCGGTACGGCACGGCCTCCTGTTCGAGCGCTTCCTCTCGGAGAAGCGCACCGACGGCAAGACGGAGCCGCCGGACATCGACGTGGACTTCGAGCACGACCGGCGCGAGGAGGTGCTCGACTACGTCTACGACAAATACGACCGGTCGAGAGCGGCGATCACGTGCACGGTGCAGAACTACCGGGCGCCTAACGCCATCCTGGACGCGATGCGGGCGTTCGGCTATCCGGCGGAGTACGCGACGCAGTTCTCCAAGCGACTCCATTACGCGGAGCCGGCGGATGCCGTGGCCGCCATGCGCGACGGGCTCGCGAAGCGGTTCGAGCTCGACATCGAAGGACCACGCGGCCGAGCGCTGCTCGCCGCGATCGGCGCATTTGATGGACTGCCGAGATTGCGGTCGACGCATGTCGGCGGGTTCGTGCTGTCGTCCGAGTCGTTAGGCGGCTACGCGCCCATCGAGCAGACGACCATGGGCCGCACCATCATCCAGTTCGACAAGGACGACCTCGACCTCATCGGCATCCCGAAGTATGACTTTCTGGGACTGGGCGCCCTGTCGCTCGTCCGGTACGCGTTCGACGAGATCGAGCGACGCACTGGCAACCGGCCAGCGATGTACCGCCTCCCCCCCGACGACGCGGCAACGTACGACCTCATCGCCCGCGGCGAGACGATCGGCACGTTCCAGATCGAGAGCCGGGCGCAGATTGCGTCCATCCTGCACACACGTCCCGAGCGATTGTACGACCTCGTCGTCCAGGTCGCGCTCATCCGCCCCGGCCCCATCCAGGCGAAGTTCGTCCGCCCCTATACGCGACGCCGCCGCGGACACGAGGAGGTGTTCTACCAGCACCCCAACCTCCGGCCCATCCTCGAGCGCACGCAGGGCATTCCCATCTTTCAGGAGCAGGCGATGGCGGTGTCGATGGCGTTAGGCGGCTTCAGCGCCGCCGAGGCCGACGAGCTGCGCCGGACGATGGGGCACATGCGGAAGAAGGGAAAGCTCGTGGCCGTGCTCCAGAAGCTCGCGGAACGCATGGTCGTGAACGCGGTCGACCCCGACATCGCGAACCAGATCTGCGAGGACCTGGAAAGCTTCGCGAACTACGGCTTTCCCGAGTCGCACGCCTGGAGCTTCGCGCTCATCGCCTATGCGACGGCGTGGCTCAAGACGCATCACCCGACGGAGTTCTATCTCGGGATCCTCAACGCGTGGCCGATGGGCTTCTACTCGCCGGCCACGCTGATCCACGATGCGAAGCGACACAAGGTGGAAGTGCGATCGCCGTGCATGCGCGACGGGCAGCGCATGTGTACGACGGAAGAGACCGACGATCCCCTGCGCCCCGCCCTGCGTGTGGGCTGGCGGTACGTGCACGGCATTGGAGAGAAGGCGCTCGACGCGCTCGAGAGCGCATGGAAGACGAGGCCGTTCACGTCCATCGAGGACGTGGTGCGGCGGGCGGGGCTCGGGCGCGCCGATGCGCTGTACCTCGCGCGCGCGGCAGCCTTCAGCGCGTGGGAGCCCGATCGCCGCAAGGCCGGCTGGGAAGCGCTCCGCTGCGTGAGCGACACGCTGCCGCTCGCGCCGGCGCGTCCCGCGCATCACTCGCCGCGTCCGCTCGATCAGACGGAGACGATCTTCCTCGACTATGCGACGACCGGATCGAGCATTCATGGACACCCAATGAAACATCTGCGCGAGTTCCTGATCTCGAAGGGAGCGAAGAGCAGCGCCGATCTGCCCTCGCTGCGCGGTGGTGAGACGATTGCCGTCGCGGGGCTCGTCACCGTGCGGCAACGCCCCCAGACGGCGAAGGGCACGCTGTTTCTGCTGCTCGAGGACGAGTTCGGCTTCATCAACGTGATCGTGCCGAACACGCTCGTGGAGGACAACGCCGAGGTGGTGAAGTTCGCGCCGTTCATTGCCGTGCAGGGCCAGTTTCAGCGCGATGGGCAGGTGATGAACGTGGTCGGGAAAAGATTTCGTGCCCTGCGCACCCGCGAGCTCGCGACGAGGTCGAGAGATTTTCAGTGACCTCGGGCGACGGACGCTGGACAGTCCGTCGTGCAGCGGACACGTTGTCATGGAAATGAGACCCCACCCGCTTCCCGTGAGCAGGCTCGAGCACCTGCTCGTCGATCTCCTGTCGACCGCACCCGGACTCGTCCCGCTCTATCGCGAGCATCTCGCGATGCACGACGCGCTCCTGCCGGAGCTGTTCATGTCGCAGGTGACGGGCTGGCTGAGCGGCACCGTGTGCGCCGCGGACGGGCACACGGTCCCGGGAGGCGCCGGCGGCGATACGGCCCGAACACTCGTGGACGTGATCGAGACGCATCTGACATCCGGCGACGCCGAGGTGCGCGAGCTGATCACGCTGTCGTTCCTGGATGCCATCGACGCGAGCCCAGCCAACGAGGTTCTACGATTACACTTCGGACCATCGCTTCGGGCGGAAGCCGCCCGGCGCGACGGCTGGGCGCTCGACGACTGACCGGTCCCGAGCTTCCCACGGTTCCACCGGGGAGAACGCTCCGTGGCTGACCTCTCGAACGCGCTCGTTTACTACGTCGTCTTCCTGCTCTCCACGACGCTGCACGAAGCCGCCCACGCCTGGGCTGCGGCCCGTGGCGGCGATCTGACGGCGTATCACGGCGGTCAGGTCTCGCTCGATCCCATCCCGCACATCCGCCGCGAGCCGTTCGGGATGCTGATCCTCCCGCTGATCAGCGCGCTCGCGACAGGTTGGCCGTTCGGCTACGCCAGCGCGCCGTTCGATCCGCAGTGGGCCATGCGTCACCCGAAGCGCTCGGCGCTCATGTCGCTGGCCGGCCCGGCGGCGAACATCCTGCTCGTGCTCATCGCGGGGGCGCTCATCCGCGCCGGCATGGCGGCCGACGTCTTCTATGCGCCGAACAGCGTCAAGTTCGGTGAGGTCACGGCGAGCAATGCGGCCGGTGTGTGGCCGGCCCTCGCGACCATGGTCAGCGCGTTCTTCTCGCTCAACTTGCTGCTCGCGGCGTTCAACCTTCTGCCCTTCCCGCCACTGGACGGCAGCGGTGCCGTGCCAATCTTCCTGAGCGACGACGCTGCGCGGAAATACCAGGCATTCGTGTGGAGCAACCGCGCCTTCGGCCTGATCGGCCTCGTCGTGGCGTGGCAGCTGTTCAAGTACGTGTTCGACCCGGTGTTCTTCGGGGCCGTCAACCTGTTGTATCCGGGGGTGCGGTACGGCTGAAACGACTCAGAACGACGCTGGTTAACCAGCGTCGTTCCTCGGTTTCGGTTCCAGTCCACAGCACCAGCGCTGTTTCCTCCCCCGTGCCTCGAGGCCTCCCTCTTCCCTGACCATCGACAGGGAGAGAATCGGCCACCTGCCCACGTCCGTCATGAGGCGCGCCGCGCAGATTTTCGTGCGGCCCCACGCGCCCGCCTAACGCCCCAGCGGCATCCGGCGCATCACTCATGACGATAGATGTCGAGGCATCAATGCGCAGTCCCACGACCATACAGTTCCGCGCGCTCGTCGCGATCGTCGCGACCGCGCTCGTCACCGGCACCGGGTTCGCCCATACGACCGCCGGGCGACGCGAGAGCTCGGCCCGGGCACTGACGATCCCCACGAGCGATTTCACCTGGCCCGGCGTCTTCGATCTGGTCGCATCGGGTTTCCCGGATGGCGAACGTGCGGCCGTCATGCACATCGCCCGGAGTGACACGTCGTATTCGCTCGTCGCGCTGCAGGGCCCACCGGGAACCCTCATCCGCTTCACGGTCGTCGGCGACTCGGCGCACGTGAGTTGGAACCTCGGCAGGGAGCTCATGTTCGTGGACCTCCACGGCACCGGCGATTCGATTACCGGGCAATGGGCGTCGGGCGAATGGTCTGGCGTGGTACGAGGAGCTCGGCGTCCTTAGGGGAGCACATCCGAGTTGCAACGCGGCGTTGCCAGATTGCGCACATCGCACGAGCATTCGGCGATCGGCTTTGAGCCCGATCGCCGTTTGTGCGATATGGAGGCCCGACTCATGGGATGGTGGAGCGATGCAGTCGCGCGCGCGAAGGAGCGATTGATGATGGACACTCGAACCATCCGTGGCGTCCCCGTCACGGTGCTCAATACCCGCCCCGACATCGAGACCGGTCAGGTGTTCGAGCGACTCGACGGTGCACTCGGCGTCATCGAGCGCTACCAGCCACACCGCCTGCGACGATTCCGACGCGACGTGCGCGGAATCATCGTCAAACGATTCGCCTGCCGCGCCGCGTTCTTCGGTGACACGCGCGAATGCCTCATCGAGTTGACGTTCGCCGGCGAGGGAAAGTTCTCCAACGCGCAGGTCGCCGCGTCCATCGTCCACGAGGGCGTCCACGCGCGACTGCTCACGATGGGCATTGCCGGCCACCCCGGGTGCGAAGCCCGTGAAGAGCGGCTCTGCCGCAAGGCGGAGCTCGAGCTCGGCATGGCGGTCCCGGACGGTCAGCTCGTCATCGAGCGCGCGCTTGCCTCACTCACCCTCGGCGACGTGGACGTCGCACCTAACGTCGACTGGCGGGTGGCCGAGCAGCGCGTGGCCGACGCGGACGCGGCCGCGGCGGCGCGGCGACGTGGCGACGGCGGTCGATGACCGAGCCTGGGCCAGCAGCGCGCGCGATCGTGTTGGCGCTGCTCGCCTGCGCGGCAGGCGTCGCGTGTATGCCCGGTGGAGAATCGCGGCGAGACTCGGCGGACGTCGCGGCCAGTTCACCGGCGCCCGCTGAATTCGCTCCGCCGGACAGCGCCACGATTCGCGACGCCGTCGATGCGCTCGACGCGTTTCTCCGAGCGTCGCGCGAAGGCTCTCCGACGCAGTCGGCGCTCGGACGTCTGACGGCCTGCCCGACCGGTGACGCTCCCGCGGCGGGACCCATGCTCGCGGCCTACGAGCTGCTGCCGGCAACGACGCGCGCCGATACGGTCGTCGGACGTGCGCTCGTCACGACCGTCGCCGAACAGGACATGGACCGCCAGCACCCGGGCTGGTTCGTGGCGCGCCTGCGCGTGCGGTCCGACACGCTCGAGTGGGATCTGCTGCGCGCGGAATCCGGAGAGTGGGTGGTGTGCAACGGCCTGCGCTTCGGTCTCGCGGCGCCCGACAGCCTAACGTCGTGGCGCCCAGCGGGCGCGTCGGCCGCGTCGGCCCGTGCGTTGGCGGATTCGCTGGCGACACGTCGCTGATCCGAGGCACCATGTCTCCTCGCACGCGCACCGTGTCCGACGAAACGATCCTCGCGGCGGCGGCACGGATGATCACGCGCGTCGGTCCGGTACACCTCACGCTCGCTGACGTCGGCGGCGAGGTCGGCCTCGCCCCGGCGACGCTCCTCCAACGCTTCGGCTCGAAGCGTGGCCTGCTGCTCGCGCTCGTCCGGCAGAGCGTCGACTCCATCGCTCGCCATTTCGCCCAGGTCCGCGCGTCGCATCCGAGCGCCCTGGACGCCGTCGTCGCCGCCGCGAGCGCCATGGCTGAACACGTGCGAACGCCCGAGGAGCTCGCGAATAATCTGGCGTTCTTTCAGCTCGACCTGAGCGACGCTGAGTTTCACGGCCTCGCGCTCGAGCACTCGCGCCGCGTGCGCGCCGGCTACGAGGCGCTTCTGGGCGACGCCATCGCGGCCGGGGAAATCGCATCGTGCGACACGGCGGCCCTCGCGAGCGCACTGCAGGCGGTGGCCGCCGGTTCACTGCTGAACTGGGCCATCCATCGGGATGGCCCGGTTGCCGAGTGGGTTCGCGCGGATCTCGCGACGCTGCTGGCCCCCTACCGCCGGCCGCCTAACGACCCTGCGACCGTGCCAGGTCGGCAGCATAGTCGCGCACCGATCTGAGCGGAATGTCGGCCGGGCGATCGAGCGCCGTCGCGGGGTGACGGTCGCCGCGTGCCGCACCGAGCATCAACGACGCGAACGTGCGCGCGAACGGGTCCGTGGCCTCACGCAACTGCGCGACGAGCGCCTCTTCCGGAATGACCGTGACCTGGAGCGGCGCGCCGAGCGCGTCCTCGATGATGCGAACGGCGTCACGCTGAGACACGGACTCCGGGCCGCCGATGTGGAGCGTCTCGTTCAGCACGTCGGCGTTGCCGACGCAGTGCACCACGTATTCGGCGACGTCGCGCGCCGAGACGTAGTTGAGCGGCTGCTCTCCCGAGCCGAACACTTTCGCGGTCCTCGCCGCCACATCCACGCCGAGCCGCGGACCGAGCCACGTCTCCATGAAGATGCTCGGGCGGATCACGGTGTAAGAGATGCCGCTGTCGCGCAGGTGCTGCTCGACGTCGCGCTTCGCCCGGACCATCGGCGAATCCTCGAACTGGGCGTGGTCGAACGAGATGTAGATGAACTGCACAGCGCCGGCGCGCTTCGCGGCATCGATCAGAGCGCGTGTGCCGGCGTTGTCGGTGTCGTCGAACGAGTCGCCCGGCCTGGCCGTGCCGATCATCGACACGGTGGAGATCACGACGTCCGCGCCGCGCGTTGCGCCTTCGAGTGAAGCCGGCTCGCGCAGGTCACCCTGGCAGATCTCGACGCCGAGCGCGCGCAGACGCTCGACTTTCTCGGGCCCCGCGCTGGGCCGCACGAGGGCGCGGACGGTCTCGCCGCGATCGCGCAGTCGTTCGCAGATCAGTCCACCCAGCCTGCCCGTAGCGCCAGCGACGAGAATCATAGGTCCTCAACGAGTGAATGGGTGGGGAGACGGAAGACGGGTAGCGGGTAGCGGGTAGCGGGTAGCGGGTAGCGGGTAGCGGGGAAACGGCGGCTGTCATTCCGAGCGGAGCGCGCAGCGCGGAGGCGAGGAATCGCCGTCGTCCCGAGCGAGGGGATTGTCCCTCTATCGGGATGAGTGCGATTCCTCGCCTCCGGCCTTCGGCCTCCGCTCGGAATGACAGCCGGCCATTGGGCCAGCTGCGGACCTCTGCGTTCGCGCGCAGCGCGTCTGCGTCATCTGCGTCTGCCGTTCAGCGAAACCGATCCAACGAGTCACGGTTTTCGCACGTCGGACGAGTCCACGACCACGGGCCTCCAGTCTACCTCGTCCAGCGCCGCGAGCGTCGCCGCGACGAGGTCGCCAACGTTGGTGAGCGGGTCACGCGGGTCGATGGGTTTGCTGTTCAGCACGCGCGCGACACGCTCGCGCTGGACGTCGAAGAGTTGAAGCTGCAACACGACGAGCGAGTCCGGACGCGGGAAGTAGAGACCCGTGATGACCGCACCCGCGCCGACCGCACGTGCGAGCGCCGTGGCCGTACGCGACCCGTAGAACCGCGGGTCCGTGAGCGTTGCGGCGTCCACCACGTCGTATCCCGCGCGGGCGGCGATCGCGCGGCGCACGCTGTCCGCGATCGCGAGCCCGATGCCCGCGAACTCGCGACGCAGCATGGAGGTTCGCGGCGCACCAAGCAGCACTCTTCGGATCCCGGGAGCCGGCATGGGAACCGGCGGTACCGCCGCGCCGGGAGCAGGAGGGGGCAGCATTTGGAACACGCGCGTCGGCGGCGCCTTCGGATCGGCGGCAGCACGCGACCCGTTGCCCGCCCCAGGACCCGTCACGCCCGGCACGTTAGGCATCGCGGGCGCCATCCTGGCCAGCTGTCGAAATTTCTCGAGCTCCTTCTCGTCGAGGGTGTGGACTTCTACGCGGCGTCCTCCGCGAAGCGCCGCGATGATGCGCGAGAGCGAGTCGCTCAGGGCGCGTTCGAACCGCAGCGACAGCGAGTCGGCGAGCGCTCGCTCGCCCTTCGCGACCTGCGAATCCCGCCGCGCCGTTATGCGCTTGCGAATGGCCTCGGCGATGGCGAGCGATTCGGCCGGCGTGAGAACGACCGGGGTGCGGACCGCGCTGTCGGCGTGTGGCCGCGTCGCGACGCCCCCGCCAGCGGCACCCGACCCTGACACGCTGCCGGACGCGACAGCCCCGGCAACCGTCGCGGTCGCCGTACTCACCGTGGGCACGTTGGTTCCCCCTCCCGCGCCGGCCGCACCACCTCGCCGCCACATGCCTAACGCAACGCCAAAGCCACCGAGGACGACGAGGATCGCGCCGGCAACGACAGCCTTGCGCTGAACGCGGGACGGTCCACTCGGGGCGGGCACTCTGGTCGTGACCGTCGCGGACGAGCCCGAGCCGCCAGGCGACGTCGAGACGCCATCGAGCGCGTCGAGCAGTGCGTTCGCCGTCTGCGGCCGGTGGTCCGGTATCTTCTCGAGACAGCGCGTGATCACCGCCGCCAGTGCGGGCGGCACGTCGTCGCGGACCGTGTCGAGCGGATCCGGGACGCGGGTGAACTGGGCGGCCATGGTGGCCTGTGGCGAGGCGCTCACGAACGGCGAGTGGCCGGACAGGAGCTCGTACGCGAGCAGGCCAACCGCGTAGATGTCGATGCGGTGATCCGCCGCCGGGTCGGCAGCGAGCTGCTCCGGCGCCATGTACGCCGGCGTTCCGATGGCCATGCCGCCCGTCGTCATCCCCGACACGGGCAAGGCCGCGCTCAACGCCTTCGCGACACCGAAGTCCGTGACCAGCGCGTGCGACCCGATCGTGAGAATGTTGCCGGGCTTGATGTCGCGATGGACGACGCCTCGCCCGTGTGCGTAGGCGAGCGCGCCGACCACGTCGTGAAGAATCCGGACGACCTCGCGCACCGGAAGGGGTCCGCGGCGAGCGATCGCCGCCCGGAGCGACTCGCCCTCGATGAACGGCATCGTGTAATACAGCAGCTCGCCGTCCGGCTGCGTCGCCACACGGTCGGAGACGGTCGTGTCGGGCGCAGGGTCGGACGACGGGATCCTCCCCGCCGCCAGGAGCGGGACCACATGCGGATGCTGGAGCTGCGCTGCGACCTGGATCTCCCGCTGGAACCGCTCACGGTTCACCCCGGCGGATAGCTCCGGCGGAAGGACCTTGATGACTACCTTTCGTCCCAGAGCATGTTCGGTCGCGGCGAACACGCGACTCATGCCGCCGCCTACCAGCTCGTCGTCGATCCGGTAGGTGGCGGCGAGCGCGCCAGCGAGGCGATCGCGAAAGGAGTCAGTCACGGCGTGCGGCGTGGCACCAGGTCAGCGCGGAATCCGTTGAAGTTATGTACAAGCAGCAGCACGCGTAACGCCGTACGTCCGGCCCATCGGTCCGTCCCATCGGTTCGTCGTTGATGGTTTCGTGACGGATTCCGAACCGTTCTTGCACCCGCGTTCGGCACTAACGCACCATCGACCGGGTATGGTGTAAATACCGGCTTCATCCCGGAGTGGTCAACCGGGAAACGGTTTCGACCCGTGAGTCATCTAAGGGAAGACCAGCCTGATCGTGGTGGCAGGCTGCAATCGCAGAGGAGCTGAAGCAGCGGGCGGTCGCAAGAAATCTCGGTTCCGGAGCACATGGTCGTGACACCGGCGGGTGAGCTGCGCGAGCGGCTGGAGCAGTCCCTGGGCAAGGTATTCGCTATCGAGCGCGAGCTCGGTGGCGGGGGAATGAGCCGCGTATTTCTGGCCAGTGAGCGCGCGCTCGACCGCCGAGTCGTCGTGAAGGTGCTGCACCCTGAGCTCTCGGGCGTGAACGTCGACCGGTTCCGGCGTGAGATTCAGGTCGTCGCACAGCTTCAGCACCCGCACATCGTTCCCGTGCTCGCGGCCGGCGAGAGCGGCGGGATTCTGTACTTCACGATGCCGTACATCGACGGCGAGTCGCTGCGCGCCTGGCTGCTGCGCCAGTCGCGACTGCCTGTCGATGATGCGCTCCGCATCCTGCATGACGTCGCCGATGCGCTCGCGTACGCGCACGTTCGCGGCGTCGTCCATCGCGACATCAAGCCCGACAACGTGCTCATCAGTGGTCGCCACGCGATGGTGACCGACTTCGGCGTGGCGAAAGCGCTCACGGCGGCTTCCCGTCGCGGTGGAGACGAAACCGCGAGCGGAAGCACCGGCATTACGACCGGAAGCGGGCTCGCCATTGGGACGCCGGCCTACATGGCGCCCGAACAGGCCGCGGGCGATCCGTCCACCGATCATCGCGCCGACATCTACGCGTTCGGCGTTCTGGCGTACGAGCTGCTCGCTGGACGGGCGCCGTTCGCGTCACGTCCGCCAAGCGAGATTCTGGCGGCGCACATCGCGGAGGCCCCGCAGCCGTTGGCGGCGCTGCGAACTGACCTCCCGCCGGGCCTCGCTGCGCTCGTCATGAGCTGCCTGGCGAAACGTCCGTCGGACCGGCCGCAGACGGCCGCCGACGTCCGCAATGCCATCGAGGCGTTGGCGACGCCCGGTGGCGGAACCATCGTCGGGCAGTCGGTCAGTCGCCGGCGGTCGGCACGGCGCGCCGTCGCGCTGACGGTAGGCGTTGCTCTCGTAATGGTCGGGAGCGCCGTCGCCTACTCGCTTCGCCCCGCGCCGCGCCCGCCCGCCGATGAGTCGCTCGTCGCCGTCGCGCCATTCCGTGTTGCGAGCCGCGACGCTTCGCTGCGCTATCTCCGCGAGGGCATGATCGACCTGCTGTCGGCGAAGCTCACGGGCAACGCCGGTGGGCCCCGGTCGGCCGACCCACGTTCGCTGTTGACGGCGTGGCGCCGCGCTGCGGGCGCGGACACCGCCGACCTTCCCCGCGCGCGGGCGCTGGACGTCGCGGAATCGCTGGGCGCTGGCCAGCTGCTCATCGGCGACGTGACGGGAGACTCGTCCCGCATCACGCTCAACGCGGTGCTCGTGCGCGTGGCTGACGGACGCGCGCTCACGCCAGCGAAGGTGGAGGGCGATCCTGACAGCCTGCCGAAGCTCATCGACATGCTAACCGCGCAGCTGCTCGCGTCGGACGCCGGCGAGGACGATGGGCTCGGCACGCTCACGACCACGTCGCTGCCGGCGCTGCGTTCCTTTCTGAGCGGGCAATGGCTCTACCGGCGCGGTCGCTATCGCGATGCGGCAACCGCGTACGCGACGGCGGTGGATCTCGATTCGACGTTCGCGCTCTCGGCCCTGCGACTGGCCGTGGCGAGCAACTGGTTCGGTGTCCCGTCCATGCGTGAGAAGGGACTTCGCCTCGCGTCGGCTGGACGCGCCCGCCTCGACCCTCGCGATCAGGCCCTTCTCGAGGCGACGGCCGGCCCCCACTATCCGGCCGCGTCGAGCTACCTCGAGATTCTCAAGGCGAAGGAGAAGTACGTGGCGCTGGCTCCCGATCGCGCCGACGCCTGGTTCGAGCTTGGAGATGGTCTTTTTCACTTCGGCGCCGTGGTCGGGTACGTGGACGCGGAAGCACGCGCGGTCGATGCGCTCAAGCGCGCGCTGGCGCTGGACTCCACCTACGCGCCGGCGGCCGAGCATCTCCTGCTCATCGAGGCGCACCAGGGCGACACGGGCGCGGTACGACAGCTGGGCCAGCACTTCCTGTCGCTGAACCCGTCGAGCGAGAACGCCGATGGCATCCGCTGGCGCATGGCGGTGGCGTTAGGTGACTCCGCGTCCCTGGCCGCGATCACGCGCCGGCGCGACACGTTGACGCCGATCAGCGCGCACACCATGGCGTCCATGAGCCAGATCGACGCCGTGGACCTGGATCGCGCGCAGCGCATCGCCGACGCGGCGGTGCAGAACGCGCGCGTGCAGGGCGACAAGTATGCCGCGTTGATCAACGCCCACGACTTCGCGCTGAATCGCGGTCGCCCGTCAGCAGCCGTGGTGGCGACGACGCGCAGCCGCGAGGTGGCGATGCCGAGCGCGCGCGGGTATCTGCGAGAGCGCGTGCGCGACGCCCTGTACTGGGATGGCGACAGCGCCGCGGCGGCCGCAGCGGTCCGCGAGCTCGAGCGCACCGCGTTCGGGCCGACCCCCGAAAAGCACGGGGATCGCGTTGCACAGATTGTGGATCTGTGCAACGTCGAGCTGTGGCGGGCGGGACACGACGACGCGCGGACGGTGACGAGCAGCGTGGCCCGTCTCCGCCGACTCTCGGCCTCGCACGACGACGCCGGGGTCAGCGCGTTCGCGCAGTCCTGCGCCACACTGCTGGACGCGGTCGCGGCGACGAGCAGCGCCCGGAGCGATGCGCCGGCGGCGGTCGCGCGCCTCGACTCGTTGTTGCGGACGGGCCCGGGCGGCTTCCTGCAGGACGCGGGGAATCTGATCCTGGCGCGACTGAAGGAGGGGCGAGGCGACGTGCGCGGCGCACTGGCGGCCGTTCGCCGGCGCGAAACGTTCCTCACGCGGCCGCTCTATCTGTCGACGTTCCTCCGTGAGGAAGGCCGGCTCGCGGCGCTGGCGGGGGAGAACGACGCGGCGATCGAGGCGTACCGCCACTACCTGACGCTGCGTGCCGCTCCCGAACCGCCGCTCCGTTCGGAGGTCGAATACGTGCGAGACGAGTTGGGGAAGCTCGAGCGCGCGGGCATGACCAAGGAGTAACTCGGCCGGTCCCTTTTCATTCCGAGCGGAGCGAGGAATCGCCGTCGTCCCGACCAAGGGGCCCATCTACCGGGAGGCGTGCGATTCCTCGCCTCCGCTCGGAATGACACCAGGCCCGCTACCCGTCACCCGTCACCCGTCACCCGTCTCCCGTCTCCCGTCTCCCGTCAACTACGGCAACGTCGCCTTCCCGGTCGCGAGGTCGAACCGGCTCCCGGCCGGCAGCACGTGGACCTGGATGTTCGCCGCGCCTAACATTGCTCCGGTCGGCGTGAGCGAGGAGCGGCGGGCGTCGTAGACCACCGCCTGCGACACACCAATCACCTCCCACGGGCCACTCGGCGACACCACCAGCGCCGTCGACTCATCGATGCCGACACCCACGACCGTCGGACGCTCCAGGACCACGCTGATGAGACGATTGTGGCGACGGCGGCGGAGGAAGTGCTGATCGACCGTCACGTCGGGCAGGAGCCCGAACCCCGGCACGAGCACCACGTCGTCGCGGTCGATCGTCATCCAGCCGTCGCTCGAGTCGCCCGGCGGACGCGTCCCACCCGGACGACGCTCGTCGCCGCTGATCATCGGATCGGACATCACCGCGGCGCCCGCCGACGTTCCGCCGACGACGGCGCCGTGGCGGTAGCGCGACCGGATCGAGTCGAGCACCGCGGTGCCCAGGATCGCGGCGGTGAGCCGGTTCTGATCGCCGCCGGGGAACCAGATGCCCGTGGCCTGACCGAGCAGCCGCGCGACGGAATCCGCGCCGACGTCCTGGCGTGTGAGGTTGAGCGACGCGGCGTGCGCCGCGCCGAGCTTCTGGAAGGACGCCGCCTTGGCCGCACCGGATTCGGCGCCGCCTTCGCTCGCCATTGGCAGCACCACGATTCGCGCCTTCCCCGCTCCGCCGGCAAGGTCGAGGAACCGACGGTCGATCGCTTCCGGAATGGGCCCGCCACCGACGATGACGAGGTGACCGAAGCCGGACGCGCCATTAGACGGCGCGGTTTTGCCAGCGGCCGACGCACAGGCCGACACCAGGAGGAGAGAGGAGAACGTTAGGCGGTGCATAAACGGGAAACGGGAGACGGGAGACGGGTAGCGGGTAGCGGGCTGTGTCATCCCTCGCTTTACTCGGAATGACATAGGCTGATAGCTGATAGCTGATAGCTGATTCCTGCGGCCGCCAGCGGTCGAGCGCGGGATGGCCGTCTTCTCGTCGACGCACAGTAGTTGGTGGCGGCGCTTCGCGGCAGTGCCGGTCACGGAGAACCGGGCGGTTCTTGAAACGGAAGGGCGCGTCCGACAGACTCACTGAAACAGCGGTGGCATGCCCATGTCTCGCTACCGCCACGCCCTCCCTCAGCTCGTCGACCGCCTGTTCCTCACCGACGCCGGCATCGGGACAACGAGGAGAATGATCATGGCCACGATTCCCCATGCCCACATCACCACCGCCGCTCTCGCGATCGCACTCGGGGGCATGACTGGTGCGCAGACCGAGCAGACGTGGACCGACCAGTTCGGCGTCGAGCCCGGCGAGCTCGCGTCCACCGGCCGGAACCCGTACTTCGTCCTCGAGCCCGGCTATCGCCTAACGCTCGAGGACGGCGATGAGCGACTCGCCGTCACGGTGCTCGCCGACACCAAGGTCGTCGATGGGGTCGAAACGCGCGTCGTCGAGGAGCGCGAGTCGGAGGGTGGGGAGCTGGTCGAGGTCTCGCGCAACTACTTCGCGATCAGCAAACGCACCAATAGCGTGTTCTACTTCGGCGAAGACGTCGACATTTACAAGAACGGCAAGGTCGTGAATCACGAGGGGAGTTGGCTCGCCGGCGTGAACGGAGCACGCTTCGGCCTCATCATGCCCGGCCTGCCGCTCCTCGGCGGGCGTTATTACCAGGAGATCGCGCCCGGTATTGCCATGGATCGCGCACAGATCGTGAGCACCAACGGCACGCTGAAGGTGCCGGCCGGGAGTTTCACGACCGTGCTGCGAATCGAGGAGACCACGCCCCTCGAGCGCGGCGCCCGCGAATACAAGCTGTATGCGCCCGGCGTCGGGCTGTTGCAGGAGGAATCGCTCCGGCTCGTGCAGCACGGCACCGTTAGGTGACGGACCGGATCGCCATCGATCCCAGGCCGCCGATGATCTCCCAGAACTCCGGCGCTGTCCGCAGCTTGCCCATCGGCGGCGAATGCATGGCAAACGCGCCGAGCACCGGGTCTCGAATCTCCACGGCGCTCCGGAGTAGCTCGAGGGCCTCGGTTCGTCGCTCCGCGAACTCCGCCGTCGCGGCCATCACCGCCGGCGATACGTACTCGATCCGCGACCGAGCGCTCAGCTCGAGGAACGCCGCTTCGGCTCGATCCGCGAGACCAGCGCGTGCGGATGCCGCCGCGAGCGCCATCATCAGCCACGCATGCCGTCCGTAGCGCGGCAAGAACGCAATGATCGAATCCACCGCCTCGCCCGCATTCTCGCCGAACGCCACCGCGTTCACCGCGGCCCAGACCGCAAAGAATGAGACCGGGTCGAGCTCCCGCGCCCGCTTCGCTTCCACCATCGCCTGATCGAGCCGGTCCGCGAAGCTCAGGATCACTGCGAGCTGCGTGTGCGCGATCGCGCTGAGCGGATCGCGCTCGATCACCGCGCGCACTTCGGCGATCGCCTCATCGAACGCACCGCGCGTGTAGCAGAGGTCGAACGCGGCGCGCAACACACGAGCCTCGGCGTCCCACGGGTCGATCATCAGCGCGCGATTCCACGCCGCTGTTGCGCGATCGGGGTCGAACTGGATGCAGGTCGCCACGAGCGCCGACGCCGTGTGCGCCGCCACCAGACTCGGGTCGTGCTCGAGCGCCGCGGCAGCTGCCCACGCTGCCCGCGGCATCACGCGGTCGGGAGCCGATAGACCCCAGAAGCTCGACAGGATCAACGAGTGTGCGAGATAGGCGAGCGCCGGCGCGAACCCAGGATCGAGCGCGACGGCTCGGTCAAGCAGGTCGATCGCCGTCAGCAACGCGGCGCCTCGCTCCTTCATCAGTGATCTCGCTTTCAGGTACAGCTCGTATGCGTCGAGGTTCGATGTCGACGGCCTAACGAGCGACCCGCCATGCTCTCGCCGGAGGGCTACCGCGAGCCGCGATGCGATCGCCGTTGCGATCTCATCCTGAATCGCGAAAATGTCCGTCAGCTCTCGATCGAAACGGTCGGACCAGAGATGCTGGCCGTCGTTCACGTTGATGAGCTGTGCCGTGATGCGAACGCGATTGCCGGCGCGGCGCACGCTTCCCTCCAGCACGGTCGCCACGTTCAGCTTCTCACCAACCGCGCGCAGATCGTGGGCTTTGCCCTTGAATGCGAACGCGGACGTGCGCGGGGCAACGCGAAGCCCCGACACCTGCACCAGCGCGTTGATGATCTCCTCGGCCATGCCGTCGCCGAAGTATTCGCCGTCCGGATCGGCGCTCATGTTTGCGAACGGCAGCACGGCGACGGACGCCTCCGCCCCCGGCATCGACGCGCGCGGCTGCGTCGGCGCGCCCAACGCGTCGATGAAGCGCTCCATGGACGCGAAACGCTCATCGGGGTCGCGCGCCATCGCCGTGAGCACCGCGCCGTCGACATGACGGGGAATGCCTTCGCGTCGCTCCGACGCTCGCGGTGGCGGACGCGTGAACCGCCGTACGAGAATCGCTTCCACCGACGGACCGGCGAACGGCGGGGCGCCCACGAGCATTTCGAACAGCACGCACGCGAGGCTGTACTGATCCGTCCGGCCATCGACGTGCGGATCGGCGGCCGCCTGCTCGGGGCTCATGTAGGCCGGCGTGCCGAGCGTCAGGCCGATCGTCGTTAGACGCTCGTTGCCGGGTGTGGGGGCGGCGCGCGCAATCCCGAAATCGGCGACGAGCGCGTGCGCCACGCGACCGTCACCGGGGGACCCCGCGAGGAGGATGTTCTCCGGCTTGATGTCGCGATGGATCACCCCGTTCGCGTGGGCATACGCGAGCGCATCTGCGACCTCGAGCGTGATGCGCAGCGCCTCGCCAGAGTCGATCATGCGTTCGCGCTCGAGGCGCGCGCGGAGCGACTCTCCGGTGACGAGCGGCATCACGTAGTACAGGACGCCCGCCTCGGTGCCCGAATCGAACAGCGGCAGGATGTTCGGATGGGCGAGCTTGGCCGTCGTGTGGATCTCGGCCAGGAACCGCTCGGCACCCACGGACGCGGCGATGTCCGGATGCAACACCTTGATCGCCACCGGACGGTCGTGACGCTCGTCGTGGGCCAGATAGACGGTGGCCATTCCCCCCGATCCGAGCTCGCGCTCGAGGCGGTAACGTCCAGACAGGGCGGCGGAAAGGTGGGGGTCGGCGGTCACATCGAAAGATGCGGTCGGTGAGGCTGGTTGTCATCCCGAACGCAACCGACGCTCTACTCGGAATGACACAGCCTGACGGCGATGGCTGATAGCTGATAGCTGCGGCCGTCGCGGCCGTAGGCCGCGACGCCGCTACGGCCAGCCGAACACCGCCGGCGTCTGCGCCGCCGAGCGGGCACGAGCAAGGTCCGACGCAGGGCGCCAGAAACGCGGGCGACCCGACGTGATCGTCACGTTCACGCCCCAATGCGAGCCGTCGTCCGGGGTCAGCGGCGTGGCGAGTTCCACGCGCAGATTCTTCCGACTGGAGCGCGGCACCGCGAAGATCAACCCAATGCCGCCACCGACGCGCGGGCTCACCGTTCGGCCGAACGGCACGTCGCCGGCCCACATCTTCCCCGCATCGAGGAACGCTGAACCGCCGAATCCCAGGTATTTCGACACACCTGGGAAGACGAAGCGCTCCTCGAGTCTCGCGACCGCACGGCGACCGCCCGCCGTCTCGGAATCCTCGAAGCCGCGCACACCCGCGCGACTGGTGCCTAGCCGGAGCTGGAATGGCACCGACGTGTTCCACCCGCCCGCGTACTCGATGCTCGCGATGCGCGTGCGCCGTCTCGAAGGGCGCGCGTACCACGCGATGCGTCCCTCTGCGATCAGGTCGGTCCAGTCCCCATTGGCGACACCCGTCTCGACGGCTACCTGCATTCCGACGAACGATTTCGGCGACCCCGCTCCGGCATAGACCTGGGTCGCAAGGACCCACGCGGCATCCCCCGAGATGCTGTGGCCGCCCAGCGCGCCAGCCTGTATGCCGTTCGCGACGTCCTGTGCACCCTCCAGCGCGTCGAACCCCTGGGCCTTGAAGAACCGCAATGCGCGCACGCCGACGATGGCGGACGCCATTGTGCTGGTCTGTGTGCTATAGCGTGGGCCGAGCGTGGTGTCCGGATCGTCGACGAAGCCAGTGTCGGTGATGACGACGCCACTGTCGGCCGTCGAGACGCGATCGCCGGAGAACTGCGCGCCGGCGAAGACCCCGTTCGCGCCGCCGCCGATCCGATAGACGGCATTGGCCAGCCAACTCCGGCGCTCGACATCGAGCGAGAGCGGGTCGAGGCCATCGGCTCTCTGAAAGCTCTGGAAGCGGTTGACCTGCGCGACACTGGCCGACCAGGCGATCGCCTGCAGCTGGGAGTACAGTGGCCTCGACAGCGACGCCGTGAGGATCTCCCCGAGTGGGGCGCGCTCGAGCTGACTGTCGAACAGATAGGGCTGGCCGAACGTGTGATATTCGGTGAAGCGCACCGACCAGCCATCGCGGAAGGCGAACCCCTGCTGCCACTGCACCGCCGCAGCCGCGCCGTAGCCCCCGAGGTTACTGCTCCCGACCTTGAGACGCGTGGCACGTCCGCTCTTCAGGCCGAGCCCGACGATCGGCCGGATATCGTCGGTGGTCGAGAACTGCACGCGTACGGTGCCGTTCGAATCGGGCACCGCGACGGCGCGTGCATCCGCCAGGTACGGCTGCGCGCGCAGTACGCGCTCAGACTCCCGGAGCAGCACCTCGGTACAGGCAACCCCCTGCCGAACGAGAAGGAACGGAACGACCGCCGACTCGCGCGTCGGTGCGCCAGACAGCGCGAAGCGGAGAAGGGGACGCGCCCATCCCACCGAGCGCTCCACCATCACCGGCTCCTGGCGATCCACGGTCACGGCGGAGATGATCTCGCCATTGCATCGCGGGCCCAGGGCGGGTGTCGGAGGACGCGCAGTCGTGGTATCCTGCGCGGCCAGCCAACGGGCGGCCAACACGAGCCCCGGGACGGCGGATGCGTAGCGCAACAAGAACTCCGGCGTGAAAGCGGTGTCCCGCGACGTCTCGCGTCAGCGAGCCTGAGCAAGCGTGGCAATGATCAGTGCGGCCCACTGCGGACCGAGCCAACCCTTGTCGCCGTCGTCATAGGACTCGGACGTGGCGTGCGCGCCCTGACCGTCGCCGCCGCCGTCGATCGTGATCGCGGGAATGCCAAGACTCATCGGATAATTCGCATCGGTGCTGGAGGCGGTCGTGGGCGCAGTGAAGCCGAGCGCCTTACCGGCAGCGACGGCTGCCCGTACGATGGGCGCATCGTCAGGCTGGCCACCGGCCGGTCGAATGCCGATCGTGTCGAGCTTAAGCGAGATCCGTACCCGAGACGACGACCAGCGAGCGTTCTCGGCGGTCGCGGCCTCGCGAACGGCGGTCTGAAACTTCGCGTCGAGATCGGCGAGGGCCTTCGCAGACTCCGAGCGGAGATCGACGTCCATGGACCCGCTCGGTGAGATGGTATTGACGGACGTGCCGCCTTCGATGATGCCGACGTTGAACGTCGCCTTGGGGGAGGTGGGGACCTGAATGTCGGCGATACCGGCGATCGCCCGTCCTAACGCGTGAATCGGGTTCGGCATCCCGAACGCCCCGTAGCTGTGACCACCGGGCCCCTTGTACGCGACGCGATAGCGGTTGCTGCCGACCGCGCGGCTCGTGACGCCGAGCCCCGTTCCGTCGACGGAGATGAAGTAGTCGATCTTGCCCTTGTATTCGCGGTCGAACAGGTGGCGGACGCCGCGCAGGTTTCCGGGACCCTCCTCGCCGACGTTTCCGACGAAGATGACGGTGCCCGTCGTCGCGAGCTTCTCCATCTGGAAGGCGCGAGCGACGGACAGCACCACGGCGAGCCCACGGCAGTCGTCACCGATGCCAGGGCCGGCCATCTTCGTGCCGTCGCGCTTCACCTTCACATCCGTGCCCTCGGGGAACACTGTGTCGAGGTGCCCCGCGATCATGACCGTCGGCCCGCTGCCGGTTCCGCGCCGCTCGGCGATGACGTTTCCGATGGAGTCGATGCGGACGGTGAGGCCTAACGCCTCGAGCCGGCGCTTGTACTCCGCCCCACGCACGGTCTCCTTGAACGGCGGCGCCGGAATCCCGCAGATCGACTGCTGCTGATCGAGCGTCCAGGCGTTGTCGGCCTTGATCCGGTCGAGCGTGCGGCGAACGGTCGCGTTCGTGGCCGGCACGGTCTGCGCGGCCAGCGGGGCGGTGGCGATCAGTGCAGCGGACGAGAGCGAAGCGGTGAGGCGGAATCGGCGGTGCATGTGCGGCGATTGGGGTGAGTAGCCGGTGGCGTCATCCCGAGGGACCGCTGTCGCCTCTCGGGATGACACCGCTCAGTGCGTGGCTGCGAGCTCGGGGTTCGCGGCCGATGTGCTCGCGTACAGCTTGCGATCGAGCGCGGCGGCGAGCTGTTGCGTTATGCGGCCTGGCGTTCCCGATCCCACTGGCCGGCCATCGAGCTGCACGATCGGCGTGACGTCGCTGGTGGTGCCGGTGACGAACAGCTCGTCGAGACGGCCGATCTCCTGCTGCAGGATGGGCGTCTCGCGCACGTTCACGCCTTCCTCGATCGCGAGCTCGAGCACGACGTCGCGGGTGATGCCCGGCAGGATGTAATTCGATCGCGGATAGGTCCGCAGCTCGCCGTCGATCACACCGAACACGTTCGTGTGCGAACCCTCGGTGACGACGCCGTCGCGGATGAATACGGCCTCGAGCGAGCCGGCGGCGACCGCATGCTGTTTCGCCAGGACGGCACCCAGAAGGTTGACGGTCTTGAGGTCGCAGCGCGACCAGCGGATGTCGGGATAGGTGACCGCGGTGGCACCGGCCTCACGCAAGGCGGGGTTCGGCGTGAACGGCGACGCCGACAGAAAGACCGTGGGTTGCGTGGTCGCCGGCGGGAAATAGTGCGTGCGGGGCGCCGCACCGCGCGTGATCTGCAGGTAGACCGTGGCCTCGCCACTCGTCAGCCCGTTCTCACGGATCAGGCGGTAATGGACGTCGATGATCTGCTCGGCGGTCATGCGCGGATCGATCCCGATGCCGCGAAGCCCGTACATGAGCCGGCGCATGTGTCGATCCGGCTCGAACAGCCGGCCATTCACGACGCGGGTGACCTCGTAGATGCCGTCACCGAAGATGAAGCCGCGATCGTCGACGGAAAGCGTCGCACGCTCACGCGGCAGGAACTCGCCGTTGAGATAAACCACACCAGGCATGGCAATTACTCACAATGGTTCGGGGTGACCGGAATCAACCTCGGGAAGCGGGAATCGGGAAGCGGGAGGGTGCCTGGCGGCGCTGGCAACCGGGGAAACGGGAGACGGGAGACGGGAACCGGAACCGAAAACCGCGAACCGGGATCCAAGTCCGGACACAGGAGCGAACGCGGCGCCCCGGCAAACGCGGTGACCCGACAGCGGCCCTCGGTCGTCCTGCAGGCATGGAACGCGAGCGAACCCGGTCCGGCGCAATGGACGCAGTTCCGTCGGAATCGACGGGCGAAACGAGCGTGCTCCGGAGGCGCGTTCGCATTGCGTTTCTGGTGCTCATCGCGGTCTACGCCCTCGCGCGTGTGCGGAACCCCGAGTACTGGGACCCGCTGGACGACCTCAATCTGGCGGTCCACGAAGCCGGGCACCTCGTCTTCTCCGCGTTCGGCGAAACGCTGACCATCCTCGGCGGGTCGGCATTTCAGGTCATGGTGCCGCTGGCGTTCGTCGGCTACTTCGTCCGGACGAAGCAGCGGTATGCGGCCGCCGTCACGATGACCTGGGTGGGGGTGAACCTGCTGAACGTCGCCCGCTACATCGGCGACGCCCGGGCGCAGAACCTTCCGCTGCTCGGCGGCGAGGACAGCATCCACGACTGGTGGTACCTGCTGATCAACTG
>Ga0068862_100001053_pt1 | contig 26453 bp, 16 predicted proteins | sample KBSSwiS52_FD_66598 | JGI IMG/M metagenome (GOLD analysis project Ga0068862, IMG submission 66598) | Switchgrass rhizosphere microbial communities from Kellogg Biological Station, Michigan, USA - KBS Switchgrass S5-2 | ecosystem: Host-associated > Plants > Roots > Rhizosphere > Soil ... | reverse complement strand
CTCGGCGTGCCGGTTCCACTGTTCTGACGATCCTGCACGATGAGCTTTCCGCCCTCGGCGCGGACGACGTACGAGTTGCTCGGCCGCGCGTACGTGCCGACATACGGTGCAGGATCCGGCTGACGCGCGAGCGGCTGAACGGATGGCAGCGTTTCTACGAGCCCCCGATGCGCGATCGCCTGGTTGGGCGCGAACGTGGCGCCGAGGTACGACCGGAGGGCCTCGCGCTCGACGTCCTGGATGAGGCGCCAGCCGGTGTTCGCGTTCGTCAGGATGGAGATCGCGAAGTTGCGCTCGGGCACGAGCTCGAGCAGCAGGATGTGTCCGCCTAACGTGCCGCCGTGGCCGTACGTGTGGACCGGACCGACCTGCCTGATGTGCCACCCGAGCCCGATGGAGTCGCTGGTACTCTGCTTGGGGCTCTGGACCGTGCGCATGAGCTCGAGGGACTTGCGTTCGAGCACGCGCTCGCCGTTCGCCGCGGTGCCGTCGCCCAGGTGGAAGCGCGCGTACGAGAGCATGTCGGTGATGTCGAGCCCGACACCGCCGGCCGTGACGCTCGACGATGGCGTGAACGGACGCTGGAGCGTCGTCTTCCCGTCGCGCGTCGAATGTCCGGCCGCGAACCGGTTGACGATGAAGTCGCCAGCGGTCGTCCCCGCGTGCTCGAGGCCTAACGGCTGGAACACGAGCTCGCGGATGGCCGCGTTGATCGACTTGCCCGTCACGACCTCGATCACGCGCCCGGCAATGCTGAAGCCCGCGTTGTTGTAGCTCCACGCCTTGCCGGGAGGCGCGACCTGCATGAGGTCGGGGAGCGTGGCGGCAACGATGTTCTCGAGCGTGGCGGTGCCGCGTTCGGGCCCACCCACCTGCCCTTCCCAGCCGCCGAGGTGGGTGAGGAGATGCCAGACGGTGACGTCGCGGCTGACGGTCGAGTCGCGCACACGGAAGCTCGGGATGTAGGTCCGTACGGGGGCCCGGAGGTCCACCTTCCTCTGCTCGACGAGCCGCATCATCGCGGTGGCCGCGAAGGTCTTCGAGATCGAGGCGATCGGGAAGACGGTGTGCACCGTGACGGGCAGCGAGTCTTCCACGTTGGTGATGCCGAGCCCGCGGGTCGTGACGGTGTTGCCGTCGATGACCCCGATGGCGACGCCGGGCACGCCGTATTCCTTCATCTTCGCTTCGGTGAGCGAGACGAGTGCGTCGAATCGGGGGTTCGCGGCGGCTTGTGCCTGAAGCTCACCGGTGATTCCGCACAGAGCCGCGATCAGCGCGAGCGTGACGTACGGGGCGGGTCGTCGAGTTGTTGGAAAGCGCATGAACGATCAACCTACGCCGCGCGCCGGTTCGCGCGAGACGCCCGCCTGTCCACGGGCCCACTCGGGGCGTGCGCGGAGAAGGAACTGGCGCAGGCGACGTCAGCGGCTCACGCAGATTCCAAGGCGCGGCCGGCAGCGAGTCGCGTTATGGGCCGAATCCCAACCATTTTAGCAAGATTGGCACCAGGCTGGTCGGCGCGCATCCTGCATTTCGGACGCCCACCGGAGTAAAACCATGGGCGCATTGCGCGTAGCGACGTTCCGATTTGCCGCGGCAGGTGCGGTTGCCTTCCTTCCCCTCGACGCCGACGGCCAGGAACGCACCGGCTCAGCAAGCGACAAGCGTACGGACAGGGTCACCACGGCCGTCGCGGGCCGACACTACGCCACCGACGGCTTCAAGCGAACCCTGCTCGGCGCCGGATGGCGCGACGTCTGGGTGACGCCGGTCGCGGTGCCGTCTCTCGAGCTCGCGACGTTTGCCGGCGGACTGAAGCTGCTCGAACGCGGAGGTGGCTATCAGAGCATCACCCTCCACCTCCAGGAAGAGTCGGGGTGGAAGGAGTACCGGTTCCGAACGGTCAACAAGTTTCCGGGGATGACCCTGCCGGCGTCGCTCCGTGAAACCGCCGCCGGGCGCCTCATCCAGGATCAGGTGAGCGCGCTGTTCCCTGGCGCGCCGGTGGTTGTCCCTGTGATGCTCGACGCGATCAAGGCGCTCCACCTCGATCCGACGATGGTCCGCCTCGCTGACGATCCGCGGCTCGGCGTCTATCGCGACACCCTGGCCGGGGTGCTCGGGACCATGGAGCTCAAGCCCGACGAAGCGCCTAACGATGAGCCAGGGTTTGCCGGCTCGAAAAAGATCAGCGACTCGGAAGGGTTCTTCGAAGACCTGCGGTCCAGCCGTGCCCATCGATTCGATGAGGAGGAGTTCCTCGCCATCCGGTTGATCGACCTGCTGATCAACGACGGCGACCGCACGCCGGACAACTCCGACTTCGCCCGGTTCGGCGACTCGACCGAATACCGATGGCGTGCCCTCTCCAAGGATCGCGATTGGGCGCTCATGGATGCGGGTGGTCTGCTCAACCGATTCCTCGTGCGATCGATCTATCCCAAAACGGTCGCATTCGGTCCGACCTACGACCTGAAAGGCCTCACGTACAGCACTCACTTCCACGACCGGCGTTTGCTCCAGCGGCTCACACGTGACGATTTCGCCGCTGTCGCGGGCCGAGTGCAGGCGGCGGTCACCGACGATGTCATCGAGCGGGCAATCGCGGAGCTGCCCGCCGCCTGGCGCGCAGGCACTCCCGCGGTAGCGCGGCTTCGGTACAATCTCCGAGCTCGCCGCGACGCGATTCCTTCCGTTGCTCTGGCGCTCTACAAGCAGCTCGCGACCGATGTGGACATCTACGGCACCGAGGACGACGAGCGCGCCGAGATCGTTAGGCACGAGGATGGGCGCGTCACGGTCACCATCGACGGCGATGACGACGCGCGCGCAACGGCAAGCTCTCCGGGGTCGTCGCAGCACGATGGCGGGGCGGAGGCACCACGGCGACCGTTCTACGAGCGAACGTTCATTCCGTCCGAGACGGAGGAGGTCAGAGTCTTTCTGCTTGGCGGAACCGATCACGCGACGGTTCGCGGCGCTGCGTCCGGCGGAATCATCGTTCGGGTCATTGGCGGATACGACGACGATGTGCTCGCCGACTCGGCTGGCGGAGGCGCGACGCACTTCTACGACTCCGACGGTGAGAACGAGTTCGTCACGGCGAGCGGGACACGCGTGAGCGATCGACCGTGGAGGGAGCCCGTAGTCGCGAACGGCATGAGGATCTGGGGCGCGTGGAGGCCAGATTGGGGCGGCGGTGGCGGATGGAGTCCGGCCTTCGACTACCGCACAGGCGCAGGCGTCATCGCCGGCGTTACTCGCACCGTCCGGTCGTATGGGTTCAGGCGGCTCCCACACCTGTGGGAGGTCAAGGGCACGGCGTTGTTCGGCTTCCGGAACGGTCGGTTCGCGCTCCACGCCGATGCCGACTACCGGAAGGAGAACTCACCTGTGGGGTTCACGGTGGCCGCGCGAGCCTCTCGACTGGAGCCGTTCCGGTTTTACGGCTACGGGAACACGACTCCGTCAGTAGGAAGCGACGTGGCCCTGGTGGATCAGACCGTGCTGGCATTCGAGCCCTCCGCAGTGCTTCACCTCGGATGGCGCGAGCGCGAGACGAGCAAAACGGAAGCCTTCAGAGAGACGGCGACTTCGCCGCGCGTGCGCCCCCTCGAGGGCCGCCTGGAAGCCGGCCCGGTAGTTTCATGGATCGATCCGGAGCCGGTTGCCAACTCGCCGCTCGCGATGTTGGAGCAGCCCGGTGCGAGCACCTACGGACACGTTGGCGTTCGCGCGAGCCTCGACGTCGATCGCACGGACAGGGACGGCGTTCCCATGCGAGGCTGGAAGCTCCACGCGGACGTGCGCGGATTCCCGCCGCTCTGGGACCTGTCGCAGTCGTTCACGGCGACCCGTGCCGACGGCAGCGTGTACATTCCGCTGCTTCCGAACAAGGCGCACCTTGCCGTTCGCGGTGGAGCGAGCATGGCGTCGGGGCTATTTCCAGCCCAGTACGCCGCGACCATCGGCGGATGGTCGACCGTCCGCGGTTACTCGTCGAAGCGCTTCAGTGGCGATGCAGCGGTCGATGGCTCGACGGAGCTCCGAGTGCCGGTGGGAACCATCAATCTGTTTCTGCGATGGAATGCCGGTATCTTCGGGCTCGCCGACGTCGGCCGGGTGTGGTCTTCCGGGGAAAGCGAAGGTGGATGGCACACGGGGTTCGGCGGTGGCGTGTGGCTCGAGGCGTTCGGCAAGGCGATCAGTGCCGCCTACGCCCGGGGCGATGAGCACCGCTTCTACCTCAAGACCAGCCTGTTCTAGCACGTTCCGACACGTCATCCGCAACCCGAAAGACACGAGGCTCGAGTGACGAAGTGGACGTCTCACGTCCATCGACGGGCACATCGCGTCGGTGGACTCGCGCTGCTCCTCGCCACCATCGGCGCGATTGCAGGCTGTCGAAACGCGCCAGCACCAACACCCACCCCCCGGGAGGTTGTCGAGACCGTTTTCCTCATCGGGGATGCCGGAGAGCCTGATCCGCGTTTGCCCGCGACGGTGCTCGACTCGCTCGCGGCGCAGGCGGCAGCGGTCGGCCCTCGGGCCACGATCCTCTTTCTCGGCGACAACATTTACCCCGCCGGCACCGCGCCGGAAATCGCGACGAACTATGCGGACGTGCTGCGTCGCCTGGACGCGCAGATCCGGACAGTGCCAAGTGGCGCCACCGGCATCTTCGTGCCCGGGAACCATGATTGGGCGGACGGCGGCCAGGGCGGTTTCTTCGGCGCCGCAACTGCGGCCGACGGCCTGTACATCATCAGGCGTCAATCCGCGCTGATTCCACTGCGACCGAAAAACCCCGGCGCGACGGTCATGATGCTGCCACAGGGCGGTTGCCCCGGGCCTGCCGTCGTCGACCGGGAGCGGTTCCGGCTCGTTCTGCTCGACTCCCAATGGTGGCTGCACAACTACATCGTCCGCGACTCCGTCTCGGATGATCGCGCGACGGGCTGCACGACGCACACCGTCGGCGAAGTCACGCAAGCCATTCGTGACTCCCTGCGCACGACCCGCCCGGGTCAAGCCGTGATCGTGGCGGCGCACCATCCGCTGATGACGGGTGGTCCGCATGGCGGCTACTGCGGCGCCTTTGCGTTGTTCCGTCGCTGGGCCAACACGAGCCAGGATCTGTTCGGCAAGAACTACACGATGATGCGGGACTCCGTGAATAGCGCACTCGCGACGCGCCCTCCGCTCATCGCTGCCGCCGGTCACGACCACAGCCTCCAGGTCCTGCACGGACGGACGTCGAGTTACGTCCTCGTGAGCGGAGCCGGATCGATCGGCAAGGGCGAATGCGCGGCGCGGCTGCGTCAGAGTGTGTACGTGGGTCAGGCGACCAGCGGCTTCATGCGGCTCGATTTCGTTGCGGGCGACAGCGTGCTGCTGCGCGTGTACCGATACGACGCTCACGTGCAGGGCGAAGTGTATTCGCACTGGCTGCGCCACCGGAGATAGACGATGCGAACCATGTTGCTGGCGCTGCTCCTGTCGCGCACTCTAGCGGCTCAGTCGAGCAGGACGGGACTCAGTCCCACGCTCGGCGCGATCGCGAGCACCCCGTTAGGCGCGCTGACGCCGGTCGGCCCGGTGATGGCGACGAGCCGCGATGACGCGCTGCTGTTCGGGTTTCGGCTGCAGTATGGCTCGCGGGATTTGCCCGAGCAGGGGAGCCTGAGGTCATATGGGCTCGTTACGAACCTTCAGATCCAGGGTGGCGCCCTCATCTCCGGCACCGTGGGATATCAGGACGGCGATGCGGATCTCTGCATTGAATCGTCATGCGACACGCACCGGTTGATGGCCGGTCTCCGCTACAGCACCAACCTCATTACGACGCGTCCTTTCCTTCGTGTCCCGTTCTTCACGGACAACGACGCGACCGGCACCGCGCTGCTCGAGCTCGGCGCCGGTTGGGGGGGCGAAGCGTTCGGAGAGAGAGAGCACTGGACGGCGGACGTCACCGTTCCGCTTTCGCTCGCGGTGGGGCAAAAGATCCGCGTCGTTCCGTTCGCCACTCCCGCATTCGCCGTGGCGTGGGGTACTGGCGAGAGTCGATGGAGTCGCGGCTGGCGCTTTCTCGTCGGCGGCGGCGTCACGGCCCAGGAGATCGGCCAGGTGGTCGGATTGACTGGCCTCGATGTGACGCTCGCGTTCCAGCGAGCCTTCAGTCCGTTCGGAACCACGCTCGGTGTCACGGTGTCGTGGATGCACGTTCCGTGAGTGGAGCGTCGATGCATCGATCTCGAGAAGTCCGACCGAACATCATCGAGGCGTCCACTAGCCACTCGCGTCGAATTTCGTCACTCTGAACGACTTCATCGAGTGGCCTCGGTCGAGCGTGCTCCGGTCGATCGCACAACGCAAGGAATGGCAGTTCTTCGCCGTACTGCCCAAGGCTGATCCCGCGCTCGCGGCGGCGTGGTGGGCCACGCTCATCCTGCGCGGTATCCTGCCGGCTGTATTCGCGATCGTCATGGGCGCGCTCGTCGCGGCAGTACAGCGCGGCAGCGGCCTCGCCGGTCCGCTCGCGTCAATGGCCGTCACGTTCGTGCTCCTCCAGGTGCTGCCGCCGACGCACACCGCGATCGGCGCGAACCTCGGCGATCGGACGGCTGCGTGGCTCTACGATCGGCTCACCGAAGCGTGTGTCCGTCCGCCCGGCGTCGCGCATCTCGAGGACCCCGAGCTCAACAGCGACCTGAGGGGCGCGCGCGACTTCGATCTCGGCATGATGGGGCCGCCGCTCAGCATCTCGATGGACTTCATCGCCGGTGGGATGGCGGAGATGATCGGCGGCGTCGCGTCCGCCGTCATCCTCTTCGGGTTCGCCTGGTGGGCACCACTCGTGCTCGGCGGCGCGTGGCTCGCGACGCATTGGCTGCTGCGTGAGAGCGCCGTCTGGCAGGACCGCAACACGCCCGAAGTCCGTGCAGCGCAGCGCGACGCCGACTACGCGTACCGACTCGCCGTGGATCCGCCCGCCAGCAAGGAACTGCGACTCTTCGGGATCGCCGGCTGGACGCTCGAGCGCTTCGTCGCGCGCCGGACGACACTGCACAAGCTGCAGTACGAGGCCACGCGCCTCCGCGAGCGACCGGTGTTGTGGAGTTTGGCTCTCATCGTCGCCGCGAACGTGGCGGTGTTCTGGGCGTTGGCGTCCGCCGCATCCAGCGGGGCGCTCTCGACGGGCGCGCTCGTGGTCTATGCACAGTGTGCCGTGGGCGTCTCGCTCATCGCCTTCGGCGGATTCAGCTGGGCGCTGGACGGCGCCGCCGCCCCGGTGGCCGCGGTGCTCCGGCTCGAGCCGGCGATGGCGCCCAAGGGTGCGCTCACGTTAGGCGACCGAGACCCGCGCGGCCTTCCGGCGCGGGAGATCCGCTTCCGCGACGTGCGATTCGCGTATCCCGGGGGCGGCGACGGCACGCCGGTGCTCGACGGCTTCGACCTGACGATTCCAGCTGGGTCGTCGCTCGCGATCGTCGGGCAGAATGGTGCTGGCAAGACGACGCTCGCGAAGCTGCTCTGTCGCCTGTACGACCCGCAGGGCGGCGCGATCGAAGCCGACGGCATCGACCTCCGCGATCTCGATCTCGCCGGCTGGCGCCATCGCATCTCGGCCGTTTTTCAGGATTTTATTCGATTCGAGCTGTCGCTCCGCGACAACGTCGCGCCGGGAGGTGCGCCCGACCGAACAATCCGCGACGCCCTGGCCGCGGCCGGAGCATCCTCGCTCGCCGACCTGAATACGGTTCTCTCTCGCGCCTACGCCGGCGGCACGGATCTCTCCGGCGGGCAATGGCAGCGTGTCGCGCTGGCTCGTGCGCTCTGTGGCGTCAGGGTCGGCGCGGGCGTCGTGATTCTCGACGAGCCAACGGCGCAGCTCGACGTGCGCGGCGAAGCGGAGATCTTCGAGCGAATCCTCGCCGAGACGTCGCATTGCACGACCGTCCTGATCTCGCATCGATTCTCGACCGTCCGGCGCGCAGACCGGATCTGCGTGCTGGAGCACGGCAAGGTCATCGAGCTCGGGACCCACGATGAGCTCATGGCGCTCGGCGGCCGTTATCGCACAATGTTCGACCTGCAGGCGCAGCGCTTCGGCGAACCGTCGGACGAGGAGGGCGTGACGCATGACGTCCTCACGTAGGGCCGGCAGGAAGGACGACCTCCCGGCGTCGCTGCCCTCCATGTGGCGGCTCTGCCGGCTGGGATTGCGGTACGAGCCGACGCTGATGCTCTGGTCGTTCGGGCTCGCGCTCCTTGCCGCAGTCCCCGACGCGCTGCTGGCGCTCTGGTTCAAGCTGATGGCAGACGCCGTCGCCGCCGGAGACGCGACGCGACTCCGCCTAACGGCACTCGCACTTGGCGTTTCCGCTGCGGGGACGTGGTTCCTGAGAACCGTAAGCACGCGCGTGCAGCGCCGGTTCCGCGACAAGATAACGATCGCGCTCGAGTCGCACGTGGCGAGGCTGCAGGCGAGCATCGCGACGATCGCGCACCAGGAGGTTCCCGAGTACCTCGACCGGATCGCGATGCTTCGCAATCAGGTGTTCGTCCTGGACCACATGTACATGGCGGTGTTCTCGATGGCGGGATGGATCCTGCGCCTTGCCGTCACGATCGCCCTCCTCGTCTCGGTGCATCCCGCGCTCGCGGTGCTCCTGGTGTTCGCGCTGCCCACGGTGTTCACGTCGACCTGGCGTCCAGGGGTCGAGCGCGTGGCGGAGGAGTACGCGGCGCCCTTCAACCGACTCGCGCGTCATCTCTTCGACACGGCAACGTCGGCCCCGCCGGCGAAGGAGGTACGCCTAACGGGAATCAGTGGCCGGCTGATCCACGACCGGCGCGCCGCGTGGGAGTCCGGCCACCGACCGATCGCAGCCGCGCGGTGGGGAACGATGACGTGGAACGTGGTGGCGTGGGCGATATTCGCCGCGGGGTACGTCGGGTCGGTCGTGTTCGTGGCGGCGGGGCTGCACGCCTCGGCCGGAGCCGTCCTGCTCGTGCTCGCGGCCGGTGCGCGGCTCTCATCGTACGTCGGCGCCACGGTGGGCGAGCTTGGATTCCTTCGCGGCTTCTGGGTATACGGCGCGCGTCGCCTGGCGTGGCTCGAGGACTATGCCGCGTCGCTCGCCCCGACGGCCGAGCTCCCGGCGCCCGAACGTCTCGAGCGAGGCGTTCGGTTCCAGCACGTGTCGTTCGCGTATCCCGGCACCGACCGCCTCGTCCTCGAGGACGTGACGATCGATCTTCCTGCCGGCTCGGTCGTCGCGGTGGTCGGCGAGAACGGCGCGGGCAAGAGCACCCTCGTGAAGCTGCTGGCGAAGATGTACGAGCCGACATCCGGCAGCATCCTGATCGACGACGTCCCCCTGACGCGAATCACCGCGGAGTCGTGGCGCACGAGGATGGCCGGCGCCTTTCAGGATTTCTTCCGCTTCGAGCTGCGAGCGCGGCACAGCGTTGGACTGGGCGACGTGCCGCGTCTGGATGACGAGCCAGCGGTGGTGACGGCCGTCGGGCGAGCCGGCGCTGACGACGTGATCTCGAAACTGCCCGCGGGTCTCGACACGCAGCTCGGGCCCACGTGGCCGGACGGCGTGGAGGTGAGCTTCGGTCAGTGGCAGCGCGTCGCGCTCGCGCGGGGCTTCATGCGCGACCGCCCGCTCGTTCTCGTGCTGGATGAGCCGACGGCCGCGCTCGATGCGGAAACGGAACACGCACTGTTCGAGCGCTACGCGGACGCCGCGAACACGGCGGATGGACGCATAACGGTTCTCGTGTCGCACCGCTTCTCGACCGTCCGCATGGCGAGCCTGATCATCGTGCTGCGGGGGGCGCGCGTCGCGGAGGTCGGCTCGCACGATGAGCTGATGGCGCGAGGGCGCCACTACGCGGAGCTGTACGGGATTCAGGCCGCTGCGTATCGCTGACGCGCGGGGACTCCCGTGTCTCGCCAAAGTGAAAATTGTCACCCGCATCGGTTCGTAGTCGCTGGCAACCATCCCTGTGATTGGAGGGCGGTAGATGTCGAGCACATCGCGCATTGCCCACTACCTCGCGTGCCTAACGCTCAGCAGCCTCGCCCCGCTGTCGCGCTCCCCCGCGCAGGCCTCGGGCGCGCGTGACAACACATCACCCGACACCCGGTTGCGCGCGCTCTATACGAGGGAATGGACGTGGCGGCAGCGCGAGTTGGCCCGAAGCGACAACCCGCGCGAAGAAGCAGCAGGCAGCGACCACTTCCCACGTGTCGACGCCGCATCGCAGCAAGCGCGGCTGGCCTACTGGACCCAGGTGCTCGCCGCACTCGACAGCATCCCGGTCGGCGCGCTGTCACCCGAAGAGAAGATCAACGCGCAGGTCTTCGGGACGTCCGTACGCGCGCTCGCCAACGATGTGCGCTTCCGCACATACGAGACGCCGTTCAACAGCGACACGTTCTTCTGGACGGAGTTCACGTCGCGCCAGGGTTTCTCGACCGCCGCGGCGTACGGGCGCTATCTCGCTCGGCTGCGAGACGTACCGCGGTACTTCGATGAGCACATCGCGAACATGCGCGCAGGGCTCGCGCGGGGTTTCACCGTTCCCCGCGTGTCCGTGCTGGGCCGCGACAAGACGATCGAGCCGTACCTAGCCGGCGACTCGACGAACCCATTGTACGTGCCGTTCACGCAGATGCCGGCAGTCATCCCGGCGGCTGAGCAGGCCGCGCTACGGGCGGAGGCGGCAGTAGTGTTGCGCGATCTCGTCGCGCCAGCGTATGCGCGGCTCCTGACGATGATCCGCACGGAGTACCTGACGCAGGCACGAACGACGCTCGCCGCCACGGCGATGCCTAACGGACAAGCGTACTACAAGGCAATGATCGAGAAATTCACCACGCTCGATCTCACCGCCCAGCAGATCCACGACATCGGCCTCACGGAAGTCGCCCGCATCCGTGCCGAGATGGACGCGACGATGCGGAAAACCGGTTTCACAGGAACCATGGCCGAGTTCATGGTCTTCCTGCGGACGGACCCGCAGTTCTACGCGAAGACGCCGCGCGAGCTCCTCTCGTATTCCGCCTACGTGTCGAAGAAGGCCGACTGGAAGCTCCGCGAGACGATCGGGTTCCTGCCGCGCGCCCGCCACGGGATCCGTCCCGTGCCGGACGAGCTCGCGCCGATCTTCACAGGCGGCCGCGGCGGCCTCGATGCGTGTCTCATGAACACGTACAACCTGCCGGCGCGCCCACTCTACACGCTGGCTTCCCTGACGCTGCACGAGTGCACACCCGGACACAGTTTCCAGGCCGCGCTCGCACTCGAAGGCCCGGAACGTCCGCCATTCCGGCGCGGGACGTCGTTCTCGGGCTACGGGGAGGGGTGGGGGCTCTACACTGAGTGGTTAGGCACGGTGATGGGCATCTACGAGACGCCCTACGAGGACTTCGGTCGGCTGACCTACGAGATGTGGCGCGCGTGCCGGCTGGTCATCGATACCGGCATCCACCAGTTCGGCTGGAGTCGCCAGCGAGCCATCGACTATCTCAAGGAGCACGTCGCACTCTCGGAGCACGAGATCACGACCGAGGTCGATCGCTACATCGCGTGGCCTGGACAGGCGCTCGCGTACAAGCTTGGCGAGCTGCAGATCCGTCGCCACCGGCGAGAGGCAGAGGCGAAGCTCGGCACGGCGTTCGATCAGCGAAAGTTCCACGACGCGATCCTCGCGCTCGGGTCGGTCCCGCTGCCGGTGCTCGAGCAGCGCATGGCGCAGTTCATCGCCGACGGCGGCAATAATCCCGCGATTGCACCGCGTGCGGAGCGCGCGCCACCACCAGACGAAGGCACGCCGCCATGATGCCCGCCCTAGCTGGACCCGATACGGATGTGCTGGATCATCCCGTGGCGCCACACCGTGGGCGGAGCACTGACTCTGAAGGCGTAGTCGACAAGCTGGATGACGACACTGGCTGCTGGTGCAGTCGGCGCCGCTGCCTCGCGACTGCGCGCCCGGACGATGAAGGGCCTCGCCATCGCCGCCTTCACGCACCCGTCAAATCGAGACTCGGAGCGCCTCCTCGAGCTCGTCGACCGTCAACGTGATTGGATTTCCCTGCATACTGCTCGCCTGTCGCGCGGCGCCGACGACGCGAGCGACGTCCTCGTCGCGCACTCCGTAGGCCGAGAGCGTCGGCACGCCGAGATCCTCGACGAGGTCGCGCAGCCACCGGGCGGCCTCTTCTGCGCTCGCGGTGTGTTTTCCGGTGACGACGCGAGCCACTTCGTCATACCGCTCGAGCGCCGGCGACGACGGCGTCCGCGCCCGGAGCGCGCGCACGTTGATCTCGGCCACCGCCGGCAGAAGCCTCGCGCACGCCACCCCATGTGGTATGGGAAACATTCCGCCGAGCGGTGAGGCGAAGCCGTGGACGGCGCCGAGCTTCGCGTTCGCGAGGGCGAGCCCGCCGCAGAGGCTCGCGACCGCCATGTCGCGCCGAGCGTCGACATCCGCGCCGTCGCGGTACGCACGCCGGAGCGCGCCCGCCGCGCGACGAATGCCTTCGCGAGCAACGGCGTCCGACAGCGGGTTCGCGTTAGGTGAGACGAACGGCTCGATGCATTGCGTCAGCGCATCGAGGCCCGTGCTCGCCGTGACCGCGGGCGGCAGTGAGTACGTGAGCACGGGATCGATGAGCGCGACGGCTGGCAGCATCAGCGCGCTCCGCAGGCTCACCTTCACTCGCTCCTGTTCCGCCATCAGCACCGCGTTCCGCGTCACCTCGGCGCCGGTACCGGCCGTCGTGGGGATGGCGATGAATGGGGCCGAGTGGTTGGTGAGTGGGCGACCTTTGCCGACAACCTCGAGGTACTCGCGAAGCGGTGCGTCATTCGTGAGCAGCACTGCGATCGCCTTGCCCGTGTCGATCACACTTCCGCCACCGAGTGCCAGGACGACGTCGCAGCGCTCGCGTCTCGCGTCCGCGGTGCCCTGCTCCACCAGCGAGACCGTGGGCTCGGAGCCCACGCGGAGCGTCGCGGTCGGAATTCCCTGCTCGCGAAGCTGACGCACGAGCCGCTCCGCGCGGCCGCTCTGCCCTTCGACGACAAGCGCGCGGGAGCCCATGCCAGCCGCGAGCTTCGCCGCGTCGTCGACGCGTCCCTCACCGAAGATGATTCGCGTGGGGGCCGCGAACTCGAAGCTCACCACCTTTACCGCGGCATTTCCCAGCGCCCGGCCTCGGGAAAGACGTCGCGGTATTTCACGCCGCGGCGCGGTTCGGCCATCATCGGCTCCACGGTGTCGCGCCACGTGAGGTAGTGCGCGGTCGCCTTGTGGCGTGCCGGGTCCGCGGGAGTGCGGTAGATCTCGACGAGGACGAAGCGCGTCGGGTCGTCGTCCTGCTGAATGACGTCGAAGCGTACGACGCCCGGCTCCTGAACACTGTTGCGCGCGTTCTCGAGCGTGGCCGCGGAGAATGCGTCGACGGCGTCGGGTTTCACGTGAACGAAGACGTGGACGATGAGCATAGCGATCGCGCTACTTCGGAGTGCCACCCATTCCGGTTTTGCCGCCACCGCTGTTGCCGGCGACGGTGAACGCAATGGCGGCCAAGGCGACGACTCCCGCTGTGATGCCGCCGACCATATAGCTCTTGCCGCGGTCCACCGTTCGCTTCTCGAATGCGTCGACCATCGTGCGTGGGATGGCAACCTGCTCGCCGCGCCACGGTGACTCGTTCCCGAGGCGGTCCGTTGTCTGCGTGACCGAGAGCGTCATGCCCGTATCGGCCACCGCAACGAGCCCGCCGTCGACCAGCTCGACCCGATTGCCGATGAGCGGCGCAAGCGCGACCGCGCCGGCATCGGTGAGCCGAACGCGCACGGCGGTGCCTAACGATGGAGTCGCCTGCGGGTCGATCGGCGTGTAACTGTGGCACCCGACGCTCACCGTGCTGTACACGGCGATGGCGCCCGCGCGAGCCGCCCGAATCGCCGCCGTAGTTCGAGACTTCACCTCACCTCCGCAAGAGTTCTGGTTGGAATCTGACGTGGGGGCCTCGCTGCCGCGAGCGGCAGCAGGCATGGACACATCAGCGCCAGCAAACGGCCGGTCCCTTAGACGCAAGGACCGGCCGCCTGCAGCGCATCAGCGCCGATACGCCACGTCACTACAGCTCACGGTGCCGTACCAAGACACCGCGACCCGTCGACCGCCGTCGTCGTCGGCGGATCATCCTGGTTTCGTCGCGGCTGCTGCGACGGCGACGGGATGTTGGGGTTCGCCCGACGCTCATCCGTCCCGTACACGAGACGCGCGGGGATGAAGTTTCCAGAGGCCGGCGCGAGGTTCGGATAACAGGTGCGCCGATAGTCGTTCCACACCTCGGTGTTCTGGAACATTGCCACGTACTTCTCCTCGAGAATCGCGGCGAGCAACGGCGCGCCAGCGAGCCCGCTCTTCGCCGGCAGCCCGATGCCGGCGCGATAGCCATTCAGCGTGGCCAGCGCCGCTGATTGCGCGCCCGTTCGGTACTGCGCCTCGGCGCGGATCATCTGATTCTCGGCGAACGTCAGCACCGGCTGTCGGAACTCCGGAGCGCCGCGCGTGGACGAGAGCCATGCCTGTGCCCCATCGTACTCCTGGCCGGGTGCGGCTCCGATGATCTGGCCACCAGCGGCGGGCCCCGGGCTGAAAAACGCTGTCAGCTGCGGATCGTTGCGCTGCTTCATCAGGTCCACGAGGAACTTCCCGGCGCTGATGTCAGTGCCACGCTGGATGCGGAACTGATACCAGTGGTTGGCCTCACCCGTGGTGCCGCTCTGATACGTCGTGAAATCGTTGGCGGCGGATGCGATCCCGGAGCTCGTCTCGGTGAGCGCCTTCGCGTAGCTGGTCGCATCGGACTCCCCAAGATGCATGTACATTCGCGCCTTGAGCGTGTGCGCCGCCTGTACCCACTTCGTCTTTTCTCCTCCGTAGACGAGGTCGACTGCCCCCGGGCCGGTGCCCCCGGCGTTCACGTTCGTGATCCCCTGATCGACGAGTGCAAGCAGCGCGTTATGCACGGCTACCTGCTTGTCGAGCACCGGGGTGAGCGCTTCACCGACGGCCTCCGAGTACGGGATGTCCCCCCAGACGTCGGAGGCAAGGTCCATCAACAGCGCCTCCCACGTCTGGCCGATCCCGAGATACAGCTTGTCGTCCTGCACCTTGGACTGCACGCCACGGATGTCGACGAGGGCACCCTGTGAATAGAAGTCGTCCATCGTGAAGTCGTTCTCGGTGACCGCATACTGGTCGAACCCCGCCCACTGTCGACCTGTCCCCGCCATCTGCTGCATCCACAGGCTGATGAGCCGGTTCACGTCGCCGGTCATCGCGTAGAAGGTGAACGCCTGAAAGCCGACGAACTGCTGGTCGACGCCCGCGTTCGACGGCTTGTTCGGGTTCTCGTTGAGTCGAGGCCCCTGGAAGTAGCTGTCCGAGCAACTGCCGGTCATGAGACCGGAAACCGCGATCCCGAAGAGCGCGGATGAAATGCGCCAGCGCATAACGAATCCTCCGTCGCTCTAGTGGGTGAGATTGATGGTGAAGATGAAGGAGCGGGTCTGCGGGTTGTTGAAGTAATCCTGCCCGCGCCCGATGCCGAACGAGCCTTCGAGGTTCGTCTCGGGATCGACGCCCTTGTAGTCAGACCAGGTTTTCAGGTTGCGTGCGGCGACCCGGAACTCGATCGCAGTGAAGCCGGTGAGGTTGCGCACGCGGGCGTTCTCCCACACGTACGTGGCCGAGATCTCGCGGAGCTTCACATAGTTGGCATCCTCGATGCCCTGGCCGGTCGGGCCGTTGAAGTTGTTCCCGAGGCCTTGCCGCCACCAATTCTCGCCGACCGGCACCGCCTTGTCTGCACCGGGACCGACCACGCCGGGACTCTTCTCGATCGTCCGTCCGAAGGTTTGCTCGTTGCCCTGCCACCTGGTACACGACGATCCGTCGGTCGAGAGCTGGGCACACGTGGCGCGAGTCGCCGTGTAGTCGCTCGTGCCGAAGCGCTGGAGCGCCAGGCGTGTCCCATTCCAGTTCACGCCGCCCTTCTTGACGTCGAGGAGGGTCGAGATCTGGAACTTCTTGAAGAGCGTGAAGTTGTTCCGAATGCCGGAAATCCAGTCGGGATTCGGGTCGCCAAGGACGCGGTTCGCCGGATCCAGGAGCGGGAAGCCGTTCGCGTCGACGAAGAGCGAACCGTCAGGCGCGTTCGCCGCGCGGCAGAGCGCGTTGATGTCGGTGCTTCCGCCAAGGCTGGTTGACTGGACGTTGTCCGCGTCGGCGACGCCGTATCGGCAGCGTACCCAGTCCGTGCCATACATCGTGCCTAACGGCTCGCCCTTCACGGCAACGCTGTTCCCGAAGCCGCCCGTCAGCCCGACGTAGTCGGCCCCATTCAGCTGGGTGAGCTTGTTCTGGTTCGCCGCCCAGTTGATGCCGATCTCCCACCGGAACTTGTCGAGCTCGAGTGCGCGCGCGTTGAGCGAGACCTCGATCCCCTTGTTCGTGATCTCACCGCCGTTGTTCGTCACGTTCTTGTAGCCGGTCGACACCGGGACCGGGAGGTAGAAGATGACGTCCGTCGTCTTGGAGTCATAGAACGTGAAACCGCCGTCGATGCGCTGGTTGAACAGCCCGAAGTCGAACCCCGCCTCGAACTCGGTGGTGCGCTCGGGCTTGAGGGTCGGCGCGCCCTTCACGGTGTCGCTGACGAGTCCGCCGAGGCCATTCTGCGTCGGGCTCGTCGTTCCGCCGCCGAAATCGAGACCCTGCGCGCCACCGCTGAAGGCATCGAGGATCTGATAGGCGATCGGTTCGCGTCCAACCGCGCCGTACGCCGCCCGCGGCTTCAGGTAGCTGATGGGGCCGAGGGCCCCACGAGAACCCGCGCCAAACGCGTTCCAGGCGAGACTCGCCTTCGGGTAGTAGTTCGTCCGGTCCGCCTTGGGGAACGTGGACGACTGGTCCGCACGAACAGCCGCAGTCAGGTAGAGCTGGTTCCACAGATCGACGCCGGCCTGCGCGAAATAGCCGGCGACACGCACGAGAGAGCTGTAGTTCTGGGGCTGCAGGTTCGAGCTGACCGTATTGTTCAGCGTGAACAGTTTCGGGTCGATGTACGTCGTCCCCTTTGCCTGGATCTGGCGAAGGTCTCTGCTGTTCAGGTTCTGGCCGAGGGTCAGCGTCGTATTGAACCCGTCACTCCATTTCTTTTCGGCCCTCGCCACGAGGTTGTGGTCCAGCTGCAGGTTGTCATAGGTGCCCTGCCAGAGCTGTCCCGTCAGCGCGTCGCCGGAGCTCTGCGGGGGAAGTCCTTCGACCCGTTGATCGGATGAGTAGTCGGCGCCGAGCGTGTACTTGAGATTGAGCCAGTTCAGCGCGTCCCAGCTGATGTCGAAGTTCCCGATCGCACGATTCACGTCGGACGTGTTCCTGTCCTCGTTGATGACCCAGAACGGGTTGTCGTAAACCCGGTCGTCGGTCGTGTTCGCCGGGTTCGGGTAGCGGTAGGAACGGTGCATCCCATCGACGAGGTACGGAAAGTTGTCGAAGTCGGGCGGAGTGCGCGCCAGCCCGAGCAGGATACCGTTGAGGTTGTTCCCCTTCTGGATGTAGCGCGCGCGGACGTCCATGTACGCGATGTTGCCCCCGACGCGCAGCTTGCTGCCGAAGTACTGGGTCGCCTTGAGGCGGGCGCTCGTGCGGTTGTACTTGTCGTTGTCGCCGACGATCGTGCCATTCTGGTACGTGTTGCCGACGGAAGCGAAGAACGTCCGGCGATCGTCACCACCGGAGATGGAGAGCACGTTGTCGAACGTGTGTCCCGTCGAGAATGCCTCGTCCCAGTGGTCGAACGTCTTGGACCCCCCGTCGAGCTGCGGACCCCAGCTGGACGACGTCGGATAACATCCGGGACCGCTGCATGCGGCCGATGCCGCGCTGCCGAATTGTCCGCGGCCGAAACTTCGCTGTAGCGGGATCGACTTGTTGACGTCGTCCCACGTGCTCGACGTTCGGAACGAGTAGCGCGTCTGTCCGGCTCGGCCGCTCTTCGTGGTGATGAGCACGACGCCCTGTGCGGCACGCGCACCATAGATCGCCGATGCCGCGGCTCCCTTGAGGATCTCGATCGACTCGATGTCGTTAGGGTTGATGTCGGCCGCGCGGTTCGTGTACGCGGTGGACGCGTCCGGGAACTCGCTGGTGTTGAGCGTCGAGTTGTCGATCGGCTGACCATCGATGACGAACAGCGGCTGGCCGTCACCCTGAATGGTCTTGAGCCCGCGGATGATGATCGACGAGCCTGCTCCGGGGTCGCCCGACTGGGAGGTGACCTCGACACCCGGCGCTTTTGCCGCGAGTGCGTTGACGATGTTCGGCTCGTTGGATTTCTGCACGTCCGCGGACTTGACCGAGTTGATAGAGTTCCCAAGCTTCTCGACCGTCGTGGATGTGCCGGAGCCGGTGACGACGACTTCGCCGAGCCGGAGCGGATTCGCGGCGAGCGTGAAGTCGTGGGTGAGCGCTGTGCCGGTCAGCGTGATCAGCGCAGAGGTATTGCGAAAGCCGATCGCGCGAACGCCGAGGCTGACCTGTTGACCGGTTATTCGCGCGGCTGGGACCGTGAGCTGGTATCGCCCGTCCGCAGCGGTCTGCGTCCCGAGGCCCATGGTTTCGATGTAGACCGACGCAAGCGAGAGCGGAGCGCCTGCATCGTTTGTGACACGTCCGGTTATCGTGATTGGCTGCTGGGCTCCGAGCACGCCCGGTCGGACCGGGCCAATGATGAGGAGTCCCGCCAGTAGACCGAGCGAACGCCAGAGTGAGTGCATTCCTGCCTCCTTGGTCGTCCATCGACCGTTTGGTGCATGAGACCTGTGTCTCGACTTCAGGGCGGTGCTGCGAAGCGGTTTGGGTCCCTCCATGTCGACTGGTTGGCTGATCGGCTCAGCGGACGGATCGTCATACTTTCTCCACGCTCTTGCCGTTTGGGTGACTCGGTCGAGCGGCACAGCTGTAGCTGCTTAAGCCTGCTCGAATTCGAGACGATATGGCCGCGTGCTGGCAGTTGTCAACGACGTGTCAGGCCAGTCGCAAAAGTTGGGGATCAGCGGCGGTGGCGATAGTCCGATTGTGCTCGGCGGCGCGTTCCGTCACGACAACGCTACGTCTCATCCCTACTCTCATCCCTAAATGAAGCCCAGGGACAGGTTCGGCGAGCGTGTCATTCCTCGCCTCCGCCGCTACGTGACTCCGGTCGGCTGGTCGTTAGGCTGCCACCGCTGACGGCGGCGGAGAAGCGGCGCATCGAAGTCGCGACGCGGTGCGAAGCGACAGCCAGGTCGGGCGCGGCATCGAAGTCTCCGTTGACAGGCACGCATCCCGACAAGCACGTTGCCACTCGCAGAGGGTGTCCCGCGTCATCCTAGCGCGACAACGAGCCGGCGAGCCTCACGCGAGCCATGACCACACACGGCTTTCCGGAGACGCACGTCTTCTTCCGGAAGTTGACAGCGCACCTCCCCGTCATCGAGCGTAGCGCCGGCTGTTGGCTCTACGACGCCGATGGCAACGCGTTCCTCGACGCCTGCGGCGGCGCCTTCGTCGTGAACGTGGGGCACGGGGTCGCCGAGATCGCCGACGCGATGGCCGAGCAGGCGCGACGGCTCGCATACGTGAGCGGCGCGGCGTTCTCGAACGAGCCCGTCGAGGAGCTGGCCGCAGAAATGGCCGCGCTCGCTCCGGGGGACCTCGACCGCGTCTACCCGCTCTCGAGCGGTTCGGACGCGATCGAGGCCGCTCTCAAGCTCGGGCGCCAGTACTGGCTGGAGTGCGGGCGAGCGCGCAAGCACAAGATCATCGCGCTCGCCCCCGCCTACCACGGGAACACGTTGCTCGCACTGTCGGCCTCTGCGCGCGAGCACTACCGCACGCACTATTACGGCTGGCTCGTAAATGTCGTGCGCATCCCCGCGCCGTACGCGTACCGCTGCGGGTGCGGCGGCATCCCGCCCTACTGCCCCGCGTGCAGCGGCGCCGCGCTGGAGGAGGCGATCGTCCGTGAGGACCCCGAGACGGTCGCGGTGTTCATCGCCGAGCCGGTGGGTGGCTCGTCCACGGGTGCTTCGGTTCCGCCACCCGAATACTTCCGTCGCGTCAGGGAGATCTGCGACCGCTACGACGTGCTCTTCATCGCCGACGAGGTGCTGGTCGGCGCGGGGCGGACCGGCACGTGGTCGGCGCTGGAGCCGAGCGGTGTCGTACCGGACGTCATGGTAATGGGCAAGGGGATCGCGGGCGGCTATGCGCCGCTTGCGGCCGTGGTGGCGCCCACGCGCATCGCCGACGTCCTCGCGCGCGGGTCGGGCGCGCTCAACCATGCGCAGACGTTTTCGCACCATCCGGTGCTCTGCGCGGCGGGCGTCGCGACGATCAGATACCTGCGCGCGCATCGGCTGGTCGAGCGGTGCGCCGCGATCGGACCCGTTCTGCAACGACGGCTCGCACGCTTGCGTGAGCTTCCGTACGTGGGTGATGTGCGGGGCCGCGGGCTGCTGGCGGGCGTAGAGCTCGTCGAGGACAAGGAGACGCGAGCACCGTTCGCGCGCGAGGCACACGTCGCCGAGCGACTCACGGCGGCGGCGCGGGACGTCGGACTCGTCGTGTGGCCTAACGTCGGCCACGCCAATGGCGAACGTGGCGACACTATCATGATCGCACCACCCTTCATCATCACCGAAGACGAGATCGAGATGATCGGGGATCGGCTCGACGCGGCGCTCGTCACGGTGAGCCGAACGCTGACGGGAGCATCCAGCGCCAATGCCTGACGACCCTTCGTACCCATGCATCGTCGTCCCTCCCCCCGGGCCTAACGCGCGCGCGGTCATCGACCGCGACAGCGCCTGGGCGTCCACGTCGTACATCAAGGAATACCCGCTCGTCGTGGCGCGCGGCTCTGGGGCGATGATCGAAGACGTGGATGGGAACCGCTACCTCGACTTCATGGCGGGAATCGCCGTCGCGTCGACGGGACACGCGCACCCGAAGGTCGTGGCCGCGATTCAGGACGCGGCGTCGCGCTTCCTCCACATCTGCGGCACCGATTTCTACTACGCCGGTATGGCCGCGCTGTGTGAGCGGCTCGCCCGTATCGCACCGGGGCCGAGTAGGAAGCGCGTTTTCCTCACGAACTCCGGCACCGAAGCGGTCGAGGGTGCCATCAAGCTGGCCCGCAACTCGACGCGGCGCCCCGCGGTCATCGCGTTCGATGGCGCGTTCCATGGACGCACCTATGGCGCGATGAGCCTGACGTCGAGCAAGGTGACGCAGCGCGCGGGCTTCGGTCCCTTCCTCCCCGAGGTCCACCACGTTCCGTACGCGAACCGCTACCGCTGCCAGCATTGCCGCGATCGGGCCGAGTGCACGCTCGATTGCGTACGGTCGATCGAGACCGAGCTCTTCGCCCGGCGTGTCCACCCGAGCGACGTCGCAGCGATCTTCGTCGAGCCGATTCAGGGCGAAGGCGGCTACGTCGTGCCGCCGCGCGGGTTTCTGACCGCGCTGCGGGAGCTCTGCGATCGCCACGGCATCCTGCTGGTGATCGACGAGGTGCAGAGCGGGATCGGACGCACGGGAAAGATGTTCGCATGCGAGTACGACGGCGTGGAGCCCGACGTGCTGCTCACGGCGAAGGGGCTGGGCTCCGGCATGCCCATCGGCGCGATCATCGCACGCGAGGACGTGATGAAGTGGGGTCCTGGCGCGCACGGCTCGACGTTCGGGGGAAATCCGGTGTGCTGCGCCGCCGCGCTGGCAACACTGGACCTCGTCGAAGGTGGACTCATGGCGAACGCCACGCCGATGGGGGATCGCCTCAGGACCGGTCTCGGGCGGCTCGCGGAGCGCCACGCGACGTTAGGCGATGTCCGCGGGCTCGGGCTTATGATCGGCGTGGACATCGTGACGGATCGCGCGACGCGCGAGCCCGCGCCCAGGCTCGTGCACGAGCTCGTCCAGCGCGCCTTCCGTCGCGGCCTCCTCCTGCTCGGCGCCGGGAAGAGCGCGCTCCGCCTGGCTCCACCGCTCGTCATCGACTCATCCGACGTCGATACGGCGCTCGGCATCATCGACGAGGTGCTCGAGGAGCTGCGTTGATGTCATTCCGAGTGGAACCGTGCTGTCATTCCGAGCGGAGCCCGCGCGCAGCGCCGGCGGAGGCGAGGAATCGCCGTCCTCCCGGTCGAGGGGCCCCTCTATCAGGACGAGGGCGATTCCTCGCCTCCGCGCCGACGGCGCTTCGCTCGGAAATGACGGCACTTCGCCTCCCTGCCCTGTTGCTGGCGATGGCGCTCGCGGCCGGCGCCGGTGCCCAGCAACCACAACGCGAGCCCGTTCTGGGGCAGGTCAAGGTTCCGCACGGGTACTACTGGCGCGAGATGTATGTGCCGCAGGTGACGAGCGGCCCGAGCGCCGTGACGTGGTCGCCCGACGGGCGCGAGGTCATCTACTCGATGCAGGGCTCGCTCTGGCGGCAGCGGCTCGGTACGAGCGAGGCGCGCCAGCTCACGACCGGGCCTCGGTACGACTACCAGCCCGACTGGTCGCCCGACGGGCGGTTCGTCGTATTCGCGTCGTACGACGGCGAGGCGATCGATCTGCGGGCGCTCGATCTCGAGCGCGGTACGATCAACACGATCCTCGCCAACGGCGCGGTGAACGTCGAGCCCCGCTGGTCACCCGATGGGACGCGCCTCGCGTTCGTGTCGACGGCGTTCAACGGGCGGTGGCACATCTTCGTCGGCAACGTTAGGCACGACATCCAGGAGTCGCAAACGACCGCGACTGGCGTGGCCACCGTGACACGGTTGGGCGGCCTTCGCTTCGACAGCCTGACGCGCATCACCGAGGACAGGGACAGCGGCCTGCCGCGCTACTACTACAGTGTCTTCGACCACTATCTGTCCCCCACCTGGTCAGCCGACGGTCGCGATCTGATCTTCGTCTCGAATCGTGGGCGGATGTACGGGACCGGTGGAATCTGGCGCATGGAGGCCCGCGCCGGTGCAAGCCCACGCGAGCTGCACTTCGAGGAGACGACGTGGAAGGCGCGGCCGGACTGGGCGCGCGATGGGAAGCGCGTCGTCTACAGCGGCTACCACGGCCGCCAGTGGAACCAGCTCTGGCTGCTTTCCGCGGACGGCGGTGACCCGATCCAACTGACGTACGGAGAGTTCGACGCCACGGCGCCGCGCTGGTCGCCCGACGCCAGGCACATCGCCTACGTCTCCAACGAAGCCGGAACCACGTCCCTCTGGATCGTCGACGTTCCCGGCGGCAGGCGTACGCGCGTCGACGCGCGCACGCGCACCTACGCCCAGCCGGTAGGCCGACTCATTCTGTCCGTGCTGGACTCGGCGACAGGGCGACCACTGTCGACACGTGTGTCCGTCGCCGCCGCGTCGGGCGGCGCTGACGCGGGCCGGTTTTTCGCGCCGGACGATGCGTGGCGCCACGCCGACGAGGCCCGTGTGCGCGGCGAGCAGCGGTTCGAGTACGGATACTTCCATTCGGCGGGCCGTGACACCGTCACCGTACCCGCGGGACGCATGATCGTGGACGTGTGGCGCGGGCCCGAATACCGGACGGTGCGGCGCGAAGCCACCGTGGTAGCGGGCGAGACGCGCGAGGTTCGCATCCCGCTCGCGCGCCTGAGCGACATGCCGAGCAAGGGATGGTGGGGCGGCGATCTCCACGTCCACATGAACTACGGCGGCGCCTATCGCAACACGCCGGCGCACCTCGCGCGGCAGGCGCGAGCCGAGGGGCTTCATGTGGTGGAGAACCTCGTGGTGAACAAGGAGCAGCGCATCCCCGACATCGCGTACTGGCGCCCCGATCCCGATCCCGTGTCTACGCGGGACTTCGTGCTCGCGCATGGCCAGGAATTCCACACGGGATTCTGGGGACACGCGGGACTGCTCGGGCTCACCGACCATTACCTGCTGCCGGACTACGCGGGCTATCCCCGCACCGCGCTCGCGAGCCTGTTCCCGACGAACGCGGCCATCGCCGACCTGGCGCATGCGCAGGGTGGCCTCGTCGGATACGTGCACCCGTTCGACTTCCGCCCCGACCTGTCCCGCGTGGAGGGCGGCATCCCGTACGAGCTGCCCATCGACGTAGCGTTAGGCAAGATCGACTACATGGAAGTGATGGGGTACAGCGACCATCTCATCACGTCGGAGATCTGGTACCGGCTCCTCAATTGCGGCTACCGCGTGCCCGCGGGCGCCGGGACCGACGCGTTCCCGAACTTCGCGTCGCTCCGCGGCCCGCCGGGTCTCGCGCGCGTGTATGCGCGCACGGGTACGGGTGTCGCGCTCGACCACCGGCGCTGGCTCGCCGCGATCCGCGCCGGCAGGACGTTCGTCACGAACGCGCCACTCCTCGAGTTCACGCTGGGCGGACGGGAGATCGGCGACGAGATTCGTCTCTCAAGCGGGCAGGCACTCACCGCGCGTGTCAGGCTGCGCTCGCCGGTGCCGGTGGACCACCTCGAGATCGTCGGCAACGGACGCGTCGTGGCCAGCATCACGCTCTCGGGCGATCGAGCCTCGGCCGATACGATCATCACGCTTCCCGTGGCCGGGAGCGGCTGGTACGTGCTCCGGGCGTGGTCCGAGCGACCGCGGCTCCCGGTCCTGGACCTGTATCCGTTCGCGAGCACGAGCCCGATCTACGTGCAGGTGGGGAGTGCGCCGGTCGGGTCGCGGGAGGACGCGGAGTACTTTCTCCGGTGGCTCGACCGGGTGGACGATGCGTTGCGCACGGAGAAGGCGTGGAACACGGCCGCCGAGCGGGAGGAGGTCATGCGGATGCTCGAGGCGGCGCGGGCGGAGTTCGGGCGGAAGCGAATGCTCTAGCTCCCAGCTATTCGCTCACGGTTCTTTCGTCCACCGCGCGGCGATCTTCTTCGCTTCGTCACCGGGCACCCACACGACGATCACCTTCGCTCCGGCGGCGCCGGTCTTGTGCCGGATCTTGTCGGGCGGACGCACATAGCCCGTCATGCCCGGGCGGAGGATGTAGCTCTTCCCGTTCACGACATGCTCGAGCTCACCGGACAGGACGTAGAACATCTCGATGGCCCCGTGCGTGTGGTCGCCGGAGTCAGCGTTCGGAGGAAACGTCAGCTCCCCGACGGATACCTCGGGTCCCACGTTCGAGTCGTCGAGGAAGAGCCGGAGCGTCGATCCACCGGGTGAGCGATACGTCTCGCCGGGCTTGCCGGACTGTGCTGCGGCGGGCGCCGCGGAGCACGCGAGGAGGACGGCAACAGTCCTGAGGATACGAGTGCGCATGCGTGACAGTACGGCGTCTCGCCGTTGGCGGCCAGTCGGAGTGACATCACCGGCGTGCTCGCCCGGGAGAAGCACCATCGGTTCCTGTCGCCGCTGTCGATTCCGCCCGGTGAGATGCGGAGAGAGCCCCACGACGTGTGCGGAAGTCCGTCGAGCGATCGTGTAACCTGTACCAGGTCGAGCTCGGAACCCGAACCACGGAGACGTCCGTGTCGCAGAGACTACTCGTTATTGCATCGCTGTTGAGTCTTCCGCTGTCGACCCTCTCGGCCCAGGGAACCCGACGCACCGACCAGCCTCTGCTCGGCGATCCGAGTCGGCTTACGCTCGTGAACGTGACGGCAACGCGCGTGCAGTATCGCGGTCGTGACGCCATCAGACTCGTCGGGCGCCCCACGACGGCGACGCCCGGCACGCCGACCAACAATATCGCCATCGTCGACTACGAGTTTCGGGATGGGACGATCGAGGCGGAAATCGCGGGCATACCCGCCGCTGGCGCCGACACCAGCGCTCGCGGATTCGTGGGGCTCGCCTTTCGCGTGGATTCGTCAGGCGACCGGTTCGCCGCGTTCTATCTGCGTCCGACGAATGGGCGCGCGCAGGATCAGCTCAGACGCAATCACGCGACGCAGTACATCTCGGAGCCCGAGTATCCGTGGTACCGGCTTCGCAAGGAGCTGCCCGGCGTGTACGAGTCGTATGTCGATCTCGAGCCGGGCGCGTGGACGCCCATTCGCATCGAGGTCCGCGGCGGCGTCGCGCAACTCTTCGTCAACGGCTCGCAACGGCCGGTGCTGATCGTGAACGACATGAAGAGCCCACCGGCTATCGGACGCATCGCACTGTGGATCGATCAGGGCACCGAGGCGCACTTCACCGGTCTGCGTGTGACGCCGGCGAAGTCGCCGTAGCGTGCCAGCGACGCAGACCCGTCGGTCGGCGGGCGACCGCTGCCTACTGTCGGACTCCATCACGAATCAGCTTCAGCGCCGTGGCCAGGGCGTCGGCCGCCGGCACTTTCACATCCGGCTCCAC
>Ga0068862_100001051_pt1 | contig 26481 bp, 22 predicted proteins | sample KBSSwiS52_FD_66598 | JGI IMG/M metagenome (GOLD analysis project Ga0068862, IMG submission 66598) | Switchgrass rhizosphere microbial communities from Kellogg Biological Station, Michigan, USA - KBS Switchgrass S5-2 | ecosystem: Host-associated > Plants > Roots > Rhizosphere > Soil ... | reverse complement strand
CATTTTGACACGAGAACGCCGTCCCTAACGTGTGGTATTTCGGACACATCGGACACGGTGTCCGACACCGGACCCGGCACCGATCCCGGCACCGGGCCGGACACCGTGTCCGACTCTGGTCGCGACCCGGGGCCGGACACCGTGTCCGACACCATAATCAGCGCGATGTCCGTCGCCGTCGCCTCTCACTCCTTCCCCAAGCACACAACCCTGCGGCGCGAGCTCGAAGCCCGCTACCCGGACGTCGTCTACAACGGAACCGGTCGTCCTCTCGCCGGCGACGATCTCGTCCGGTTCCTGCGCGGCCACGACATGGCGATCACCGGACTCGAGGTACTCGACGAGACGGTGTTCGCGGCGGTGCCGGAGCTTCGCATCGTGAGCAAGTACGGCGTCGGCCTCGACATGATCGACCTCGCCGCCGCGACGCGCCGTGGGGTATCAGTGCGGTGGACAGGCGGCGTCAACCGTCAGGCGGTCGCCGAGCTCGCGATTGCATTCATGCTCGTACTCGGACGCAGTACGGTCACCCTCGCCCGCGAGATGCGCGACGGCGGATGGCGTCAGCCTGGCGGCCGGCAGCTTTCTTCGGCAGCCGTCGGCATCGTCGGCTGCGGCGACATCGGTCAGCAGGTGGCGCGTCTCGCGGCCGCATTCGGCGCGCGCATTCTCGCGCACGACATCCGCGACTACGACGCGTTCTATCGCGAGCTCGGCGTGACGCCGCTCGCGCTCGACGCGCTGCTTGCCGAGGCCGATTTCGTGACGGTGCATCTACCGCTCGACGCGTCGACGCGCGGCCTGATCGGCGCACGCGAGATAGCGCGGATGAAGCCTGCCGCTTTTCTCGTGAACACCGCGCGGGGCGGCATCGTCGACGAAACCGCGCTGAAAGCGGCGCTGATCGACGGACGCCTGGCCGGAGCCGCATGCGATGTCTACGCGATCGAGCCACCGGTCGACCGCGAGCTGTTGCTGCTGCCGAATTTCGTCGGCACGCCGCACATCGGCGGCAGCACTGTGGAAGCGGCGCTCGCGATGGGCCGGGCGGCGATTACAGGATTGGATGATCCTGCCCGCCAAATCTCCTAACTTACAGTTTTGGGGGCCTCCCAAAAAAGATCCCTAATCCCCGGTCGGTCTGGTCCCGATAGAAGTTCACGGAGGCAAAGCTCTTGGAACGCAAAACTATCTCGATCATGAAGGCCTGTGAGCTCGTGGGTGTGAGCCGCCGAACCATCTACAACTGGCTCTCGAGCGGGAAGATCGAATACGTGCGCACCGCGGGTGGCTCGGTGCGGATCTTCGTCGACACCCTGTGGCGCGACCCGAACGACAGCGAACGTCATTCCGTGACAGACAAGGCGGTCTGGCAGGCTGAAGGCCGTCACTGAGCCTGATGCCGTCGCGTGCGTTGAGTGTCGAGGAGCTCCTGGCGAGGGGTGAGATGGACGAATCTCCCGAACTGCGGCTCCTCTTCCATCGCTTGAACAACCAGCTCGGGATCATTCTGGCGCACGCCGAGCTGCTGGAAGCGAAAGCGACCGACGATATCAGCCGTTCACGTGCGGGTCAGGTGGTTGCGAGCACGCTTGAAGCGATGACCACCGTCAAAGAGATTCGCCGCCACGCCGGTCCTGCAATCGAAGCCCCTTAGCACGTCAGTTTTGTAATTCCACCGTCAAAACTCTGACGATGTGAACACGGAAATCGCCAGATTTTTGACGATTTTCGCGGCCTACCGCCCCACTCCTACTGCTCAGTCCAGAAACAGCGCACCGAACTAAGATCAAATACAGCAAATATTTACAGCCATTAGTCCAGTTTGAGTGCGCTTGTACTGCACACGACCTCGTCCGTTGGTACCGCGGTTGCGATAGCGAGCACCCGCCGGAAGCGACGCGAAGGCAACGAGCCGACGGAAGTCGCGGTCCTGGCGAGGAGAGTACATGCGCGCCCAATCTGTCGCCCCCAGTCAGAACCGCCGGATCGTCGCCGGGTTGCCGTTCGTCGAAGCGCTCGCCCGGCGCATGGCCGCCTCGATGCCGAACTCGATCGACATCGGCGACCTGGTGCAGGACGGCGTCCTTGGCCTCATCGACGCCGCACACCGGTTCGATGAAGGGCGGGGGATCAAGTTCGAGACGTTCGCCGAACGGCGCGTCCGCGGCGCCATGATCGACGCGCTGCGCAAGGACGCCTGGCCGCGCGGCGTGCGTCGGCAACGACGCGAACTCGACGCGGCGCGCGAAGCGCTGCGCCGCGAGCTGGGACACGAGCCGTCGATGGCGGATCTCGCCGCCCGTGTCGGGTCCGACGAAAAGCGTTTGAGCCGCACCATCGTCCGCATCAACACGATCGAAGCGACGTCGCCGCTCGCCACCGGCGAGCACATGGACGAGAGCTCGTTGCCGACCGCACTCGTCCCCTCCGAGCCCGACGCACCGGATGCGGCGTACGAAAAAAGCGAGACGCGCGAGCGTGTGCGCGCCGCGATCCAGTCGCTGCCCTGGCGCGAGCGCAAGGTGATCGGTCTCTACTACTACGGCGAAGTCACGATGAAGCAGATTGGCGCCGAGATCGGCGTCAACGAATCGCGCGTGTCGCAGCTCCACGCCCGCGCCATTCGCCGGCTCCGCGACGCCCTGGGCGACATGAACCCGCAGAAGGTGGCGGAGATGAAGCGCCAGTTGATCGCCTTCACCGCCCGCAAGCCGGTGATGGCCAAGGCGGCCGTCGTGGCGTCGAAGGCGCAGCCGGTGGCTGCGCGGCCGGCGCAGGTTGCCGAAGTGGTGGCGATGCTGCCCTACAAGGTGAAGCGTCCGACGCCCGCGAAGGCTGCGCTCAAGATGCCGAGACGGCGGGAAGCAGTGGCTGCCGCCCGATAGACATCCATACCCGACAAGGACACAGAGGAGAACAAAGGACACAGAGGGACGGCCAGACAGCCGTTCTCGCTTGTGTCCTTTTGTCGTTTTCCTCTGTGTCCTTTGTTGACCTTTGTGCCCTCTGTGCTGGGCGACCTCTACGCGAGCGTTTCACGTAATGCGCGCAACAGGTCGCCCAGCCGGAACGGCTTCGCGAGCCAGCGGCACCCGCTCTCCATCAGAAACTCCTCCGCGTCGGTGCCGGCCACGTCTCCCGTGACGAAGATCACGCGCTTCGCCAATTCTGGCGCGTCCGCTTCCAGCGTGCGATAGAACGCCTTGCCGTCGAGACGCGGCATCTTCAGATCGCAGATGACCGCGTCGAACGCCCGGCCGCTGATCCGTTCCAGCGCCACCTCCCCGTCTGCGGCGTGGTCGACCAGGTATCCTTCGTCGCGCAGCGCGTCGACCACCGCCCGCGCCAGCTGCTCCTCGTCTTCCACGACCAGAATCGAACCGCCCGGTGCTCCGGCCGTCGTCGCCAGCTTCGCGCGCGTCAATGGCGCCGGGGGCAGCTTGCCGCCCGTCACCGGCAGCTCTACGTAGAACGATGCGCCGTGTCCCGCAGGCGATTCGAGCCGGATGCGCCCTCCGTGCTCCTGCACGATCGCGTACGCCACGGTCAGCCCGAGGCCGGTGCCCTTGCCGACCTCTTTCGTCGTGAAAAAGGGGTCGAAGATCTTCGGCTGCAGCTCGTCGGGAATGCCCGGTCCGTCGTCGTTGATCTCGAGCACCACCGATTCCTGATTCGCGTCGTGCCACGTTCGCACGACGATCGTCCCGCGGCCGTTCGCCGCGAGCATCGCCTGCTCGGCGTTGATGACCAGGTTCAGCAGGACCTGCTGCACCTGGTGACCGTCCGCGAAGACCTGTGGGAGGCCCGCCGCGAGCGCGTCGATGATCGAGATGTTCGTCACGCGCTGCTCGTACGCCCGCAGCGCCAGCGTCTCGCGCACCACCTGATTGACGTCGACCATCGCGCGCGTCGTCTGCCGCTTGCGCGCGAAGGTCAGCAGGTTGCGGACGATGCGCGCGGCCCGCTCCGATTCCGAAAAGATCGTCTCGAGTCCGCGGCGGATCGGTTCGTCGAGCCCCGCTCGTTGTTGCAGCCGCTCGGCCCAGCTGATGATCGTCGCCAGCGGGTTGTTCAGCTCGTGGGCGACGCCGGAGATCGTCTGCCCGAGCGCGGCCATCTTCTCGGCCTGCAGCAGCTGGTGATAGATGTCGCGGGTTTCGTCGTCGAGTTTCTTGCGCTCGCTGACGTCGCGCACCAGCGCCTCGAGCCGCAGGCTCTGATCGTCGGCCGGCGGATCGGCGCGTGCCGTCACCTCCACCCACACCGCGTTGCCGTCGGCGCGCCGTAACCGCAGCAGGTAATCGTTGACCGAGCCGTCGGTCGTCAGCCGTTCGACGAGCGCGGTACGGGCTTGAGGATCGACGAAGCGATCGCGATCGAAGGGCCGGACCTCGGTTTCTGGCGCTTCGCTCGCGTGGCCGAAGATCAGCTTGAGATGGGGATTGGCGGCAATCGTCGCGGAGCTGTCGGGCCCGATCGTGCCGATATACACGCCTTCATGGACCGCTTCGAACAGTCGCGCGAAGGCCGCCGCGCGTCGATCCACGGGGGGATTATGAGCAGCACCGACTGGGGACTGCGGGACTGGAGGACTAGCGGACTGACGTGTGGACGCCGACCGGCGACGGTTCAGAGTCCCCACGTCCCCATGTCCCTACGTCCCCTACGGGGAACTCTTCGGCGGCTCCGGGGTATGCGTGTGCGTACCGCGCGCGGCGGCGCTGGCCCACTTCTTCTCGATTGCCGCGCGGATGTCGCGGACCGACGCACCTGACGAATGCATCTGCTGCGCATCGCGCGCGACGTCGAGGCACACCGCGCAGTCCAGGCCGTGCGGCTCCCACTCCACGACATCCCCGGCCGCGTCGCGCCTTGCGACGAAACAATCCTCGTTGCCTTTGTGGCCGGAGCGTTCACACCCGCAGAAGCAGGGGACATAGCTGAGTATTTCAGGATGCTCGGCCGCAAAGACGTATGCGGCTCGGACGACGTCCGGCGGACGCGGTGGTGCGTAGGCCTGGAATGGAAGCGGCGGCAGGTTCGCCTGTTTATGTGGTTTGAGCGGCACCGCCGGCGCAGCCTGGACAGCATCCGTCGGCGTTACGCCAGCGGCCGGTCCGGATGCGGTGGCACCGACATCCCGAACGCTGCGCGAGTACGCAAAACCACCCAGAATCGCCACGACGGCGACCAGGGCTGCGACGAGGAGTGGCGTCGAGGACCGCGCGCCGGCCGCCAGCGGCTCGGAAGACGGCGGTCGCGACGATGACTTGGCGGAGGATTTTCTACCCATAAGCTGGTCCGTCCATTCTACCGCGCCCTCGAATGGGCGGAGCGCGACCGACGGAATATGGGCAGATCGGCGGCCGTGTCCGCGAAACCTGCGGACACGACCGCGTTACACACACCGCGATCGTCGTTTAGACGACGCGTCGGCCGCTGACGAGGCGGACCAGGAACAGCACGATCGCCACGACCAGCAGTACGTAAATGAAGTTGCCCATCGTGTAACCGCTGACCACTCCCAGCAGCCACAGCACGATCAGAATGATCGCAATCGTTTCCAACATGTGTTGCCTCCCATCCTTCGCGCTCTGGGCTGCAACGCGGGTGCCAGCCTCTTCCGGAGCCAGCTCGACTATTTTTTACGGTCGCGGTGGCTTACGGGGAAGCGGGCTGCGGGGGACTCAGCGCGAATGTCATCGTTCCGTCGATGACGGTCTTGCCGTCGACGCGCGCCACGCCTTTCAGAAGGCCCATGCGACTCCGCAGCCGCACGACGATGGCTTCGATTTCGACCACGTCGCCGGGATGAACGGGACGTCGATAGCGGACGCGCTCGATGCCGGCAAAAAACGGGAGGCGTTGCCGGTTCTCCGGTTTCGCGAGAATCAGAATCGCACCGACCTGCGCGACCGTTTCGGTGAGGATGGTCGGCGGGAGCACCGGCACGCCCGTGCCGGTATGCGACAGATAGCGCTCGTCGAGCGACACGTTCTTGATGCCGACGATCCGCTTGTCGACTTCGAACTCCGTGATCCGATCGACGAGCAGGAACGGAAACCGGTGCGGCAGAATGCGCTCGATCGCCGCGTAATCGAGCGGCAGCGTCAGCTCCATGAGGTCCGCAGATTATACTAGCCCTGCCGCTGTACATGTCCGAACCGGTCGTTTCCGCGCCAGCCCCCCAAGCCACCCGCGAGCTCGTGATCACCTTGTTCGAGCTGGGACGGGAGATCACGTCTGTACTCGACTTGCCGGAGCTGCTGCAGAAGATCCCGCAGCTGATCGCGCGGATCACGAAGTTTCAGGCGTTCGCGGTGTATCTGCTGGATCCGAAACGCGAAGAGCTCTCAATCGCGTACTCGGTCGGTTATCCCGACGAGATGGCCCGTGCGCTGCGCGTCAAGGTGGGGCGCGGTCTCGTGGGCGCCGCCGTCGGGGAAGGTAAGCCAATCCTCGTCAACGACGTGCGCGAAGACCCGCGTTACGTCGAAGCCGTGCCCGGTTCACTGGCCGAGCTCGTAGTGCCGCTGCGACGGAAGGGTCGCGTCATTGGCGCGCTCAACCTGTTGAGCAACGCGACCGGACAATTCACCGAGACCGACGAAGCGCTGCTGCGCCAGTTCGGCGCGCACGTTGCCATCGCAATCGAGAACGCGCGGCTCTTCGAGGACGCGCGCCAGTACACCAGCACCCTCGAGACGCTGGCCGAGATCGGTCGCGAGTTCGGCGCGATCCTCCAGCTGGACGAGTTGCTGACCCGCATCGCCAACCTCACGAAGCGTCTCATCGACTACCGGACGTTCGGCATTCTGCTGCTCAACGAAGAGGCCGGCGAGCTCGAGATGAAGGTGGCGGTCAGTTACGGCGACGCGGAGCGGATGCGCCGCGTGCAGCTCGGGGTCGGGCTCGTCGGCTACTCGGCGCTGCACAAGGAAGCTGTCCTCGTGCCGGATGTCTCGAAGGATGCCCGGTATATCAACGTCGTGGACGACGCGCGGTCCGAACTGGTCATTCCGCTGATGCTGAAGGATCGGTGCATCGGCGTCTTCGACCTCGAGAGCCCGGAGCTGGACGCCTTCACGAAAAACCACGTGGAGATTCTCACGCTGCTCGCCAGCCAGGCGGCGGTCGCGATCGAGAACGCGCGCCTCTACGAGACCATCCTCGCGAACGAGGTCCGGCTCGAAAAGGAGATCCGTTTCGCGCAGCGCGTCCAGGCGGCGCTGCTGCCGACGGAGCTGCCGAAGCGGTTGAAAGGCGTCTCGGTGGCGGCGAGGTTCGATCCGGCACGCGGTCTGGGAGGCGACCTGTACGACTTCCTCGCCCCCGAGCCCAACAGTCTCGTCGTCGCCGTCGGCGACGTGTCGGGAAAAGGTGTTCCAGCCGCGCTCTACAGCGCGTTCGCCGGGGAGCTGATTCGATCGCGCACGTTCCGCCGCCGCTACGCGCCTGAGCGGTTCACGCCGGCGGGAGTCCTGGCATCGACCAACACGATCCTGCACGAACGCCAGCTCGAGGAGTACTACTGCACCGTCTGTTACGCGCTGTTCGATTTCAAGCGGCGAAACCTGACGATGGCCAATTCCGGCCTGCCGTATCCGATCCGCTGCAGCGGCGAGACCGTGGCGCAGATGGTCCTCCCGGGTGTGCCGCTTGGTTCCTTTGCCGGATCGACCTACGACGAGCTGACGTTCGACCTGACGGCAGGCGACCTGTTTGTGTTCTGCACGGACGGGGTCTTCGAAGCGAACGACGCGATCGGTCGCGAGTTCGGCGCCGATCGCCTGCTGGAGGTGGTGCGCGCCGAGCGCCACAACACCCCTCGCGAGGTGGTCGACGCCATCTTCGCGGCGGTGCATGACTTCCGTGGCGACACGCCGCCGAACGACGACATGACGGCGGTCGCGCTCAAGATCACCGCATGAAACGCAAGCGGGTGCTAGGTGCTGGGTGCTTGGTGCTAGGTGCGGTGGTGCTAGGTGCCATGGTGCCAGGTGCCGAGGCACAGAGTTCCGTCGACGAGCTGAAGCAGAAGTTTGCGCGTCGGGCCGAAGAGGTGGCGTCGCGCCTGGACGGCGTCATGGCCTACACGATCGTCGACCTCACATCCGGCGATCGGTTCACGCATCTCGAGACGTCGTCGCTGCCGACGGCGTCGACGATCAAGCTGGCGATCGTCTACGAGCTCTTCAAGCAGGTGGAGGAAGGCCGCGTCCGTCTCGACGACACGCTGGTGCTCGATCGCGCAAAGGCCGTGGGCGGCACGGGGGTGCTCGCGGATCTTGGCACGCCGACGCTTTCGATCCGCGACTACGCAGTGCTGATGGTGCGCCTCAGCGACAACACCGCCACCAACGTCCTGATCGATCGACTGGGGATGGAAAAGATCGCGCAGCGGCTGCAGGCTCTCGGACTCACTGCGACGAAGCTGCGGCGTCACATGATGGACACCGCCGCCGCGCGCCGCGGCGACGAGAACGTCTCGACGCCGGCGGAGATCGCGCGCCTGCTTCAGGCGCTCCAGAAGATGCCCGACGCGATCGCGCTGCTCAAGTTGTCCAAGGAGAATCGTCTGCGGCGTGGGTTGCCGCCGGACGTCGACGCCGCCGACAAGTCCGGCGAGCTCGACGGCGTCAGGGTCGACGCCGGGATCGTCTTCGCGAAGAACCGGCCGTACGTCTTCTCGGTGATGACAGCGTTCTTGAAAGACGAACCAGAAGGGGAGCGCGCGATCGAGGATCTCTCACGCGCCGCCTACGAGTATTTCAGCCGCCTCGGCGCCGGCGCCCTGGGGCGCCGGCTGCCTTAGATCCTCAGATCCTTACATCCTCAGATCTCAGCGTCTGACGTACAGGTCTTCTTCTCGCAAGTGCAGGCCGACGGCGCGCCCGCCGAACATCGCCACGTCCTGGACGCGGCCGCGCACGCGGACACGCTCGCCAGTGGCCGGCATCCGCGCGCTCTGCGACAGCACGGTCACCTGCCCGGTGCCATCGTCAACCTTGTAGAAGCGAAACGGCACCAGCGGCACGCCCCACGAGCTCGTCACGACGCCGCTGACACTGACGGTCCGATCCTGATAGCGGCCCGGGTGACGCTGCAGGTCCGCGATGTCTGGATTTCGCAGCGAGAGGGCGCAGCCGCCGAGCGTGGTAGCAAGCGCGACAACCGCGAGCGACCCGAGCAATCTCGACTTCGGCACTCTGCAGGTTTGCATCATAGGCTCCAAAAAAAGTGGGCCACGCCGAATCAGTGAAACGAACGGCGGGATGCGGCGATGCCAGCGCCTGCCTGAAGTTACGCACCCCGTTGATCCGACGCGACCCACCCGCATTAGTTCAAGGTGCGTGCCCGGAGTGGATCCGCAAAAAACACCGGAAAACCGCGCGACAGATTCGTAGCCGTCCTTGGACGGAGACGTGCCGCTGGACGGTTTTTTGGACGGCTACCCGGACAGTGGTCGAAACCGGCCACTTTACCGTTGACCCAGCTTCAGGCAGACCCTAAAGTCGGCAAGCTACGACACCGCTTTTATTGCAATAACGACGGAGGATTTGATGAGAGTCAGGCTGGTTCGATCCATCCTCGCCGCGCTGTTCCTGATTGCCGTCGCCGCCACGGGTGCGTACGCGCAAGGGAGCTTCCTGACGTCGTTGTCAGGCACCGTGGTCGACTCGTCAGGCGGCGTCATTCCGGGCGCCGACGTAAAGATCAAGAACAACGGCACCGGAGCGGAAAACAACACGATTACTGCCGAGAACGGCACGTTCTCCATCCCGTCGCTGCCGGGCGGGATTTACAGCGTCACCGTGTCCCTTCAGGGATTCAAGACCGTGACGCTGAATACGGTCACACTGAACGCCGCTGTGCCGGCGAGCGTCAAGGTCGTTCTGTCGGTCGGCGCCGTCGAGGAGAACGTCACCGTAATCGGCGACAGCGGCCTCGTCGTGCAGACGCAGACTCCCGCCGTCGCGACGACGATGGCAGCAGCACAGATCCTCAATTTGCCGCTATCGAGCCGCAACGCGATCGACTCGTTGACGTCACTGCCTGGCTTCAACACGTCGGGCACCGCGCGCGACTCCACGATCAGCGGTCTCCCGAAGAGCGCCATCAACATCACGCTCGACGGCATGAGCATTCAGGACAACTATCTGAAGACGTCGGACGGGTTCTTTGCGCGCTTGCAGCCGAGCCTTGACGCGGTCGAGGAAGTGACCGTGACCACGGCCGGCAACACCGCTGACGCCAACAGCCAGGGTGGCGCGCAGATCAAGTTCGTCACGCGATCCGGAACGAACAACTGGACGGGCAGCATCTACGAGTACTACCGCAACGACAAGTTCAACGCGAATACCTGGTTCAACAACCGCGATCTGCCGCCTGATCCAGAGACCGGCAAAGCGCCGAAGGCGCAGCTGCGCCGGCACACGCCGGGATTCCGCATCGGCGGCCCGATCGTGCAAAACAAGGCGTTCTTCTTCGTCAATTACGAGCAGGCTCGCCAGCCGAGCAATCTCACCCAGAATCGCATCGTCTTAACGCCGGCGGCGATGTCCGGCAAATTCGCCTACACCGCCGGCGGCGTGACGCGGCAGGTCGACCTTTTGGCGCTCGCCGCGACGATCGGCCAGCCCTCGACACTCGACCCGATGGTCGCGAAGGTGATGTCGGATATCAGTTCCGCGATGAAAACGCAGGGCTCGCTGACGGACCTGTCGAACCCGGCCGTTCAGCAGTACACGTTCCAGGTGCCGACTTCCAGCCTGAATCACTTCCCGACGACCCGGATCGACTACAACCTGTCGCAGAACCACCGGATCACCGGCTCGTTCAACTACAACCACATCAACTCAACCCCCGACACCACGAACACCCGACAGGCGAGCTTCCCTGGTTTCATCGCGACGGGCAGCCAGCAGTCCACGCGCTGGACCACTTCCGAGAGCTTGCGGTCGACGTTCGGCCAGAACGTCGTGAACGAATTCCGCATCGGGGCGACCGGCGGCGCGACGCTGTTCTCGCCGGAATTCAACGCCGAGTCGTTCGTGCCGCAGGGGGGATATCACCTCAACATCAACGGCGCCTGCTGCACGGGCAGCAACGCCTTGTACAACGTCGACTCGTTCACGGGCGCCACCGCGACCTATCAAGCGCGAGAGGCGTCGACCAAGATCATCGATAACACGCTGACCTGGATCAAAAGCAGCCACAGCTTCGCCTTCGGCACTTCGTTCACGCAGGGCGATCTGTGGATCGACAACCAGCAGCTCGTTCCGACGATCAACTTCGGTCTCGTCACCGGCGACCCGGCGATCTCACTCTTCAACACGACGAACTTTCCCAACGCGTCGACTACGGACATCAACAATGCCCGCGGACTCTACTCGATGCTCGTCGGGAAGGTTCTCAGCGTCGTCGGCGACGCCCGTCTAACGCCCGCCGGCGACAAGTACGTCTATCTCGGCACCGGCAGAGCGCAAGCGCGTCTGCGTGAGTTCGATTTCTTCGCCGCCGACTCATGGCGTGCAACGCCGAATCTCACCATCAACTACGGCCTGCGGTACGCGCTCCAGTTTCCGTTCTATCCGATGAACGCTGCCTATACGACGGCGACGCTCGACAGCTTGTGGGGCGTTTCGGGTGTCAACAACGTCTTCAAGCCGGGAACGCTCGGCGGCGTGAGACCGACGTTCGTCCAGTTCCCGGAGGGTCAGTACGCCTACAACACGGACCGGAACAACTTTGCGCCCAGCATCGGCGCGGCATGGTCAGCGCCGGCCCGAAGCGGAGCCTTCGGTACGATCTTCGGTCGCGAAGACGGCGACAGCGTCTTCCGTGGCGGATTCGCGGCCGCGTTCGAGCGCCCCGGCATGTCGAACTTTACCGATGTCTACGGCACCAATCCGGGCCTTCGAATCACGGGCGTGACCGACCGGACCGAAGCGAATGGCAACATCGGGGTGGGGGCGCTGCTTCGAAATCCAAGCCAGGTAGCGACCCCCAACTTCAACACCACGCCTTCGTACCCGATCACGGCCTCGATCAGTCAATCGGTGAACATCTTCGATTCGAACCTGCAGATTCCGTATGCCCAGTCGTGGACGGCGGGGTGGCAGCGCAAGCTGACGCGCAACTCGGTCATCGAAGCCCGATACGTCGGCAGCCGTCACCGTGACGACTGGGTGCAGGGCAACGTCAATGAGATCAATATCGTCGAGAACGGCTTCCTGAGTGAGTTCCGTAAGGCTCAGGCGAACCTGGTGGCAAATATCGCGGCGGGCCGCGGCAACACCTTTGCCTACACCGGTGCGGCGGGAACCGCGCCACTGCCGACGATTCTTGCGTATTTCAGCGGCGTGAATGCGGCGAATGCCGGCGACCCGACACGGTACACCTCCACGTCGTTCACGGACACCACGTTCTTGAACGCGCTCGCGATTTACAACCCGCAGCCGTGCTGCAGCACCAACGCGACGACACCGAGCTTCGCGTACAACTTGATGAACAACGCCGGCCGCCGGGCCAATGCGATTGCCGCGGGGCTGCCCGCCAACTTCTTCGTCGCGAACCCGGACGTGCTGGGCAGCGCCAACAATCTCGGCGCGAACTACTACACGAACGGGGCCGGCACCCGCTACAACTCGGCCCAATTCGAGTTCCGTCAGCGGCTGAGGGGCGGCGCCGCGATCGGCGTCAACTACGTCTTCGGCAAGGCGTATCAATTGCAGCGCTACGGCTTCCGGCAGGACGATCAGGAAATCCTCCAGAGCGGAACCGTCGGTGGCGTCACCCACGCGATAAAGGGGAACTGGGCGTTCGACCTGCCGTTCGGCCGCGAGCACAAATGGGCGAACAACCTCGGGACGGTGATGGATCGGATTGTCGGCGGGTGGCAGATCAATGGAGTCGGTCGCATCCAGACCGGCGAACTGCTCGATTTTGGCAATGTGCGCCTGGTGGGCATGACCGAGCAGGAGCTCCGGGACTCCGTGGATCTGCGTGTGGCGTCGAACGGCCAGCTGTTCATTCTGCCGGACGACATCATTCAGAACACGTTCAAGGCGTTCTCGACATCGCTGACCGGGTACAGCGCTCTCGGCGCGCCCACCGGCCGCTATATGGCCCCGGCGAACGGACCGGATTGCATCGAAACCACGCCGGGTTTCGGCGCGTGCGGCACGCGCTCGCTGGTCGTCACAGCGCCGAAGCTCGTGCGATTCGACCTCACCGCCGTGAAGCGAATTCAGCTGCGCGGCAGGCAAAGTGCAGAATTCCGTGTGGAAATGCTCAACGCCTTCAACTCGCCGTACTTCAATCCGAACGTCAACACGACGACGGTTGGCGGCTTCACACTGCTGAACACGCCTGCGTATGAAGGGGCGGCCGGCATTCCGCTCACGAACTCGACGACGACGAGCGTCGACAACTTCCGGCTGACCAACCTGCTTGGTGACAACACCGCGCGCGTGATTCAGCTGGTGTTCCGCTACAGCTTCTAGATTCGACTAGGGAAACGCGACGGGCCAGGGGCTGCACGTCAGCTCCTGGCCCTTTTCATTTCTTCCAGAAGCGTGCGCGCGGCAGCGTTCCCCGGATCGAGCGTGAGCGCGGCCTCGAGCTCCACGATCGCTTCGTCGAGCCTGCCCGCGCGTGCGAGCGCCACCGCGAGATTGATCCGGGCCAGAACGTGCGTCGAATCGAGCCGGATTGCCTCCCGGTAGTGGCCGATCGCTTCGTCACCGCGGCCACTTTCGTCGAGCGCGTTCGCGAGGTTCGTGTGCGCGTTGGTGTACGCAGGATTCAGGCGAACCGCCTCCTGATAGTGGCCGAGCGCCTCCTGGGTTTGTCCCTCATCGGCCAGCGCGAGCCCGAGGTTATTGTGCGCTTCCGCGTAGTGAGGCTCGATGCGCAGCGCTTCCCGGTACTCGGCAATCGCGCGGCCGCGTTGACGCTCCCGCGCGAGAGCCACACCCAGGTTGGCGTGAGCTCGCGCGTTGTCCCGGGTGACCTCAGTGGCGTGTTCCCAGAGCGCGACGCCGTTCTGCCAGTGGCCGACTTGCGCGCGCGAGATGACCGCGAAGGCTGCGACCAGCGCAACCGCCGCGACTGTCCGGGTCGCGCCCGACGCGCCGGCGCGCTGCAACAACGCGGTGCCGCCCCAGGCGGCAATGATGAAGAGGCCAACCAGCGGGATGTAGGTGAATCGATCGGCCATCCCATGACCACCGAGCTGCACGATGCCAATCACGGGGACGAGTGTGCCCACGTACCAGAACCAGCCGACGGTCAAGTACGGGAACTCTCGCAGTGCGAGAATCGCACACACGGTGACGGCGCCAAGCGTGAGGGCCGCGCCGATGACTAGTAGTGGCGGAAACGAGAGCGGGTGAGGATAGAACGCCGCCAGGTCAACCGGCCAGAGGATCTTGCCGATGTACGCGAGATACGACACGACGGCATTCGAAACGCGACTGCCGATCGGAAGACTTTCGATGCCGGCGATCGCCCCGATCTCGCGCTGAGCCGCAAATGCCAGCCCGATCGATATTGCCGATAGGACAAACAGCGGAATCTTCTCGAGCACGAGCCCGGTGACGCCTGGACCCCTTGCGGTTTTCGACCAGCGTCGGTAGATATCGCTGACAGTGGTCCGCTCGAGCGGCCAGATATCGAGCAGCAGCAGCACGAATGGCAGCGTGGCCACCATCGGCTTCGACAGCAGCCCCAGAGCGAACAGCGTCGCCATCGCCAGATAGCGCCAGACGCCAGGCTGTCGCACATAGATCACATACGCCCACGTCGTCAGCATCCAGAACGTTGTGCTCAAGACGTCCTTTCGTTCGGCCACCCAGGCGACGGACTCGACGTGAAGCGGGTGAGCGGCAAACAAGGCCGCGACCCACGCACTGCGTCCGGTCGCACGGGTCATCGTGCAGAGCACAGCGAACAGCAGCACCGCGTTGCAGACGTGAAGGACGAGACTGGTCCGGTGGTGCGCGCCGGCATCGAGACCAAACAACTGCGCGTCCACCATGTGAGAGATCCAGGTGAGCGGTCCTCCGGTGCCGTCGTAAGCGTGTGCGAACGCCCACGTGATGTTGCTGGCGGAGATGCCGGTGGAAACGTGGGGGTTTTCGACGACGAATTCGAGATCGTCGTAGTTCACGAAGTCGAATTCGACGATCGGCGCAAACACAGTCAGCGTGAGAAGGGCGATGGCGAGGCCGATCCAGGTCCGCTTCTGTGAGGCGCGCATCTCCTAGCCCCTAGCCCCGACTTCGAGCCTGGTGCCACGACAGATTTAGTACATCCCCAGATACCGATCGATCTCCCAGGGCGAGACGTGCTTGATGTAGTCGAACCACTCTTCCCGCTTGGCGGTCACGAAATGCTCGAACAGGTGATCGCCAAGCGTGTCCCGGACGAGATCGTCCTTCTCCAACTCGTCCAGCGCCTCGCTCAGGTTTCCCGGCAGCTCGTCGATCCGAAGATGACGCCGTTCGCGGTGGCTCATCTTGTAGATGTTCTTGTTGATCGGCGGCCCGGGATCGACTTTCTTCTCGATCCCGTCCAGCCCCGATCGCAGCATCACCGCCAGTGCCAGGTACGGATTGCATGACGGATCCGGCATCCGCAGCTCAATTCGCGTCCCGGTGCCTCGCGTCGCCGGAACGCGGACCAGCGGGCTGCGGTTCTTCTCCGACCACGCGATGTTCGTCGGCGCTTCGTAGCCCGGCACCAGCCGCTTGTACGAGTTGACCAGCGGATTGGTGATCGCGCAGAAGCCCTTCGCGTGCCGGAGGATGCCGCCGATGTAATTCAGGCAGATCTCGCTCAGCTGCCATTCGGCCTTGGCGTCGAAGAAGATGTTCGTCCCGCCCGAGAACAGCGACATGTGGGTGTGCATGCCGGAGCCGTTGATCCCGTAGATCGGCTTGGGCATGAACGTGGCGTGGAGTCCGTTGCGGGTCGCGATGTTCTTGACCACGAACCTGAACGTCGTGATGTTGTCCGCCGTCGTCAACACGTCGTCGTAGCGGAAATCGATTTCGTGCTGGCCGGGCGCGACCTCGTGGTGCGCGGCTTCCACATGGAAGCCCATCGCCTCGAGCGCCAGCACGATCTCGCGCCGGACGTCCTCGCCCATGTCGACCGGGCTCAGGTCGAAGTAGCTGGCGCCGTCGTGCGTTTCGGTGGTGGCGATGCCGTCTTTGGTCTGAAAGAGAAAGAACTCCGCTTCCGGTCCGGCGTTCAGCGCGTAGCCCTTAGACGCTGCGAGGGCAATGACTTTCTTCAGACAGGCGCGCGGGTCGCCGGCAAACGGCTGCCCGTCAGGCGTGTAGATATCGCAGATCATGCGGGCGACGTTCTCGCCGCTGGTGCCCGGCCACGGAAAGACGCGAAATGTCGCGAGGTCCGGGCGCAGGTACATGTCGGACTCTTCAATGCGCACGAAGCCCTCGATCGACGATCCGTCGAACATGATCTTGCCGTCGAGCGCCTCTTCGAACTGCCGGTCGGGGATTTCGACGTTCTTGATCGTGCCGAGGATGTCGGTGAACTGCAGGCGCAGGAACTTCACCTTCTCGCGCTCGGCGCGCTCGAGGATTTGCGCCTTCGTCTCGCGGGGAGGGCCGCTCTGGGGCTTCGCCATAGTCCGAATTCTACAGTCGGTAGTCGGGAGTCGATAGTCGGGAGTCGAGTCGATAGTCAGTCGGTAGTCAGTAGTCGGTAGTCAGTCGTATCAGTCGGCCTTGAAATCGGCAGTTCGCGCACTGGCTGGCATGGCCCGTGCCTTCGTTCCGGCGTCATGAAGGCAACATGCGTCGAAGAACTGCTGGTCTATCAGAAAGCGCTCGTGGCAGCGCACCAGGTTTCTGCGATTCTCAAGCGCCCTTGCTTCCAGCGGGATCCTCGCCTCCACGATCAACTTTCGGCTTCGTCCGACGCAGTTCCATCCCTCATATCTGAAGGATTCGGTCAAAGCAGCGACCGCCAGTTCGCACAATCTCTCTACAAGTCGCGAAGCGAGAGCAAAGAAACGCGCACGCACCTGACGGTCGCGAAAGGGCGGGACTATGTCGAGGAAGAGGAGTGGGCTGCTCTCTGCGCGCAGTACGAAGAAATCGAGAAGATGGAAACTGGCCTGATCCGGCACTTGCAACGAGAAAATCGCAAGGTTCGCGGGTAGCAACGGGAATGACGGGTAGCAGAGGGAACAACGCCGGCGGGAGCATGGACGACCGACGGGACCTATCGTCGACCGGGCCCGGACTATCGACTCGCGACCAGACTATCGACTCCTGACTCGACTCGCGACCCCCGACTACTGACTCTCGACTACCCGTGCGCCGCGGTCCTTTGTTCATCCAGCGGCGCTGATTCTGCCGGCCGCGAGCCGGCGAGCATCGTCGCCAGATGCGCGGCGACGATCGTCGAGAGGGCTTGCACGCTTTCCGACGCTTCACCGCCGCCCTGGATCTCGGCCGACAGCGCGCCGATGCAGCCCTCGGCGGCAAGAATAGGAGCCACCAGCGCGCCGGCGTTGCCGCCTGGCCGGGCGAGCACAATCTGCATCTGTCCCGTGCGATAGGCGGCCGCCGCGGCGTTGTCGGCGGAGCGTGGCACCCTCGGCATGCGGGACAGCGCCTGCGCGCCATAGCCGTGCGCGAGCATCGGCGCGAGCTCGGTGCCCGTGGTTGTGCCGAGCCAGATGACCACCCCGCTGGCGTCCATCAGCGTCGCGGCGCGGCCCAGGAGCCGGGTCATCTCCTCGGCATCGCGCACCCGGCCGAAATCGGTCGCGAGCGAGGCGGCCGCCTTCAGCGCGATCGCGTGCCGGGTGGCCACAGTCGTCTCCAGCGCCTGTGCTCGTGCGGCGGCGGGGGCCGCCTTGGGTGCTTTCGCGGGCACCGAGGTCGGGGGGACGGTCGCGGCTGCCCTGGTGGGCGCGATGGACAAGCCTGTCGTGACGGGTTCGTCGGCCTCGACCCGCGGGCGTGGCATCAGCAGGAGGACAACGAGTATCGCGAAACCGGCGGCGGCGCCGGCCGCGAGCGCCTGCTTTTTCCGCAGCGCCGCTTCGGCAAGGTCGGCGGCCTGGTACTCGGCGAGGCGCGCCGCCTCAATCTGTCGCCCGGCGTTCGCCACCGCTTCGCCACCCTCGCTAAAGATGACGTCGGCGGCCATCAGCTTCTGATCGCTGGTGACGTAGTCGCGCGTGCGGCGGTCGACGTTGCCGAACTCGGCCACCGTGGCGACGGCCTCGTCGAGCGCCGTGCTCGCCGCGGCGCTCAACGGCGATTGCCGCAGCGCCGCCAGCGTCGCCGTCATCGATTCGTGCAGGCTCGCGACTTTCGGCATCCAGTAATCGACGCCTTGGCCCTCGGCCACGTACGCCTGCTGCGCCACCCGCAGGTCCGCGAGCGTCGTCGTCGCTTCGCGCGCGCGTACGTCGAACGCACGCAGCGTCGACTTCAGCCTTGCGATCTGTTGTTCGGTCTGGAAGAGAAAGAAGGCGGCAGCGCCGACCGCGACCAGTGTCGCCGCGCCGAATATCATTCGGGCTGCTCGTGATCGCATCGAAGCGTCAGAGTATCATATCGTGATCAACGTGATGAGTACCACGATGCCTCATGTAGACGGCGCAGAACGAGTGTTGACGACCGGCGCGGTCGCGTTCGTGAACGATCTCGCTCGCCGATTCGGCGGTCGAATCGACGAGCTCCTCGAACGTCGCCGTACGGTTCAGCGGCGCTTCAATGAGGGCGCACGCCCGAATTTTCTGGCCGAGACCGCCTCGGTCCGGTCCGGCGACTGGCAAGTCGCGCCCGCCCCAGCCGACATGCAGGACCGCCGCGTCGAAATCACCGGCCCGGTCGACCGCAAGATGATCATCAACGCGCTCAATTCCGGCGCGCAGGTCTTCATGGCCGACTTCGAGGATGCCACCTCGCCGACCTGGGCCAACATCGTCGGCGGCCAGGCGAACCTGATGGACGCCGTCCGGCGCACAATTTCGTACGTGGCGCCCGAAACGGGGAAGCGCTACGAGCTGAAAGCGCCGCTGGCCACGCTGATGGTCCGTCCTCGCGGCTTCCATCTCGTCGAGCGCCACTTCGAAGTCGACGGCCGGCCGATTCCCGGCATGCTCTTCGACTTCGGCATGTACTTCTTCCACAACGCCGCGGCGCTCAAAGACGCGGGGACCGGGCCGTACTTCTACCTGCCGAAGCTCGAGAGCCACCTGGAAGCGCGTCTGTGGAACGACGTGTTCATCCACGCCCAGCAGGCGCTGAACGTTCCACGGGGCACGATCAAGGCGACGGTGCTCATCGAGACACTCCCGGCCGCCTTCGAGATGGACGAGATCCTGTACGAGCTGAAAGAGCACAGCGCCGGCCTGAACTGCGGGCGGTGGGACTACATTTTCAGCTCCATCAAGACCCTGCGGAACGATCCGACGTTCGTCCTCCCCGATCGCGGGCAAGTGACGATGGAGGCGCCGTTTCTGAGGGCGTATACGCAGCTCCTCATCAAGACCTGCCATCGCCGGGGCGCGCACGCCATGGGGGGCATGGCCGCGCAGATTCCCATCAAGGACGACCCGGAGGCGAACGAGAAAGCGTTGGACAAGGTCCGGGCCGACAAGCTCCGCGAAGTGCGGGAAGGGCACGACGGCACCTGGGTGGCCCATCCGGCCCTGGTCTCGGTTGCCAAGCAGGTGTTCGACGCGGGAATGCCGGGTCCGAACCAGCTGACGCGGATGCGGGACGACGTGACGGCCTCCGCGGCAGCCATGGTCGAGCCGCCCCAGGGCACCCGGACGGAAGCGGGTCTTCGCCTCAACATTCGCGTCGCGATCCGGTACCTCGAAGCCTGGCTGAACGGCCAGGGCGCCGTGCCCATCTACAACCTGATGGAGGACGCGGCCACCGCCGAAATCTCCCGGACCCAGATCTGGCAATGGCTGCACCACAAGGCGACCCTCGAAGACGGCCGGCCGGTGACCGGATCGTTCGTCAAACAGGCCATTGCTGAGGAATCCGCCGGTCTTTCGCCTGAGGCGCGGGCCCTGTTCGAAGGCGTCGCGACCTCGGAAGAATTGCAGGATTTCCTGACCCTGCCTGCGTATGATGTGCTGACAAAAGCGCGGTCGTAAGGGACCCCGTCTCGGCGACCGAGCGCAGAGCGCGCCTGGCGCGCAGGAACAGGCAGGACGCCCATGCGTAGATACGCGCTCGTTGGCGGTTTGCTGCTGCTCGGGATCGTCGGAACCGCGTACGTCCGCGCGCAAGACCCTTCGGACGAGATTCGCACCAACACCATGCGCCCCGTTGTTCGCGGACGCATTCACGCCGCGGCCTCGATGAAGCCGGAGGCGAGCCGCGCCGCCGAGCGCATCCTGCAGGACGGCGGCAATGCCTTCGACGCCGCCGTCGCCGGTCAGGCGGTGCTCGGCATCGTCGATGCGGCCTCGAACGGTGTTGGCAGCGACGCCGTCATTCTGATCTGGGACGCCAAGGCGAAGCAGGTCGTCTCCATCAACGCCGAAGGGACGGCGCCGCGACTCGCGACCATCGAGTGGTATCAGAAGAATCTCGGTGGCAAGCTGCCGGAGAGCGACACGCTCTTGTCGGGCACGGTGCCGGGCGTCGTCGACGCGTGGTACACGCTGCTCGATCGGTGGGGCACCATGACCTTCGCGCAGGTGCTGCAGCCGGCGATCGAGATGGCGGAAGGCGGCTTTCCGATCGGCGAACGGATGGCGGGCGCGATCGCGTCGTCCAGGAAGCTCAAGAAATACCCGTCGAGCGTGAAGGTCTACTTCCCGGGCGGAGTCGCGCCGAAGGCGGGCGACATCTTCAAAAACCCGGACCTGGGACGCACGTTGCGGAAGCTGGTCGAGGCCGAGAAGGAGCATGCCGGCAAAGGCCGGCACGAGGCGTTGAAGGCGGCGCGCGATCGCTTCTATAAGGGCGACATCGCGCGCGCGATGGCAAAATTCTCAGAGGAGCAGGGTGGGCTCTTCCGCTACGAGGACTTCGCCTCGTACACCGACAAGGTCGAGACACCGGTGTCGGTGGACTATCGCGGGTATCGGGTCTACAAAAATCCGTCGGCGAACCAGGGCCCGACGGAGCTGTTCGCCCTCAATCTGCTCGAGGGGTACGACCTCAAGAAACTGGGTCACAACAGCCCGGACTACATCCACACCAGCATCGAGGCGGTGAAGCTCGCGCTTGGCGATCGCGAGAAGTACCTCGGCGACGCCGACTTCGTACCGATTCCGTACGACGGTCTGTTGTCGAAGGAGTACGCGCGCGAGCGCCGCGCCCTGATCGACCCGGCGCGCGCCTCGCACGAGCTGCGGCCGGGGATGGCGGAGAAATTCTCGAAGTCGACCGCGCCGCTGGATCGGCCGGTGCACATCAACCTCGAAGGCGAGGCCGATCACGAAGGCGACACGAGCTACCTGGCGGTCGTCGACAAGGATCGCAACATGGTCAGCTTCGAGCCAAGCCTCCACAGCGGCTTCGGCACCGGCGTCGTCATGGGCGAGCTCGGGTTCATCTTCAACTGCCGCGGCGATTACTACTCGCTGGTGGCCGGCGAAGCCAACGCGCTGGCGCCGGGGAAGCGGCCGCGCAGCACGCTCCAGAGCACGCTCGTCATGAAGGACGGCCAGCCGTTCATGATCGTCGGCAGTCCGGGCGGCGACGATCAGGTGTTTCGTACGCTGCAGACACTGCTGAACGTCGTCGATTTCGGTATGAACGTGCAGCAGGCGATCGAGGCGCCGCGCTGGGCGACGCGCAGCTTCCCGGCATCGCCGTTCCCGCACACGATGTATCCGGGCGAGATGTCGGTGGAGCAGCGGGTGCCCGAAGCCACCCGCGAAGCGCTGATCAAGCGCGGTCACAAACTGCGAGTCGCCGGCCCATGGACGATGGGATCGCTGGCGGCCATCCTGGTGGATTCGAAGACCGGCGTGCTCAGTGCCGGGACAGATCCAAGAGTCGACGCGTACGCAATCGCGTGGTAGCCGCCTGATCGTACGTAGCGCAGCCCTTTAGGGCTGCCGGCGGCCGAGGGCAGGCCTGAAGGCCTGCGCTACGAGAGGCCGCCGCCCGGCAAGGAGGCGTTGTGCGGATAGCTCTAACATTCGTCGTTGCTCTGTCAGCGGTGAGCCAGGCGCAGCCACCGGCCACGGCGCTGGACTACGAGTACTTCAAAACGAAGGTCCAGCCGATTTTTGTCGCGAAACGTCCGGGTCACGCGCGCTGCATCTCCTGCCATGGCAGTGGCACACCGCTGCGGCTGCAGCCGCTGCCGAAGGGGAGCACGGCCTGGAGCGAAGAGGACTCGCGCAAGAACTTCGAGGCGGTGACGCGGGTTGCGGCCGGCAGCTTGAGAAGCCCGCTTCTCAGACACGCCCTCGCCGAACAGGCCGGCGGCGACTTCTATCACAGCGGCGGCAAACACTGGGATTCGCAGAACGATCCGGAATGGCAGATCCTGAAAGCGTGGGTGACGCGATGACTGACAATCAGCGCCGGGTTTTTGCCGCGGCGGTTGCCGTTCTCTTCAGCACGGTCGTGTTCACGGCGTCGGACAAGAAAGTCCGAATCATCCAGACCAACAGCGCCGGAGACAACATCCACGTCATCGATCCCGAAACCAACAAGGTGGTGGGGGTCATCACCGGGATCGAAGTGAATCATGGCGCCGCGGTCGCGCCGGACGGCAGCCGCATCTACGTCAGCGACGAAGCCGACAGCACGCTCGACGTGGTCGACGCCAAGACCTTCAAGGTGACGAATCGGATTCCGTTGAGCGGTCACCCGAACAACATCGCGATCGGCCGCGACGGCCGGCGCGTCTATGTCGGGATCATCCAGGCGCCCGGCGGCGTCGACGTCATCGACACCGCGACGTTGAAGAACGTCAAGACGCTGCAGACGAAGGGGACCATCCACAACGCGTACGTCACGCCCGACGGCAAGTACGTCGTTGCGGGCTCGATCGCCGGCAAAACGGTCAACGTCTTCGACGCGGCGACTGAACAGCCGGCCTGGACGCTGGAGATGGACCTGGGCGTGCGGCCGATGACCTTTTCCGCGAATCCCGACGGCTCGACCAAGTGGCTGTTCGTTCAGTTGAGCGGTTTCAACGGCTTCGCCGTCGTCGACTTCGCGGCGCGCAAGGAAATCAATCGCATCAAGAACCCCGACCTGCCGCCCGGTAAGTCGATCGTTCCGGCCGGATCCGACCCGTCCCACGGGATGGCGGTCACCGCGGACAACAAGACCCTCGTCGTCTGCAGCCGGATCAACAACTACCTCTACGCCTATTCGCTGCCGGACTTGAAGCTGCTGGGCGGTGCGGAGCTCGGGGGCAAGGGCGCGGGCTGGGTAACGCTGACTCCGGACGGCAAGACGGCGTATGTCGCGAACCCCGTCACGAATGACGTCTCGGTCGTCGACGTGAAGTCGTTGAAGGAAGTCGCCCGTATTCCGGTGGGGTTCGTACCGAAGCGCAACACCACCGGGGTCCTGCAGTAAAACGGGGGCGTAGCGCGGCCCTTTCAGGGTCGCGATGAGAAGGCCCTTACTCGTCGTCGAGGTTCTCCCGGAACACCGGCTGCGAGGGATCGACGCGTCCGTCTTCCACCGCGAGCAGCAGACGCTCGTATGCGGTCGTCGCTTGTGGCAGCGACGGATAACCGTGTTCCCGCTGCAACGCACCGCCATCCGCGTAGATCAGCGTGAAGTAGCGCCCCGACGCGTACTGCAGCTGCAGCAGGTCGCTCGGCATCTCTGGATCGCCCTTCTGTCCGAGGACGTCCATCAGCGCGATCGTCCACTTCCGTCCTTTCGGATCGGTGACGATCTCGCGCTTCAGGTATTCCCAGTCGTTCAACGACCACATGCGGATTGGGTAATTGGGTTATCTGGTAATTGGGTAATTGAGGAGCTCATCCAGCGCGCGAGCGACCTGTGCGCCGGTGAACGGCTTCGGGATCAGCAGCACGTGCTCGGCGCTCCTCGCCTGCAGGCTGGCGTCCGCCTTCTCGGGCGTGTCGCTGACGATGACGACAGGAAGCGTCTGACGTTCGGGGTCGCTGCGCAGGGAATCGAAGAGCGATTCGCTCATCTCATACACGGAGCAATCGAGCACGATGGCGTCAACTTGATGCTCGCGCGCCAGCTCGCCGATGGCGGTGTCGAAGCCGCTCGACACTACGTCATAGCCGCGATCGCGAAGCGCGTACGTCAGAAGCTCCGCGATCTCGGGCGTGTCGTCGATGAGGAGGATACGGACCATTGATGATTGACGATTGCTGATTTATTGCCGATTAACTCTGAAATAAGTCAGCAATCAGCAATTGGCAATCAGCAATTATCAGGTCTGTACTCGCTTCTTCTTGCCAGCGGCGGGCTCCAGGTCGAGCACCCAGATCCGTCCGCCGGCGGTGTAGTAGCCGCGGCGATCGTTCTCGATCGTCGCGCCCCAGGCTTCGAGCGTCCGCATCTGAAAGGTGTAGCCCTCGAAGTTCTTGCGGGCGTGGTCGAGGACCTCGTTGGTGTGCCAGTTGTCGGTCAGCAGCGCGTCGCCCGCGTGCACCCGCAGCACGGTGTAGAACTTGTCGTAGACCGCCTCCGGCCGCACGTCGCGCGTCGAGCCGCGCTTCTTGCCCTCGGAAACGATGTAGCTTTCCTGAGCGTTCACATCCGCCATCGCTGTGCTCCGTAGCGCGGCCTTTCAGGCCCGCGCCTTACACCGTGTGAGCGACCGCCGCTGCCGCTTCCGCCGTCGCCATGTCGATCAGCGCCTTCGGGTCGGTGGCGCGAACCAACGCTTCCGGCAGCGCCACGCCCATCATCTGCCACTGCTGGTTCGCGAAGCGCTGGAGCGTCGCGATGTGCTCGGCGTGGAGATGGCCGAAGCGTCCTTGCAGCTTCAGGTACTCGGAAACCGGCCGCATGGTCTGCGGGCGGAAGCTGTAGTCGTACTCGCGCTTCTCGTTGTTCCACTCCCAGATCGGGTAGAGCCCGCATTCGACGACGAGCCGGCCGAGATCGATCGATCGCGGCGTCTCGTATACGAAACCTTTCTGACACGGCGTGTAGATCATCAGGAACGAGGCGCCTTTGAAGTTCAGCCCTTTGCGCACCTTGTTCATCAGGTCGATCGGATAGCCGACGCTCGCCGTCGCGACGTAGCAGTGCGGATGGCCGGCCGCCATCATCCGCGCGAGGTCCTTGGGGAACAGCGTCTTCGCTTCGGGGACCATCGGCCCGGGCGGCGAGAACGTCGTCATGCCGCCGTACGGCGTGCGCGACGAGGCCTGGATGCCGGTGTTGGCGTACTGCTCGTTGTCGTAGCAGATGATCAAGCAGTCGTGGTTGCGGTAGAGCGCGCCCGAGATCGATGCCAGTCCGATATCGGAGGCGCTGCCGTCCCCGGCTTCGCAGATGATGTTCGGGAACGCGCCCTTCCACTTGCCCTTGCGGATCATCGCCTCGTAGGCGGCCGAGACGCCGGCGGTGAAGCTGCCGGCGCTGCCGATCTGCGTGTGCGCCCACGGCACGTTGTACGGCGTGCACAAATACGAGCTGTTCGCGACGTACATGCACCCCGTCGGGCCGACGAGAATCGTGTTGTCGCCGGACGCCTTGCTCGTCATCCGGTACTGGATCGACGGCCCGCAGCCGGCGCACGTGCGATGGCCGGGCACGAACGGTTCGGTCTGTGGCAAGTCGGGGTTGTAAAACCGAGCGCCCTGATTCGGGCTCCCGAGCATCGGCAGCATCTGGCGTTCGACTTCAATCGCAGGCATGGTCGCTGCTCCTCAAAATTGCTGATTACTAATTGCTGATTGCTGATTTATTGATGATTGATTCCGCATTTCCCAATAAATCAGCAATCAGCAACTAGCAATCAGCATTGATCTTACTCTTCGAACCCCACCCAGTGCGTCCGCTTCTCGATCTTGCCGCGCTTCTGGACTTCGAGCATCTTGTTCGTCATCCAGTAGAACTCTTTCAGGACGATCGCCTCGCCGCCCATCCCGGCCATGAACGAGAAGACCAGCGGGCGCTTCGGGCTCTCGTAGAGGGCCGCGCACGCCTCGGCATACAACGACCCGCCGCTGCTGACGCTGCCAAGCCCCATGTTCGTTTCGATGACGCCGACCACCTTGAACTTGCTGAGCGACGCCGCGACCTGCTCGGTGGGGTAAGGGCGAATCGTTCGCAGGCGCACCATGCCGACCTTTGCGCCGCGCTCGCGCATGTGCCGGATCGCGTACCGCGCGGTGACGGCGTGGCCGCCCTGCAGGAAAAAGACGACCTCTGCGTCGTCCGTCATGAACTCTTCGACCCACGGATCGTAGCGACGGCCGAAGATGCGCGCGAACTGATCGTGAACTTCTTCGATGACCGGCATCGCGCCTTCCATCGCGCG
>Ga0068862_100001044_pt1 | contig 26559 bp, 41 predicted proteins | sample KBSSwiS52_FD_66598 | JGI IMG/M metagenome (GOLD analysis project Ga0068862, IMG submission 66598) | Switchgrass rhizosphere microbial communities from Kellogg Biological Station, Michigan, USA - KBS Switchgrass S5-2 | ecosystem: Host-associated > Plants > Roots > Rhizosphere > Soil ... | reverse complement strand
GCTTGGCGATATCGGCCTTGCGCGCGATCAGGGTGTCGGCGAGCTCGTCATCACCGGCCGCCTTGCGAATGTCGTCGTCAGAGATCGATGTGACGCGCTCGGCCGACGCCTTCAGGTCCGCATCCGACATCTTGCCGAACAGCTGCGCCGCGTCGGGCGACATGGACTGATTGCGCATGGTCTCGATCTCGCCGACCTTGGGCCCGAACGCCGCGCCCTTCGGGCCGCCCTGCGCGCGGAAGCGCAGGCTTCCGCCGACATCGAGCGTCACGGGCTTGCCACCGCGCATGCCCTGGTTGTCGCCGCCGGTGCCCGCCGCGTCCCAATTCGACAGCCACGCGTGTACCATGAAGTCTTTGGCCGCTTCCTTGCGCTCCGCCGGCGTCATGTCCGCGATGTTGTTCTTGTCGAGCTTCTCCCACTTCGTCGCAACGTGCTCGCCGCCCTCGACGTCGTGATAGTCGAGCGTGTTGACGCCGGCCAGCTGGTATAGGCGAGCAGCTGCGCGCTCGTTCGCGACATGCTCCTTGCTGGCCGGCTTTTTGATGTAGAACTTTTGTCCGCTCTTGTCGGTGAACGTGCCGCCGGCGTTGGAGCCAAGCTTGCCGCCCTCCTGCTTCAGGTCGCTCGGCTTCAGCGCCTTCTTGGACGTCGATTTGCTGCGCTCGCCGAGTTCAGTCTTCAGGTCAGCCAGTCTCTCCTCTCGCAAAGCGCGCTGCGCGTGCGTGAACGGGCTGTTTTTGATGGTATGCTGAAGCGTCTTTATGCCCGTCTCAAGCTGGAGAGTATCCATCGTGGTCGGGTCGCTGTGCGGTTGACCATTCCAATTCGTCTTCCCCGTGGTCTTGTAAGGCGAGGTTTTCTTTTCGCTCGCGGCGCTCCCGGCCGGCGAGGCGCTTTTTCCGCCGCTCCCACCGCTGCCAGCGCCGAACTGCCCGTTGTCCGAACGTGGATGCTTGCCCTCGTCCCACCCGTCGTCCTCCGCTAGTGAAGCTTCGAAGATCGCTTCGTCTTGCGCACCCTCTCCGCTGCCACTGCTAAACGGATTCGCGCCACCGCCTTCAGGATCCTTGCCGCCGTCGTCATCACCGCCGCCACCGCCGAAGGGATCATCGCCGCTGCCTTCCTCGCCCATGGGGTCGGCCGGCGGGTCGGGAACGTCGGCCACGTTGATGTCCGCGTAGCGCGAGCCTGGCTTCGCCGCGACCGCCTTGCGCACCTCTGCGGGGTCGAGCACGCCGCTGTCGATTCGGATTTGATCGGCCTCGGCCTCGGCCTTGTCGACTTCGCCCTTTTCCTTCTCCGTCATGGACCAGAGCGGCTTGAAGGCGAACGTGATTTCGTCGTCGATCTCGCCCCACAGCGACAACTGGATCAGCTCAATCACGGTCTGCAGGTGATCGCGGAAAAACGACTCCTGGTATGCCTTGATCCAGTCGTAGAAGACGCGAATTTCGCCTTCGCTCGATGCGTTCAGTCCCTTGGGAGTGATGCCCAGCAGCACCACCAATGGAATGCCCGTGACGCTCGACATCTGTTCCTGGCTCTGCGCCTGCAGCGCATCGAGCGTGCCGAGAGGCGTTGATACATTGAAGAACTCCTCCGTTTCCTTGTCGAGCAGGAAGGCGCCGGCGTTCGATCGCGTCTGGTTGAACAGGTCGACGCGCTTGGCCATTCCCTCGCCGGCGTCTTCCAGCCAGCCGGCAAGATTGGAATAGATGCCGGAGACGGAGAACGACTCGATCAGGTCGGCGACGGCCTGGCGCGTGCGCAGCCAGTTGTCGACGTAGGGCTTGGCCATCTGCGACATCGAGAGCCCGCCGAACGCATAGGCGGGCTTCAGAATGTCGGGCACCTCGCGACCGATGAAGGTCAGCAGGCGCGTGCGGTGGACTTCGATTCCGTTGCAGTACCAGGTCTCCGGCCGGTACCAGTTTTGCAGCAGCGGATTGACTGCCTCGTACGTGGCCGGATAGGCCCACATGGCCTCGACGTTCTTGAACTGAAGCTTCGTGCCCTGCTCCACCTTGCCGTAGCTTGCGGCGTCGCGACCATTTCCGATGGACGTCTTGAGCTCTTCAGCTCCGCTGTTCAGGTCACGCGCGGCCAAAGCAGCGTCGTCGATATCGACATAGATATGCGAGCGGCCAAACCATCCGTCGTACTCCGCGATGTTGCGGAATAGATCGCGGATTTTGTGCCGTTCGAGCTCGTCCTCGAGCTGCTTCAGCTTCTCGGTCTTGTCGTCCTCGCCGAGAAGGTCATCTTCACCGCCGCCCTCGATCGCAGCCGCTATCGCCGCCGCAAGATCTTCGTCGGTGGCGATGCCCTTCTTTCCGCGCTTCCCCCCATCCACGGCCGGCGGCTTGCCGGCTTTTGGTGGCTTGGCTTTCGCAGCCCCAGGCTCCGCACCTCCACCGGCTTCCTCGCCTTCCTCGCCATCGGTCTCGTCCTCTTCGTCAGCCTGCTCAGCTTCGTCGTCGGAGTCGGTAACCTGCAGCTCAATCCACTCGCGCGTCATCTCCGTCGCGGTGCGCTCAGAGATCTTGCGATACTCCGGCCGCTGGGTCAGCAACGCGAGGTACGAATAGCCGAGGAAGCCGATGCCCTCTTCGAACATCGCGCCGATCGAGCCCAAGCCGTCGAAGCCCCATGACTGCACCATGCCGAACGCGCTGGCGCTGCCCATGGCTTCGTCCATGGCGATCTTGGCAGTTTTGCCCTTCGGCAGCACGCCCGGAGGCGGCTGATAGATGTTGAAGATGTCGCGCGTCACCTGCACCTGGCGCGTCTTCTTCGCGGGTCGCATGCGCGCGGCCGCCGAGATCATGGCATCCGTGATCTTTGGCATGCGGCGCTTGTCTGCCGTCTGCGCCGCCGGCGCCGGTGAACCTGCCCTTGCCGGTTCGGCAACAGCAGCGGGCTTCGCGCGCGAGGAATGCTTCAGGCGGACGACGGCGCCTTGGCTTCCCCGCGCGCTCGCCTTGACCGCGCGCCGGGCGGCAACGCGGTTAGCTCCCACAATGTGCCTCATGACGCCCGCGCGAATGCGCGACGTGAGGTCGTCCTCACCTTTGGACATGCTCAGCGACGCCGCTTCTGCATTTTCGAGACAGCCTTGAGCGCGGCATCGGAGATCTTCATAGGCGCCCTCTCTACTCGTGCGAACTTCATCATGACGACGTCGCCCAGGTTTGGCGACTTGCTGCCGTCGGGCTGCTTGTTGATGACCATTTTGCCCAGGTTATCCTGAGTGAAGGTCGGCTGCGACAGCTCCTGCGAGAGCCGCGTGCAGAACGGCAGCGTCGACGGAATGCAAATAATGTCGTCGTGGCTGCACGGCTTGTTCTCTTTGACCAGGCGATAGGTGTTGCGGAAGCGCGTGCGCAGCGACCACCAACCTTGCGCCTTCAGGTTCTTGTAGAAGTCCTTGTTCTTGCGTCCCTTGACGTCTTCGCCTTCCGGATTGAAGACGCCGGCGGAGCCGCGGAACATCGTGACGTCGAGTTCGCTGACCTGGCTGGCCTTGCGCGCCTGGTTGATGATCCTCGCGTCGCCCTTCACGCCGGCGCCGAGACCGTCCGCGTCGTATTTGAAGCCGCGGCACTCGTTCTTGTCGGCGAGGCGGAACGCGCGCTCAACGCTGTCGAAGATGTCCGAGCCCTGTCCGCTCCACTCGTCCAGGTCGGTCAGCAGAACGCCGTAGGCTGCGACGAAGGCGTTCTTGTCCTTGCCGCCGTCGGCGACATCCATTGCGCCGGCCTTCTCGCCCGACGGCTGCAGGCCGATCTTCAGGTGAGCGTCGATCGCCGCCATCACCCATTCGTGCGGAATGACGACACCGGTCACCGACGCCGCATAGTTGATATCGAGCTCTTGCGCGATGATCACCGGGTCGTCGATGTCGTTGACCTGTTTCTGATACCACTCCTCATCCTTGCGCGGGTCGTCGCGCCAGTGGAACGTGAACTTCTCGATCTTGCCATTGTGCGCGCGGTGGAAGAACGAATTCGCATTTCCGTTCGGCGTCGAGATATCCATCCTGCAGTTGGTCGTCTGCGACAGTGCGGCGTCGACCAGCTTCGGCCGCGGCAGATGCGCGCTCTCGTCCAAGAACGAGATCGAGGTTCGGTTACCGCGCCCGATCTGATCGCCGGACTCGCCGATCATGCTGGAGCCGTTGGGAAACAGGATGCGCATGAACGGCGCATGCCGGTTTTCGTCCCATCCACCGCGGAATTCCCGCGGCAGCTCTTTCATGAAGAAGCGCGCTTTCCAGAACAGCGACTTCGGGTTGCCGACTTCGTCGACCAGCTCCTGCACGGCGGCGCCGTAGCCCGCTGCAAAGCCCGGATAAAACAGGCACAGCGTCGCACCCATCGCGACCGCCAGCCATGACACACCGCACTCACGGCTCTTCTCTGTCAGGCCTGGCTCGCGCGCGCGCCATTTGCGAACGACGTATTTGCACCAGTCCTTCTGCTTTTCGAACAGCACGAACGGAATGACGGGGTCGAGACCGAGATCGAGGCGCCGCGGGTCGTACGTCACGCCCCAATCGCTGATGAAGTCCCACGGGTTGTCGCGATAGTAGACCTGGAGCGCTGCGAGCAGCGTGCGGTCGTTGCGGATCTTCTGCAGGCGGATGGCGCGCTGCTGCCAGATCAGCTCGTAGCCTTCGTCCGGATTCTTCCAGTCGAAGGTAGCGCGCGTCGCCTTACCCACCGGGCGGTGTTGCCGGCATTGGAACGCCGGCCTCTGCGCACCACTCTGCCATTGCGCACATGCAGGGCCGGCACGGGCAGCCGTGGATCGGATGTTTCAGCCCGCGGTGATCGTAGAGCTGGCCGCTCTCGTACCACTTCAGCTCGCGACGGATTGCGCGATCGCCCCACTGTGCCGTCATCAGGCTGCACCTCGCTTCTTGGCCGGCGCCGGCGGCGCCTTCGGATTGGCCTGCAGCTCGATCAGGTCACCGTCCCGAAGAAGCTTGTAGGCGTCCTGCGCTGACACCACGCGCATGCCAGTGCCGCCACCTGACCCGTCGTTCGGCGCCGCGCCGCCACCGGCCGCCCCAGCCCCGCCTGGCGCGCTCTCGATAGAGATGGCCACGGCCTTGAACTTCGGCGACTGATAGTTCGCCACCTCGCTCGCGCAGTCCTTCGCCAGCTTCAGGTACGTGAGGAACTTCTCCTCATTCGGCTCACGGTTGCCCGGCGTAACCTGCCCAATCAGCACCGGCTGGTAATACGCCGTCAGCCCCAGCGTCAGCTGCAGCAGGTCGTTCAGCGCCTCCCGCCCCAGCTTGTCAGTGGGCTTCCGACCTGCCAGCTCCGCCTGGATGCGCTGCGCCATCTCCTCGCGCTCGATCGTCGCCTTGTGCGGCGTGTGAATGCCCTTCGGTCGACCTGCCCCCTTCCGGGGTCCGCCCTTGCCCGCCATTTTCCAAATTCTCAGTATTCAATCGCTGCCGGCGCCCGCGGGGGGCGGCCATGTTGCGTCGGCTTCGTCCCAGAGGTGCTGCATGCTGGCCCCTTGCTTGACGATCTGCTCGGCCGGGAGGTAGCAGCAGCGACAGTTGCCGAGATGAGCGGCGTGGGAGGGCCAGCCGAAGGAAGCCAGCAGGCTCTCACGCATTTGCCCGTCCAGGTACTGCACGGCTTCGTCCATCTCGGCCAGTGTCGGCAATTCACGCCACACGGCGATTGGTGGGAACACCAGGATTTGAGCCGGTCCCTTGGAATGGTCTTTGCCGGGCTTTGGGCTGGCCGTGGGGCCGGGGAACTGGATGACGGTCATTGTGCACCTCGGGGGGCTCCGCCCCCGCCGCGGGGGCTCCCTCCCTCTCGTATACCTGTTCTTAAGGTTCTCTTGGCAATCTGTGTGCGGTCGGGGAACGCCCCAGCCCTACTCTTACATACAGATAAAAACCCCAAGGCATTGAAAATGAACAGAAACGAAGCACCGCACGGGCAGCTGCCATATTCGCAAATCGTCCCGTCGACATGGAACAACACGATCGACTTCTACATCGTCGCGCTGCCTGGCGCCTGCCTGCTCGGCGCGATCCTCGCCGTGGTGCTGTCGTGGTTCTGAGCAGCTCAATAGCCGCGCCACCTGCGCGCCACCGCTGCCTATGTGGCGCTCCGCAGGTGCCGTGCGGCTGCTGTCACGCCGCTTGCGTCTGCCGGGACCATGCACCGCACCGCCAGCTCGGCCGCGGTCCGCGCGGTCTGCTCGGCATCGGCCTCTCCCTCGAGCTCGCCGTTCACGAACAGCCGCCATCTGCCGATCGGCGCCCCGGTCTGGTCGAGGACCTGGCGCACATACAGCTCGTGCCCCTCGATCGAGAGGTAGGCGCCGCGGGCCCGACCGTGCGTCGTTTGCCAGTCTGCCATTTGACCCCTTGATGCCGGTCGCAAATCACTATACTGTCAGTTTAGTAGAAACCCAATCCGGAGGAAGACGGACATGGACGAACGAACTCAGCAGGCCCTTGCGATCGGTTTTCCGGTTGTTCTCGCGATCAAGCACCAGCGCATTGCCGACCTCATCACCACAGCACTCGAGACTCCTGTCGGCGATTGGATGCAGCGTGCCGTCGTTCAGCACATCGGCGGCAAGCCGGTCGGCGTCGATCGCAAATCTCCCTGGTATTCCCAGGGCGCCTTTTGGGCCAATCCCGGCGCCGGCCTTGTCTGCGACGTCGACAAGCCGACGGATGATCATAGCGGCAAGAAGGTTCTCATCCTCACCGATTTCCAGCATGCTTTGATCTTGCTGGCGACGGCCAAGGACGGCGCCTATGCACACCACCTCGGTGATTTTCTCGCCTGCAACGACGACGCCAACACGGCCGACATCTTCATGCAGCTCGCCGTCTACGGCGAAGAGGTTTTTGCGTGAAGTGCGATCGGTGCGGCGCCGTTAACCGGCATCTGAAGTGGTGCACATTTCGCGCGCCGGTCGCGGCTTCTGAACACAGGATCGCGGTGCAAGCGATCGCTCATGAGATTGCCGCACTTCTCACAACTCACATGAAAGCTGCGGTTCAGATCGATACCTATGAAACCAACACCGGGCTGCAGCAGATCAGTCTACAGCTTGGCGAGACCAAATATCACCTCACCGTGACGAAGGCTCGGCAACAATGAAGCAGGACCTTCAAGACTATCCGCGCGCTCTGCTCGAATACATGGCGGAGCGCGCGGCCGCGGAGGAGAACACCGATCTCCTCGCCCGCATCAACGAAGCGATCCCGAAGGCCGCAGCCTACGCGATCGACCACCGCCGGGGCCCTCGCCGCGGCTGACCATCACCTTGGCATTGGAGGAAGACGATGCCCGCTCCCAAGATCGACCTGAAAACTGCCTCCCTCACCATGTTGCGCGCGATCGCGCTGTCGACCGCCCGCGATATCGACCGCGGGCAGGACGCCGACGGCTCGCTGCGCTCCCTCCTGGAGCAGGTGTTCACCCACATCCCAACCGCGAAGGTCGCAGCATGAAAAAGCCAAACAAACTTCTTGGCCTTGGTTGGTACCGCCTCACGCTGTCGCACCAGGCCCTGACCTTCGCCATGCGGGAGAGCTCCCCCATCGCTGGACAGTGCCATGTGCGCCGCCCCGACGGACAATGGGACTGCTTCGTCACCCTTGCGGTCGCCGATACGCTGAAGCAAATGGCAAACCCCGGCGAGAATCTCTCTGATGCCGTGGTGCGCCTTCTTGCGCTGAAGGAGTCGACCAATGGCTGAAGGCCAAAAAATTGAGGACGCCTTTTCCGCAGCCCAGTTCATGCTGGCAGGCAAAGCCACGCTGACCGTCGTCAGCGAAGCTACCGGCAACCGATTCACATACCAGGTCCGCAACTGGAAGAAGGCCAAAAACGGCACCATGCACTTTGTCAGCGTGCGCACCGGCAACGACTATGCCTCGATCGGGGTGATCCGCGACAAGGAAAGCTTCAGCGTCGGAAACCGCGCCGACCTGCCCTACGACGACAAGCGCACGCTCGGTTTCCGCTACGTGTTTGAGTACCTTATTAAGCACCGCGCCATGCCGCCTAAGGCCGAGATCTGGCACGAAGGCACCTGCGGCCGCTGCGCTCGCCCGCTCACCGACCCCGTATCGATCGCACGCGGCATTGGGCCAGAGTGCGCTAGCAAGATGGAGTGCATCTGATGCCGCTCAAAACACCGTTCAAGCGTCTCCGCCGAATCCGCGGCGGTGACGTACATATCAAAGCCCCGATCATCGACGGGATCACGATCACTCTCTGCGGTCTGCCCGCCGCGGAAGGGACAACGCCGATCGCTACGACTTCGGCTCCGGTCGATTGCGCGACCTGCCGCACGATCGCCGCCTATTGCCAGTCTCACCGCGCGCTGCGCAAGCCCGCCAAGGTGAAGCCGTGAGCCGCGGTTCGTCGAAGCGCCCGCCCAACACCATGAATCCGGAGGCCAAGGTGCTGATCGAAGCCGCTCTCGCGAAGTGCGAGGGCTGCCGGCAGTGGTGGCGCCTCGCCGGCGGCACATACCGTCACCGCACGCCGAAGCGTGGATGGGACTGCACCGCGCGCGAGGAGCGCGACGAGCTACGCGCGATCGCTGCGCTCGTTCGTCTTAAGCAGCAGGAGCGCATGCAATGCTCCTGATCATGTCCTGCAGCGAGGTGAAGCTACCTCCCAAGAAAGACACGGCGCCATTCGCCGAAGTCTACAACGGGCCCATGTGGCTCCAGGTCAAGGCGAGCAAGTTCCCGCTCGCCCAGGTCGCGGCGATCAGCGCGCTACACGGTTTCATGGAGCCCGGCACCGAGATCGAGATGTACGACACCCTCATGGATGCGAAGCGCTCGCAGTGGTTCTGCGGAAAGGGCAATCACGTCTGGCGCCTGGCGCGCGCTGCGGAGGCTGCCGGCGGCGCCTTCATGGTCGGGGGTCAGATGTACCAAGAGCTCGGCCAGACCGCGCTACGTATCGAACCAGGCCTGCCTATCACTTTCGCGTCAGGCTCCTACCTGCAGCAGCGTAAACAGCTTGGAGAATGGCTCAGGCTGCAAGCCTCGACCGCTCCCGCTCGATAACTTCGAACGTCTTCTTCCCGCCGGCGAGCGTCGCACGCTTGCCCGTGACCTTCTCCCACCGCCGCACCGTCATGTCGACGAATGCGGGATTTAGCTCCACCGCAAGACACACGCGCTGCAGCTGCTCGGCCGCGATCAGCGTGGTCCCTGAACCGCAGTATGGTTCGAACACGCTATCGCCGCCGTCGGAGAACAGGCGCAGCAACCGCGCCATCAGCTCGACCGGCTTCGCCCAGGGAACGGGACGCTCCCAATGGCCGATGCCAAAATACTTCGAATACTCCTCGTGCTCGAGCCCGCGCCGCGGGGCGATCTTGCCCATCATCACCACGTAGTCGAGATCCGACATGAGATGGTTGTTGTGGTTCGGCACGGCCGCCTCGCGGTGCAGCACCGCTACATCCCAGGTCAGCTTGCGCTCGCGAGCGAGATCCAGGTAATCGGCGAGCAAGCCCTTGCTCGTGAAGATGACGTTCGTGTCGAGCAGCTCACACAGATCCGCGACTTCGAAGTCGTGCACCTGGTCGCGCTTCATTTGCTGCGCGTGCGGGACCTTCTGCGGATATATCCCACCGCCTTCGGTATCGGCTCGATACGGCGGGTCGGTCAGCATCAGCCGCGGCTTGCCGCGACCCCACAGCTTCTCGATCGTAGCCGCGTCGGTGCAGTCACCGCACACGAGACGATGCGAACCCATGTGCCAGACGTCGCCGGCGCGCGAGATGGCTGGCGCGAGCTCCGGCAGGTTATCCAGCGTCGCCTGGTTCTTCGCCGCAGTACCGCCGCCAATGAACGTCGCAAGATGGATATTGCTGAAGCCGGTCAGCTGCAGCGGATAGTCGTGCTTCGCGAGCGTCGTGAGGTTCACGCGCAACAGCGCGTCGTCGAACCCGGTCATCAGCGGCACCTGGTTGTCGGAAAGTACGATCGCGATCTTGTCGTCGATCGACAGGCCTGCGCTCGTGATTGTCGGAATCTGGTAGCCTCGCTTGATGCACGCGAGGCGCCGGCCATGCCCCTTCAGCACCGTGTCGTGTTCGTCGATCACCGCCGGCTGGTCAAACCCGAACTCGTCAATCAGCGCCGCGATTGCCTCGATCTGCTCGGCTGTGTGAATCTTCGGGTTGTTCGGGAATGGCGTGAGCTCCGCGGGGTCGCGCAGCACGATCTTGTCTGAGACCGATCGCGACACCTTCGACGCCGCCGGCGCGCGCTTCTTCGGCTTTGCGCGTCGCGCCATCATTCACCTCAAAAAGTTTTCGGGGGCCGGGGCGCTGCGCGCTGCACTGGTCCGGCCCCCTTGCAGCACACCGAGGGCTGCCGGTCTCCTACTCGCCGATCGTCTCATACCTGCTTTCACGGACGGGTGCGCGCGTGCAATGTCCGCTTTCGCTCGATCGACTTTCGCTCGGGATTCATGCGCACGATTGTCACCGTGGCGGGTGGACCAGAGGCACGCGGTTGAACATCTGCACAACGATCAAAACGCACCCCGACAAGGAGCAAAACCGTGCTTACCGATCACCTCCGGTCACGCTGGACCGGAGGATTTCGCCATTTCGGCTTCAGGGTGCGCGGGGGTTATGACTGCAGCGACGGGCGAAGACGGTTCTCGTCATTCCGCGCCTGTCGCAAATCCGTTTTCTTGCCGACAAGGCCTCGCTTCTCCGCCCACACATGCAGGCGCCGGCGAATCTTGCGGAAGCTGATGACGTCGATCGAGTTGTCGCGATCGAGCTCGGCATCGTGCCGATCACGGAGGTGATCTTCCAGGAGCGTGACATGGTGGGCGGCGACGTCCTTCAGCATCTCGTTGTCGAGCTCCACGAGCTCGAGCCGCTCCTCGATCCTGGTCGACCGCATGGAGTGCGTCTTGCTGTCGGCAAAGCCGCCGGTCCGCTGCATAGCGGTGATCATCCTGCCCTGGTCCACGACCAGCCTGCGGAGCTCCGCAACCTGCTTCAGCGCTTCCTCAATCGTCGGCTTTTGGTCGGCCATTCTTTCCGGTTCCCCTGCCCGCCAAAAAGCCCGCCGCGGGCTGCATCCGTGGCGGGCTTCAGGGGGGCATTTCATGGTGAAGGCGCAATACCCCTTCCGGGGCTCGCTCGCGAAGGAGTGTCAAAAACTGTCCCGGAAGCAACCCTATTAGCGGGTACGCGGTCAGGTACGAAGGCGGGTACGCGCCGGGTACGCGGGTACGAACGCACCCAAAAAATGATGGAATTCCAACGAGATGAACTTTTGTAAGGAAATTTTGTCAAAATCGAGCAACCGAAGTGTCCGAAAAGGCCCCCAGCCGGGCATAGGAGCGTCTGTGGTGCGCCAAACGAGGAATCGGGCTACCGATCTGCTCTCGTGTTCACCCCCTTTCCCTCGCCTCCCAAAAACGTCAGGGCGAACGGCCTGCCCGCGTCCGCGTGAGCAAGCAAAAGTTGGTGGGCCGCATACACGTCGCCGGTCACTCCCCATAGCGCCAAACTCAGCACGAAAGGATCGATACCGAACGAGCTCCAGAAGGCCAGTTCGTCTCCAATGCGGTGTTGCCCTTCATGATGCGGCCGACAGCCAGGCAGCGACCAGCGATCGTCTGGCTTTTCTCCTCCGCCCGTTTCCTTTCCATAGAAGGACGAATTTGCTCGCAAGTGCATGGGATCGTCAGCCTGGATGTGCTTGCCCTCGACCATGCAGCAGATGCACGGCAGCTGCTTCACGAAGTCGAGGTGCTTGCGGGCCAGCTTGCGCGGCGTCTTGAACGGCTTCAGCCTGGACTGCCAGCCGCCCTCGGGGACAATGCGCGCCGCCATCACTCCGCCTCCGCGAACAGCGGCAAGTCGCGCCATGGCGTCGGCTTCGGTTCTGGCTGCACGGTCAGCGCCGGCGCTCGCAGGTTCAGCTTGGCGAACGCCCACGTCACCAGGGCGACGTATTGCTCCGGCCGCACGCGGTCGATCGAAGAGTAGATCGAGCGCTCCCATCGTTGAGCTCCGCGAATTGTGCGAAGCATGACGGCAGCTGAATGGCGCAGCGCTGCTTCGCGCGTCGGAAAGAATCGCATTCGCTCTTCGTCGCGAACAAACCCGTCCGATAGCCAGCGTCCGTCAGCCAACCCGACGGCTTCGAAGTGCCAGCGGCAGAACCGGTCTCCGAGATCCTCCCGCGCCCAAAACTGGTCTTCCGAGCGAGGCCAGAGATAGTGATTGGGGTCCGAAGGAATGACGCCGTCGATGCGCCTGATCGCACCGGTATATGGATTCGAGTAAGGCTCACGTTTCTTCATCACCATGCCCTCCCGCACCGCCGGCAATGCCAGCAGATCTGCCAACCACTCCCGTCGTTACGGTGATAGAACCACCTCGACTTCGAATGAAACCACATGCACCACCACACCATAGCTCGTTCCTCAGAAGGGGATATCGTCGTCCATGTCGTGGTTGCTGCCGCCGAAGGCGCCTGTGCCGCCGGCGGAGCTCGCATGACGTCGCGCCGGCGTGCCGTAGTCGTTGGGGCTGTCCTCGCGCTCGCCGCTTCCCTCGCGCCTGGTCAGGTTCACCAGCTGCCCGCCGAAGTTCGCGATGACGACTTCGGTCGCATAATGCGTGACGCCGTCCTTCTCGTAGCTGCGCGTCTTCTGCTTGCCCTCGACGTAGACCTTGTTGCCCTTGGTCAAATACTTCTCGGCAAACTCGACCAGCGGTTCATTGAAAATCTTTACGCGGTGCCAGTCGGTGACTTCCTTGCGCTCACCGGTTTCCTTGTCGCGCCAGCTCTCGCTAGTCGCGACCGACAGCGTGCAGAACTTCCCGTTCTTGCCGTTGATGATCTCTGGGTCCTGTCCGAGATTGCCAACCAGGATGACCTTGTTCACGCTACCCGACATGCTTTCTCCTCCTGAGGTCCCAATTTAAGGTGGCCTCGCAATAGGCTGCAAAGTCGACCTTACTGATGTCCATGACGGTTCGCTCCACCTCCCACCATCCATGAACGGGGCATATCCACGAGCGCGCCAGATGCACCAGGTAGCCGTGCTCGATGCGCACGATTTTCCAATTCGCACCGAGCCATGTAACCCAGCAATGCCAATCGTGTTGTTCGTTCATGTCGGCGCCTTCCCTTCCTTCTTCAGGCCCTCGACAATCAGCCGGATGGCCTCTTTGCGGTCACGATAGAACACCTGCCGGTGCACGCCGATCGCCTTGCAGCGCTGGCTGATCTTGTGGCCGTATACCTTCCACATCGCGCCCAACTGCGCGAAGCCGGCATAGTCCGGATGCTGATCGTTGAGAAACCGCGCCGCCCAGGCCAGCGCGTCGTCCGCGCGTTCCATCTCCTCGGCCGACGGCACACCCTTGAAGCGGTGCGCGATCGCGTTGCGCAGCGACTTGTTTCCTGCCTGGTGCACCATGTCCGACACCTCGCGGATGATGCTCGGCATGGCGTTGCCGAATTCGCGCGGCCGCACGTTGTTCACGCTCGATCGAAAGAGCGTCTTGAAGGCCTCCTCGAGCCGTGCCTCGACCATCTCCGGAGTCCAGGTCGTGCCGCGCAGCGCTTCGGCCGCTTCCATGCGCTCCTGGTGTTCGCGCCGGCGCTTCAGCACCAACGTCTCATCTGCCTCTGCAGTGAAGGCATGGTGCTGATCCGCTTCGTCACGAAGCTTTCGCATTTTTTCGTCCGGACCGGTATCGACATTGCCTTTCATGTCGTCCGGAAGCGGAGCGAGGACTTCGTCCTTCTCCAGATCGGCACGCTCGATCAACATGCCGGAAGGATCTACGGCCATAGGCCAGTCGCGCCCTTCCTTGAATCGTTCCTTCAGCCGTCGCTTGTGCGGCCGCAACGCCCGCGAGTCGCGGTGGGCATCTTTCACGAGGCGCTTCCGCATCTCCATAACGGCGGGAGATTTTGGCTTTTCGTCCACTTTGCTGAACCCCTGCATTTTTCGTTCGCTCGTCAGTTAGAACAGATCAGGCGGGAGGTCGTCCCGGTTTTCTCCGGGGGCAAGCAACGGGTCTGGAGCTCCCTTCTTCTTCGGTGGCGGCGCGGGCCACTGCAGATTCTTACCCCATACCTTGCGCCCTGTCGGCCACACATAGGCGATATCCTTCGGCTTCTCGATGTCGTCCCCCGGTTGTTGGGGGTCGCGCATGGTCGCGATGCCGATAACGTTGTAAGGCAGTAGCTCCTCGCGGAAGCGCCGCACGCGCGCCTTGATGCGATTGCGGTACTTCTCGTGGGTTTCGTCGCCCTCGCGCGGATCTGTCTTCTGGTACTCCGCACCAAGCTGCGCCCATGTGATGACGCGTGGAATGCCAACGGGGATTCCGAGCTCGGGAGGAGGCGGAACGCCCGCGCTGTCGATCGCCTTGAGCAACGCACGGAAGACGCCAAGCGAATGGCCCTTGAGGTAGAACCCCTCCGGACGATCGCGCCCCTTGAACTCTTCGACGGCGGTGTCGGGCACATGCTGCGCTGGCTCGACCGAGACCATCGACGGTATCGCTTCGCCGTCTTCGTCGGTGCCGATCCTCACGCTTTGCAGAACAAATTCCCAACGTGTGTTGTCATCGCCTTCGCGCTGCTTCTTCACAACTCCGCGCCGAACAACGCGGCCTTCGTCGTCGCGCTTTTCAATCGTGTGCTTTGTGTCGGTATAGACGCGCTCGACCAGGATGGCGGTCTCGATCGCGTTGAACAGCTGCTCGTTGCCGCGGTGCTTGCCCTCCGCATTGGTGTGGCCGATCACGATCAGTGGAACGTGCGTCGTCTCGCGGACGATGTCGTAGTTCGTGATGATCCGGTTAATGTCCTCGCTCTTGATCTCGCTAGATCCGCGTGTTGCCGCATTGTGCGTATCGACCACGACGGCCGCCAGCGGCACCTTGAAGCCGTCAGCGAGGTTGAGAATCTCCTCAGAGATCAGCTTCGCGTTATCTTCGGTGGCGTAGAGGTTCGGCGGCCGCGTCACCCACGAGAACGAATGCAAATCTGCAACCGACATGTTGTGGTGCTTCAGGTACGCACGTAAGCGGTTCTCGAAACCGGTCGCGCCCTCATAGGTCAGATAAACGATTCCGCCCTGTACCGTCTTTCGGCCGGCGAACGGCTCGCCGTTGTGGATATGCATGACCATGTCCAGAACTTCGAACGTCTTGCCTGACCGGCTCGGGCCCATCACCAGCACGTTGTCATGCATGGGCAGGATACCCTTGATCCGCCACGGGTAGGCGCGAACAGCGGTACCGAGATCGGCTGAAGTCTTGGCTCCGAACTTGGATTGGTACGGCTCCGGCTTCCACGGCTCGAGCCGGTCAACGATTTCTAGAAGCTGGTCCTTCGTGCCGCCGCCGATGTCCCGCCAATCCTTGATATCTCCCTTCATCGGGCACTTCTGCCAAACATCGCGGAAATTCAACGCTTGCACGAGCTCGACGCCGACCGCCTTCAGCATCGGCGCGATCTTGGCTACGCGCTCGGCGCCGGCGCGGTCATTGTCCTGCAACAGAACGACATGCCTCGCGTTGCGGAATAGCTCCGCACACGCCTCGGTGAAATGTTTGGCACCTGCCGAATTTGTGGTGCCGATCAGCCCCCATTCGGTGAGCACGTCAACCTTGCCCTCTCCCTCGGGCAAGAAGATCGTGCGCTGATCCTCCTTCGGCTCCTGGAGCTCATCGAGCACGGCGTTCGCGTTGAACATCCAGTGGTCGACGTTGGATAGCTCGGGGAACGTCCTGATCGTGATGCCTTGCCATTGGAGACGTTCGTCGGTTGCGCGAAGCCATGCTGTGCTACGCTCCGTCTTGACGAACTCCAGCGGCTGCGGATCTTCCGGGTCTCGATCGAAGACGTCCAGTCCCATGATCCATGTGCCGTCACCAAGCGGGCGCCGCTGCCAAAACGTCTTGAACGTCTTCCCGTTCTTTTGGCGCCAGCTTCCATCCGGCATGCGGTCCTGCGCGCGCACGACCTGATAAAGCAGGTTGTTCTCGGGGTCGACGTAGTCCCAGGTCGCTACGATTTCCTTTTTGCCAGTAACAGCGGGAGCAGACCGTTCGGAATGTGCTGGAGCATCTCCCAAACTTCCTGAAGCCCGATCGTCACCAGCTGAGCGTGGATGGCCTTCTCCGATTCCGTTGGATCGCGCTCCGGATGCCCGTGTTGGTCCAGCTCGATCAGTCGGAGAAGAAGACTGTCCAGCTCCATTTTTGAGGGATACACCTGCCTGTCGCGCGAGTTCTTCGACGGCTTCGACGAACGAGAGGCCGTCATAGGTCTGGAGGAAGTCGAAGACGTCGTGCGGCTTGCCGTCACCGCCGCTTCCGAACTCGCACCAGAAGCCTTTTTTATCGTTGACCGTGAACGACTCGTTTCCTTTTTGGACATACTCGACGCCCTTCTTTATCAGTTGGAGACGCGAGCCGACGACGTCGCTCACCTTCAATCGAGAGCGGATTTCGTCCAGCTGCCGCGGGTCGAACTTCATCACACCAGCCCCTTGAAACGCGGACCGCCGATATGGCTACGGTGCGGAAAAAAATACCAGGCGCAGTTATCGACGCCTTGCTTGTTCGTCTTCTCCATCCACTTCACGCGCCCCACGCTCACGATCAGCGAGCATCGGTCGAGCAACTCCGCCGCCTGCTGCGTATGCATCCAATCCGCGTCAAGCAAAAGCCAGGTCGGAAGCAGCGCCGGCAAGTGCTCCATTAGCTCGTGAAGGATATCGCGCGTCCATGGCGGGTTCGTCACGAACATCATCGCGCCGGCCCGCCGCCGCCAGCTTCGATCGAGTGTCATGGCATCACGGCGCTCGATTGTCTTGCGGCCCGGATACAGGTCGCTTGCGTGAACGCACTCGTGGCCGTGAAACTCCATGAGACGGACCAAGTCGCCATTCCCGGCACATGGCTCTGCGAACGTGATCCCGCGCGGAAGGTACGGCTGAAGTCGTTGGACCGGCCGCGGGTCCTTCGTCATATATTTGTCGGCAAACCGACGATCAAAATTACTGCGCTTTCCCATCTGCTCAGTCAGCGGTCGATGCTTGCATCGTGTAGCCGAAGTCCGGCGCGTGAATGATATCGAGTCCAAGCGGCGTGAGCATCTGGCGAATGCCGGCGATGGTTTCCATGCACCACACCTTCTCGCTCAAACCAGCCCTGCGTTGTTGTCCGGCGGTTCCGGCCTGCATCAGATAGGCATAGTCAAGATGTCCTTTGCCTATGGCGCGGCGCAGCGCTTCAGCGACACGAAATTCCGTCTTCGTCAGCATCACCGACTTGCCGTTGAATTCGAACTTCACCCCGCCCTCAAGAATAGGTCGTTTCACCTGCGACGGCAGCGGATCAGGCGTCGCAGCCGCTACTGTCGCGATTGGCTTCTCCTCGATCTTTGGTTCAATCGGACGAACGAAATTAATCCCATCGCGAACAAGCTTCTTTGCTGCCACTTGATCGTAAAGCGAAGCCGTCCAGTTGCTCGGCGCCTCGGCCCAATACTGCCGACGGACATACGCGATGATCTGCGAAGCAGATGCCTTTCCCTCATGGTGGGCGATCGCGTCCATCGCCATGTTGAGATTCGTTGGAATGCCCGCCGGGCGCACCGGTCCCGTAGACTTCGGTCGACCGCCGACATCGCGCGCCATCTCCGTCGGAGCCGACGGTGCCGGCTTTTCCACAACCACATCCACCTTCGGCGCGACCCACACGGCTTGGCGATCGCGCTCGATCGTGCTCGGTTCCGGTTCGCGGACGATTTCGACGTTGCCCCGATCACGCTGCTTTTCCGTATCGGGCAACTCAGCCGTTGCGGTCGCATTTATTTCAACCACCTCGACGTCGTAGCCGTAGACAAGGTCGAACACTGCAGCCGCGGCCTGTAGCCATAGGACGCGCTTAGACGGCGGCCACACGGCGCCGGTCTCCGGCAATTCGTCGATCAGCGCTCGCACCAGCGCGTGTCGTTCTGTCATCGTCGGTTCCTCTTCAGCTTCTCGGCGGCCTTCTCCAGGTCGCGCTGCTCCAGCCATTCCACCAAACCTTTTAGCTCACGCATCACATGAAGCTCGCGGCGCCAACCCGATAGCATCAGCTTTTCCCCGCAAACCCTGCTGTTCACACATGCGAGAACTCCCTCTTCGTCTTTGACGCCGCATGCAGGTTCACGACATTCCAACTTCGCGCGCGCTTCCAGGCTGGCAAGACGGTCGACCGCATACAGGAACATGCGATCGCGCGGACGAAGCTTCTCCCACTCCTCCGCCGACGGCTCAGTCGGGGATGTCAAGATCTTCGTCCTCGACGTGTCGACGTTGCTCCTGCGCAGCGCGGTCGTTGAACAGCTGATCGTCGATATCGTCCGGCACCTTCGTCGCGCGCGATCGCTTCGCCGGCCGACCATTGGTCTCTGCATACCAGACAGCTGTCAGGAACGCTTCCGCGCGATGCTGGTCACCCTTCTTCGTGAGGAACGGCTGAACTCCCGGCCAGCGCCGCAGCACCACCTGCCGCGCGCTGTCGTCGATGCCGCCGCCCTTCTTCTTCCCCTTGAGGCCGAAGTGACCTTTCCACGCCGTGGACGACACGCGGACGCGACCGACGTTCAGGCACGCAATGACGGCATGGATTGCATAATATGATCCGCCGAAGCGGAACATGGACGTAGCGCCGAATTGCACTTTTTCGTCCGATCCGTCGTCACCCTTCTTCGTCGGCATGAAGGCGTTGACGATCTCGATCACCGCAATATCAGGACTCGCCTGCCAAATCAGATCGCGCAAAACCGCATAGTCAATTTCGCGTTGATTGCCTTCGCCGATGGTCGGGATATCGAACATTGAGTGAGGAGCATTGCCGCCGGCGGCGTCAGAACAGTAAAGCGCGCAAGCGCCGTTGATGCCCGGATCGACACCCAGGATACGAGTCATGGTCGCCTCGTGATGGTTTAGTGTTTGGTGCCGGGCGCCGGACCGCGGCCGACATTTTTCAGACTATCGTCGTCAGCTCGAGGAGTTGCGCCGCTCTTCGACGCCAGGTCCTGCACGACGCTTGCCGCGCTGGCTCCTGGTTGGCGAAGATGGCGCGGCCGAAGATCACGTTCGCCGTCGGCTTGCGTCTCGCGCGGCGGCTCATCGCCGTCGGCATCCGAACCTCCGCCGATCTCACCTTCGCCAAACAGGCGACCCTGCAGACCCGCGAGCTCGTCCAGTTTGAAATATCTGCGCATCTTGTCGAATTGCGCCAGCTTGATCGCCAGCTTTTCGGATGCGAGAGCCTCGTTCTTTGCCGCCTTCAGATCGTCGTAGAGCTTCTGACAGACCTTGAACGCCCACAGGTTCAGATGTTTTTTGGTCGCGACGTCGGCGGCATCCTTCAGCCGAACGTTCGCTTCGTCGACGGTTTCCTTGGCGTCGCAAAACTCGGTGTTGAAAGTTCTGATCGTGGTGTCCGCCGGCAGGCGGATTTCCTTACCTGATGGCTGCTGTTCAGTCGCGATCGTGGTGCGCTTTGCCATTGAGCAATCTCCCCGTCTGGTCCCCCGCGCAGAACCGCTGCGCGAGGGGCCAGGGATACCGGCGATGGAAGCCTTGGCAGGAAACCGCCACCGGAACAGGAATCGCAAATTCGAGGAGAGAGCTTGCCAAGGCTTTCGTGCGAGCACGCTGGGAATCAGCGGCGACCACATGGATAGGATGCTTTCAGCTTCGTGGTCAACCGGTGTGTCGAGAGAATGACAGAAGGTAGGGTACGAGAAGAGAGGGGCCCTTCAGGGCCCTCTTCTATCCCTCAGAGCAAGAAGCCGCGCGAGGCAATACAAACGTACCCGGTCGGTCGTCAAGAGCGAAGCCGGTACGCGGAGGCCGGTACGCGGCCCGGTACGAGGTACGTCGGCGACCCGAAAGTCTCGACATCTCAATGAGATCAGTTTCGTACCGGACTTCGTGCGGAATTATTTTCGGTCGGCTTGTGGAAAAGGGGGATGGACGGCCTTACTAAACTGTGAGTATAGTCCGACTCACAGCAACCGGCCATGGAGGAAGACATGCCCGCTGACACCCACAAAGCGCACTTCGAGGTGCCTTTTGCCGATTTCGAGTACGAACACCTCGCCAAGGAATGCGGGTGCTCGCAGGCGCTTCACTGCGGTCATGCGCTGGTCGTCGTCGGCACCGAGTATTCAATCCGTACCCTTGAAGCCAACCTGTCGTTTTCGTGGTCGCATATTCAGGTCCTCTCGTGAACATGCACGTTCCCGCTTTGCAGCGCAGCCTGCCCGACATGGTTGCCGAGTACGACGCCAAGCTTGCCGCCATCCCTCAGGCCGTGAAGGATTTCGAGCGTGCCGGCAATCTTCTGAAGGAAGCCGCGATGATCGGCGGCCAATATGGCGACGTCTCGATCGACACCGGTCACATCTACGAATCGATCCTTCGCACGTCGCTGCTGAAGTCAGCATGGAAGTACGTATTCACCGGCCTGAACCTCGACACGATCGCGACCGCCAAGGACAAACAAGCGTGGCGGATTGCACTGGAGAATCCTGCCCCCTTCACGCTCGACAACGTCGGCGCGACGTTTGAAAAATACATCCAGAACCCACGCACCAGCATCTTGCGCGGGCTGGCGGAGGTGTTCTCCGACCTGGACCAGGCCTATAAGAGCCATGAGCGGATGAAGATAGGCGTTGCCGGTCTACCGAAGCGAATCGTTCTCCAGAGCGTCGGTTACTCGGACTCCTATGGCCGGCAGAAGCTGCGCGACATCATGAACGCTCTGGCAGCATACCGCGGCGAGCCGTTGACGGAGTACAAGGAATTTGACGAGCTCGACGCTCTGCACAGCAGCTTTAGGCCACGCGCCGGAATCGTCACTATCCGTGGCCTCACGATCAAAAAGTACCTGAACAACAATGCTCATGTCGTGTTCGACAAGGCGTCTCTTCTCGACATCAACAAAGCGCTGGCCGAGTTCTATGGTGATGTGCTGCCGGACTGTGCTGAAGCAAAGCCGACGAAGAAGCAGCCCGGCACCGCGGTGTCCAAGGATCTGCAGTATTATCCGACGCCGACGAGGACGGTCGACCATGTGCTTGACCACCACATTGGCAACATGGACGGCGTCGAGGTGTTGGAGCCTTCCTGCGGCGATGGACGTTTTCTGGACGGGCTGCGCAAGCGAAAGGCGAAGCCGTACGGGATCGAGGTAGACGCGCTGCGCGCCAACCAGGCCCGCGCCAAGGGCCATTCGGTGATGACCGGGAATTTTCTCGCCACTCCGGCGGTGAAGAAGTTCAAGATTATCGTCATGAACCCGCCATTCTACGGCACGCACTATGCCCAGCACGTTCTCCACGCGTGGGACTTCCTCGAGCCGGGCGGCCAGCTTGTCGCCATCCTGCCGGTGACCGCGCGCGAGCACGGGCTGCTCGACCCCATCCTGCCGAAAAAGGGCTGGTCTACCCCGTGGCACGATCTTCCTGTCGGCTCGTTCTCTGAGAGCGGGACCAACATCAACACGGTGGTTCTAACGATCCGAAAGGCCTCGTAATGTCGTGGATTATCTTCGTGGCTTTCGTCTTGGCTGTGAGAGCTCTCTACAAAACCTTCGTCCAGCCGGGCTGGAGGAAGTCGAAGACTCACAAAGATTGGGAGAGGTGGCGCAATGGCTGACAAAAAAACTCCCGGAGAAGTCGAGGCCAGCATCGCGCGGCTTCGCGAGCTCCGCTACATGACCCGCGGGCCCGGCGCCAAGGTGAAGGCGACCTCGCTCACCACGAAACGGATCGAGCAGCTGCGTACGGAAGTCGCTGCGATCGAGGCCAAACCACCGAAGCCGAAGAAGGCGAAAAAGAAAGCGAGACGTCGATGAAGTTTCCCCTTTCTCTGGATCTGCGCAAAAGCACGCTAGATCTCAAGGAAGATTACCTCCGAGTGATTGACGCCGATGGCGTTCGTCTCATGACGATAAACGCCGATTTGGACGACGGGACGTTCAATGAGGCTGGTCTCGTGGTCGATATACTGAACGCCGTCAATGACCGAGGCCCAGACAGGGTTCGTGATCTGTCGGTCGGTGTTTACAAAAAGCTGCTCGACGCCAGCTGCAAGGGCGACGCCGACCGTATGCTTGCGAAGGACCTGGAGAAGGACCCGAACGATGGCGGCAAGAAGCTGCGCAGCCGCGCCGGCGCCTACGACGCTGCGGTGCGCGCGACTCTGGAAGTGCTCAGTGAACGCGGAGGATCGTAATCTCCTGTTCCTGCTGGAGCATATGACGACCAGTCCGCCTCGCGTTGAGACGGATGGCCTACCGCTCGGCGCCGCGATCGCGCGCGCTGCCAATTTCCGAAACCGATATCATGGAGGAAGACATGAAAGCCGACGTTCCCAAGGACTACCGACTGATCTCGCTGCAGGCGAGTAATGTGAAGAAGCTGAAGGCGATCGCCATCAAGATCGATGGCGCTCCAATCTTCAAGGTCAGCGGCCGAAACGAGATGGGAAAAAGTTCGGTGCTCGACGTCGTCACCATGGCGATCGGCGGCCCGCGCTTCTTCCCGAAAGAGCCTATTCGTAAGGGCCAGGACGAAGCTGAGATGTCGCTCGATTTCGGTGCTTTGCAGCTGACGCGCAAGATCTGGCGCAAGGAAGGCACCGACGCGCTGGGGTCGAGTCTGTCCTTGAAGTTTGCCGATGGGCGCCGGCCGAAAGAAAAGCAGACTGAGCTCGACGCGCTGCGCGGGTCGACCATCGCAGACGATCCGATCGAGTTTGCGCACATGGACCCGAAGAAGCGGTACAACCTTCTGAGAGGGCTCGTCCCAGGCTTCGACTTCGACGCAAACGCGGAGTTGCACCGCACACTGTTTGAGGAGCGGACTGATGCCAGTCGCGACCTGAAGAAGGCGATTGCGGCCGCGGAAGCGATCGTGGTGCCGCTGGACGCGCCGGCGTCTCCGGTCGACATCACGAAACTTTCCGAAGAACTGACGCGGGCCTTCACCACCAACAACGAGATCGACCAGCGTGCGCGCCGGCGGGAGGAATTCGAGGACAACCTCGAAAGCATGCGTGATCGCCTGGATACGATGCGGGCGGAGGTCGCGAAGCTGGAAGCCGAGATTGTCGAAGCTGAAGGTAAGCTTTGCAAGGCGGAACCATTGCCGGCAAAGATTGACGTCACCGTGCTTCAGTTGCAGATGAACAACGCGACCGCGCTGAACCAGGCCTACACCATCCGCGCGAACCGCCAGCTGAAGGATAGGGAAGCGGACGCGCTACAGACGGAGGTGGAGAGCCTGAGCTCGCGCATCGCTGATCTCGATCGACAGAAGGTCGCGGCGATCGAGAACGCCAAATTGCCGATCGAGAGGCTGACCTTCGGTGACGACGATATCATGCTCGACGGCTTGCCGTTCGACCAGGCGTCGACCGCGCGCAAGATCCGTGTCTCGACCGCACTGCTGATGGCGCTGAAGCCGGACCTTCGTGTGCTCCTGGTGCGAGAAGGATCGCTCCTGGACAAGGATGCTCGTGCTGCGCTCGAGGCCGACGCACGTGAGCACAACTTCGTAGTGCTGATGGAGACCGTCGGCGAGGAGGTGGGAGACGGCGCCGGCGTTGTGATCGAAGACGGGGAGGTGAGGTGATGAAGATAGATTTTGAGCCTGGAGCAATGGAAGCAGGCGACGGGGCCGACGCGGAAGGTCTCAGCAAAGAATCTGTTCTTTTGGTCGTTCCTCTCGTTTCGATCGCAATCAGCCTGAAGCGCATTGCCGATGTCGTCGCCGGCAAGTCCGACGGCAGCACCATGGATCTCACCAACGGGATCATGCACGCGATCGAGCAGGGCATTCTGTCGGCGTCGAACCGTGGATAACCGGTGCACAACCCAGGGCGGTGATGGACGTCGCCCGACGACTCGGGTTTATGCGGTACCTTCTGTGAGGAGGAAGACTCGCATGTCCTGTCCTGTCGAGATTGCCGGCGCGATTGCTGAAGCGCTGGAAGAAACCGACGACGTCACCTCCGAGCTCGTTGCGCTTGGCATGGTGGCGTCGGCCGTCATCTGCACCACCCGAAAGGAGCAGCGCCACGAGCTCGTGGAGACGTTCTGTAGGGTGTTGCGGAGAAGCGTCGGGATCGAGTTCAACTGATGAAAGAGCTGGACCCGACGAAGGTGAAGCTTGCTCAGGATCTGGCAAAGCTGTTCGCCGCACAAATGCAGGCCTCGCGCGTTCCGGCCGACGTTCAATTCATGTCGGTCGAAATTCTCACGCGAGCCTTACTCGACAACAACGTCAAGGAGTCGAAGCGACTCCAGTTTTTCGACGCGTGGATTAACGCCATCCGCGGACAGATCACCGGCAATGGAGGAAGACGTGCCGCCAAAAAGAAAACCCGTAACTGACGAAGAGATCGGAGCACTCGTACGCGCAATGCGGACGGAGCGCGGCATCAGTCAGCCGGATCTGGCAAAGGCGCTCGACGTATCGCCGGCGATGGTTCAGCACTACGAGACCGGAAGGAATCCGCTCACCGTAGTGAAGCTGGTCACGATCGCCATGTTCCTGAAATGCAAAACCCTGGACCTGATCCCATGACATCCTACCTCGTGACGATCGAGACACAGACGGGCATCCAGGCGCAGATATGGCATGCGGAAAAGGGAGGCGGATTCGTTGGCTGCGGTCACCTGAAACCGCTCACCAAGATCGAGCTTATCGAGTTCTCCGATGAGCCGTACACGATCGACCAGGCTATCGCCTTCGCGGAATCGACGGTGCGACTTGACCGCGAGATCACTTGAAGAGCTGCTCGCCGATGGCGAAACACAGGCATCGATCGAGAGCGCGATCGCGGCGTTGGGCGAGATCCACGTCAACTCCGACCGCAACCGCCGCAGCATCGCCCTGTTGCGCGCCGAGATCGAGGACGAGCTCGCGGAATTGAGTAAGCAGCAAGGGAGCCTATTCTGATGGTCGCCTACTCGTTCCAGGGGCGCTTTATTCAGCCTATCCGTGTTGGTCTCAGCAAGGTGTCGCTGTCGTTCGATTGCCCGCCAAAACGCCAGACCATCCGCGCTGTCGGGAAGCGTCGGCACGCGCGACCAGGCGAGGAGCTCCAGCTATACTTCGCGCAGCGCTCTCCGCAATGCGAGCTGATCGGCAAGGCGCGCTGCACCGACGTAAAGCCAGTGAAACTTTACATCGGAGCGGAATCGCTTGGCGTCGACGTGGAAGGGGACTATTTTTGTGGGAGTACTGCCACGCACGAATTCGCCCAGGCCGACGGCTTCGTAGACGTTCCCGACATGCTGGCGTTCTGGACGGCAGAGCATCCCAGCGTGCGCGAGTTCAGCGGCTTTCTAATCAAGTGGGAGCCGCTATGAGCGAGCACCCGGAAAGCAAGCTGCGCGAGCGCTGCGCAGAGATCCTGGTCAAGAACCAGAACGTCATGTTTCCGGACGAGCTCTACGCCTTCGTCATGAGCGAGATCGGGCGCGCGGCCGACGAACGGTTCGATGATTCTTCGCCGCTGGTGCTGTTCTTCACAACGCCGGCGGACCGTCAGGAGCTGGTCGACGCCATTAAGACCGAAAAGCCGAACATGCTTTCGAAGCACTGGCCTTGATACCATACTAAACTGAGAGTATAGACGCCTGCCCTACAACCCCGCATGGAGGAAGACATGCCAGCCGAACCGAAGCAGTCCCGCAAGCCGATCGGACTCGACTCCACCGCCCTGACGAAGCTTATGCCAGGCTTTGCCGACGGCATCTATCTGAACATGCCGAATGATGTCTACCACGCTGACCGAGCGCTGGGGTCAAGCAACATTCGCGATCTGCTAAAGGGCGCAAACCTGTTCTGGTTCAAGTCGTGGATGAACCCCAGGCGGCCGAAAGAAAAGTTGACCGACTCGAAGATCGTCGGCAACGCGACGCACCGGCTTTTGCTCGACGGCATGGATTATTTCAAGGCCGAATATGTCCGCGGTCCTTGGGGTCCGGACGACGACGATTTGTCGTCGGCGGAGAAAGGGCAGCTCACCAAGAATGCCAAGAAGTCGCTCCAGGAGGGTCAATTTCTACTCACTCAGGAGGACTACGATTTCGTGGTCGGCTGCAAGGCGCTGCTCGATGCTGACCCCGAACTCGTCGGCTGCCTGGACAACGGCCTGTCGGAAGTGTCGTGCTTCTGGACACGGCCCGACGGCGTCCGCTGCAAGGTGCGGTGGGACAAGCTGAAGCTGAAGGGCATCGGCGACATCAAAACGATCGCTAACGAGCGCGAGCGCGAGATGCCAGTTGCTTGCGCGCTCGATATCCACACCTACCGCTACGACATTCCAGGTGAACACTATCTAGAAGGGCGCCGGCATCTGCTGCAGCTGGTGAACGACGGCAAGGTGTTCATGTGCACGCCGGAGCCTGAAGATCGCATTTCCATTTCTCTGGTCACGGGCAAGAACA
>Ga0068862_100001038_pt1 | contig 26648 bp, 18 predicted proteins | sample KBSSwiS52_FD_66598 | JGI IMG/M metagenome (GOLD analysis project Ga0068862, IMG submission 66598) | Switchgrass rhizosphere microbial communities from Kellogg Biological Station, Michigan, USA - KBS Switchgrass S5-2 | ecosystem: Host-associated > Plants > Roots > Rhizosphere > Soil ... | reverse complement strand
GCTTCGGTGGCGGCAATGGCGGCGGCACTGGTGTTACCGCGAGCGGTTCCGGCGGCGGCGCCGGCATGGGCGGCGCGGTGTTCGTCGTCGACGGCGGCACGCTGACGATCGAAGGCAACGGCGCGTTCGGCGGCGGCGGCGCGACCGGCGGTGCGCCCGGCGGCATCAACATTCCCGGCGCGACGGCAGGACAAGGCTGGGGCGCGGGCTTCTTCCTGCAGGGCGCGAGCGGCATCGTCGCGTTCTATCTCGACGAGGGCCGCACCTACCTCACCGGCGACGACATCGCCGACCAGAGCGGCAGCGATCCCGCCGACACTACGAACCGGCGCGGCATCGCGCTGACGGGTCCCGGCACGCTCGACATGACCGGCACGTACAGCTATGCCGGCGACACCGAAGTCGAGGCCGGTGTGCTGCTCGTCGAAGGCACGCTCGCGCAGAGCACCGTCATCGTCGAGGGCGGAACCGCGAGCGGTAGCGGAACGATCGCGGCCGTGAAGATCGAGTACGGCGCGGTCGCGCCCGGCACGCTCGCTTGGCCGTTCAACCCGTTGACCGTCAGCGGCGATGCGGACCTCAGCGGCGGCACGCTGCAGCTGACGGCCGATCCGACATCGAGCCAGGGCGGCGAGCTAATCATCGGCGGAACCGCGACGCTCGGCGGCACGCTCGCGGTCGACTTCAACGGCGGACAGCCGGTGGTCGGAACGATGTATCCGGTGCTGACCGCGATCGCAATCGAGGGCACGTTCCAATCCGTGCAGTTGCCGCCGTCGGTTTACGGCCAGCTTGTGTACGACGCAACGAGCGTCCAGCTGCAGATCACTACGGCACCGGACGAAATCTTCAACGACGGGTTCGAAGGCCCCGGCGGCTAGGGTTGGTCAGCCGGTGCCGGCGCATCCCGGCGTCTCGCCGGGATGCGTTCTTTTTTGCGGCGTCGAAATCAGAACGGGCTCTTGTCGAATCGGAACGAGACGCCGAAGTACAGGTTCGGGCGATACACCGATTTGTTGAGCGTGTCCGAGTCGATCGATTCAGTGAGCGACTGGCCTTCGTGATATTCGCCGGCGAGGCGTTTTTCCTGATGCACGGCGACGCCGAGATTGAAGCTGATGTTCTGGTGGTAGGTGCCTTGCACGCCGGCGAACAGGATCGGCGATGAGCTGTCGGCGGCGATGCCGGCGGCGAAGCCGCAGCGGAAACCGCCGAATACGCAGCTCGACGTGCGCGAAGGATTCGGGTACCAGCTCCAGATGAGGCCGGGTGCGAACGTCAGCGCGTTGCGATTGCTCTTGCGCGCGATGACGAAGCCGCTGTCGGCTGCGCGCGAGACGTATTCCTTGTCGTGGCCGGGCATGAAGAGGAAGCCGTAGCCGAGTTGCCATTTGCCGCCGGTTTCGACTTCGTAGGCGTATGTCTGCGTGGGGTTGTCGTCGGTGTTTTTCGTGCCGATCCAGACCTTCATCGTGACCTTGTCGCCGGCATCGAGCGTAAAAGCTTGCATCGTGATCGCTTCTTTCGCTTCAGGAAGGTTGTCGAGCACAGCCTGCTTCTTCTCGCGGTCCTTGCGGGCTTCCTCGAAGGCTTTCTGCAGCCGCGGAATATCCACCTTAGCCAGTCGTTCGATCTCTGCGCTATTGCGAACCGCTTTCCTGGCGTCGTCCACAGCGATGGAACCGTGGCTTCGCTGTATCGCAATGCTGCTCGGATCGTTTTCGAGATCGCGCTGCCTCTTTTTCGCCGTTTCTAGCAAATCCTGGGCGACCTCTTCCTTCTTGCTCGCGGCATCCAAATCGCTCTGCGCCTGCTGCTTGTCGCCACCTCCACTCGTGACCTTCCCGGTGCTAACGGGCAGGGTTGGCTGATCTTCTCTTTCGACGTACCACTTCACGCTCGCAGAGCCGTCCACAACCTCCTTGGCGAACGTGACCTTGAAGCAATAGCTTCCTGGTTGGAGGTACTTGCTGTCGCTGCGGGGGCCGGGTGCGACATTGATCTGAATCTGCGTCATGCCATCGCATTCATCGGCACGCGCCGTTATCGGCAGTGTCGCAACGAACATCAATAAGACGACTAGAAGTCGACTGCTCATGGGCCGGCTCTCCGAAGGTCACGGGATGTGTCCGCTTCGAAAGAGCCGCCAGGCCGACGTTTGTCTCACCTCGCCGCGAGCGAGGCGAGTACCTCAGGTCAGAAGATCGACATTCCCTTCGACCACGCGCCGCTCCAGCACCGGCTTCTCGCCGGGTTTCCACAACTTCGCCCCATGCACCACGCGATAGCGCAGCGGTCCGCCGTCGTCGGTCGCGCTGCGCTCGATCGGGCGCGGGATGCAGACGAATTCGACATCGAGGCGATCGGGCGCGGCGCGCACGATCGAGTAGCCGTGACCACCCATATCGACGAACGAGACGTGCGGCGCGTTGTCGGGATTCGACAGCGCCTTGGCTTTCGCAAGGTCGCCGCTGCGCGCGTACTCAAGACATGTGCGAACGCCGTGGCGCAGCAGGAGGCCGGAAGTTGCCTCAGGTTTCGTCTGGCCCTCGCGCGTCGTCAGGAACAGCGCGCGATAGGTCGGATCTTTCGGCGGGCGGTGCTCGAGGGCCTCGTTCATGCCGGGTGCGGAGATCGATCCCGTGATGAACGCGACGCCGACCGGCTCGAAGCCGAGCGGCGGGAGATCCTTCGAGGCGTAGCCGGCCCAGAAGCTGTGCCGGTCGCCGGCGATCGTGGCGAATCCGGTGATGTTGGCTTTCGCGACGAGATCGTAGACTTCGGCGCGCTCGACGTACGCCGAGCTGTGATCGCCGCCGCCGAAACCTGCGTAGCCCGCGCCCGGCCACGGCGGCATCGCGCCGGGCGGAAGATTCTGCGGATCGGCACGCATGTCGAGCGTGCCGGCGGTGTTGCCCCAGATCTTCCAGGTCGCGCGCGATGTCTTCAGGCGATCGAGGAACCACGTTTTCTGCTCGATGCCGAAGATCGTCTGCGGCGGAGCATCCTTGCGAAAATTCGGAATGTCGGCGTCGCCGAAGCGGATCGTCGCCGGCGGATGGCCGCCGTTCGCGGTGCGGCCGGCGTCGAGGATGCGCTGCGCTTCCTCGGGAAAGAAATCCGGAAAGTCCTTCGAGGCGAAGGCTTTCGTCTCGTCCAGATCCATCGGATCTTCCGAGCGATAACTGCGCTGATCGGTGATGATGAGATCGACGTGGCATCCGTAGCGAACGCCGCGATAACCGATGAGACTCTTCAGCACGGCGAGATTGTTCGGCTCGCGCCCGAGCCCGTTGTCGTCGAACTCGACGATCGGCGCGTCGACGACTACTGGCGCCTCGAAACGCTCGTAACCCGCTTTCGGTTTCTTGATGCGCGCGGGCAGGTATTCGAACCACGCTTGATACGCAGCAACCTTTCGCGTCTGCGCCGGATGCGTCTTGCCGTCGAATTTCTGCAGCGTCTGCCAGCCGAGCCAGCTGAACTCGTGGTTGTCCCACATCGGCACGAACGGGAAATACGCGCGTGCGTCTTGCAAATCCGGATCGGCGAGATACGCACGATACACCGCGCGGTAGTCGTCGACGGTCGTCGGAATATGGAAGTCCGCGTGCTTCTCGCCGTTCGCGTAGCGCACGATGTCGCGCAGGTGCCGGTCGTACATGCCTTGCGGGCGATCTTCCGGATACCAGACGATCTCGTAGATGAAATCGCCGAGGTGCAGCACGAAGCCGAGGCGGTCTTCCGGCGCCGCGCGGCGGTCCTCGAAGATCATGCGCCGGTACGCATTCTGCGCGCCCTGATTGGCGTTCTGGCAGGACACGAACGCGAAACGCACGGCGCGCGCGTCGTCATCGCGCGGCGCGGTGATCGTACGTCCGATACGGCTGCCGGCGCCGTCCGCATCGCTGAAGCGATACCAGTATTCGCGCGCCGGATCGAGGCCGCCGACGAGAACTCGGCAGGTCCAGTCGGTCGCGGGAGAGATCGTCGCGTGCGTGTTCGCGACGACATGCTCGAACGCGGAATCCTGCGCGATCTCGACCGCGAGCGTCGCGACCGCGCGGCCGTCCGCGTACGGACGGCGCGTCCACAACAGCACGCTGTCGGGCGCGGGATCACCCGAAGCGACACCTTCGGGAAAAAGATCGCGCCGCTCGCGCCAGGCAGTGCGCGATTTCGTCGCGGGCATGCATGCGGTGACGGCCACCGCGCCGAGCGCGGCGGCGGTGGCCAGGAACTGTCTGCGTGAGGTCATGGGGAGAAATCGTGAGCCGTTGGGCGCCGGTCTCTAGCGTAGTCCCGCCGCTCGGGCCGCGATTGAACGAATGTGACCGCAGCACCCACGACGAATGGCACAGTCCAAGCGGCCGCGCGTGGCGTCTGATCCTCGCATGAGCGCACAAGCAGGCGGCGTCGAGTTCCGACGGATCAAGTTCGCGTTCGAAGCGATCGCGCCGGGCCAGAACGTGCCGCGGCACCGGCATCTCGACGCGTACGCGACGATCGTGATCGAAGGCGCCTACGAGCAAAGCAGCTACGCCGGGCGCCTGCGCGTCGGCGCGGGCGACGTGCTGGTGCAGCCGACGCTCGATTGCCACGCCAACGCGATGCTGAGCCGCGGCGTTCGCCTGTTGCGATTGCCGTGGCCGCGCGACAGCGGGCTCGGCGGCGTCTACCGCGTCGAAGCCGTCGACGCGATCCTCGCCGCCGCGGCGGTCGATATCGGCGTCGCTTCCGCGCTGCTGGTCACGGCCGTCGCGCGCGCATCGCGGATCGCACCGAACATCGAGCGCCTGGGCGATCTTCTTGCCGCCGACATCGCGAGCGATCCGGATCTTCGCATCGGCGAATGGGCCGAATGCATCGGCGTCGCGCGCGAATCGGCGACACGCAGCTTCAGCCGTTCGTTCGGCGTTTCGCCGGCGCGCTTCGGTGCGGAGTTGAAGGCGCGGGCTGCGTGGCTGCGCGCTACGGAATCGTGCGAGCGTCTGTGCGAGGTCGCCGCCGGCGCGGGCTTCTGCGATCAGGCGCACATGACGCGCGCGGTGAAGCGCCTGACCGGAGACACGCCGGCGAGCTGGCGACGCTCGTTGCGCGAGCCCGAGCTCGCCGCCGCAACGCGTTGAGCGAGCGCAGATGTAACCGGATGTGTCCGATTTCGCGCGCGACACATCCCTTTACGACTTCGAAAATTACCGAAACCTCGATGCCGGCGCTCTCGACTACCGTGAGCACCACGCCGCCGCAGCGGCCATCAGACAGGAGAGAGGTTTCCATGTTCAAGGATTCGATCGCCGCGCGGCTCGCGCTCGGCCTCATCGCGCTCGGCGCGCTTACGATGTCGCTCGATGCCTGCGCGCTAGGCGCCGCGGCCGCGCGTTCGGGACGCATGGCCGACAAGGCGAAAGAGCGCTTCAACGAAGCCGACACCGATCACGACGGCTTCATCAGCCGCGAGGAAGCCGACAAAGGCATGCCGCGTCTGGCGCCGCATTTCGACGAGATCGACGCCAATCACGACGGCAAGCTCACGACCGACGAGATCGCGACATTCCTGCGCAACAACCGCTCGCATTGACGCGCGAAGTCACGAGTGCCCCCGGTACGCCCAAGCCGACACGGACGTCGCGACTTGGGCGCTGCCGTTTACGCGGACCTCATCGTCCGCGCATCGCGCGATCGAGGCTCCACGATCCGCCACCCGCCGCGGACAGATAAAGAAAGATGAAGCAGTACAGCACCGCTGCTTCGCCCATGTTGAGCACGGGCCAGAATCCCTGCGGCGCGTGCGCCATGAAGTAGGCGAACGCCATCTCGCCGGAAAGAATGAAGGCGACCGGCCGCGTGAAGAGTCCGATCAGGAGCAGTGCGCCGCCGAAGAATTCGAGGACGCCGGCGAAGCCCATCAGCGACATCAGCTCGACCTTGTGATCGCCCGCTCCGGGCACGCCGAACAACTTCATCGCGCCATGCTGCATGAAGAGGAAGGCTGCGACGATGCGCAGAAGGCTGAGCAAAACCGGCGACCACTTCGACCAGAACGAACTCACATCGGACATCACGCATCTCCCGTTGTTGTCGAGCGAAACTGGCATCGGCGAGCGAAGCGCGCAGCGTACGTGCGCCGGGCACAGGAAACAATCCATTCGCGCAACGCCGTCCTATTCCGCCGAGGTCCGACAGACGAGGATGGGCGGCAGCAGCCGCAATGGAGACCTCCGATGATCCGCAATATGCTTGCCGCCGCGCTCACGATCGCGGCGATCGCGTGCGCCGCCGCACGTGCCGACGACGCGCCGGTCACGACGCAGATCGTGGACGCCCTCAACAAGCACTACGGTGTGCATCCGGGCTTCCGCGCCAATCACGCCAAGGGTATCGTCGCCGAAGGCAGCTTCACGGCCTCTGCCGATGCGGCGGCCTTGACCCGCTCGCCGATCTACGCCGGCGCCAAGCTGCCGGTGACGGTGCGCTTTTCCGATGCGGGCGGCATGCCCGACCTGCACGACGCCGCGCCCGATGCCAATCCGCACGGCCTCGCGATCAAGTTCCATCTGCCGGGCGGCGGAGAAAGCGACATCGTCGTCAACTCGCTCAAGTTCTTCCCGGTCGCGACGCCGGAAGATTTCCGCGATCTGCAGCTCGCGGCCGCGTCGAGCCCGCCGGGCGCGCCGATGTCGGAGCAGTTGAAGGCGTTTCTCGCGAATCATCCGAGCGTCGCGAAAGCCGGCGCCACGCTCGGCACGCCGGACAGTTTCGCCGACGAGCAGTACAACGGCATCGACGCATTCGTGTTCGTCGACAAATCCGGGCGCAAGCAGCCGTTCCGCTACATCATCGCGCCCGAGAAGATCGTGCACCTGACGGCGGAAGACAGCGCGAAGAAGTCGCCGAATTACCTGGTCGAGGATCTGCCGGCGCGCATCGGCAAGGGGCCGGTCACGTTTCATATCAAGGCGCAGCTCGCGGCGCCCGGCGATCAGACGAAAGACCCGACGCAGCCGTGGCCGGACGATCGCAAGGTCGTCGATCTCGGCGTGCTGACGATCGACAAGACCGTCGCCGACAGCAATGCCGAGCAGAAGAAGCTCCTGTTCCTGCCGGGGCGGCTGACGGACGGCATCGAGCCTTCCGACGATCCGTTGATCGCTGCACGCGACGGCGCGTATGCGGTGTCGTTCGGGCGTCGCGTCGGCAAATAGGAAGTCGTTCGCGATCACGGAAGAGTCCGCCGCGACGCGGGATTAAGCGCCGATTGTGCGGCGATGCCTTGCAATCGGGAGAATGCCAGGACGCACATCGCAACGCACATCGTCCCTATGGATGTGGGCCGCGGCGCTCGGGATCGCGACGCTTTACGTCGGCAGCACGCTGCCGACGCCGCTCTATCCGATCTATGAGCGCGAGTTCGGTTTCTCCGAGCTCGTCGTCACCGAGGTTTATGCGATCTACGTGATCGGCAATCTCGCCGTGCTGTTCTTCTTCGGGCGATTGTCCGATCAGATCGGCCGGCGCCTGACGACGCTGATCGCGCTCGCCATCACGATCGCGAGCGCGACCTGCTTTCTCGCGGCGAGCGGCACGGGTTGGCTGTTTTCGGCGCGCGTACTGAACGGTTTCGCCGCAGGCCTCGGCGCCGGTGCGCTGACTGCGTGGATCGCCGAGCTCGAGCCCGCCGGCAACCGCTCCCGCGCAGCGGCGTTCGCGAGCGCCGGGAACCTCGCGGGACTCACGTTCGGTGCACTCGGCGGCGGCCTGCTCGCGCAGCACGCGCCGTGGCCGCTGCGTCTCGGTTACGCGTGCTACATCGCGCTGCTGCTGATCGTCATTGCGACGATCGCGTTCGCGCCGGAAACGATCCGCGAGCCCACGCGCGCGTTTCGCGATCTGTCGCTGCGTCCGCGCATCGGCGTGCCGAGCGGCATCCGCATCGCGTTCGTCGCGCCGGCTGCGATCGCATTCACGGCCTTCGCGCTCGGAGGGTTCTTCGCGGCGCTCGCGCCGGGACTGCTGACGAAACAGTTGCACGAGACGGACCTTGCCGTCGTCGGCTCGATCGTGGGTCTGTTCTTCGGCGCGGCCGCGATCACGGTCGTCGCAACCAAGGCGCTCGCGAGCCGCACGGCCATGCTCTGCGCTTGCGCGTTGTTGTTGATCGGGCTGGTTCTGCTGCTCGTTGCCGAGTCAGCGCGATCGATGGCCATGCTCGTCATTGCTACCGCTGTCGACGGCGCGTCGATGGCGCTCGGTTATCGCAGCAGCCTCGGCATCGTCAACGAAATCGCGCCGGACGAGCGGCGCGCGGAAGTCGTATCGAGCTATCTTCTGGTCTGCTACAGCGCCAACGCGATTCCGGTGATCGGTGTCGGTGTGCTGACGCTGCGCATCGGCGCCGAGAACGCGCATCGCTTGCTCGCCGCCGTGCTCGCAGCGCTGGCGGCGCTCGCTTGCGCGATCGGCTTGCGCTATCTGCCGCGACACTAAAGGACATTGTCATGCTCATCGAAGGTTCCTGCCATTGCCGCCGCGTGCGCTTCTCGTGCGAAGCCTACGCGCCGGTTCCGTATCAGCGCTGCTATTGCTCGATCTGCCGCAAGACCGCGGGCGGCGGCGGATACGCGATCAATCTCGGCGCGTGGAAAAAGACGTTGAAAGTCGAAGGCCGCGAGCACCTCGGCGTCTATCGTGCGCGCATCGAGGAAGACGGCAAGCGCTGGATCAGCAAGGCGCGGCGGCATTTCTGCAAGCGCTGCGGCAGCGCGCTTTGGCTTTACGATCCGGAATGGCCGGAGTACGTGCACCCGCATGCCTCGGCGATCGACACGGATCTGCCGAAGCCGCCGGAGCGCGTGCACCTGTGCCTCGATTTCAAGGCGTCATGGTGCGAGGTGCGACGCGGCAAGCACGATACGCATTTCGCGCGCTATCCGAAAGAATCGCTGGCCGACTGGCATCGACGGCATGGGTTGCTCGACGGTGATGCGTAGGTCGGAGCGAAAGCGTTTCTCGCGGAGGCGCAGAGATCGCAGAGAAAGCCCTTCGTAATTTGTTCTCTGCGAACTCAGCGTCTTTGCGAGAGGCAAGCTTCTTGACGATGGCATTCGCAGTATGAAGCAAGCGTCATTGCGCCTCGAAGTCGCCTGCGAAGATCGCATCGCGAACGAGCCGCGTCGCGGTGATGTCGAAATCGGGCGCCGGATAATTCGGGTAGCCCCAGAGCCGCAAGCCCGCGACGAGAACGCGATCGTTCGCGTCGACCATCACCGATTTCGGCCGTCCCAGCGGCGATTGCTCGGGATCGGACTCGAACTGCAGCGACACGGTCGAGATCGGACCGCCGCCGTTCGCGTCGAACTCGACGACCGACTGCAGGTTGAACGGATCGTATTCGTCGGGCAGCAAACCGTTGCTCTGCATCGACAGCACGAGATCGCCATTCGCGCGCAGCGCGAGCGCCGTCGTGTCGGTGTTGAAGCCGATGTTGACATGCGCGAGGCCACCGCCGGCGAAATCGTCGGCGAGCGTGCCGTCCGCGTTGAGTGCGGCGAGCAGCACGTCGCTGGTGATGTTGAAATCCGCGTCGTCGTGGTTCGCGTTGCCAGCGACGAAGATGCGGCCGTCGGCGCGCGCGGCGATGGCGGTCGCGCTGACCTGGTCGAGATGCGCGCCGACGTTGATCGGCAGATACACGATGCCGGCGTCGCCGAAATCCGCGTCGAGCGCGCCGGTGTGGGGATCGAACGCGAGCACATAGGCCGCGCTGCTCTGATTGTCGGTGGTCTGCGCAGAACCTGCGACGAGGACGACGGGATGTCCGCTGCCGTCGACCGCGAAAGTTGCATCGTTCGCGTAATCCATGCCGCCGGGATAGAGATTCGGATCGAACACCGACTTGCCGCTGCTGTCGGCGCCGAATGTGGTGTCGAGCGCACCGGTCGCCGCATCGAGCTTGGCGACGGCGATCGCACTCGAATGTCCGAAGTTGCCGCCGCCGGGATCGGTATTGCCGATCGCATACAAAACGTCGCCACGCACGAGGATGCGCGCCGCGCCGCTGCTGAATCCGGCATCGGCGAGCGCGATCGAGACGCTGCCGCCGTCGCCGAATCCCGCGCACGGCGTCGCGTCGGTTTCGACGCAGCCGATGCCGAACGTGATGTCGTCGCTCGGCGTCGCCTGGTTCATGCCGGCGACGTAGAAGCGGCCGTCGTCTGAGAGCGCTGCGTCGTTGATGTAGGTGACGCCGGCCGCGGCGAGCGCCTGTCCGTTGCTGCCGTAAGCCGGATCCGGCGTGCCGTCGGCGCGGAGCTTGACGATCGCGAAACCGTCGTCGCCGAAAGAGGCCGGCCGATGGAAGCCGAGTACCCAGCTGCCGCCGTCCGCGGCCGCGGCCACGCGCACCGGCTCGTCCCAGGTGCCGTCGGCGTCGTTGAAGTTCGCGATCGTCGAGCCTGCGTCGCCAAAGCCGGCGTCGAGCATCAGATCGGTGCCGATCGGCGTGCCGACGACGTCCGAAGGCTGAACGCGGTCCGCCGCGAAGGCGAGCGCGACGGCGAAGAGCGGCACGAGCGAGCCGACCAGTAGGACGACGGAATCCGGCATGACGACCTCGCGAGCGAAGCAGGCCGGCAATCTCGCATGCGCGGGCGGCATGCGCATGCGCAAAGCATTTCGTTTTCGCTATCAACGCATGACGGATCGACCGCAAAGCGATCTTCGGCGCGTCGCGCGGGACTGTCGCATTGGCGCAACGGACGCGGAAAGGCCATCGCGGATCGGAACCCGGCCCCGCGCACCGCGGTCAGCACGCGGCCAAACCCAACGGAGTCCAGGAAATGTCGAAGCGATGGATGATCGGCTGTGTTCTCGCGGCGCTCACGACCGGCACGGCCTTCGCCGCGTCCGAGACCGAGCGCAGCATCGAAGGCGTGCGCGCGGTCGAGGCGCATTGGCAGAAGGCGTTCCTCGAGGGCGATTCCGCGTATCTGGAATCGCTGCTCGACGGCACATACGTGTCGGTCGGACACAGCGGCAACGCGCGTCCGAAGGCGGAGATCATCGCGCTCTCGAAGAAAATCGCCGAGAAGAAGATGGCGCCGCAGACGCCGGAGCATCCGGCGACGATCGTCGTGCACGACAACGCGGCGGTCGTGACCGATTCGGGCAGCGGTGATACGTCGGTCGATGTCTTCTACTACGCCGACGGACGCTGGCATGCGTGGTATTCGCAGCACACGCCGGTCGTCGCGGCGAAATAGCCGCAAGAAAATTCTCTCGCAGAGGCGCAGAGGCGTGAGATCGTAAAGAGGACGGTAAATAGCTTGCTCCGCGAATCTCTGCGTCTCTGCGAGAGGACTGCTTTTCTTTCGCGCTTCGGAAACGCGTCGATTACGGACGAAATTCGAGCGCACCGATATCGATCGTGGCGCCTTGCGGGCGCGATGTGGTGACGTCGTAGTCGTCGACGACGAGCGATAGCGCGTTTTCCGAGCCTGCATCGACGGCGGGGCTCGTCGCGGCGGCGATATGGAAATTGCCGCTCGCGGGATCGACGAGTTGCGGATCGCCGAGGACGGGACTGTCGTCGAACGAAATATCGCCGTCGCCGCCGAACCAGAGATTGCGCGTGACGATGCCGTGTCCGCTCTCGAAGCCGACCGAGCCGCCGGTGTATGAGGTTCCCGGCCGCGCCCAGACGATGTTGTTGCGAAGATCGAGCGCGTCGTCGGGAAGACTCCAGTCGTTCATGAGAACGCCGTAGATTTCGCCGTCGAGCGTGTTGTCGTTGTAGAACGTGTTGTTCCAGATTCGGCAGCCGTGCAGGGTTACGGTGTTGAAGCGCAGCGCGGCGACCGCGGCGTCGAGCACGATGTTGTTCCAGATCGAGATGTCGTTCTGCGATCCGTCGGCGATGTTGATGCCGAACTGTGTCACGCCGCGGATCAGGTTGTGATGGATCGCGACGTGATTGATGACATCCGAGCCGTTGCCGCCGTTCGCGTACAGCTGCACGCCCTTGCCGCTGTGGATGTCGTGGATCCAGTTGTAGCCGATGTCATACGAGCCATCGCCGTCGATGTAGATGCCGTGCGCTTCGTTCTCGCTGCCCTGGATGTCGTGGATGTGATTGCCGAGCCATGCGCCGTCGTCGCCGTTGCCGGTGATGCCGGCCATGCGCGAAGGATTCGGGCCGGAGGTGACGCCGCTCGTCGCGGTGAGCTCGTTGTTGACGATGCGCCAGTGGTCGCCATGGATTTCTTCGCTGATCGGCCCGTCGTAGCCGCCGCCTTCGACGCGCAGGTTCGCGATCGCGATCCATTTGCCGGCGAGCGGATAGTTTTCGCCGTTGAGGCCCGACAGCGCGCCGCTCGGATTGTTGGCGGCCGTGCCGTCGATGAAGGCGTCTTCGGTCGGATACGCCGTCATCGTGATTGGGCCGGTGCCGATTTGTCCGGTCGGCGCGGTGCCGGAGCTTCGATCCGTCACGCCGTCGGCGCGGATCATGAAGCGCAGGAAATACTGCTCGAATCCCTGATCGACATACGTGCCTGCGCGCAGCACCAGCGTGTCGCCGGCGCGCACGCGTCCCCATGCGCCGCCGCTGAAATCGGCGCCGGTCTGGATGCGGCGGAACGGATGCGCGATGTCGTCGACCTCGGCGGTGTCGTCGTCGCCGTTGACCGGATCGACGAAAATCATGTGACCGGGATTCACGATGAACGTGTGATCCGCGTTCGACGGCGTTCCGTTGGCGACGACCGTGATCGGTAGCGGCACGCCGGGTGCCGGATCGCCGAGCGCGCCGATCTGCACGGTGATCTGCTCGATGTCGGCGCGGCCTTTGGACGGGCCGAGATAGCGATAGTTGTCGACCTCGACGCCGCCGACGAAAACTTGCAGCGTCGTGCCGAGACCCGACGTTCCGAAATTCTGGCCGAACACCGAGAGATAGGCGCCTTTGCCGTTCTCGCCGCCCGAATTCGGGCCTGAGACGATGTCCGTATAGAGCACGATCGGCGTGCCGCCTTCGAAGCCGTCGCGGAAAATGACGTCGCTGCCTTGCGCGGCAGCGAGGGACGGAGCGATGAGCACGATCGCGGCCAGGATGCGCATGACGACTCCACGGATTCGACGCGCGCGGACTATGCGGCACGCGCGCAATCACGTCGAGCCTCGGCATCGCGATCTGCGACGGCTTCGGCGTCGACGCGTGAAATACTGCGCATCCGCGCACAACGACGGTCATGCGCTGGCCGGATCATCGCGGCATCGGGGAGGTCGTCATGCGCATTCCGGTCGTGCAGCGAATCGCCATGCTCGCGGTGCTCGCCGCGTCGTCCGTCGTCGATGCGGGAACGCCGGTCGTGCCGCCGCTAGTCTTCGTGCAGCGGCAGATTCCGGCCGACGGCAGCATCTATTGGGACGAGGCGATGGATTTTCCGGGCGTCGGCGCGCACTCGCGCGTGCGTCCAGCCGCGCCGGGTTATCTACGCGTGCGCGAGAGCGACGGCAGCATGCGGACGCTCGTCGACGGATCGAATCCGACCGCCGCGAGCCTGCAGCTGATCGACGTCAATGCGCCGGCGGTGTCGTGGGACGGCGCGACGATCGCGTTCGCCGGACTTCCCGCCGGCGACTACGACACCGCGCCGGCGCGTACGCTCGGCGCGTGGCGGCTTTACTTGATCGGCGCGGACGGCAGCAATCTGCGCGAGCTGACGTTCACCGACGCAGTCGGCGACTACTCGCAATTCGGTCCCTGGGACGAAGACGCGTTCCAGTCGTACGATGACTACGATCCCGCGTTCCTCGCCGACGGACGCATCGTGTTTTCGTCGACGCGCTGGCCGGGATACGGACACTACAGCGGCGTGCGCGCGTCGAACCTCTGGGTCGTGAACGCGGACGGTGCACACCTGCATCGCATCACGTCCGAGCGCAACGGCGCCGATCGCGCGCTGATCGATCCCGTCACCGGCAAGATCGTCTACGCGCGCTGGTGGCGCAATCATCGTTTCGCGAACGATGCGATGACGACGTCGACGACCGATTGCCAGGCTTCGAGCGAGCAGCATCCCGATCCGTGCTATGCGAGGCACATCGGCCTCACGATCGATCGCAACGATCAGGTCGGCGGCGCCGACAACTTGTTCCGCAACGCCTGGCAGATCGCTTCGATCAATCCCGACGGAACGGGACTCTCGATGTGGAGCGGCGTGTTCCGCGACGAGGAAGCCAACCACATCTACGGCGCGAGCTTCGCCGGCGACGGCTCGCTGCTCGCAAATTTCTTCCCGATGTACAACATGACCGAAGCCGCGGGTTTCGGCGGCATCCGCCGTTATGTGCGTGCGCCGATCGCATCGCGCTATCAGCCGGTCAACGGCGTCTTCGCGTACACGGATGCGAGCGGAGCGCAGCGTGCCTACGCGCACGGCGACAACGCGAGCAACTATTCGTACGGCATCTTCGCGCCGCCGCCGGAAGGCTATACGGCCGAACCCGAGGCGCTGCCGGTGCAGACGTACGGTGGACGCATCGTGTATTCCGCGGCTGCGGACTGGAATCAGGATTACGATCTTTGGATCATGGATGCGGACGGCGCGAATCGCAGCAAGCTCGCGTTCGCCGACACGGGTTTCGGCGCGGGAACGAGCGAGCTTCGCGCGCGAGCGCTGATCGCGCGCACGCTACCGCCCGTGTTGCACGATCCGTATCGCGACGATTGGGATTTGGCGCCGCATCCGGATTTCCTGCCGCCGACGGGCGCGGGACCGTACGATCGCGACGGCACGTTCGTGTTCGACGATCTCAATGTCTATTTCAACGCGCCGGTCGATGCCGACATCGTCAGCGCGCCGTCGATCGGAAGCGCGGCCAGCATTCGCTTCTTCGCCGATTTCCAGCGGCGCTCGACGGGATCGTTTCCGCAGCAGGATTGGCCGATTCTTCTCGACGAGCTGCCGATCACGCCGGCGGGACGCGTGGTGCAGTCGAGCGCGCCGGCGTTCCTGCCGTTGTTCGAGCAGATTCGTTCGAGCGCGGAATCGGGTTATCGCGTGCCGTTGACCGGCGCCGGCGAAGGATTTCTCGCCAAGCCCGGCGCCGCGCATGTCGCCGGCATGAACTTCGGTCGCGCCGGCGAGCATGCGCGGTGCGTGGGATGCCACGCCGGGCACAGCCAGATCGCGGCGCCTGAGGTCGATGCGGATGCGGAGTTCACGAATCTCGCGCCGGGCGCGACGTTGCGCGTTTCGAGCGCGCGCGATGCGAGCACGATCGACGGATTGATCGATCGGCGCGTCATGAAAGGCGAGATCTGGCGCTATTGGAATTCCGATCCGGGCGAACCGCAGGACGGGCAATGGATCGAGCTCGTCTTTCCGGTGCCGGTCAGCGTGCGCAGCGTGCGGCTTTACGATCCGCGTCCGGGCGACGAAGCGAATTCGTCGATCCACGTCGCGCAGGCGACCGTGCGTCTTTACGCGGATGCAAACGCGAGCGATCTCGTCGGGCAGGGCGTCGCCACCGATGTCGCGGTAGGCGGAACCGATGTCGCTTTCGCGGACGTCGCCGCGCGCACCGTGCGCGTCGATCTCGATCAGGTTGGAGGCACGTTCTACGGACTCGCCGTCGCCTCGCTCGCCGAAATCGAAGTGATTGCGCGCGGCGAAGCGATCGACAACGACGATTCGATCTTCGCCGACGGATTCGACGCGACGCAGCGGCCTCAGCAATAGCGGATATGAATGCGCGCTGTTAACGTGGGGCATTCGTGAAACGGATTCTTTAGAGCTTTGTGGTAATTTTTCAAGCTCGGCGGGGAATCCGAGAATCGGCGAGGATCGTTCCGTGTCCACAGCCAAGCCTTTGCGCGCGCGTGCGGCCTCCAAGGCGCAGCCGTCCGAGCTCGAGCCACTCAAAGCGCTGCTCGCTGCGATGCGAGCCGTCGGCGACGGCGATTTCTCCGTCGCGCTGCCCGGTCACTGGGACGGCATCGCCGGCAAGCTGGCCGAGAGCTTCAACGAGATCGTCGAGCAGAATCGAAGGCTCGCCGAGGACCTGAACCGCGTCGGCGAGCAGGTCGGACGCAAAGGCCGCACCGGCCAGCGTCTTCTTCCCGCCAATCGCCAGGGCGCGTGGGCCGACATGGAGCAGTCGGTCAACGTCTTGATCGACGATCTGATCCGTCCTGTCGAGACGATGACCGAAGCGATGGCCGGCGTCGCCAAGGGCGACCTTACGCGTTCGGTTCCGCTCGAAGCCGACGGTCGGCCGCTGCTCGGCGAGTTCCTGCGTTCGGCGACGATCGTGAACCGCATGATCGAGCAGATGACCGAGTTCTCCTCGGAAGTCACGCGCGTCGCGCTCGAAGTCGGCACGGCCGGCCGTCTCGGCGGCCAGGCGAAAGTCAAAGGCGTGTCCGGCGTCTGGAAGGAGCTCACCGATTCGGTGAACCAGATGGCGTCGAACCTGACCGCGCAGGTGCGCAACATTTCGGAGGTGACGATCGCGGTCGCGAACGGCGACTTGTCGCGCAAGATCACGGTCGACGTACGCGGCGAAATTCTGCAGCTGAAGGAAGCCATCAACACGATGGTGGATCAGCTGCGCGGCTTCGCGTCCGAAGTGACGCGCGTCGCGCGCGAGGTCGGCACCGAAGGCAAGCTCGGCGGCCAGGCGATCGTGCCGGGCGTCGCTGGAACCTGGAAAGACTTGACCGACTCGGTCAACGCGATGGCGTCGAACCTGACTTCGCAGGTGCGCAACATCGCGGAAGTGACGACGGCTGTCGCGAAGGGCGACCTTTCGCGCAAGATCACGGTCGACGTGCGCGGCGAAATCCTCGCGCTGAAAGACACGATCAACACGATGGTCGATCAGCTCAACGGCTTCGCAGCGGAAGTGACGCGCGTCGCGCGCGAGGTCGGCACGGAAGGCAAACTCGGCGGCCAGGCCGAAGTGCCGGATGTCGCGGGCACGTGGAAGGATTTGACCGACCACGTCAACTCGATGGCGTCGAACCTGACGTCGCAGGTGCGCAACATCGCCGAAGTGACGACCGCGGTCGCGAAGGGAGACCTCTCGCGCAAGATCACGGTCGACGTGCGCGGCGAGATTCTCGAGCTCAAGAACACCATCAACACGATGGTCGACCAGCTCAACGGTTTCGCGGCCGAAGTGACGCGCGTCGCGCGCGAAGTCGGCACGGAAGGCAAGCTCGGCGGCCAGGCCGTCGTGCCGGGTGTCGCCGGAACCTGGGCCGACCTGACCGACTCGGTCAATGCGATGGCGTCGAACCTGACCTCGCAGGTGCGCAACATCGCGGAAGTGACGACGGCTGTCGCGAAGGGCGACTTGTCGCGCAAGATCACGGTCGACGTGCGCGGCGAAATCCTTGCGCTGAAAGACACCATCAACACGATGGTCGATCAGCTCAACGGCTTCGCGGCCGAAGTGACGCGCGTCGCACGCGAGGTCGGCACCGAAGGAAAACTCGGCGGCCAGGCGCAGGTGCCGGGCGTCGCGGGCACGTGGAAGGATTTGACCGACAACGTCAACTCGATGGCGTCGAATCTGACCGCGCAGGTGCGTAACATCGCGGAAGTCACCACCGCGGTCGCCAAGGGCGATCTCTCGCGCAAGATCGGCGTCGACGTGAAGGGAGAAATCCTCGAGCTCAAGAACACGATCAACACGATGGTCGACCAGTTGAACGGCTTCGCCGCCGAAGTGACGCGCGTCGCGCGCGAAGTCGGCACGGAAGGAAAGCTCGGTGGTCAGGCCGCGGTGCCGGGCGTTGCGGGAACCTGGGCCGACCTGACCGACTCGGTCAACGCGATGGCGTCGAACCTGACGTCGCAGGTGCGCAACATCGCGGAAGTCACGACCGCGGTCGCGAAGGGCGATCTCTCGCGCAAGATCGGCGTGGACGTGAAGGGAGAAATCCTCGAGCTCAAGAACACGATCAACACGATGGTCGACCAGCTCAACGGCTTCGCAGCGGAAGTGACGCGCGTCGCACGCGAGGTCGGCACCGAAGGAAAACTCGGCGGCCAGGCGCAGGTGCCGGGCGTCGCGGGCACGTGGAAGGATCTGACCGACAACGTCAACTCGATGGCGACGAACCTGACGACGCAGGTGCGCGGCATCGCGAAAGTCGTGACCGCGGTCGCGACCGGCGACCTGCACAAGAAGCTGACGGTCGAAGCGAAAGGCGAAATCGCCGAGCTCGCCGACACGATCAACGGCATGACCGAGACGCTCGCGATCTTCGCCGATCAGGTGACGTCGGTCGCGCGCGAAGTCGGCGTCGAAGGACGCCTCGGCGGTCAGGCCAACGTCCCGGGCACCGCGGGCATCTGGAAGGATCTGACCGCGAACGTGAATCAGCTCGCGGCGAATCTGACGACGCAGGTGCGCGCGATCGCCGAGGTCGCGACCGCGGTGACGCAAGGCGATCTCACGCGCTCGATCCAGGTCGATGTGCGCGGTGAGGTGGCCGATCTCAAGAACAACATCAACGCGATGATCAACACGCTGCGCGCGACGACGGAAACGAGCCGCGAGCAGGACTGGCTGAAGACCAACCTCGCGAAATTCAGCGGCATGATGCAGGGCCAGCGCGACCTGATCACGCTCGGCAACATGCTGTTGTCCGAGCTCGCGCCGCTGGTCAATGCGCAGCAGGGACTCATCTACGTCGTCGAGCTCGACGAGCCGGACGATCGGCCACGCCTGCGCCAGTTGGCGGGTTACGCCGATTCCGGCGCGAGCTCTTCCGACGCGACGCTCGAATTCGGCCAGGGCCTGATCGGCCAGTGCGCCGCGCAAGCGCAGATGATCCTGATCGAAAACGTCTCGCCTGGCGTCGGGCAGATCCAGTCGGGCCTTTTGAAGCTTCTGCCGCGCAGCGTGATCGTGCTGCCGGTGTTGTTCGAGGATCAGGTCAAGGCGGTCATCGAGCTCGCCTCGCTCGCGGAGTTCACGGCTTCGCAGCGCGCGTTCCTGGAGCAGCTGTCGCGAAGCATCGGCATCGTGTTGAATACGATCGAGGCTTCGATGCGCACGGAGCGGTTGCTCTCGCAGTCGCAGCAGCTCGCCGGCGAGTTGCAGTCGCAGCAGAAGGAGCTGCAGCAGACCAACGAGGAGATTGCGCTCAAGGCTGCGCTCCTCGCCGAGCAGAAGACCGAGGTGGAAAGGAAGAACCTGCAGATCGAGCAGGCGCGACTCGCGCTCGAGGAAAAGGCCGCGGAGCTGGCGCTGACGTCGCGCTACAAGTCCGAATTCCTCGCCAACATGTCGCATGAGCTACGCACGCCGCTCAACAGCATCCTGATCCTCGGCCAGCAGCTCGCCGAGAATCCCGAAGAGAATCTTTCCGAACGCCAGGTCGAGTTCGCCAAGACGATCCACGCGGCCGGCACCGATCTGTTGCATCTCATCAGCGATATTCTCGATCTCTCGAAGATCGAGTCGGGCACGGTCACGGTCGACAGCGAGGAGATCGCGTTCGCGCATTTGCGCGAGAACATGGAGCGCGGGTTCCGCCACGAAGCGGATCGTCGCGCGCTCGATTTCTCCGTGCATTTCCCGACCGAGCTCGGCCGCTCGCTGACGACCGATCCCAAGCGCCTGCAGCAGATCCTGAAGAATCTGCTCTCGAACGCGCTCAAGTTCACCGAGCGCGGCAGCGTGCGTCTCGCCGCGCGCATCGCCGAAGCGGGATGGACGCCGGGGCATCCGGTGCTCGATCACGCCGCGACGGTGATCGCGTTCGAAGTGACCGACACCGGCATCGGCATCTCGCCGGACAAGCAGCGCATCGTGTTCGAGGCATTCCAGCAGGCCGACGCGGGTACGTCGCGAAAATACGGCGGCACGGGTTTGGGACTTGCGATCAGTCGCGAAATCGCCGGTCTTCTCGGCGGCGAGCTGCGCCTTTCGAGCGCGGTCGGCCGCGGCAGCACGTTCATTCTCTATTTGCCGCTCAACTACGTCGGCAACGAGACGCGCGAGCGCACGCTGCCTTCGCATCTGCATCGCGCTCCGATTGCCGACGATCGCGCGCCTGCATCGCCGTCCGAAGCGATCGCGGACGATCGCGACGCGCTCGATGCGTCGCGGCCGACGCTGCTCGTCGTGGAAGACGATCCGCGCTACGCCGCCGTGATGCGCGATCTCGCGCGCTCGCGCGGATTCAACGTGCTCGCCGCCGATCGCGGCGCCGAGGCGCTGCGCCTCGCGCGCCAGTACCGGCCGAGCGCGATCTCGCTCGATGTCTACCTGCCCGACATGCTCGGCTGGGCCGTGCTCTCGCAGTTGAAGCAAGATTCGCAGACGCGGCATATCCCGGTGCAGATCGTCACCGTCGACGAAGAGCGTCATCACAGTCTCGAGCGCGGCGCGTTCGCCTACCTCGCGAAGCCCGCGACCTCCGAATCGATCGGTGAGGCGCTGGAGCGCATCCGCGTCTACACGCTGCCGCGCACCAAGCGCCTTCTAATCGTCGAGGACGATGCGGCCGAGCGGCTCAGCATCGAGGAGCTGATCCGCCACGACGACGTCGCCATCGACACCGCTTCGAGCGGCGCCGATGCCATCGAAAAAATGATGGCCGACGAATACGACTGCATCGTGCTCGATCTGCGCCTGCCGGATATGAGCGGTTTCGAGCTGCTCGATCGCATCGAAGCGGAACCGCGCCTGCGCCAGGTGCCGATCGTCGTATTTACCGGCAAGGACCTGAGCGCGGAAGAAGACAGGCGCCTGCGCCGCGCTGCGAAGAGCGTCATCATCAAGGGTGTCGAATCGCCCGAGCGCCTGCTCGACGAAACCGCGCTGTTCCTGCATCGCGTGATTTCCGATCTTCCGCCGGCCAAGCAGCGCATGGTGCAGCGCCTGCACGAATCCGACGAAGCGCTCAAGCACAAGCGCGTGCTGGTCGTCGACGACGACGTGCGCAACATCTTCGCGCTGTCGAGCGTGCTCGAGCGCCACGGCATGGGCGTGATCACCGCCGGCAACGGCCAGGAAGCGATCGAGAAAGTCGCCGGCGATCGCGAGATCGATCTGGTGCTGATGGACATCATGATGCCGGGCATGGACGGCTACGACACGATGCGCGCGATTCGCGGCAATCCGGACTCGCGCGCGCTGCCGATCATCGCGCTGACCGCGAAAGCGATGAAGGGCGATCGCGAGAAGTGCCTGGAAGCGGGCGCGTCCGATTACCTCGCCAAACCGGTCGTCACCGACCAGCTGCTCGGAGTGCTGCGCCAGTGGCTGCACCGCTGAGCCAAGGTCTCTCCGTGCAGTCGCCGTCGGCAACGGCGGCGGATCCTGTCGATATCCTTCTGGTCGACGATCAACCGGCGCGCCTTCTCGCGTATCGCGCGATCCTGGCGCCGCTGAAAGAAAACCTGATCGAAGCCTCGTCCGGCGCCGAGGCGCTCAAGCATCTGATGGAGCGCGAGTGCGCGCTGATCCTGCTCGACGTCAACATGCCGGTCATGGACGGCTTCGAGACCGCGAGCATGATCCATCAGCATCCGCGCTTCGAGCGCACGCCGATCATCTTCGTCACCGCGGTGAACGTTTCCGATCTCGATCGCGTGCGCGGCTACAAGCTCGGCGCGGTCGACTACGTGACGGTGCCGATCATTCCGGAGATCCTGCGCAGCAAGGTCGTCGTGCTCGGCGAGCTCTATCGCAAACGGCGCGATTTGCAGCTTGCGAACCAGCGCCTGGAAGCACTCAACGAAGCGCTCAGACTCGAAAAGGCGCGCGAGCTCGACGTCCTCAACGAATCCTTGCGCGTCGCCAACACCGCGCTCGAAGCGCGCAACGTCGAGCTGCAGGCGCAGATCACCGAACGCGTGCGCGCTCAGGCCCGCCTCGTCGATGCGAACCGGCGCAAGGACGAATTCCTCGCGATGCTGGCGCATGAGCTGCGCAATCCTCTGGCTTCGCTCGGCAATGCGCTCAACGTATTCCGACTGACCGGCACGCGCGCCGATCCGTTGCACGAGGCGATGCAGCGGCAGTTGAGTCTCCTGGTGCGCCTCATCGACGATCTTCTCGATGTCGCGCGCATCAATCGCGGCAAGCTCACCGTGCAGCGCACGCGCACGACTTTGCGCGAGATTCTCGATTCGGCGATCGAGACCGTGATGCCGCTTCTCGTCGTCGATCGCCACCGTCTGGACATCGACCTGCCGCAGGACGAGGTCGTGCTGTACGCCGATCGCGACCGGCTCTCGCAAGTGTTTTCCAACCTCGTCAACAACGCGGCGAAATATTCAGCGCCCGACACGCCGATCGGGCTCGTCGCCGCCAGCGACGGCGAACGCCTCGAAGTCAGCGTGACCGATGCAGGCATCGGACTCACGCCCGCGCAGACCAGCGAAATCTTCGAGCTCTTCGCGCAGATCGACACCTCCGTCGAGCGCGCGCGCGGAGGTCTCGGCATCGGACTCACGCTGGTACAGCGCATCGTCGAGCTGCACGGCGGCAGCGTTGCCGCGCACAGCGAGGGCCTAGGCTGCGGCAGCCGCTTCACGGTGACCCTGCCGCTCGTCGCGTTACCCGAAGTGCTCGATGCGCCGACGATCGCGCCGGCCAGCACCGTCGCCATCGGCGCCGCGCGTTGCCGAGCGCTTATCGTCGACGACAACCACGATTCGGCCGACACGCTGGCGATGATGCTCGAGCTTCTCGGCCACGATACGCACTGCGTCTACGATCCGCGCCAGACCGACGAAGCCGTCCAAACCTTCGCGCCTGACGTCGTGTTCCTCGACATCGGCATGCCGGGGCGCAGCGGCTACGACGTCGCGCGTTCGCTGCGCTCAAGCGCCGGCGCAGAGCTCACGCTGGTTGCGATCACAGGTTGGGGACAGGCCGAAGATCGCCGCCGCACGGCGGAGGCCGGATTCGATCATCATCTGGTCAAGCCGGCGGATATGGCGACGATCAGTACGATTTGTAGTTCGGTGCAGAGGGGGGCGCGGGATGCGGGTTGAGGGTGTCGACTGCTCGCGGCGTCATCCCGGCGGAGGCTCTCACTTCGTCATTCCGGTGAAGGCCGGAATCCAGCTCCTCGCTCGTCGTCACGGCTAACCACCACGCCGTCATCCCAGCTCAGCACTATGCCGTCATCCCGGCGGAAGCCGGGATCCATTTGTTTTTGCTTTGATCCTTTCGGTTTTCGCGAAAACACATCCCTGTGTTTTTCCACTCGCCATCCTGGCGAGCGGGTCACTTCTCTTTGCTTGCCCAAAGAGAAGTAACCCAGAGAAAGGGCACCCCCGCGGTCGCGGTCGCCGGGCTCCTGCCCGGCGACTCCGTGAGGACGCTATGGGGTTCGCTGACGGCACGTCCCTGTGCCGGCAGCGAACTCGGCGCGATCCATCGCGCCGCCCCTACGGGTTTTTCCTCCGCGCCCTCACCGCGGCCGAGGGGGACCCCGGTGGAGCGAAGAAGCGGACTCCTGTCCGCAGAAGCGGGCGCTTCGCTGCGCGCGCTAGAAAACGCCCTCGTCGTTCCCGCGGAAGCGGGAACCCAGCGCCTTACGTTCCAGCGAATGCTCCCGTTGCCGTAAGCTGTGCGGCGTCGAATGCGCCGAGGGAAAACATGGACGCTTTCAGCTATCTGTCGGTGCTGTTGTCGATCATCCTCGGGCTTGCGATCACGCAGGTGCTGAAGGGATTTCGAGGATTGATGCATGCGCGATCGCGCGTGCGGCTGTATGCGCCGACGATGATCTGGGCCGTGCTCGCGCTTGTCGTCGACGTGCAGTCGTGGTGGTCGGAATTTGGTTTGCGCCGGCACGAGACGTGGACGTTTCTTGCGTTCTCGGTCGTCGTCGCGCACGCGATCTTTCTCTACATGATCGCGGCGCTGGTGCTGCCGGACGTTCCGGCGGACAAAGACATCGATCTGCGCGAGCATTACTACGATCACCATCGCTGGTTCTTCGCGTTCGTCGCGCTCGCTGCCTTTTCCGGCATCGCCAAGGATCTTGCGCTCGACGGCCGGCTGCCGGAAACGCGCAATCTCCTGTTCCAGATTTCGTTCCTGGCGACCTCGGGCATCGCGGCGTTCACGCGGCGCGAGTGGTATCACCAACTTCTCGCGCCGACAGCGGCGGTCTTGTTCGGGGTCTACATCGCGCTCCTTTTCTCGCAGCTCAATTGATCGCTGTTCGCGAGCGCACGCGGGCGATTGAGCGCTGCGACGAGCGCGTAGCTGACGATCAGCAGCAGGAACCACGATCCGAGCTTGCCGAGCTTGACCGCGGACCATCCGGCTTGCTGATGCGGATAGATCCATGTCGCGGTTGCGGTGCCGATGTTTTCGGCCAGCCATATGAAGAGGGCGACGAGGAAGAGGCCGAGCAGCAGCGGCATGCGCCGATGCGTGCGCCAGATACGATAGTGGAGCCACGTCGAGCGGAACAGGAACACCGTCGTGGCGATGAGCGCGATGCGCGCGTCAGGCACGTAGTGATGCGAATAGAAATTCAAATAGATGGCGACGGCGAGCAGGGCCAGCGCACGCAACGGTGGATGGCCGCTGAAGCGGAAATCGAAAAGGCGCCAGCAGCGTGCGAGGTAGCTGCCGATGGAGGCATACATGAAACCCGAGAAAAGCGGCACGCCGCCGATATGAAAGAACGCGGTGCCGATGTATTTCCATGATCCGACATCGGTCTTGAACACTTCCATGATCGTGCCGATGACGTGATAGACGAGGATGACTCTGGCCTCGCCGAACGTTTCGAGGCGCAGCGCAAGCATTGCGACCTGGATCGCAAGCGCGGCAAGGAACAGGAAATCCGAACGCGCCAATGCGCTCGACGCCGGAAACCAGAGGTGCGTGCCGATCAGGAGCGCGACCATCGCCCCGCCGAAGAGGCAGGCCCAGGCTTCCTTGCAGCCGAAGCGCAGGAATTCGTAGGCACGCGCGGTCCACAGGCGTCGCGCGGCGAGATCGCCGAGGCGAGCTTCCGTCGACTTGAAACGCGCGATCAACGGCCACTCGCGAGCGGCGCTGCTGTCGATGGAATTCGATTGTGGTGCGTGCTCGTCCATGCCGACGCGGACTAGAGCATCGCTGCCGGCGCTCTCGATGGCGCAAACGAGGCGCCGAGGAGTACGCTTCTGGTCTCCGCCTGCAGCCTCCCACTCATGGCCGTCGCCTCGACCACGCTCGCCGTTCTCATCGACGCGGACAACGCGCAACCCGCCGTCGTCGACGGACTCCTCGCCGAGATCGCCAAGTACGGCACTGCGACGGTCAAGCGTATCTACGGCGATTGGACCGGACCGCAGCTCAAAGGCTGGAAGGAAGTGCTGCTGACGCACGCGATCCAGCCGATCCAGCAGTTCCGCTACACGACCGGCAAGAACGCGACCGATTCGGCGCTGATCATCGATGCGATGGATCTGTTGTACACCGGACGCCTCGGCGGTTTCTGCATCGTCTCCAGCGACAGCGATTTCACGCGGCTCGCCGCGCGCATCCGCGAAGCCGGGCTCGTCGTATACGGATTCGGAGAAAAGAAAACGCCGGCGCCGTTCGTCTCGGCCTGCGACAAGTTCATTTACACCGAAATCCTGATCGCGAAGGGCGACGACGGCGATAGCGCGCTCAAGCCCAAGCCGGCCGCGCAGCTCAAGCAGGATCGCCGGCTCGTTGCGCTGCTGCGCAATGCAGCGGACGCGTCGTCCGACGACGCCGGCTGGTCGCAGCTCGGCACGCTCGGCAGCACGATCGCAAAGCAGGCGCCGGATTTCGACGCGCGCAATTACGGATATCGCAAATTGAGCGAGCTCGTCGCGGCGAGTGGCTTGTTCGAGATCGAGAAGCGCAAAGTCGGCGACGGATCGACGACGTCGACCTACGTGCGCACGCGGCGGCGTGAAGGTCGCGCTGCAGCGGAGTAGGGCACTCGCGAACGACTACGAAGTCGCGTCGGCGAGCAGCCAGCTCGCGACGATATCTGCGCCGTCGGAGTTGTCGAGCACGTGAAGTTTCGCCGGCGATCCGAGCTCGCGACCCCGCGCGATGGTCACGCCGCGCTTGGGACAAAGATCGAAGCAGCCGCAGGCGATCACGCGAATGTCGCGCCGGCCCGCCTGCTTGAGCCGGTGCTTGATGTCCGAGCGGAGCTCGCGACGATCCTGGCGCTTCATGCATTTCGAGCAGACGAACACCGCCTCGGTCCATTTCTTCGGTGCCGGCACGGTGATCATGCGCTGCAACGGATTGCGTTCGGATTCGGACATGCGTGCAGGATAAACCGGCGCGTGCTGACGCTGCCATGAATCGCGGCTTGCCGCGCGCGAACGCGATCTTCGTCACTCAAGCGGCGCTGTGCCTGTGCTGCAATTCCGAAGGGCGTCCACGACGATTGCGTGCGGCGCGGGAGTTTCGCCATGCGACGCAAATTCATCCTGCTGGTCATCCTCATCGCCACGTCGGCATCGGCGGACGAGTTCTATATCGATCCCGTCAATGGTAGCGACGGCGGCGACGGCAGCGCCGGAAATCCTTGGCGATCGCTGCAGGCCGTGTTCGATGCGGGACTGATCGAAACGCAGGACTGGCCGGAGTATCCCTACGATCCCGGCATGCAGCTC
>Ga0068862_100001037_pt1 | contig 26670 bp, 18 predicted proteins | sample KBSSwiS52_FD_66598 | JGI IMG/M metagenome (GOLD analysis project Ga0068862, IMG submission 66598) | Switchgrass rhizosphere microbial communities from Kellogg Biological Station, Michigan, USA - KBS Switchgrass S5-2 | ecosystem: Host-associated > Plants > Roots > Rhizosphere > Soil ... | reverse complement strand
CGGCCGCCTCGGGCGGGGCCGTCGATTTCGGAGCAGCCTGCGCGGGCGCCATTGCAGCGCCGCTGGCCGGCCGTTGCAGGTCGCGAAGCAGGGGCTGCAACGGCGGCGGGGCAAGATCGGGCCATGTCGATCAGCGATGCACAGAGCACCGTCCTCATCGAGGACCGCTTCCGGGGCCTCCCCGAGATGGCCCATGGCGGCTACGTCGCCGGCCTGCTGGCCAGCGCACTCGGCGCCGATCGCGTCGAGGTGCGGCTGCGGCGCCCGGTCCCGACCGGCCGGCGGCTGGCGCTCGAGCGAGGGCCCGGTGGCACCGCCGAGCTGCTCGACGGCGAGACCCTGCTCGCCGAAGCGGCGCCCGCAGCGCCGGCGATCGAGCCGCCGCCGCCGGTCTCGCCGCTCGAAGCGGGCGCCGCGGCGCGGCGATTCCTCGGGCACGAGCGCCACCCCGCCCCCCGTTGCGTCGTCTGCGGCCTCGAACGGGCGGCCGGCGACGGGCTGCGGATCTTCCCCGGCCCGGTCACCGGCCGCCGCCTGGTCGCCGCCCCCTGGGTGCCGGCGGCCGAGGAGGCCGACGGCGAGGGCCGGGTCGGGCCGGAGCTTGTCTCGGCGGCGTTCGACTGCGCCCAGCTCTGGGCTCTGATCGCCCACGCGCCGCCCGGCACCGAGGACCTCGTCGTCACCTCTGGCCTCGAGTTGAGCCTGCTGCGCCCGGTCCGCGCCGGCCAGCCGCACGTCGTCCTCGGCTGGCCGATCGGCCGCCAGGGGCGCGCCTGGATGGCCGGCGCGGCCCTCTTCGACCTCGACGGTGAGCTCTACGCCGCCGGTCGCCAGCGGGCGGCGATCACGAGCTGGGGACTGCCGCTCGGAATCGGCGCCAAGGCCGCCTAGCTCGGCGTAGACTCGCGAACGCGATGGCCGCACCTCGTCCGGTGACGATCCTCGCGGCGACCGGGGAGCCGCCGCGCGAATTCGCCAGCGCCGAAGAGGCCCTCGCCGAGGCCAAGCAACTGCAGCCGGGCACGCAGATCGGCATCCACAGCGCCGCCGCGGACGAGGCACAGGCACTTGCGTCGCTGCTCAGCGCCGCCGCCGAGCCGGACCAGGTGCTCGCCTCCGAGGCGGTGCGGGCGCTGGCGCGCAGCGGCGGCGACCACTCCTTCCGCGAGCTCGGAGCGCTGCAGCTCGACGGCGGCGATCCGGTCGCCGCCTGGGAGCTGCTCTGGAGCGAGCCGCCGCCGCGCACCCGGGCCCGTCTCTGCGGCGGCGGCAGGCTCGAGGTCGACGGCCGGGACCTCGCGCCCGGGCTGCCGGGCGGGCAGGCCGGCGCCCTCCTCCACTACCTGCTGAGCCGCCCCGAGCGCAGCGCCAGCCGCGACGAGCTGATCGCGATCACCTGGCCGCAGGATCCGCCCCAGGACCCCGGGGCGGCGCTGCGGCCGCTGCTCTCGCGGCTGCGGCGGGGGCTGGCGCCGGCCACGCTCGAGGGCCGCCAGCAGCTGCGGTTGATCCTGCCGGCACCGGTCTGGTTCGACGTCGAGGAGGCGGCGGCAGCGGTCGAGGCGGCACGCGACGCGGCCCGCCGCGGTGCTTGGGAGAGCGCCCGCGAGCAGGCGGCCGCAGCGGTCGAGCTGCTCCGCCCCGGCTTTCTCCCCGGCCAGGAGGGCGAGTGGGCGGAAGCGCGGCGTCGCGAGATCGAGGAGCTCGAGCTCGAGGCGCTGGAGCTGCTCGCCCGCGGCGGCCTGGGGCTCGGCGGTGCCGAGCTGGCGAGCGCCGAGCGAGCGAGCCGCGAGCTGATCGCCCGCTCGCCCTACCGCGAGACCGGCCACCGCTTCCTGATCGAAGCGCTCGCCGCGGGTGGCAACGCTGCCGAGGCGCTGCGCGCCTACGAGGAGCTGCGAGTGCTGCTGCGCGAGGAGCTCGGCGCCTCGCCGGCCCCCGAGGTCCAGGCGCTGCACCAGCGACTGCTGGCCGGCGAGGACGCCGTCGCTGCCGCCGAGCCGACCCCGGCGCCCGCCGCCGCGGCGCCACGGGTCGCCCTGCCGAGCGTGCTGGCGCCGCGCGGCTCCTCCGCCTTCGTCGGCCGCGAGCCCGAACTCGCCGCACTGCGCGCCGCTTGGTGCGAAGCGCGCGACGGCAACCGCCGGCTGGCGCTCGTCGCCGGCGAGCCGGGGATCGGCAAGACCCGCCTGCTGAGCGAGCTGGCGCGTGAGGCGCAACCTGACGGGACCGTCCTCTACGCCGCCTGCCAGGAGGAAGCGCTGGTCTCCTACCAGCCGTTCGTCGAAGCGCTGCGGCAGGCCGGCGCCGCCCTGCCGCAGATCGCCGAGCCGGCCGGCGACCCCGAGGCGCAGCGCTACCTCCTCTTCGAGGCGACCTCGGCGCTGCTCGACGAGCTCGCTGACCGGGCGCCGCTGCTGCTCGTCCTCGACGACCTGCACTGGGCCGACCGGGCGACGCTGCACCTGCTCCGCCACCTGGTGCGGGCGCCGCGCCAGGCGCCGCTGCTGGTTGTCGGCGCCTACCGCGAAGCCGAGGTCGACGCCGAGCACCCGCTGACCGGGCTGCTCGCCGACCTGCGCCGCGACCGCCTCTTCGAGCGGCTCTCGCTCGACGGCTTCGACGAGGACACCGTAGGCGAGCTGATCGCCCTGCACGCCGGCTACGAGGCCTCCTCGGGGTTGGTCGGGACCGTCCACGCCCGCACCGAGGGCAACCCGTTCTTCGTCGAGGAGGTGATGCGCCACCTGATCGAGACCGGCGTCCTCTTCGAGCGCGGCGGCCGCTGGTCCTCGGCCCTGACCCCGGACGAGATCGGCGTCCCGGAGGGCGTCCGCGAGGTGCTCGGCGACCGCCTCGGCCGCCTCTCCGAGGACTGCCGCACCGCCCTCACCGCCGCCGCCTTGCTCGGCCGCGGCTTCCGTTTCGAGACCCTGGCGGCGATGGAGGTGCTCGGCGAGGAGGCGCTGATCGCGGCGCTCGAGGAGGCGGTCGCAGCGCAGCTGGTGGTCGAGACCGACGGGAGCGGGGCCTACGAATTCACCCACGCGCTGGTCCGCGAGACGCTCTACGCCCGGATCAGCGGGCCACGCCGGCAGCGGCTCCACGCCGCCGCGGCGCGGGCGATCGAGGCGGTCGCGGCCGAGCCGCCGATCGCTTCGCTGGCCCTCCACTACCGCCTCGCCGGCGCGGCCGGCGACCCCGAGCGGGCGATCGCCTACTCGGCGCAGGCCGGTGCCGAGGCGCGGCAGGTGGCCGCCTGGGATGAGGCCGCCGCCCACTGGGAGGGAGCGCTCGAGGTGATGTCGCGGGCCGGCGGCCGCGAGCCCGAGCGCGCCGCCCTGCACGTCGCGCTCGGCGAGATGATGGGGCTGGCCGGCAACCTCGGCCGCCAGATCGCCAACTTCGAGGCCGCACTCTCCCTATATGAAGACCTGGGTGAAGAGGAGCGGACCGCCCAGGTGCACTCGCGGCTCGGCGGCGCCCACTCGCTGATCGATTCGATCTACGCCGACCACCTCGACATCGGCGTCGCCTTCGAGCACTTCGAGGCCGCCCGCGCCGTGCTCGAGAAGGGACCGCCGCGCAAATCGCTCGGCCACCTCGAAGCCGGGATCGCCACGGCGCTGACCTACGGCGTCGAGATCGAGCGCGGGATCGAGGCCGGCGACCGGGCGATGGCGATCGCCGAAGAGCTCGGCGACGAGTTGCTGTGGGCGACCGGGGCCGAGTCGGGCGGCTGGCACCGGATCGTCGCCGGCGAACTCGAGAAGGGCTTCGCGCAGCAGGAGGCGGCGACTGCGGTGGCCGACCGCGAACGGCGCTCGCTGCTGGCCTGGATGGGGCTCAACATCCGCGGCCAGATGAGCTGGGGGCTCGGCGCCCCCGACGAGGCGGAGGCCTTCTTCGAGCGCCACACGAACCTCCCCTACGCCGGCAAGACCGACTACCGCCACGAGACCGCCGACGGGGTCGGCCGATGCTGCTTCTCGCGCGGCGAGCTGGCTGCGGCGCATCGCCTGCTCCATGACGCGCGGCCCGCCTGGGTGACCCACTCGCTGAAGCCGCTGGTCGACCTCTGGGAGGGGCGCTGGGAGGAGGCGGAGGCGCTGGCGGCGAGGACCCTGGCGACCAGCCGCCGCAACGGCAACCGCTGGGACGAGTGGGCCTCGCACCACCTCGCGGCGCGGGTCGAGCGGCTGCGCGGCGAAGGCGAGCGGGCGGCCGCGAGCCTGCGTAGCGCGCTGCCGATCGTCGCCTCCGGCGGAGCCATCTACTTCGAGCTCTGGGTGCAGATCGACCTGGTCCGGGTCGAGACCGAGAACGGTCGGCTCGCGGCGGCGCGCGAGCACCTCGAGCGCTGCCGCGAGATCATCGGCAACGGCGACGACTGGCGCGGCCGGGCGGGACAGGTCGAGCTGGCGGCGGCGGTGCTGGCCGCGGCTGAGGGTCAAGCCGACGAGGCGGAGGCCGGCTTCGTCGCGGCGCTGGCGATCCTCGAACGGCAGCGACTGCTCGGCGACCGCGCCGACGCCCTGCACCAGTGGGGACGCGCGCTGGCCGCTGCCGGCGCCCGCCCCGAGGCGGCCGAGAAACTCGAAGCCGCGCTCGAGCTCTACCGCGATCACGGCGCCGGCGCGGCCTGGACCAGCCGGGTTGAGGCCGACCTGCGCCCGCTCGCCGGCTAGCCCGAGCCTCCGGACCGGTGAGCGCAGCCGGCGGCGACTGATCGGCGCCGCCGGCCCGGATCGGGCCGGCGGCGCGGACAGCGACTACCAGTGGTGCGGACCGTGGTTCCCCGACGGCCCTTCGTCTTGTTGCAGCTAAGGGTCACCCGGATGCCGCCGAAGTCCTCCTCGGCGACAACCGCGCAGAGCTGGTCGGCGAAGGCGACCGCCTCCGCCAGTTCGGAGCCCGGCAGCACCAGCAAAGAACTCCTCGCCGCCGATCCGGTAGGCGAGGTCGAAGGCGCGCATTTACGACTCTAAGCCGGTGAGTCCCAACGACTACAGCGCCAGCGCGATCGGCTCTTCGAGGAGGCCCTTGACGACGGCGAGGAACTCTGCGCCTTCGGCTCCGTAGAGGATCCGGTGGTCGCAGGAGAGGGTGACGTTCATCAGGTGGGCGGGGACGATCGCGCCGTCGCGGACCGCGGGGCGCTCGGCGATCTCGCCGACGGCGAGGATCCCGGCCTGCGGGGAGTTGATGACCGCGTCGAAGCTGCGGACGCCGAACATCCCGAGGTTCGAGACGGTGAAGGTGGCGCCGGAGAGCTCCGGCGGGGTGATCGAGCCGTCGCGGACTTTCGCGGCCAGGGTGCGGGCGTCGGCGGCGATCTCGCGCAGACCCTTGCGGTCGGCGTCGAAGACGGTCGGGACGACGAGGGCGTCCTGGGCCGCGACGGCGATGCCGACGTTGACCCGGGAGTAGAGCTCGAAGCGGCCGTCCTTGTAGGCGCCGTTGGCGCGCGGGAAGCGGCGCAGGGCGATGGCGCAGGCCTTGACGACCATGTCGTTGAAGGAGGGCACGACGTCGCCCTCACCCGAGATCTCCTTGATCCGGGCCCGGGCCTCGACCGCGGCGCCCATGTCGACCTCGGAGGTGAGGTAGAAGTGCGGCGCGGTCGCCTTCGACTCGGCCATCCGGCGGGCGACGACTTCCTGCAGCTTGGAGAGCTCCTGGACCTCGACCTCGCCCTTGGCGGTTTCGGTGGGACCTGCGGTGGTGCCGGCCGCAGGCGCTGGCGCCGCGGGTTGAGCCGGAGGCGCTGCAGCAGCGGGCCCTGCACCCTCTACTTGCTGGGTGGAGGGTGCAGGGCCCGCTGCCCCGGCCGCCTCCACGTCCTTCTTGACAATCCGCCCACCGGGCCCCGAACCAGGCAGCGAAGCCAGGTCCACACCAAGCTCGCGGGCAAGGCGCCGTGCGAGCGGCGAAGCTTTGACCCGTCCCGTGTGCCCGTTGCTCGCCGCCGCCTCTCCAGCGGGTGGCGCCGTAGGGGGGACCACCCCCGAGGAACCTTTAGCTACCGCAGGGGGCGGTGGGTCCCCTGCGGCGACAGGACCCGCTGGCTGGTCGGGCTCGTCCTGCGGTACCTCAGCCGGCGCGGCATCGGGGTCCCCGACCCTCGCGATCACGGCGCCGACCTCGGCGGTCTCGCCCTCGCCGACCACGATCTCCAGCAGGGTGCCGGCGACGTCGGCCTCGTAGGCCATGTTCGCCTTGTCGGTCTCGATCTCGGCGATCTCTTCGCCGACCGCGACCTCGTCGCCGACCTGCTTCATCCAGGTCAGGATCGTCCCCTCCTCCATCGAGTCGGAGAGGCGCGGCATCGCGATGTCCTGTGCGGTGGTCTGGGCCATCGTCGCTCTCCTCTTATACGCCGGTGGCGATCTCGGCTGCAAGGCCGAGTCGTTCGGAGACTTGGTGGACGATACGACCCTCGGCGGGCATGTAGGCGTCCTCGAGCGTGGGGCTGTAGGGGATCGGCGTCTCCGGGCAGGCGATGATCCAGGCGTCGTCGAGCTCCTGCAGGCCCTCCGCGGCCACCATCCCGACCAGGTTGGCGGCCCAGCCTCCGACCATTGGCCCCTCCTCGACCGCGATGACGCGGTTCGTCTTCGCCACCGAGGAGAGGACGGTGGCGACGTCGACCGGCCGCAGGCTGCGGAGGTCGACAACCTCGGCGTCGACCCCGCGCTCTGCCAGCTCGTCGGCCGCCCGCAGGCAGTCGCGGACGCCCTTGGAGATCGAGGCCAGGGTCACGTCGGTGCCCTCGCGGACCACCGCCGCCTTGCCGAGCGGCAGCGTCTCCTCGCTGCCGATCGGGTCCTTGACCGAGTAGAGGCGCTTGTGCTCGAGGAAGGCGACCGGGTTCTCGTCGCGGATCGACTGCTTGAGCAGCGCCTTGGCGTCGCTCGCGGTCGCCGGCGCCACCACTTTCAGCCCCGGGATCCCCTGCAGCCAGGGGATCGGCGACTGCGAGTGCATCGCACCGAAGTTGCCGCCGGCGCCCATCGCCGAGCGCACCACCAGCGGCACGCTGCCCTGCTCGTTGGAGACGTACCAGTACTTGGCGGCCTGGTTGATCAGGCTGTCCATCGCCAGCGGCAGGAAGTCGGCGAACATGATCTCGAAGATCGGCCGCAGCCCGGTGACGGCGGCGCCGAAGGCGCCGGCCGAGATCGCCAGCTCGGAGATCGGGGTGTCGAAGATCCGCTCGCGGCCGTACTTCTCCTCCAGGCCCGGCGAGACCGCGAAAACGCCGCCAGCGGTGGCGACATCCTCGCCGAAGAAGACGACCCGCTCGTCGCGCGCCATCTCCTCGTCGATCGCCTCGCGGACCGCGACGCGGAACTCGATCGTCGCCTCACTCATCTTTGAACTCCTTTCCGTCCTCGGCTGGATCGGGGAACGGGGCCGCCAGGCCCTGCTCGACGATCCGCTCGAGCTCGGCCGCCACCTCGGCGTCGATTTCGTCGCAGCGCTCTGCCTCGATCCCGTAGCGCTCCTCGAGCCCGGTCCGCGCCACCAGCAGCGGGTCGCGCTTGCGCCACTCGTCGAGCTCGCCGGGCTTGCGGTACTTGCCCGGGTCCGAGCGCGAGTGGCCGACGAAGCGGTAGGTCAGGGTCTCGAGGAAGGCCGGGCCAGCGCCCGAGCGGGCATGCTCGATCGCCTCGGCCGCGCCCTCGCGCACCTTCCAGAGGTCGTTGCCGTCGACCTGCTGGGTGTGGATGCCCATCGCCATCGGCCGCGAGCCGATCGCCCCGGCCGTTACGTCCTCGATCGGCGTGAACTCCATGTAGAGGTTGTTCTCGCAGACGAAGACGACCGGCAGCTTCTCGACCTGGGCCCAGTTCAGGCACTCGTGGAAGTAGGCCTGGTTCGAGGTGCCGTCGCCGAAGAAGGCGACCGCGACAGCGCCGGTGCCGAGCAGCTTCGCGGAGAGCGCGGCACCGGTGGCGGCGCCGATCGAGCCGCCGACGATGCCGAAGCAGCCGATCAGCCCGCGCTCGAGGTCAACCACGTTCATCGAGCCGGCGCGGCCGCCGCAGAGCCCCGTCGCCCGCCCGAGCAGCTCGTCCATCAAGCCCTGGGCCGAGACGCCGAGCGCCAGCGCGTGCCCGTGGCCGCGGTAGGTGCCCGCCACCTTGTCGCCGTCGCGCAGCAGCGAGCAGACCCCCACCCCACTCGCCTCCTGGCCGGAGTAGAGGTGGGTGGTGCCGTGGACGTTGCCTTTCTGGAACTGCGACTGGACGGCGTCCTCGAAGCCGCGGATCAACCGCATCCGGCGGTAGAGCTCGCGCGCCTCCTCGGCGTCCAGCGGCGCAACCGGCGGCGCCTTTGTCTCCGACTTCTGTGACATTCGGTGCGCTCCTCGTCTCTCGTTTCAGTCTTTTCCGTTCTCGTCCGACCCCGCCCGGTCGGCGGCGCGGCGCAGCGCGTCGGCGACCCGGACCAGGTCTTCGCCGCCGCCCTCGCTCTCGGCGGCGAGGCCGATCGCCTCGGCGGAGCCGGCGGCGCCCGGCAGCGGCACTCCGTCGCGCTCGCCCAGTGCCCGCGCCAGCCTCAGGTCCTTGGCCATCAGCTCCAGCGCGAACGCGGTCGGGGTCCCGTCCGGGTCGAGGAAGGCGGCGCGCTTGTATTCGACGAAGGGCGAGGCGACGGCGCTCGAGCCGATCACCTCGTAGGCCGCCTCGCGCTCGATCCCCGCCCGTTCGGCGAGCACCAGCGCTTCGGAGACCGAGACCGTCGTCGCCGCGATGATCAGGTTGAGGCCAAGCTTCATCGCCGCCCCGGCACCGCTCGGGCCGAGATGGAACTGCGCTTTCGACATCGCCGCCAGGACCGGGCGAGCACGCTCGAAGGCCGCCTCCTCACCCCCGACCATCACCGCCAGCCCCGCCGATTCGGCAACGGCCGTAGAGCCGGAGACCGGCGCGTCGATCATCTCCACCTCGCGCTCGGCGCAGAGCGCCGCCAGCTCGCGCGCCGCCAGCGGCCCGATCGTGCTCATCTCGACCAGCACCAGCCCGGGAGATGCGCCGGCGAGGATCCCGTCGTCCCCCTCGAGCAGCGCGCGGACCGCGTCGGCGTCGGCGACCATCGTCACCACCACGTCGGCGGCGCCGAGCTCGGCCGGCGTCGCCGCCACAGTCGCGCCCTCGGCCCCGAGCGCCTCCGCCTTCTCGCGGCTGCGGTTGAAGACGGTCAGCGGCAAGCCGGCGGCGAGCACGTTTCGCGCCATCGGAGCTCCCATGCGCCCCAACCCAGCGAAACCAACCCTGGGTCGATGGGCCGATTCCGTCCCTATATCTCCCGTTTTCGGCCCATCGACGGTCACGAGGTCACCTCGACAACGATCTTGCCATTTGCGCGTCCCTCCGCCAGCGGCGCCAGCCCGTCGTCGACGATCCGCTCCAGCGGGATCACACGGTCGAGCACCTGGCCGGCAATTTCGGTCTGGGCGAGGACGCCGAGCGACTCGGGCAGGTTGGTGTCGCAGATATGGGCGACGGTGGTCGCCAGCTCGACCTCGCGCAGGGCCGCGTCGAAGATGTCGACCGGCGGCGGATCGGCGATCAGGCCGACGATCACCACCCGCCCGCCGCGCTTGGCGGCGTGGATCGCGTTGCTCGGGTTGGCCGGGACGCCGGAGGCCTCCATCACCACGTCGGCGCCCTCACCCCCGGTCGCCTCGCGGATCGCCGCCGAGACGTCCTGGTCTGAGGCGTCGATCGCGTCGTCGGCGCCGAGCGCGCTCGCCAGCGCCAGCTTCGCCGGGTCGACGTCGACCGCGATCAGCCGCCCGAGGCCGCGGGTCGCGGCGGCGCCGACGATGAAGGCGCCGATGCCGCCGACCCCGAGCACAGCCACGGTCTGGCCGGCGCGGACGCCGCCGCGGTCGAGTGCGTGGATCGCCACCGCCAGCGGCTGCGCCATCGCCGCCGCCTCGTCGGCGACCAGCGGCGGCACGACGTGGCAGATCGAGGCCGGGCTCTTGACCTGCTCGGCGAGCCCGCCCGGCGCGCTCAGCCCGAGCGTGTAATAGGAAGCGCAGAGGTTGGTGCGGCCGTCCCGGCACCACTCGCACTCGCCGCAGGAGACGCCGGCCCCAGAGACGACCCGGTCGCCGACCGCGATCCCCTCCACCCCCTCGCCGACCGCCTCGACCCGGGCGACGAACTCGTGGCCGAGCACCAGCGGGCCGATGCAGCCGCTGCCGGGGTGCCGCTCGTGCAGCGGGATCATGTGCGGGCCGTGGGCGAACTCCGAGGCGTCGGTGCCGCAGATCGCCCCCATCCGCGGCGCCAGCAGCAGCTCCCCCGGCCCAGGATCGCCCGGGCAGGTCACCGACTCGACCCGGACGTCACCGGCGCCGTGGTACACGGCGGCGCGCATCACGGCGCTAGGCGCTCACCTGGACGCGGCCCTCGACGATGTCGGCGCCACGCACGTACTGGCGTCCGGCGACGATCAGCTCGTCGGCCGGGAAGCGGGTCAGGATCCGGTTGCCGTCGGCGGTGACCACGACCTCCTCCTCGATCCGCGCCGCAGAGATGCCGTCGGAGGCGGGGCAGTAGGTCTCGAGCGCGAAGACCATCCCCTCTTCGATCTCGACCGGATGCTCGAGGCTGTGCAGGCGGCTGATCATCGGCGACTCGTAGAGGCCGACGCCGAGCCCGTGCCCGAACTGCAGGCCGAAGCACGATTCCTCGTCGGGGAAGCCGAGGTCGCCGGCGGTCGGCCAGACCGAGGCGATCGCGTCGGTGGTGGCGCCCGGCCGGACCAGTTCGATCGCGTCGTCGAGCCACTCGCGGCACTGCTTGTAGGCGTCGAGCTGGGCCTGGTTGACGCCGCCGACGCAGAACGTGCGGTAGTAGCACGTCCGGTAGCCCATGAACGAGTGGATAATGTCGAAGAAGGCCTGGTCGCCGGGGCGGAGCAGGCGGTCGCTGAAGACGTGCGGGTGCGGGATGCAGCGGTCGCCGGAGACGGCGTTGATCGCCTCGACCTGCTCGGAGCCGAGCTCGAAGAGGAGCCGCTGGGCGTCGGCGACGACCTCTGACTCGGTGATGCCCGGGCGCAGCGTTTCGTAGATCCGCTCGTAGACGGCGTCGACGATCGCCGCCGCGTGGTCGAGCAGGGCGATCTCCTCGTCGGTCTTGAGTGCGCGGGCGGCGAGCATCACCTGCGAGCCGTCGGTGCAGACGACGCCGGCCCGCTTCAGCGCTTCGAGGGCGACCATGTCGGTCATGTCGATGCCGACCGGCTCGCCCTCGATGCCGTGCTCGCGCAGCTCGTGGGCGATCTTGCCGGCGAGCGTGTCGGGGACGCCGGTTTCGTCAGGCATCGCGCCGCGCATCGGCGAGACACCGCCGCGGAAGTTCTCGGGCGGGAGCCAGGGCGCGTACATCTGGTGGTGTTTCGCCGCCGAGCCGAAGTCCCAGAGGATCGGCGGGCCGCTGCGCGGCATCAACGCGAAGCGGGCGTTCTTGTCGCGCGCCCACTCGCCGATGTGGGTCGAGGTGACGTAGCGGATGTTGTTCGGATCGAAGAGGAGCAGCGCGCCGAGGTCGGAGTCGGCGAGAGCCGCCTGCGCACGGGCCAGGCGGTCGGAGCGGAGCTTCGCGAAGTCGATCCGCTGCTCCCAGTCCACGCCCATCGTGGCGCCGCGTGAAGCGATGTTGGTCATCGGCGTGTCCTCTCCTCCTCGGCTTGACTTTCGGTGGCGCTTCGCCCCAGATAGTAAACGTTGCTAAACACTGCGTCAACTAGAGCTTAATACCTTGAATGCCCGTTGGACACCCTCCGAAGAGACCTTTTTCGTTACCGGGAAAGGACCGAGGTCAGCAACTCGACGTTCCCGGCGTCGAGGGCGAGCTCGCCGCGCTCGATCCGGCGCGCCACCTCGACCAGTCGCCTGTTGACCGGGGCGTCGCCGCCCAGACGCTCCTGCTCGGCGACGACCAGGCCGTTGATCTCCTCGCCCTCGGCGTGACGGCCCTTGACCCAGTCCTGGAGGACGGCGACTTTGGTGTCCTCGAGCGACCAGCCGGCGAGAACGGCGTCGAGCAGGGCGGCGGCGTAGCGCTCGGGCGGCAGATCCTCGATCCCGTCCTGCCCGAACATCGGCACGATCCTGCAGCCCAGCGCCAGAGCGGTCTCCAGCGCCTCGGTGCCGGCGGCGTCCATCACCTCGCGCATGCCCTCGATGTGGAGCGCCTCGACCAGCGGCAGGCCGAGAATCGCCGAGGGGACCATCTCCGCCGCATTGGCGACCAGCTTCATCCACTTGGCGGAGCGGACGTCGGCGGTGATTTCCACCGTCCCGGCGCTGCGCAGCGGCTCGGCCAGCTCATCGGCACGCTCGAACGGGGATGCGTCGCTCTGCGCGCCGAGCGCGAACCAGGTGCCGCTTCTCGGCGTCTGCCGTTCGACCACGCCGGGCTCCCACATGTTGCCGGCGATCTCGATCACCGCGCCGAAGGTCCGCTCGGGGCCGAAGACAGCGGCCATCTCGTCGAGCGTCATCCCGTTCTGGACGCCTACCGCGAGGCCGTCGCGGGCGAGGAGCGGCTCGATCAGCCGGCAGTGCCAGCGCGCGTCGTAGGCCTTGGTGACGACGTAGACGAGGTCGAACCGGTCGCGCAGCTCGGCGACCTCGCAGAGGTGGTGGATCCGCAACTCGGTGAGCGTCGAGTCGCCCTGCGGCGTCCGCACCTCGACGCCGCGCTCGCGGATCGCCTCGACGTGAGCAGGCCACTGCTCGACACAGGTGACGTCGAAGCCGGCGCTGGTCATATCGGCGGCGATCGCGGCGCCGTTGGCGCCGGCGCCGACGACGGCGATTCGCTTCTCAGGCATCCGGAATCCCTCTCTGCGTGGGGGTGGCAATGACCGTCATGGTAAGCGAAGGTAAACAGTCCCGCCAGATCTGTTCAACGGGATCGCGCGTTTGCTGCCAAACGGCCGCCGTGGCGACCTGCAAATCGAGCAGGAAGTTGGCCAAATGCAAAGGAAGGTCGCCAAATCTCACTCTGTTTAGTAACTTTTAAAACAGGATGCCGACGAGAGCGGCGAAAGGCGGGAGCGCGGGAATCGACGGGGGCGGCCGGGGCGGCGGCAGCGCCCGCGAGGAGCTGGCCGGACCCGTTGGCGAGCGCCTCCGCGCCCACCGTCAGGAATCCGGAATGAGCCTGCGGGCATTGGCCCGCGCCGTCAGCGTCTCCCCCAGCCTGATCTCGCAGATCGAGCACGGCAAGGCGACGCCATCGGTCGGCACCCTCTACGCGATCGTCTCCGAGCTCGGCATCTCCTTCGACGAGCTCTTCTTCGACGGCCCTCGCGGCGCGGTCGAGCGCGCCGAGGAGTCGCCCGAGCGCCACGCCGACAGCGGCAACGAGCGGACCCCTTCGAGCCACTGGCAGGCCCCGAGCGAGGGCCCGGTGCTGCGCTCACGCAACCGCCTCACCCTGACCCTGGCGACCGGGGTGCGCTGGGAACGGCTGACCGCCTCGCACGATCCTGGGGTCGAGTTCCTCCACTGCACCTACCCGGTCGGCGGCGAGTCCTGCCCGGCCGACAAGCTGATGACCCATTCCGGCTCTGAGTACGGGATCGTGCTCCAGGGGAAGCTGGGCGCGACCGTCGGCGACGAGGACTACGAGCTCGAGCCTGGCGACTCGATCGCCTTCGAGTCGACCACTCCGCACCGGATCTGGACGATCGGCGAGCAGGCAGCGCTTGCGATCTGGACCGTCGTCGGCCGCGACGACGACCCCCGCGTCAGCAGCTAGGGGACTGGTCGAGCTGCAGCGCCTTCGCCTCGTCGCGGAGGACGAACTTGCGGACCTTGCCGGTCGCCGTCTTCGGCAGCTCCGCACGGAACTCGTAGGCGTCGGGCGCCTTGAAGCCGGCGAGGCGCTCGCGCACGTGGGCGTTGAGGTCCTCGGCCGCGGCTGACTGGCCGGGGCGGAGGACGACGTAGGCGACCGGGCGCTCACCCCAGCGCGGGTGGGGCGCCGGCACCACTGCAACCTCGAAGACGGCGGGGTGCGACGCGAGCGCCGCCTCGAGCTCGACCGAGGAGACGTTCTCGCCGCCGGAGACGATCACGTCCTTGGCGCGGTCGCGCAGCTCGACGTAGCCGTCGGGGTGCATGACGCCGAGGTCGCCGGTGTGGAAGAGGCCGCCGCGCAGCGCTGCGTTGGTCGCCTCGGGGTCCTCGTAGTAGCCGAGCATCACGTCGTTGCCGCGGACCGCGACTTCGCCGACCGTCTCGCCGTCGGCGGGGACGTCGGCGTCCTCGGCGTCGAGCACGCGCAGCGGCTCGGCGATCAGGTTGCCGACCCCCTGCCGCGCTTTCAGCGCCGCCCGGCGCTCGCCCGGCAGCGCGTCCCATTCCGGCTTCCATTCGCAGATCGCGACCGGACCGAAGGTCTCGGTCAGCCCGTAGAGGTGCGTCACCTCGATCCCCAGCTCGGCCAGCTCGGCGAGCAGCGTCGGCGTCGGCGGCGCCCCGCCCGTCGCCACCCGGATCGGAGGCACCCCCTCACTTGTAGCCCTGTGGGCTACAAGTGAGGGGGCGGTGGCGGCAATCGAGAGGAGCAGGGTCGGGGCGGCGTTGAGGTGGGTGATCGACTCGTTCTCAATCGCGGCCCAGATCGCCTTGGGTTGGGTCTCGCGGAGGCAGACGTGGGTGCCGCCGGCGGCGGTAACCGCCCAGGTGAAGCACCAGCCGTGGCAGTGGAACATCGGCAGCGTCCAGAGGAAGCGCGAGCCCGGCTCGAGCCGGGCGTGCCAGGCCATCGCCAGCGCCTGCAGGTAGGCGCCGCGATGGTGGTACATCACCCCCTTCGGCCGCCCGGTGGTGCCGCTCGTGTAGTTGAGCGAGAGCAGGCCGGTCTCCTGTGGCGGCTCGGGCTCGAACCCCTCCCCCGCCGCGACCAGCTGCTCGTAGCCCTCGCCCTCGACCACCACTTCGAGCCCGCCACCGAGCGCCGCCGCCACCTCCTCGCCGCGCGCCGCCAGCCCCTCGTCGCAGAGCAGCAGCGTCGCCCGCGAGTGCTCGAGGATGTAGCTCAGCTCCGGCACCGCGAGCCGGTGATTCAGCGGCACCATCACAGCCCCGGCGAACGGCACCGCGTAGTGCGCCTCGAGCAGGACCGAGGAGTTGGTCGCCAGCACCGCCACCCGCTCGCCCTGCTCCGCGCGCGCGGCGAGGGAGCCGGCGAGGCCGAGGGTGCGGCGCTCGAGCTCGGCATAGGTGATCCGGCGCTCGCCGTCGACCAGCGCCAGGCGGTCGCGGTGGACGCGGGCCGCGCGGCGCAGGAAGGCGGTCGGGGTGAGCGGCTCGAAGGAGTGGCTCAGTTTGTGCGGCGCCGCCAGACGTGCGCGGGGGTCTCCGGAGGGAACACTCAATGCAGCAACCTCAGTGGACCAACATACCCCCGTCGACGTTGATCGCCTGGCCGGTGATGTAGTCGGAGTCGGCGGAGGCGAGGAAGACGGCGAGGCCGGCGATGTCCTCCGGCGTCGAGGTACGGCCGACCGGGATCCCTTCGCTGAATTCCTCGAGCAGCTGGCCTTCGCGCTCGGTCTCGCCGACGTTCCGCGAGTCCTGATCGAGCTGGTCCCAGAGCTCGGTGGTGACGACGCCGGGGCAGAAGGCATTGACGGTTATCCCCTCGCCGGAGAGGTCGCGGGCGCCGGACTGGGTCAGCGAGACAACCGCGAACTTGCTGGCGCAGTAGGCGGGGAACAGCGGGAAGCCCTCCTTGCCGGCGATCGAGGCGGTGTTGATGATCTTGCCGCCGCCGCCCTGCTCTTTGTAGATCTTCGCCGCCTCCTGCATCCCGAAGAGGACGCCGAGGCCGTTGACCCGCATGATCCGGTCCCAGTCCTCCTCGGTGACTTCGAGGAAGTGCTGGGTCTTCGAGATCCCGGCGTTGTTGAAGAGCACGTCGAGGCGGCCGAACTCGGCGACGGCGGCGTCGAGCGCGGCCTTGACGCTGGCGCGGTCGCCGACGTCGCAGCCGACCCCGATCGCTTTGCCGCCGGCCTCGCGGATCGCCGCTGCGACCTTCTCGGTCCCCTCGGCGTTGAGGTCGGCGACGGTGACGCCCGCCCCCTCCTCGGCCAGCCGCTGCGCGAGTCCGGCGCCGATCCCGCGCGCCGCGCCGGTGATGACGACGCTTCTGCCGTCGAGCTTTCCCATCTCCCTCTCCTTCGTCCGAGCCCATTCCCGGTAGGGCCAACTGTTGATCAACAGTAAACGATTTGGACAGCCTCAGTGTCGCTCGGATGCACCGAGGTGCGGAATCAAGCGAAACGATGTGTAGTTGTGCTTCCTCTGGGCGCCGATCACACCCGGCCGGCCAGCTCCGCCAGCAGCGCGTAGTTCTCGATCCGCGGCTCGAGCACGCCGCCTTCGATCCGGTGGGCTAGCTCGACGACCGCGGCGTTGACCGGGGCGCGTTCGCGGCCGAGCTCGGCGACGACGAGGCCGTTGATCTCGTCGACCTCGCTGCGGCGACCCTTGTCCCAATCCTGCAGGATCGTCGTCCTTGTGTTGGGCCGGACGAAGCCGGCGTAGAGGACGTCGAGCAGGCGCTCGACGACGCGCTCCCGCTCGGCGACGTCCGCCGGCTCCAGGCCGAAGATCGGCTGGATCTCGTGGCCGCGGGCGAGGCCGGCGTCGAGCGCCTCCTGGCCGGCCGCGAGCATCAGGTCGCGCATCGCCTCGTGCTTGAGCGAGGCCAGCATCGGTTCGCCGAGGATCGCGGTGGTGACGAGAGTCGTGCAGTTTGAGACCAGCTTCATCCACTTCGCCGAGCGAATGTCCTCGACCACCTCGACCGTGCCCGCGTGCGCCAGCAGCTCGGCGACCTCGGCCTGGCGCTCCACGGCCGCCGGGTCGAGAGCGCCGACCGCGAACCAAGAACGCTCCGGTGGCGTATGCCGGTCGACCACCCCCGGCACCTCCAGCGCCGAGGAGCACTCGATCACGCAGCCGACCGTCCGCTCGGGCCCGACCACCTCGGCGACGACATCGGCGGTCATCCCGTTCTGGACGCCGGCGACGACACCGTCGGGCGCCACCAGCGGCTTGATCAGCTCGCAGGCCCAGCCCGTGTCGTAGGCCTTCATCAGCACCAGGACGACGTCGAACGGCCGCCGCAGCTCGGCGACCTCGCAGAGGTGGTGCGCCCTGACCGGCAACTCGAGCACCCGCTCAGGCATCTCGATCCGCAGCCCGTCGGCACGCATCTTCTCGACGTGCGCCGGCCACTGCTCGATCAGGGTCACGTCGAGCCCGGCCGCGGTCAGGTCGGCCCCGACCGAAGCGCCGTTGGCGCCGGCTCCGAGGACGGCTATCCGCTTCTCGTCCAGGCGTCCACTCATCCGCACACCGCCAGCCGGCACCGGCGTAGCATGGCGCCATGGGGGTTGGCGCGAGGTGTCTCGTCCCGCTGCGCCGCGCCGTTTCGGTGGTGCTCGGCGTCGCTGCACTGTGGGCGCTCGCGCCGGCGGTCGCCGACGCCACGACGACGTGCGAATACAACGGCGGAGCCGAAGTCCTGAACATAAGAATGGCCGCCGACAACGACTCGACGATCCTCAAACTGATCGGCACGACGATCGACGTCCGTCAGGCGAGCGGGCTGGTGAGCTGCAGCGGCGGCACTCCGACGACCGCAAACACCGAAGCGATCAACGTCTTCGACGAATCGAGCAATGGCCACACCTTCGTCTCGATCTTCACCCCTCAGGCTTTCGCGGTGCTCGACATCCTGCTCGCTCTGCCAGGGGCCAACGACGGCGTCTCGATCGCCAGCGAAAACGTGCCAGCGTCGATCATCGCCGGCAGCAGCGGGGTCAGCGTCGACGGCAACACGACCAAAGAGATCAATTTCGTCGGCACGCCGGGGGAACTCGACATCTTCGGTGGTTCGGCTTCGGACGACATAACCGCCCGTGGCGGCGGCGCCACCGGCGGAATCCTCAACGGCCCTTTCGTTCGGATCCACGGCGGCGCCGGGAACGACGAACTTTTCGGGACCGAACTCGGCGACCTGCTCGAGGGCGAAGAAGGCAACGACACGATGAAAGGCGTCGGCGGCGACGACGCGCTGATCGGCGACGTGCTCGCCGCCTCCGGCGACGACGTCTACGACGGTGGCGGCGGCTTCGACTCGGTGAGCTACCCGCTGGTCAAAAGCGGGGTCACGGTCGATCTGGCGAAATCCGGCCCGCAGGAAACCGGCAATGGCAACGACAGCTTCAGCGAAATCGAGGGCGTGATCGGCTCCGAATTCGGCGACACTCTGTTCGGCTCCGCGGCGGCGAACTCGATCAAAGCCGGCCAGGGCGACGACACGGTCGAGGGCCGCGGCGGTGAAGACCTGCTGAGCGGCGGCTCCGGGACCGACACGCTTACGTATGCCGACGCCCCCGCCGGGGTCACCGTCGACCTCGGCGCGGGCACCGCGAGCGGCGGCGACGGCAAAGACTCGCTCGACCTGAACGGCTTCGAGAACCTGATCGGCTCGCCCTTCGCCGACTCGCTGACGGGTTCCGCCGCCGCCAACCAGATCACCGGGCTCGCCGGCTCCGACACGGTGCAGGCGCTCGCCGGCCCCGATCGGGTCGACGTCCGCGACGGCGTCGCCGACAACGCCTCCTGCGGCAGCGAGGTCGACACCGCGATCTCCGACCGGCGCAGCCTCGACACCGTCCAAGCCGACTGCGAGATCGTCGACGCGCTGCCCGAGCCGGCGCAGCCCGGCGGCGGCAACGCGGGCGGCGCCGATGGCAGCGGCAGCAACGGCGGTGGCAAAGGCGGCAAAGGCAACCCGCGCGCGGCCGACGACAAGGTGGTCTTCTCGCTGCGCGCCGCCAAACGGCAGCCGCTGCTCGCCCAGGGCGGCGTGATCGTCAAGCTGCGCTGCCCGCAGGAGGCCTGCACGGTCACCGTTCGCGGCGGTCGCCGCCTGAAGCCGGTCACGGTCCGCCTCGCCCAGGCGACGACCAAGACGGTGAAGCTGAAGATCCGCAAAGCGAAGCGACCAGCAATCCGCCGCCTGCTTTCGAGCGGCGGCACCCTGAAACTGCGCCTCAGCGCAACCGCCACCGACGCCGCCGGCAACTCGGCGCCCGCCCGCCTGACCGTGACGGCCCAGCCCCTGCCGCTCCGCCACGGCTAGAACCCGAGCGCGATCCGCGGCTGCGGCAGGATCCCGCCGTGCTCTGCGGCCCAGCCGTTGACGTAGCCCTGCGAGGCCTCGACCTGCCGCCGCACCGCCTCGGGGTCGATTCCGACCAGCTTGCCATTGCGTTTGACCACCTTTCCATCGACAACCACGGTCGAGACATTGCCGGCATTGGCCTGCATCACCACCGTCCCGACCGGGTCCTCTCGGTTCCAGCCGATCAGGTTGAAGTCATTGCCGTTGACGAGGACGAGATCGGCGCGCTTGCCCGGCGCGAGCGTCCCGACCCGGTCGCCAAGCCCCGCCCCGCGCGCCCCGTTGACGGTCGCCCATTCGAGCGCCTGGCGGGTGGTCAGCGAGACGTCCTCGGGCATTTCGTTGCGCTCGTAGAAGCGCTCGTCGCCGAGCATCCGCCCGACCTGCAGTGCCAACCGCATCTGGGCGAACATGTCGCCGCTGCCGTTCGAGGTGATGTCGACACCGAGGCTTGGCGCCACCCCGTGCTCGATCAGCTTCGCGGTGATCGGCTGCCCCATCCCCATCTGCATCTCGGTCTCCGCCTGGACCGAGACCGAGGCGCCGGCGTCGGCGATCAGCGCCAGCTCGTCGTCGGCGCTGAACGAGCAGTGAACGAAGAGGATGTCGGGGCCAAGCAGTCCGGCGCGGTGGATCTTGCGGACGTCTTCCCAGCGCTGCGGTGCCAGCACCTGGTTGGCGTGCAGCGAGATCCTGGCGTCGAGCTCGCGGGCCGACTGGAACTCAGCGACGACGTCGTCCCACTGGGCGATTTCGATCTCCTGCGGGACGATCGCCAGCGTCACCAGCCCCGCTTTCGAGCTGAACTCCTCCGCCGCCAGCTGGTGGGCGAACCGCACCCGGGCCTCGTGGTCGGGCAGGTCGGGGTTCTCGACTTCCGGGGTCGCCTCGACCGCGAAGCCGTGGTCGAGCACCGGCGTGTAGGCGAGCCCGAACAGCGCCCGCACACCGGCGTCGCGCAGCCCCTGCAGCGCCTCGCGGGCGTGGTCGCGGGTGACGACGTTGTGGCAGTAGTCGACGACCAGGGTGACGCCTGCGTTGAGGGCGTCGAGCGCCCCCGCGTAGTTGCCGACGTACATGTCCTGCGGCCGGTACATCGGCCCGAGGTGGATCCGCCAGCAGCGCACGTAGTCCTTCACCGTCCAGTCGGCACAGACCCCGCGCAGCGCGTGCTGCCAGGTGTGGAGGTGGGTGTTGGCGAAGCCGGGGATCGCGATCTGACCGCGGGCGTCGATCCGCTCCGCGTCCTCGACCCCGAGGCCCGGCCCGACCGCGACGATCGCGCCGTCCTCGACCAGCAGGTCGGCGTCGCGGAGGTCGCCGAGCGCGGGGTCGAGGCTGACGATCGAGGCGGCGTTCTCGATCAGCAGCCGCGAACCGGCCATGGTGCTACGGCCCCGCCGGGTCGCTGGCCGCCGCCGCCAGCCTGATCCGGCTGACCCGGGCGTAGATCGCCGCCGCGACGAGGATGATCGCGCCGGGGAAGAAGTACTGCCAGGCGTCGGAGAGTTCGAGGAAGGTGATCGCGTTGATCATCTCGGTCAGCAGCAGGGCGCCGAGCACGGTGCCGGCGAAGGAGCCACGGCCGCCGTAGATGCTGGCGCCGCCGAGCACCACCGCGGCGATCGACTGCAGCGTGTAACTCTGGCCGGCGGTGGCGTCGCCGGTGCCGATCTGGACCGCCAGCATCACCGAGGCGAGCGTCGCGAACAGCGCGCAGAGCAGGTAGGCGAGGATTTTGGTCAGCCCGACGTTGAGCCCCATCCGGTGCGCCGCCGCTTCGTCGGAGCCGACCGCGCGCAGCCCGACCCCGAAGCGCGTCCGCCGCAGGACGAACTCGGCGCCGAGGCCGATCAGGACGACGACGATGAAGACGATCGGGATGCCGCCGACCGTCTGCATCAGCGTTTCGGTCGCCTTGCCGCTGAACAGGCCGCTCGGCACCGGGTTGATCAGCAGCGCGATCCCCTGCACCCCGATGAAGGTCGCGAGGGTCGCGATCACCGCGTTGATCTTCGCGAACTGGACCAGGCCGCCGTTGATCAAACCGATTCCGGCACCGGCGGCGAGCGCGAGTCCGAGCCCGAGGAGAAAACCGCCGGTGCCGCCTGAATCGGTCGCGAAGCCGGTCAGGATGACCAGCCCCAACCCCATCATCGGCCCGACGGAGAGGTCGACTCCAGCCGTGACGAGGACGATCAGCTGCCCGAGCCCGACCAAGATCAGCGCGGTCGAGAGCAGCAGCAGGTTTTCGATGTTGAAGCTGGTGAGGAAATCGCCGTTCTGGCCGGCGGTGATGATCGCGAGGACGACGATCACTGCTGCGAGCACCGGCGTGGCGACGCCGTCGCCGCGCAGGAAGCGGCCGAAGAAGCCGAGCGAGCGGCGCTCCTCGCGGGCCCGCTCTTTGCGCGCCTGGGTCGAGGTGATGGCAGTGCCGGTGATCGTCTCCTCGCTGACGTCGTTGGCCTCGAGCGCGCCGACCACCTGGCCGCGCGACATGATCATCACCCGGTCGCAGAGCCCCTCGAGCTCGAGCGCGTCGGAGGAGCAGACGACGATCGCGCAACCGTCGGCGGCGAGCTCGCGCAGCAGCCGGTAGATCTCGACCCGGGCACCGACGTCGACGCCCTGGGTCGGCTCGTCGCAGACCAGCACCTTCGGCCGGCCGAGCATCGCCCGGGCGAAGACGACCTTCTGCTGGTTGCCGCCGGAGAGCGAGCCGATATCGGCCTCGGGCGAAGCCGCTTTGATCGCCAGCTCGCGCTCCTGCTCGGCGACCGCGGCGTCCTCGCGGCCGCCGCCGACGAAACCGAAACTGGTGAACTGCTGCAGCGAGCTGGCGACCGCGTTCTCGCGCACGCTGAGCGCCGGGAAGAGGCCCTCGCGCTGGCGGTCGGCCGAGACGAAGAAGATGCCGTCGCGCTGGGCCCGGCGCGGGTTCGCGAGGCTGACCTGGCGGCCATTGACGGTGACCGTGCCGTGGCTGGTGCCGAGCCCCGCGAGCGCCCGCACCAGCTCGCGCTGGCCGTTGCCGGCGACCCCGGCGACGCCGAGGATCTCGCCCTCGCGGACGCGCATCGAGACATCGTCGAAGCCCTCGCCGGAGAGCTCTGCGACCTCGAGCACGGTCGCGCCCTCGCTGCCACTGGCGAGCTTGTCGGGGAATACCGCGGCCAGGGCGCGGCCGGCGATCAGTTTGAGGATCGTCGGCTCGTCGACCTCGTCGACGCCGAAGGTTCCGCGCGCCTCGCCGTCGCGCAGGACGGTGAGCCGGTCGGCGATTTCCCTCACCTCGGGGATGCGGTGGGAGATGTAGACGATCGCCGTGCCGCGGGCGCGAATCGCCCGCACCTGGTCGAAGAGGTGGCGCACCTCCTCGGCGTCGAGCGCGGCGGTCGGCTCGTCGAGGATCAGGACCTTGGGTTCGAGCGCCAGCGCCTTGGCGATCTCGACCAGCTGGCCCTCGGCCGCGCTCAGTTCCGAGACGCGGCTGGTCGGCTCGATCTTGGCTCCAATCGTCTCCAGGCGTTCGCGCGCCCAGGCGTTGGCGCGGCCGATCGACGGCCGCATCGAGCGCGGCACCGCCAGCGCCATGTTCTCGACCACCGTCAGGTCCTCGGCCAGGGCCGGGTGCTGGTAGACGACGCCCAGCCCCAGCGCCTGAGCGGCGCTGGGGCTGGCGGCGTCGAGGCGCTCGCCGCCGATTTCCACAACCCCGTCGTCGGGTTGCAACGATCCTGCGGCGACCGCCATCAGGGTCGACTTGCCCGCACCGTTCTCGCCGAGCAGGGCGTGCACCTCGCCGGCGTTGACCTCGAGGCTCACCCCCTTCAGGGCATGCACCGCTCCGAAGGCCTTGCGGACCTCGGTCAGGCGCAGCGCAGTGCGGTCAGTCGACTCCATCTCGTTTCGGTTCCTTCTCTACTCGTGCGTTTCTGGTGCGCCCTGCTATTCGAGCGCGATTTTGTTCATCTCGGCTTCCGGCATTTCGTTCGAGAAATACGCTTCCGGGCTGGCCGCTTCGTCGCATTTCGGTTCCTGGCCGCCGGCCGAGTCTTCCCAGATGCCGAGGCTGAAGACGCCGTTGCCCTTCAGCGCCGGCGGTTCACCCCCGGAGGCTTCGGCGACCGCCTGCTGGACCGCGTAGCGGCCGAGCCAGTTGCGCGACGAGATCGTCAGCAGCTGGAATTCTTCGCCTTTGTCTTTCGCTTCTTTCCAGGTGCAGGCGAGAGCGTTGGCCTCGGTCGAGGCGGTCGGCGGGACTTTCTTGCCGGCTGCCTGGAAGGCCTGGATCGCGGCCTGAGCAGTCGCCCCATAGTCGTTGACCATGCCGTCGATCTCCGGGTGCTTGGCGATCAGCGAGGCGGTCAGTTTTTTCGCTTCCGCCGGGTCCCAGTTGGTGACCGGCCACTGTTCTTCGGAGATCGGCTCGACCAGTTCGACGCCGGGGTTTTCTTCGACCACTTCGAGCACGCCTTTGGCGGTGTTGGAGCTGACCGTGTTGCCGGCCGGGCCACCCTCGTAGAGCAGCTGGCCTTTGCCGCCCATCTGTTCGATTACCCATTCGGCCCATTCGCGGCCGGCGGCGACGGTGTCCCAGTCGACGTACTTGTTCCAGTCGGTGCCTTCGGTGCCGCACGGATCAGCCGCCCAGGCGACTACCGCGGCGCCGTGCTGGGTCGCCTGGCGCATCGCCGGAACCTCGGCGCAGACGCCTGAGTCAGGGATGATCACGATCGCGTTGGCGCCCTGGGCGACCATGCTCTGCAGGCCGGAGACCGCCTTCTGCGGTTCGAACCCGGCGTTGACGACGATTTCCTTTTCGACCGCCGGGCATTTCGCCGCCTCGAGCTGGACCTGCTTCAGCGACTCCTTCGACCAGGCGTTGAGGCCGCCGCCGTCCTGGATGCCGAGCGTGACGCCGTCTTCACCGCACCACGCTTCGCCACCCCCGGCAGAGGCGGTTTCGCTGCCGCCGCCGCCGGAGCTTTCGCTTTCGGTGGCGCCGGCCGATTCGGTCGCGCCGCTCGTGGTGTCGTCGCCGCCGCCGCACGCCGACAGCGCCAGCGCCGCCAGCAGCAGGCCGATCGCCACCAGGGCCGGCCCCAGTACGCGCCCCCGTTTAAGTCTTGCTGACATCGATTGAGTCCTCCTGTTGATTGGAACGGATAAGCGCGCGGCCCCTGGACACATCCAGGTCGGTGCCGCTGGTGGAGCTGGTCGGGCTGACGCCCGCCGCCCCCTGGCCGCGATCGCGGTAGGAGAGAAGGCGCCGCCAGGGGATGTTGCGCAGGCCCATCCCGAGGGCGACGATCGCCCCCTGGATCAGGTAGTTGACCGAGGTCTGCGCTCCCAAGGCCGAGATCACCTGTTCGAGTTGGGTGAGGAAGAGGACGCCGCCGGCGGTGGCGATGACGCTGCCGCGGCCGCCGCCGAGGGCGGTGCCGCCGAGCACCACCGCGGCGATCGAGGGCAGCAGGTATTCGTTGCCGGGCAGCAGCGGCGGCGACTGCAGGTAACCCGAGAGGAGCGCCCCGGCGAGCGCGTAGCAGAGCCCGGCGAAGGCGTAGCTGGAGAGCTGGTAGCGCTCGACCGGGAGGCCCGCGGCGCGGGCGGCGAGCGGGCTCGAGCCGACGAGGACGAAGCGCCGGCCCCAGACGGTGCGGGTGATGAAGGCGGCGACGAGCAGCACCATCACCAGCGCCAGCACCGCCAGGACCGGAACGCCGAGGACTTTGTCGGAGGTGAATTCCTGCCAGTTCTTGGTCGCCTTGAAGGCGATGCTGCCGCCGGTCACCTGGAGCACGACGCCGATGAAGATCGCGTTCGAGCCAAGGGTCGCGACCAGCGGCGTGATCCCCAGCCGCGTCACCGCGAGCCCGTTGAGGAAGCCGCCGGCAAAGCCGCTCGCGAGGACGACGAGCAGCGCCGGCAAGAGGTCGCCGGAGTTGCCGCCGGGGATGGTGACGATGAGGACGGCACCGAGCGAGAAGAGGCCGGCGACCGAGAGGTCGAGGCCGCCCTGCTGGATCACCAGCGTCTGGCCGATCGCCGCGACCGCGAGGATGCCGGCGAACGGCAGCATCGCCTGCAGCGCGTCCTGGGAGAGGCTGCCCGAGGCTACGAGCGGGCTAACCGCGAAGAGGACGGCGGTGGCGATCCAGATCGCCATGAACGGGGACGCCACCCGGCGCGGTCTAAGTGCGAGAGCCCTCAATCTCATCCATCCCTTGTCGCGTGTGTTTGACGCGACGGGTGCATTCGTACCATGTTGCTGAACACCCTGTCAAGGGACAGCAAACAGTTTTTGAGAAGTTGTTTACCCGTTCGCCGCCCGTATGCCTCTGGTATACGAAGGGCGAACGGGCAGCTGCTGAGACCCCCTCGAGGGCCTCAGGCGCGGACCTGCTCAGGCATCCAGTCGCCACCGAGCTTGGCGTCGGCGATCGCCGGATCGTCCGGCGCCTGGGCCAGGAGGTAGTCGCGGGTCTCGAGCGCCAGACGGCGGACGTGCTCGACGTCGGCGTCGAGGAGCTTGCCGTCGCGTTTGACGATGCGGCCGCCGACCATCACGGTGTCGACGTTGCCCGGGTGCGCGGCGTAGACGATCGCGCCCCACGGGTTGTTCATCGGAGTCAACGAGAGGGTGTCGGTGGAGATCAGGATCAGGTCGGCCTGCTTGCCGGGGGTGAGACTGCCGACCTTGTCCTCGAGGCCGCAGGCGCGCGCTCCCTGGACGGTCGCGAACTCGACCACGTCCTTGCAGCTCAGCCGCAGCTGCTCGACCAGCGCGATTCCTGCTTCCTCGGCGGCCCCGTTGTCGCGGCCGCGCTGCGAGGCGATCGTCGAGCGCATGGCGCCGAACATGTCGCCGCCGTTGGAGGAGCAGACGTCGATCGAGAGGCTGGGCCGGATGCCGTGATCGAGCAGCCGCCCGGTCGCCGGCCAGCCGTGGCCCATCTGCAGCTCGACGTCGGCGGCCACCGAGGCGGTGCCGCCGGAGTCGGCGATCATCTGCAGCTCGTCGTCGCCGAGCGTGTTGCAGTGGACGTAGGTGACGTCGTCGGCGAGCAGATCGTTGTCGCGCAGCCACTCGATCGGCCGCGACTTCCCCCACTCGCCGTCGCCGACGTGGACGGTGATCCGGGTCCCCACTTCCTTTGCCAGCCGGTAGTCCTGGAGGGTCGCCTCCTTGGTCGCGAACTGCGGCCCGCGCAGCGCCATCGCCAGCGTCACCAGCTGGTCGTCGCTGGAGAAGAACTGCTCGCGCAGCCGCTTGACGTCGTCGGAGTGCGGCACCGGGCTCGGCAGGTTCGACCACTGCTCGGCGCCCGAGCCGTGGGCGAAGATCGCCCGAGCGCCCGAGTCTTTGAGCCCTTCGATCGCGGCGTCGGCGTGGTCGGGCGTAGCGAGGTTGTGG